>JAABUX010010777.1_pt1 | contig 10170 bp, 8 predicted proteins | sample 5561851 | NCBI WGS metagenome assembly JAABUX01 (sample SAMN10711883, study PRJNA513361) | rock metagenome | isolation source: Antarctica rocks | place: Antarctica: Victoria Land, Richard Nunatak red sandstone | collected 2016-01-03 | reverse complement strand
TGGCGAGATCGACGCCATCGACGACACGCTGCACGACCTGCTGATGCGTCGTGGCGCCGTCGTGGCGCGGGTGGGCGAACTGCGCCAAACCGGCAAGATCGCCTTCCGGCCAGGGCGCGAGGCCGATATCGTGCGCCGCCTGCTCGCCCGCCACACCGGCCCGCTGCCGGCCTCGGGCATCGTGCGGCTGTGGCGGGAGTTGTTCGCGACCTCCACCAGCATCCAGGTCGGGTTTGCCATCACTGTCTGCGAGACCAGCGCCGACGGCCAATGCGCTGCCCTGGCGCGCGAGCATTTCGGCGCCCTGACGCCACTGCGGGTGCTGCGCAGCCCGGCGCAGGCGATCGCCGAAGTCAGCGCCGGGCGCGCCACCGCAGCGGTGCTGCCGATGCCGGTCGAGGAGGAATTGCCGCAGGCGGCGTGGTGGACAGCGCTGCTGCACCGCGACGAGCCGCGCATCCATGTTGTCGCCCGGCTGCCGTGTTGGATGCCGCGGCCGGAAGGCGCGCCGCAGGTGCGGGCGCTGGTGGTTGCCGCCAGCGCGCCGGATCGCAGCCTCAGCGACCGCTCGCTGCTGGGGCTGGAGTTGCCGCCCGACATGAGCCGCGCGCGGCTGGCGGCGGCGCTCGCGGCTGCCGGCTTCACGCCCGACGCCATTCTGCTGCGCCGCGCCGCCGGCGGGCAGGCGGCGCATGGGCTGATCGACGTCGAAGGCTATGTGGCGGACGATGACGCGCGGTTGCCGCGGCTGCAGGGACCGCTGCAACGCCCGGTGGTGCTGGGCGCGTATGCCGTGCCGGTTGGCGGCCAAGCGGGCAGCGCGCGGCCATGAACCGTCCGCAGCCGCGGGCCGAGGTGCTGGCGATCCATGCCTACGTTCCCGGCGAGAGCAAAATCCCCGGCCTCAACCGGGTTGTGAAGCTGTCGTCCAACGAGGGCGCGTTCGGCCCGCCGCCCACCGCCCAGGCCGCCTATGGCCGCCTCGCCAGCGAACTGCACCGCTATCCCGACGCCGGCAGCATCGACCTGCGCCGCGCCATCGGCGCCCGGTTCGACCTCGACCCCGCGCGCATCGTCTGCGGCACCGGGTCGGACGAGCTGATCCAGCACCTCGCCGCCATCTACGGCGGTCCCGGCACCGACATCCTGATGACCATGCACGGCTTCTCAATGTACCAGATCGCCGGCACCTATGCCGGCAGCCGCGTCATCAAGGTGCCGGAGCGGGCGCTGACGGCCGATGTCGATGCGCTGCTGCGCGCGGTGACGCCGGCCACCCGCATCGTGTTCCTGGCCAACCCGAACAACCCCACCGGCAGCATGGTGCCGCACTCCGAGATGGCGCGGCTGCGGGCGGGGCTGCCGGCGAACGTGCTGCTGGTGTCCGACGCCGCCTACGCCGAGTACGTGGACCGCCCCGACTACGATCCCGGCGTGGCCCTGGTCGATGCCGGCGAGGACACCGTCATGCTGCGCACCTTCAGCAAGATGTTCGCGCTGGGCGGGATGCGCATCGGCTGGTGCTACGCGCCGGCAGCCGTGTGCGACATGCTGAACCGGGTGCGCGGCGCCTTCAACGTCAACCTCGCGGCGCAGGCGGCGGCGGTTGCGGCATTGACGGAGCCGGGCTGGGTCGAGCGCAGCCGCAGTCACAACGCAGCCTGGCGCGACCGGCTGGGCGCGGCGCTGACTGCGCACGGCATCAAGGTATGGCCGAGCGAGGGCAATTTCGTGCTGGCCGACTTCGACACCGCCGAGCGGGCCGCTGCCGCCAATGCTGCGTTGCGGTCGCAGGGGTTGATCGTGCGCGCGATGGGCGGCTACGACTTGCCGCACTGCCTGCGCGTCACCATTGGGACCGCCGAGGAATGCGGCCTAGTGGCGGACGCGCTGGCCCGCTTCATGGAGACGGTCGCGATCCATGCCTGAACCTCTGTTCCGCCGCTTGGCGCTGCTGGGCGTAGGATTGATCGGCAGTTCGGTCGCCCGCATCGCCCGCGCCCGCGGCGATATCGCTGCCGAGATCGTCGTCAACGCCCGCACCCAGAAGACGCTCGACCGGGTGGTCGAACTAGGCTTTGCCGACCGCGTCGAGATCGATCCGGGGCGGGCGGTCGAAGGTGCGGACTGCGTCATGCTGTGCGCCCCGGTCGGCGCCTACGCCGGCCTCGCGGAAGCCATCGCGCCGCACCTGACGCCCGGCGCCATCGTCACCGATGTTGGCTCGACCAAGCAGTCGGTGATCCGCGACGTGGGGCCGCTGATCCCGGCCGGAATGCATTTCGTGCCGGGCCACCCGCTCGCCGGCACCGAGTATTCCGGCCCCGACGCCGGCTTCATCACGCTGTTCGAGGGCCGCTGGACGCTGCTGACGCCGCCGCCCGGCACCGATAAGGCGGCGGTGGAGCGCATCGCCGAGTTGTGGCACCGCTGCGGCAGCATGACCGAGGTGATGGAGCCGTCGCACCACGACCGGGTGCTGGCGATCGTCAGCCACCTGCCGCATCTGCTGGCCTTCACCATCTGCGGCACCGCCGACGACCTCGCCGACGAGAGCCGGCAGCAGGTGCTGAAGTTCGCCGCCTCCGGCTTCCGCGATTTCACCCGCATCGCCGCCTCCGACCCGGTGATGTGGCGCGACGTGTTCCTTAACAACCGCGAGGCATTGCTGGAGATGCTGGCGCGGTTTACCGAGGATGCGCAGGCGATGGCGCGCGCGGTACGCTGGGGCGATGCCAGTTATATTGAGGAGCGCATCAGCCGCGGCCGGGTGATCCGCCGCAGCCTGATCGAACTCAAGCAGGCCTGACGCACCCGGCGGCCGGCTGGCCATCAGGTCCCGCAAGGGCGTGGCGGCCGCCCCAGGGATCGCGCACCATGCCGTCCTCCAGGTAGTCCGGCCCGAGCGGCGCCTTGCCGTGGCCGCCGGGGATGTCCAGCACGTAGGTCGGCCAGGCGAGGCCGGTGACGCGGCCGCGCAAGCCGGCGAGCAGGCGCCTGCCTTCCGCAATCGGCACGTGGAACCGGGCGGTGCCGGGCGCGGGGTCGAGCTGGTGCAGGTAATAGGGCTTCACGCGGGCGGCCAGCATGGCACGGAACAGCGCCTCCAGCGCCGCCTCGCTGTCGTTCACGCCGCGCAGCAGCACCGACTGGCCCAGCACCGGCACCCCCTGGCGCTGCACCCGGCGTAAGGCGTCGCGTGCGGCGGGGGTGAACTCGCGGGCATGGTTGGCGTGGACCACCAGCCACAGCGGCTTCTCGGTTGCCAGCGCCGACGCGTCCAGGCGCGCCGGGTCGGCCACCGGCACCCGGCTGTGGATGCGCAGCGTCTCGACATGCGGAATGGCCGAGAGTGCGTCCAGGATCGAGCGCAGGCGATGCGGCGAGAGCAGCAACGGGTCGCCGCCGGTCAGGATCACCTCGCGGATTTGCGGCTGGGCGTGCAGCCACGCGTACGCCGCCTCCAGCTCGCCCTGCGTCAGCACGCCGCCATCCGGTCCGACATGCTCGCGCCGGAAACAGAACCGGCAGTACACCGGGCAGACCAGCAGCGGCTTCAGCAACGCCCGGTCGGGATAACGGTGGACGATGCCTTTGACCGGCGAGTGCAGGTCGTCGCCGATCGGGTCCGGCAGCTCGTGCGGGGCGACCGCCAGTTCCGCCGCGTCGGGGATGAACTGCCGCCCGATCGGGTCGCCGGGATGCTCGATCAACGCCTGCAGAGTGGGTGGGATGGCGACCGCATAGCGTGCGCCCACCGCCTCCAGCGCCCCGCGCGCCGCCTCTGGCACCAGACCCGCGGCAATCAGGCCTGCGGCGTCGCGGATGGTTTGGGAGTGGTGACCATCCGGCATGATCCGGGCCGTGTAGTCGCCCACCGCTACTCCCGCAAGATGAAGCTACACCGCCGCCCGGGTCGGGCGTATGGTCCGGGCAAGGATCAAACAAAAAGGGGAAGCTGACCATGGACGATGCCGCCTATGGGACACGCGACAAGCGCGGCGACTGGCGGCCCTTGAAGCTCCTTGAATATCCCCCGGTTCTCGTATGGCCGATGCGGCCGGTCGCCTTCGCCAAGTGGCTGTTTGGCTTTCCGGGCTACATCCTACCGTGGAACCTGCTCTACGGGGCGTTCAGCGTCGTGCTTTGGCTCTATCTGACGCCTGCGATGGCGACCATGAAAACATTCTCGGTCGGCTGGATCGGCTATCTGCTGGTTCGCAACGCCGCCTTGCTGTTTCTGTTCTGCGGCGCGTTCCATCTACGGCTGTACATGCAGAAGCGGCAGGGAACCAGCTTCAAGTTCAACGGCAGGTGGCCTTCGACCGGCAACTCGACGTTCCTGCTCGGCAGACAGACCACCGACAACATGATCTGGACGTTCGCGAGCGCGGTGCCGATTTGGACCGCCTACGAGGTCCTGACGCTCTGGGTGTTCGCCAACGGCTATATTCCCTATGTGAGCTTCACGGCGCATCCGATCTACTGTGCCGCCGTGATGTTGCTGATCCCGGTGTTTCGCAGCCTGCACTTCTATCTCGTGCATCGGCTGATCCACGCGCACGCGCTGTATCACTCAGTCCACAAGCTGCACCATAACAACCTGAACCCGGGGCCATGGTCGGGTCTGGCCATGCACCCGGTCGAGCATTTGCTCTACTTCTCGGTGGTGCTGATCCACTGGATCGTGCTGTCGAATCCAGTCCACGCCATCTTCACCCTAGCTCACGCCGCATTGGCGCCCGCACCCGGCCATGCAGGATTCGACAAGCTGGTGGTCGGCAAGGAGGCGGCGATCGATCTCGGCACCTACGACCACTACCTTCACCACAAGTTCTTCGAGTGCAACTACTCCGACGGCATTGTGCCCCTCGACAAGTGGTTCGGCACCTTCCATGACGGCTCCCAGGAAGCTGAGGCGCGCATGAACAAGCGCTTCATGGACCGGGCTGCCCAGCAAAAGGCCAGGCGGGATGCCCGTAGCGCGCAGCGGGTGGGCTGACCTGCCCGCTACGGCTTGAAATAGGCCGTGCCGTCCTCGGCGGTGACTGGATGGTCGAGGTAGCGGCCCTGTTCCGGCACGGCAAGGCGGGTGAAGTCGGCAGCGAGGCGATGCAGCGCCTGGTTCATCTCGGCGCCCCGCATGGCGCGGCCGTGGCCGGTGACGACGATCTCCGGATCGAGTGCGGCGAGGGCCTTGACCGACGACCGGGCCTTGCCCCAGTTGATCGTGAAATAGCGTGGCGGCCCGTGCAGTTCCGGCGTCTGGACCGCCGTCGCATAGACCGACTCCGCCGCCGTGGTGACGAACGCATCGCCGGCGATCAGCGCACGGTCCGACTGCCGCCATAGTGAGATGTGGCCGGGCGAATGGCCGGACGTGAACAGCCACTTCCAGCCCGGCATCCCGGGGACGTTGCCGTCCTCTGGAAGCACCTGCAACCGAGCCGCCACATTTACCGGCCGCGTCGGATACAATGCCGACAAGCTCGCTATCAAACCGCCGCCCACCGATGGGTCGCCCGGCGGGTAAGCTGCTTGGCCGTTCAAGTACGGATGTTCCACAGGGTGCGCGTAGACCGGCACGTCCCACTCGGCGGCCAAGTCCTCCAATGCGCCGACATGGTCGAAATGCCCATGCGTCATCACGATTGCGGACGGTCGCGCGCCGGCTCCGAAGCGTGCCTCGGCAACCCGCCTGATGATCGACTTTCCGCCGATCACGCCGGCGTCGATCAGCACCCAGTTGCGGTCGCCGGCCTGCGGCATCCCATAGAACACCACGTTGGCGATGATCGTCCGGCAATAGGCGAGGTCGTGGGCGATCTGGTGGCTTCCGTCCTCGCCCTCGCCTGCGTCGGCCCGCGCGTTGCCGCCTACTGGAACCTGCTGGGTCATGCGCAAGTGACGCGATAGGCCGGAACAAGTTTCTTGCCCGGCACGGAACCGCTCCCGAAGCCAACCAAACTGCGGCAAGGGCACAGCGTTGGGTCAAGCTGACGCTGCGGAGCCACCATGGACATCGCCCTGAACGTGAACGGCCGCGAACATTTGCTCTCGGTGGACGTGCGAACGACGCTGCTGGATCTGTTGCGCGAACGCCTGGGGCTGACCGGCTCCAAGAAAGGCTGCGACCAGGGCCAGTGCGGCGCCTGCACCGTACTGCTGGACGGGCACACGGTGCTGGCCTGTCTTACCTTGGCCGCCGGCATCGGCGACGCGCGGATCACCACCATCGAGGGCTTGGCCGGCGAGGACGCGCTGCTGCATCCGATGCAGCAGGCGTTCCTCGACCAGGATGCCTACCAGTGCGGCTTCTGCACGCCGGGTCAGATCATGTCGGCCATCGCCTGCGTCGAGGAGGGCCATGCCGGGTCCGAGGACGAAATCCGCGAGTACATGAGCGGCAATCTCTGCCGCTGCGCCGCCTATCCGAAAATCGTCGCCGCTGTCGTGCAGGCCAAACCCGAAATGGAGCGCGCCTGACATGCGGACCTTCGCCTATGACCGTCCCGGCACGGTCGCCGACGCGATAGCGGCCGGGGGTTCGGCGCAATATTTGGCCGGCGGCACCACCATGCTCGACCTGATGAAGCTCGGCGTCCTGCATCCGCAGGCGCTGGTCGACATCGGCGGCCTGCGCCAGGAGCACTCCGCCATCCAGGCCGACGCGGACGGCCTGCATATCGGCGGCTTGGCGCGCATGGCCGACGTGGCGGGCCATCCCGCCGTGTTGCGTGACTACCCGGTCATCGCGCAATCGCTGCAGCTCGCCGCCAGCCCGCAGCTGCGCAACATGGCGAGCATCGCCGGCAACGTCCTGCAGCGCACCCGGTGCAGCTACTTCCGCGACCCGAGCTGGCGCGAATGCAACAAGCGCGAGCCGGGGTCGGGCTGTGCGGCGATCGGTGGCGTCAACCGGCTGCTGGCGGTTTTGGGCGTCAGCGAGCATTGCATCGCCCACTACCCCGGCGACTTCGCCAACGCGCTGGCGGCGCTGGGGGCGGAGGTCGAGCTGGCCGGACCCGACGGCGCCCGCCGCCTGCCGTTCGAGGAACTGCACCGGGTTCCGGGCGACACCCCGCACATCGAGACCAACCTGCGTCCCGGCGAACTCATCACCGGCTTCCGCGTGCCGGCCGCCCCATGGATGCGCCGCTCGCTGTACCTGAAGATCCGCGACCGCGAGTCCTACGCCTTCGCCATCGCCTCAGCCGCCGTGGCGCTCGACCTGGACGGCGGCGTGGTGCGTGAGGCGCGGGTGGCGCTCGGCGGCCTGGCCGCAAAGCCGTGGCGGTCGCACGCCGCCGAAGCCGTCCTGCAAGGCCGCGAACTGACCGAGGCCGCCGCCACCGAAGCGGCAACGGCGGCGTTCCGCGACGCCGTGACCCACGAACAGACCGCATTCAAGCCCGAGCTTGGCCGCCGCACGCTGGTGCGCGCCCTGCTCGACGCCGCCGCCCTGGAGATCTGACATGCCCGACGATTCCGCCTGGACGCTGATCGGCACCTCCACTCCGCGCATCGAAGGCCGCGCCAAAGTCACCGGGCAGGCGCTGTATGCCTCGGACGAGGCGGTGGCGAACCCGGCCTTCGCCTTCCTGGTCACCAGCGCCATCTCCCGCGGCCACATCGAGGGGTTCCGGCTGAAGCAGGCGCGCGCGGTGACCGGCGTGCTGGACATCCTGACGTACGAGAACGTGGCCGACGAGGCCGAGCCGCAGCCGCCGCACGCTCCTGGCGGCGAGACCACGACCATGCAGGACGCGCACATCTGGCACGACGGCCAGATCATCGGCGTGGTGGTGGCCGAAACCTACGAGGCGGCGCGCGAGGCCGCCCTTGCGGTAGGCGTGGACTACGCGGAGGAACAGCCCTCGGCCACCTTCGACAGCCCGGGCGCCGAGGCGCAAATGCGCGAGCCGGGCGAGCACGAGGACTTCAAGATCGGTGACGCCGATGCGGCGTTCGCCACGGCCGAGGTAAAGATCGACGCCCGCTACGCCACGCCGACCCAGCACCACAACCCGATCGAGCTGTTCACCACCACCTGCGCCTGGCACGACGGCAGCCTCACGGTCTACGAGCCGAGCCAGTTCGTCTATGGGCTGCGCGGCGCGCTGGCCAAGCAGCTGCACCTTGACCCGAAGCGCATCCGCGTGGTGTCGCGCCATGTCGGCGGCGCGTTCGGCTCGAAGGGCATCCCCTCGGCGCGGACCGCCTGGATCGCGGTGGCGGCCCGCCGGCTGAACCGGCCGGTCAAGCTGGTCGCCACCCGCGACCAGGGCTTCACCATCGCCACCTACCGGGCGGAGACGCGCCACCACATCCAGCTCGCCGCCTCACGCGACGGCAGGCTCGCGTCGCTGCGCCACGAGGGCTGGGAGGTGACGTCGCGGCCGTCCGACTACAACGTCTCCGGCACCGAGACCACGGCACGGATGTACGCCTGCCCGAATATCCTGACCAAGGTCAACATCGTCCACGCCGACCGCAACACGCCCGGCTTCATGCGGGCGCCGCCGGACGTGCCTTACATGTTCGCGCTGGAATCGGCCATGGACGAGCTGGCGGGGGCGCTCGGCATCGATCCGGTCGAGCTGCGCCGGATCAACGACACCGGCATCGACCCGACCAACGGCCTGCCATACTCCAGCCGCTCGCTCATGCAGTGCTTCGACCAGGGGGCGGCGCGGTTCGGCTGGTCCAGACGCCATCCCAGGCCGGGATCGATGCGTGACGGCGACTGGCTGGTGGGTTGGGGCTGTGCCGCCAGCGCCTACCCCGCCAACATCGGCGCCGGAGCGGCACGGGTGTCGCTGGGGCCGGATGGCGCGGCCTGGGTGCAGATCGCCGCCCACGACCTCGGCACCGGCGCGCATACGGTGATCGCCATCACCGCCGCCGACCGCCTCGGCCTGAAGATCGGGCAGATTGCCGTGCAGCTCGGCGACACCGACCTGCCGCCGGCCGGGCTGGCCGCCGGCTCCAACCACACCGCCGGGATCGCCGCCGCCGTGGCGCTCGCCTGCGAGGACATCCGCGCCCGCATCGCCCGCGCCGCCACGACCAGCAACGACGGCCCGTTCGCCGGCCGCGACCCCGCCACGCTGACCTTGGCGCAGGGCCAGCTGCGCGGCCTGGACGGCACCGCCGAGGCCATCGCCGACGCGCTGCGCCGAGTCACCGGCGGTGCCATGGAATCCTATGCCGAGAACATCCCCCAAGGCTTGCCGGCGGACTCCATGACCAAGCTGTACAGCGGCCAGATGGCGATCTCGCGCGGCACCGGGCGCCGGGACGTGACCGCATATGCGTTCGGCGCGCAGTTCGTCGAGGTGCGCGTGCATTCCCGTACCCGCGAGGTCCGGGTGCCGCGGGCGGTTGGCGCGTTCGCGGCCGGGCAGATCGTCAACCCGCGCACCGCGCACAGCCAGTTCATGGGCGGCATGATCTGGGGCATCGGCTCGGCGCTGCACGAGGCCACTGAGATCGACCACCGCGCCGCACGCTACGTCAACGACAACATCGCCGAGTACCTGATCCCGGTGAACGCCGACGTGCGCGCGATCGAGGTCATCATGGTGCCGGAGCATGACGACCGGGTGAACCCGATGGGCATCAAGGGCATCGGCGAGATCGGCGTGGTCGGCATGAACGCCGCCATCGCCAACGCGGTGTATCACGCCACCGGACGGCGCATCCGCGACCTGCCCATCAGGATCGACCAGCTGCTTTGAGATAGGGACGTTGATCGCCGCGCCTTCAGTCGTGCGGTGATCGTGTTACCAGCCTGCCACGGATCAACGGTGCTCCTGCAAGCACAAGCGACAGGCAGACCAGAAACCCCGCTATGCTGAGCGCGGCCAGGCATACCGGCAGCCATGGCGCCCCTACCAGGGCGATGGCCATGCCGAGAACGGGCGGGACGATAACGCCTCCAAGCATGGAGGCCGCAACGACCCATGCCATGGCGCCGCGCATGTTGGGCGCCATTTCGAGCAGCCAGGGCAGTCCCGTTGGGAAGATTGGGGCGATGAACAGGCCAACTGCGACGTAGGCCGCGGGCGCGAGTGGTGCAATCGTCGCCGCCACGAGTGCCACGGCCATTCCGACAAAGCAGCCCGTCACCAGTAGCCGGGGCGAGACGCGCCGGACCACCGGCACGAC
>JAABUX010010776.1_pt1 | contig 10172 bp, 9 predicted proteins | sample 5561851 | NCBI WGS metagenome assembly JAABUX01 (sample SAMN10711883, study PRJNA513361) | rock metagenome | isolation source: Antarctica rocks | place: Antarctica: Victoria Land, Richard Nunatak red sandstone | collected 2016-01-03 | reverse complement strand
GTCGCCGCATGGAAAGGAGACCGCAACAAGAAGCACGCCAAGGCCGACTGGCAGTTCACCACCGCCGACGCCCGCGTCAAACTGAAGCGCCTCTACCCGACGTTGTGAATGACTCGGGGTACTAGATCAACCGGTTCCATCAGCTCTCCTGCCAGATCGCTCCCTGGCGCGAAAGCGGACAGCTCTGTCGGGTATGGGCCGCTGGACAGCATCGTCAACTTGTTCAGCCGGAGGATCTTGTACCAGCGGCGTCAGGTATTGGCCGTCTGAGCCCAAGCTCTGGTCAGGGCCGCGCTGGAAGGCTCCCATTCGCCGTTCCCCGTCATCGGTTAGCGGAAAAACTCAGATCACATTGATGCAGGCCGTGTCGACGCACGAGATCCAGGACCGCGTCCGCCTGGTCGAGCGCCACCGCGATCAGCAGACTGGATGCCGTTCGACACCACTGGTTTGTCAGCTCATGCATAAACAGCGAGGTCAATGCGGCGCTTGGGGGCGTTCTTGCCCAGCCTCTCCCCGTCAACGACGCGCGGACGGCTGATGCCACGGCGCTGCAGGCAACGGTGCAAGGACGAGCGTGTCAGGTGCGCAATGGCGGCTGCAGGGTATGCTTGCGACGTCCTCAGGCTCCCTCGACCATGCCGTGCCGCCCGACGGACTGCCTTCGTCGTGGTGGTGCTAGACCGCTTCCTCGCGGGTCAGTTCGGCCATCTCGACCATGGCGGCCTTGGCGCTGAGAGCCGGCATCGGCACGTCGGAGGCCGGTCCGGAACCTGGATGCAGCCGCCGTGTCAGCATGAAAGCGGTGATGACCGCCAGGATGCCGAACAGCACCCCGCCCAGGGACTGGCCGATCAGCACACCCGGCGCACCATAGTGAATACCGACCAGGACGAACGGGATCGTCCCGAGAGTCGCGCGGGCCCAGTTGAAAAGGGTGGAGAGCAGCGGCGCACCCAGGTTGTTGAAGGCGGTGTTGGCCACGAACAGCGCGCCGGTGAACAGGAAGCTCGCCACCGTCCATGAGCAGAACAGGTGCAGCAGCCGCGCCGTATCGCCGCTCGCGGAGAACAACGCGACCAGCGCGTCCTGCGAGAATGCCAGGATCGCCCACATCACCAGCACGCAGGCCTGCACGAGCAGCAGCGCGCAGCGCAGCGTCTGGCGCACGCGAGGGATCTGACCGGCGCCTAGATTCTGAGCCATGATCGGCCCGACCGAGCCGGTCAGCGCGAAGATGAAGGCGAACGCGACCGGTACGATGCGGTCGATCGTGATCTGGCCGGAGACCGCCTCCAGTCCGAACCGGGACATGAAGTGGGTGGTGAAGGCGCTGCCGACCGGGGTCGCGAGGTTGGTCAGGATCGCCGGCAGGGCCACGCTCGCGACCGGGCGAACATCGGTGAACAGCGACCGCCAAGCCGGCCGGCACAGGATGTGGTGCCTGTGCACGGCGAGCAGACCGAGGCAGGCCGCCGTGGCACGCGAGATCACGGTGCCGATCGCGGCCCCTTCGAGGCCGAGATGCAGCAGGAAGATCAGCACCGGGTCCAGGCAGGCGAGCAGGCCGGCGCTCCACAGCGTCACCGTCATCGAGCGGCGTGCGTCGCCGACCGAGCGCAACAGCCCCGAGCACGCCATGCCGATCGCGATCAGCGGCAGGAAGGGCGAGACGATCGAGACATTGCGTGCCGCGGCATGCAGCACCCTGCCGCTGGCGCCCAGCTCACGCAGGATCGGCTCCAGCATCAGCACGGTGCAGAGGCCGATCAGCAGCATCACCGCGGCCATCACCACCAGCGCCGCGGAGGCGATGCGCCGCGCCTCCTGCGAACGTCCGGCGCCGATGCGGCGCGAGACCACGGCGCCCAGCCCGATCGACATGCCGATCGAAACCGAGAGCTGCAGGTAGGTCACGGCGCCGGTGAAGGCGACCGCGGCGGTGAGCGTGCGGTCATGCAGCCTCGAGATGTAGAACAGGTTGAGCAGGTCGACCACGAACACCGCGATCAGGCCCAGCGTGCCGGTTCCGGCCATCACCACCGTATGGCGCAGGATCGGTCCCGTGCAGAAACGTGCCGGTCTGCCGATCGAGCCGGCGGGGGAGAGCTTGGACATCGGCTTCATCTAGCCCGGCTGGGCGTCGCGCGTCAGGGCCTAATGCGGTCGCGATGACCTCATCCGGCGTAGCCGCACGCGGCGAGGGCCGCCAGCATGTGCGGCGGCGGCGGCGCGGTGGCCCGTACCGGCGGATCGAGCGGCAGATGGATCGAGCGGGCGAGCAGGTGCAGGCGCTGCTCCGGCATCGTGTTCGGTGCTTTCGGGCCATAGACCGGATCGCCCAGGATCGGGCAGCCCAAACTGACGCAATGCACGCGCGCCTGGTGCGTGCGTCCGCTCAGCAGCCGCAGCTCCAGCCAGGACAGGCCATCGGCGTAGCCCCGGACCAGGTATTCGGTGTGGGCCGCCGCACCCCGGGCGTCCACCACCATGCTCCAGCCACCGGAACGGTCGGTATGCTTGGCCAGTGGGGCCATGATTTGGCCGGACGAGGCGGGCGGGCGGCCCGTCACGACCGCCCAGTAGGTCTTGCCGGCATGGCCCTCCGCAAAGCAGGCCTGTGCCGCATGCAGCGCGGCCCGGCGCACGGCGACGACCAGGCAGCCGGCGGTGTCGGCGTCCAGCCGGTGCGCGAGCCAGGGACCGTCGCGCCGGCGCGAGAGCAGGCCGAACCAGTCCTCCACCGAAGCGCCGCCGCCGGGGCCCGGATGTACCTTCAGCCCAGCCGGCTTGTCGAGCACCACGAAGCGGGAGTCCGAGAACAGCAGCCGCGGCGACGTCGTGATGAGTGACTTGCCCAGGCCGGCCTGCTCAGACGGAACGGGGATTGGGTAGGAACAGGGCGAGGACGCCGATCGCCGGCAGCCAGGCGCAGAGCCCATATACGGCGACGATGCCGGCATGATCGGCCAGCACGCCGAGCAGGGCCGCCCCCAGGCCGCCCATGCCGAACGCGAGCCCGAAGAACAGGCCGGAGACCATGCCGACGCGCCCGGGCAGCAGCTCGGTAGCGTAGACCAGGATCGCCGGGAAAGCCGACGCCAGCAGAACGCCGGTCACCATGCTCAACCCGATCGTCCAGTGCAGCCCGACATGCGGCAGCAGCAGGGTGAACGGCAGCACGCCGAGGATCGAGCCCCAGATGACATGACGGCGGCCGATGCGGTCGCCGATCGGACCCCCTACCACCGTGCCGGCGGCGACCGCGGCGAGGAACACGAACAGGTCGACCTGTGCCGCCTGCGCGGACAGGCCGAAGCGATGCATCAGGTAGAAGATGTAGTAGCTGGTGAAGCTGGCGAGGTAGAAGAACTTCGAGAACACCAGCGCGATCAGCACCGTGATTCCCCTGCGAACCTGTCCGGCGCTGAGCCCGTGGCCCTGGCCCGCTCCGGTCCTCGGCCGGCTGGCGCCGCTACGGTTCTGTCGCGCATACCACCGCCCGATGCCGCCCAGCAGCATCATCCCGGCCAGGGCCACGAGACAGAACCAGGCCAAGCTGCGCTGCCCGTTCGGCAACACCACGAAGGCGGCGAGCAGCGGCCCCAACGCGGTGCCGAAATTGCCGCCGACCTGGAACACCGACTGCGCGAGCCCGTAGCGTCCGCCCGAGGCGAGCCTGGCGATGCGCGAGGACTCCGGATGGAAAATCGACGATCCCACGCCGAGCAGCGCAGCGCCGCCGAGCAGCTCCGGATAGGAGTGCGCCAGCGCCAGCGCCAGCAGGCCGGCCATCGACAGAGCCATCCCTGCCGAGAGCGACCAGGGCAGCGGCCTGCGGTCGGTGAACTGGCCGACCAGCGGCTGCAGCAGCGACGCGGTGACCTGATAGGTCAGCGTGAGCAGGCCGATCTGGCTGAAGGAAAGGTGGAAGCCGCCCTTGAGCAGCGGGTAGATCGCCGGCAGCAGCGACTGGATGATGTCGTTGAGCATGTGGCACACGCTGATGGTGCCAAGCACCAGGCCCGCGACCTGACTGCGGTCGCGCAACCGGCCGGACTGCGACGGCTGGCCCGCGATGCTCTGACTCATGACGGCTTCCTCGCGGCGAACATTCTCAGCCTCTACCTCGGTAGGACGCGAGCTCCAACACGTGGTGCCTCCGGAAGTGCCGCGCGACGTTGCACGGGAAGGGTTGCAGGCCCAGGATATCCATCGGGCGGCGTGGATGGATTTTGGTGGCCGCGACCTGTAGCTGCAGCGGCATGGCTGCCCTCACCGTCCATCCTCCGGTTCCTTTCGACGGCCTGCACGGCAACGCGCGGCGGCGCGCAATGTTCGCGCTCGCCCTGTCGGTGCTGCTCTCCACGCTGGACTACGCGGTGGCCAACGTGGCCCTGCCGACCATCGCGCACGATATCCACGCCACCCCGGCGGACTCGATCTGGGTGATCAACGCCTACCAGCTGGCCAGCCTGATCGGCCTGCTCCCCCTCGCCTCGCTGGCGGAGATCAAGGGCCAGGACCGCATGTGCCGGGTCGGGCTGGTGGTATTCATCCTGTCATCCGCCTGCTGCGCCGTGTCGCAGACACTGCCTGAGCTGGCCTTGTCGCGGGTGCTGCAGGGGCTGGGCGGTGCCTGCATCATGAGCGTCAACGCGGCGCTGGTCCGTTTCATCTATCCCGGCGCGATGCTCGGCCGCGGCATGGCGCTGAATGGACTGGTGGTGGCGCTCGGCGTGGCGCTGGGTCCGACGATCGCGGCGGCGGTGCTGTCGGTGGCGAGCTGGCGCTGGATCTTCCTGATCAACCTGCCGCTCGGCCTGGCTGCCCTGATCTTCGCGATCACCAGCCTTCCGGTGACGCCCCGCGCCTCCGCCGAACGTCACTTCGACCGGGTCAGCGCGGTTCTCACCGCGCTGGCCTTCGGGCCGCTGGTGGTCGGGCTGGACCGGCTCGCCCATGACGGCAGCCTGGGGATATCGCTGCTGCTGGTCGGGGCGGGTACGGCCTGTCTGCTCTGGCTGGTGCGCCGCCAGCTTTCCATCACGGCGCCGCTGCTGCCGGTCGACCTGCTGCGGCTGGGAGGCTTCCGCAGCGCGTTCTCGGTCGGCTTCCTGGCCTTCGTGGCATCGAACTTCTTCATCATCGCGATGCCGTTCTTCTTCGAGGTGCAGTTGCACCGCTCCGCCGTGCAGACCGGGCTGCTGATCACGCCGTGGCCGCTGGCCATCGTGGCGGTATCGCCTCTGGTGGCGCGGATCGCCGACCGCTATCCGGCCGGCCTGCTCTCCAGCCTCGGGCTGGGCCTGACCGCCTTCGGCTTCGCTCTGCTCTGGCGGATGCCGGCGCACCCGTCGAACTTCGACATCGCCTGGCGGATCGCCCTCGCCGGCTGCGGCTTCGGGCTGTTCCAGCCGCCCAACAACCGCGCCATGCTGACCACGGCGCCGCGCCATCGTTCGGGCGGCGCCAGCGGGATGGTGTCGGTCGCGCGCCTGCTCGGCCAGACCATCGGCGCCATGCTGGTTGCCCTGGTGTTCGAACTGGCGCCGCTGAACTCCGCGCACTACTGCCTTGCCTTCGGTGCCCTGGTCGGGCTGATCGCCGCCCTGCTCAGCGCGGTGCGCCTCTGGCAGCGGCCGCTCGAAGGCAGCCTGCCGTGACGGATGCGCCCCGGCACCGGTAACCGACAGTTCGCGGCCGTCCGAGCCGGTCACTTCGACAGGCGCGATAGGCTGACGACGGCGGCAGCGGCGGCCAGGGCAGCGGCGGCCAGCAGGTCGATGGCCTCAGCCCCATCGGGCGAAAGCCGGAACACCAGGGCTGCCAGGGTCGCTCCCACGGTCAATCCGGTCAGGCGCGCGGTAGCGAGCATCCCGCCTGCGGCACCTGCCCGCCGGCGCGGCGCCGCCGACAGCAGAGTGCGGTTGTTCGGCGACTGGAAGAAGCCGAAGCCCAGGCCGCACAGTGCCATCCGCCAGATGATGTCCGCGGTGGAGGCGTGCAGCGGCATGGCGGCGAGCAGCGCCAGCCCGACCGCCAGCAGCACCAGCCCGGCGCCCCCCAGGACGGCCGCCGGAACGCGGTCGGAAAGCCGTCCCGCGAGTGGCGCCACCAGGCCCAGCGCCACCGGCCAGGGCGTCATCAGCAGTCCGGTCTGGACCTGGTCGCGGTGCAGCGCGGACTCGAAATAGAAGGGCAGCGCCACGAAGGCGAGCATGTAAGCGGCGAAGGAGCAGACCGACGCCGCCACCGACAGGGCGAAGACCGGGATCTTCAGCAGGTCGATCGGTATCAGGGGCAGTGCTGACTTCAGCTCGCGCCGGATCAGGGCGACACCGGCCGCCAGCGCCGCCGCAACCTCGACCGAAGCAGTCAGTCCGTGGCCACCGCCATGGGCGAAGGCGTCGACGCCGATGAAGAACAAGCCGAACATGAACGCGTTCAGCGCGGCGCTGGTCCAGTCGAACCGGTCGTTCGACAGGTCGGAGTGCGGCAGGGCGCGCGACGCGAGCACGATGGCGACCGCTCCGATCGGCACGTTGACCGCGAACAGCCACTCCCACGTGCCGACCGCCAGGATCCCCGACGCGATGGTCGGGCCGAGCGCCGATGCGATCGACACCACCAGGGCGTTCAGTCCCACACCTCGACCCAGCCGGGCCTGGGGATAGGTGAACCGCACCAGGGCCCCGTTCACGCTCATGATGCCCGCGGCGCCAAGGCCTTGGGCAACCCGCGCGAGCACCAGCGCGGGCAGGCTGTGCGACAGGGCGCAGGCCAGCGAGCCCATGGTGAAAACCATCAGCCCTGCCTGATACACGCGCCGGTAACCTATGCGTTCTCCAAGCGACGCCAGTGGCAGCAGGGTGACCACGATAGCCAGCTGATAGGCGTTTATGACCCAGACCGCCTCCGCCGGGGTGACATGAAGCTCGCGGGCGATCATGGGCAGGGCGATGTTGACCACGGCGGAATCCAGCACCGCCATGGTGACGCCGGTGGCTATGGCCAGCATGGACCAGTAGCGCTGGGGCCTCGGCAGGCCGTCGGGATGCACCAGTTTCATCAAGGCCGCCAGGATCCGAGGCGTTGCGTCGCCGCCCCCGGCAAAGGCTTCCGCACTCCTGCGGCGGACAATGGCAGCATAGGCTGATCCTCGCTTCACGCGACGTTCCTGGCATTACCCTCCTCGGGCATGACAGGATAGTCGACGTGCCCGTTCGGCCCCGGGCGTGACCCCAGATTGTCGGGCACGGTGCAGGCGACGATTTCAGTCAAGGCGAGTGCCGCAACGCCATGAGCAAGCGCCGCCCGAGTGGCCTCGCTCGCATACCCCTTGCCCCACTGTGCGCGAGCGAGGCACCAGCCGGCTTCGATGGTCGGGGAGAACGAGACCGAGAAGGTAACCCGCTGTAATCCCATGAAACCGATGAACGGCTCGATGCCGATTACCTCGATTGCCGAAAAACCGAAGCCATGCGCTGCAATGTGTTCCTGGAGCTTGGCAGCCTGGGTGTCGCTCTTCTAACGGGTGAGGGTGCCTGGAAACAGCGGCGAACCTCGACATCCGCGTTCAGCGCAGCATAGGCGGGAAGGTCAGCTTCTGCCGAGCCGGTCGGGACCTTTTCATCCGTCGAAGCCCTAAAATCCGCGATGCTGGAAGAGTATCAGAAAGCAGTTGATGAAGGATATGATACTGCAATTGACGACGTTGCAGATGATGAGGCTAACGGCATTGTGTATTCGCCGCTTGCTCAACAAGCTAAGATTGGGCAAATCATGGACTCGATCGCCCGTGACGACATGAAGAACTGACTTGGTACGTACGACGTGTCGGAAGGAAAAGGCAGTGTCATTCAGGTCAACCGGCGACTTTATGCTGAGGATGGAAGCGGATACCGTGTTCCAGATATCCGTGTTGCAAGTGCGAACATCATCTTCGATGCATCTCTTATACCAACCGGCAGTGATTCCGACTCTCGGGGGTTCCCAAAGCGGCTGACTTTCAATTCGATGTCCCGAGACGGCGATACGCTAAGGGGCCATGTCATGGGTGCGATGTTACCAATCACACAAGTGGATCATACGGGTGCTGAACTTCGGGCGCTGTCGGTTAGATGCGCAGACGGTGCCCAAGTGCGCCGCATGCTGGCCGTAGCTCTTGTTCTGGATGGCCGGCCGCGGAGCCAAGCGGCCTCTCTCAACGGCATGGACCGTCAGACGCTGTGCGACTGGGTGCATCGGTACAACGCGGCCGGCCTTGATGGTCTGAAGACCCGCAAGAACCCGGGCCAGGTGCCAAGACTGACCAAGGCACAAAAGGCCGAGCTACGCGAGCTGGTGGTCCAAGGTCCTGATCCTGCGGTCCACAAGATTGTTCGCTGGCGGTGCTTGGACCTGCAGGCGGAAGTAGCGCGCCGGTGGTCAGTGAACGTGCATGAAAGCACAATCGGCAAGTGGCTTGGCAAACTCGGCCTGACCCGACTGCAACCACGGCCTGTGCATCCGAAGAAGGATGCCGAAGCTGAGAAGACTTTTAAAAAACTTCAGCAGCCTGGTGCGCGCGGCATTCGTCGGCACAACGGCAGGCGCGCCGATAGAAATCTGGTTCCAGGACGAGGCCCGGGTCGGTCAAAAGGGAACCCAGGCCTATATCTGGGCGCCCATCGGCACACGGCCGCTGATGGTGCGCGATAACCGACATGACTCTGCCTACATCTTTGGCGCCATCTGCCCGCAGCGCGGTGTCGGCGCGGCGATGATCACGCCGGCTGCCAACACGGAAATGATGAACCTGCATTTGGCAGAAATCAGCGCGCAGGTCGCAGCCGGCGCCCACGCTCTGGTGGCTTGTGATGGCGCTGACTGGCATCAGTGCGGCAAGACGCTGCAAGTTCCTGCCAACATCACGCTGCTGCACTTGCCGCCCTACAGCCCTGAACTCAACCCGATGGAGAATGTCTGGGACTATCTCCGGCAAAACAAGCTCTGTGCGCTGGCCTGGGACAGCTATGACGAGATCGTCGGCGCGTGCAAAACCGCTTAGAACTGGCTGATCAACGATCCCGAACGCATCAACTCAATCGGCACCCGCGAATGGGCAGTGTGTTGATGTCAATGCGGGTTGGTATTACCGCCAAGAACTGGACGACCAGCGAGATCAAGGACTTCATCGAGACCGCCGGAGCGACGGTCGTGATCGTACGACCAACCGCACTTGGTGGTTCCTACAGCGTCGTCGTTCCTGAAACCTGATGCGGTAGAGGTATGCGGCCCATTACCACGCTGCCCGACGCACGGGATATGATCACCGCAACCGGTTCGAGGCTGCCTGATCGTCTTGCCGGCAAGCCGGGCTACGGTGAAGACGAACAGAGTAATATCAAGCTGGCTTTCGAGAGGATCCTCAATTGTCTGCCGCTAATCGATAATAAGATGAAAAATCCTTCCCTCATGCAGAGGCCGGATCGCTATCCAGATCCGCACCGCTATCCGCGAGCTGGTGGACGCCGCTCGCGATTGCCTCGTGATCAAAACCGCTCGACAGGATCAATAGCGATCAAAGAACCTGATCAGATAATCCTCAAAGTGATATCCGCCATCCTGATCGGCAGTGTGGCCGTCATCAGTGGTCCCGCCCGGGCCGCGCCGGATCAGGGCGCGGCGCTGTATGCGGCACAGTGCAGCACGTGCCACCAGGCGAACGGTGTCGGAGTCTCAGGCTCGTATCCGCCGCTGCAGGGTCGGATCGACAGGATCGCGGCCAGCGCCGAGGGCAGGCACTATCTGGCCGACGTGCTGGTCTACGGCATGCTCGGACGGATCGAGGCTGGCGGCACGTCGTATTACGGCCTGATGCCGCCGTTCAAGCGCTTGTCCGACGCGGATATCGCATCGGTGCTGAGTTGGCTATCCGCCCTGGGCGACAGCAAGCCGCCGCCGGTGATCGTCGCCGCCGACATCGCCGGGGTGCGCGACAAGCCGCTCTCCCTCGCCGGCGCCGTGAGCGAGAGGAAAGCGCTCGCCGCCCTGCATCCGCTTCCCTAAGGGCCTGAGCCCGGATAATCGCGTCACCTGTCTGGTCGTCGTGGGGTGATGGTGTAGTTCCATTCGCCGTGGAAGGAAGCGGGTTTGATGCTGAGGGAAGCCATCTCGGCGTCGGAGAC
>JAABUX010010774.1_pt1 | contig 10172 bp, 9 predicted proteins | sample 5561851 | NCBI WGS metagenome assembly JAABUX01 (sample SAMN10711883, study PRJNA513361) | rock metagenome | isolation source: Antarctica rocks | place: Antarctica: Victoria Land, Richard Nunatak red sandstone | collected 2016-01-03 | reverse complement strand
CTAATTCCCCAGTTGTCCATTTCCACGACCCGCAATGTGTCCAACTCAGGCAGCAGCAAACTCCCGATCAGCCGGAGCATTGCACCGCATCCGCTAAACCGTTTTGGTTACAATCCACGCAAGATACGGAAGAACCCAAACCGAGGGAGGATCATTCAATTAGTCGCACACGCACGTCGCCAAGTAGAACGCAACCCATCACCCAGACTTCGGCCGAACCGCCCTGCATCCACCAATGGACTCGCTTTCACTCGACTTCGTAGGTCGGTGCGCAATATTGCCAGCGCTGGCAGGTTGGACGCGCGCGCGACGGCGAGATCGATATAGCTTGCCACGTTGTCTGCGTCCCAACCGTGCAGCCCGGCGTTGCTCATGTGGCTCAGCGTATGACGTGATGCGAAAGTTGTGCCGGGCAGTGTCACGGTTGGCACGCCCATCCATAGCGCCTCACAGGTCGTCAGGCCGCCCGAGTAAGGGAATGGGTCGAGCACGATGTCGATATGGTTGTACTCGGCTAGAAAAGCCCGGTGAGGCGACGCACCGCGCAATTGCACGCGAGCCGCTGCGACTCCCTGGGCAGCGAAGGCGCAGTGGATGCGGGCGCAGGTTTCCTCCTCGCTGAACTGATGCGTTTTCAACACGAGCTGTGCATCGGGCAAGCGGTGCAGCAAACAGCTCCAGGCAGCTATGACAACGGGGGTGATTTTGGCCAGATTGTTGAAGCAGCCAAAGGTGACGAACCCATTTGCCAACGCCGGCAAGGGGCCGACCTCCGGCGCGTGAGGCGGTGGGCTGTAGCATACATAGCCGTCGCGCAGACGTAGCAGGCGCTCGGAGTAGAGTGGTTCCGAGCCGTCCGGCGTTTCCCATCGGTCGGTGATGAACCAGTCCATCTCGGCCAGCCCGCTGCTGTGGTTTTGCATGCCAACCCACTTCACCTGCACGGGCGCCAGCCGGTGGGCGCAGGCCGCCATGCGGCCGGTGTCGCCGTAGCCCCCGAGGTCGATCAGCACATCGATACCCAGTTCTCGCGTGAGGGATGCGAGCGCCGCGTCGTCGAGGCCAGTCGTATCGTGCCAAGCGCTGGCGACCGTCGCGAACCGCCGGGCCATCGCATCGTAAGATTGCGGGCCGAGGCAGACGATGTCGAACGCCGCCGGGTCTAGCGCCTCGAACCCGGCGACCGTCAGCCAACCGACCGGATGCGTGCGCAGCAGCCCGGAGAGGAGGCCAAGCCGCAACCGTCGGTCCGGTTCCGTCGCGCGCAGCATGACCGGCGCCGGGCGCACGATCGCGGCGGAGCAGTCCTGCAATGCGGACAGCAGACCCGCGCCGGACGCCTCGGCCGTATACGGGAGCGTGTTGACCAGCGCACGGTGGGTAAGGGCGCTACCGGGCGATGCCGTTAAAGCCCGGCGAACTAGGCGCTCTGCCTCCGCTTGCAGGCCGAGACTCACCAGGCTGCACGCGAGGTTGCAGAGCAGCATGGTGCTCTCGCCCCGCTCGGTGATCAGCGCTTCCAGCAACGTCCGCGCTTCACCGTGGCGGTGCAGCCGGGCGAGCGTGGCGGCGAGGTTACAACGTGCCTGGGGATCAGTTGGATCAAGGTCGTAGACGCGACGGAGCGCCGCTTCCGCCTCATGGGTTCGCATAGCGCGCCCGAGTGCGGCACCGAGCAGCGCCCAGACTCGGGAGTTACCCGGCGCGAGGGTGGCTGCGGCCTCAAGCAGTTCGATGGCGGCGGGGCGCTGTCCGTCCTGTTCCAGCAGCATCGCGCGTGCGGCCAGCGGAACTGGGTTAAGCGGGTCGTCGATTGCGGCGACCTCCAACCGAGCCAATTCCGCCGCTTCCGTGCCCGCTGTCCGCGCGGCTGTCCCACGATGCAGGGCAAACTCGAGGTTGTCCGGCGCCAGGCGTTGCGCTTCGGCAAAGGCGGACTCAGCCATGTCGGGCTCGGCTGTCTGCAGCAGCGCATGGCCGAGCGCGTTCCAGGCTTCCGCGTTTTTGGCGGCCAGCCCGCAGGCTTGAACCAGCAGGGTCTGCGCCTGAGCTCCCGCACCGCGTGCCACCATTGCGGCGCCAAGTGCAATGAGCGCCTCAACACGTTGCGGATTACGTTCAAGCGCACGCCGATACGCGTCTTCAGCGGCGGGAAGCTGACCATTGAATCGCAGACTTTCGGCCAAGCGCACTGACGGCTCATCCCAGGCCGGCCAAGCTTGTTCAAGCTGTTGCATGGCGTTGCGGGCAGCGGCGCCCTGGCCGGCCTGGTCGGCGGCAAGGGCGGCTATCAGGGCAGCCACCGGGTCGTCCGTCATCTGTGGTTGGGCGCTGGTCATGGCTGCACGCCGAGAACGGTCAGCCGCCCAGCGACGGGAACGTGATGCTCCCACCGCAGCGTTTCCGGCTGGGACTGAATGACCTGCAAGCCAGCTGCGTTGGCACTGGCGGCAATGTGCGCATAGCGTCCGCTCCGACCCAGAGCGCAACCGCCCTCACCGTCGCGAAGGTCCTCCGTGGTGAGCACGAGCAGTCCGCCCGGTGCCAAACGCGCCCCCATGGCCGCGATGACGGCGCCGAGCGGGCCGAAGTAGCAAAGCACGTCGCCTGCGAGAATGACGGGAAATGCCGGCCCTGGTCGGTCGAGCGCCTCCAGCACATCCGCCTCGATCAAGTCGGCGTACAACCCGTGAGATGCCGCTTCCCAAAGCATTCCAGATGATATGTCGATGCCCGTCCACGGGCCGAGAGCGAGGTCCGAGCAGGCCACCGCCAGCAACCCCGTGCCACAGCCTAGGTCCAGCACCGGGCCTCGCGCGCCATGGGCTTGCAGCGCCATTCGAATAATCCCTGGCACTCGGTAGCCCAGCGATACCAGATGCAGGTTGAAGTTTCCGGCGTAGCCATCGAACACCGCCCGCACGTAGCTCGGCGCGGCGCGGTCGGCTTGCGGCAAAATGCCGGAGGCGGCAACAAGGTGGCGAACATAGGCGTCCTCCGGCGCCAGTTTCAGCGCCTCGGCATATGCTTCGGCAGCGTCGCTGTGACGGCCGAGGCTTGAGAGCGCGTGCCCGAGCAGACCGAAAGTCGTTGCATCGGCCACTCCCGCCCGTCCTGCGGCTTCGGCCAGCGCCAGAGCGGTGTCGAAGTTCCGGTGCGTGACTTGATGCACGATCGCAGCGTTACGGAGACCGCTGTGCACCGGGTTGCGGGCGATCGCGTCGGCTAGGCAGGCCGCTTGAGCGCCGGCCTTTGAACCGCGCCCCCGCGCCTCGGCCAAGGCCAGCCAGTAGGAGGCATTCGCCGGTTGATCCAGCAGCGCTTCCTGCAAACAGGTTGCGGCGTCGTCGAAAAGTCCGAGTTCGATCAGCAGCGTGCCGAGTAGCGCTTTCGCATCCGGATCGGTCCGATCGAGCGTCACTGCCTCGGCCGCATCGGCAGCGGCGCCTGGCAGGTCGCCCGTTTGAAGGCGCACATCGGCCCGAAGCTTGCGGAGATTTGCATCCGCCTCGGCGTGGGGGATTGCGGCATCCAGAACTTCGAGTGCTGGGACCGCCCGGCCCTCCCGCATCATCAGCCGAGCCGTGAGTTCAGCGAGGCGGGCGGGTGATGGATCGAGTCGGCCGAGAGCGGCCAGGAGTGGGCGCGCCGCGACGAGGCGGCCTGCGTCGATGAGGGTCCGAGTTCGCGCAAGCAGTGCGCTCGCGTCGGGTCTGGCTAAGTCGGTCATAGGCGGCTCCTTTTGAGCCAAGGGTGTGTCAGACGGTCAGTCCGCTTGCTGACACGGCAAGCTGGTCGAGGTTGGTGGAGGTTGGAGCCGCGTTCGCAGTGTTGGCGGCAATCAAGTATCGTTGCGTGAACTGCTCCACGAACTTCGGATCGGTGAACTTCGTGATGTCCAGACGCGACGAGATTGCATTCTCCTGGGCGCCGAGGTCTTGGAACGCAATTTCCTGCGGTATCCCGAGCGCGGTCGTGACGACGGTGCGCAGCGTCGGATTACCCAGGATTTGGTCCACTGATTTGATGGACGACGCATTCGCCCGGAACGAGAGGGCATTTGACAAACCCGGCGTGGTCTGGTCCAGCGATTGACGCCAAGCGATCTCGGCATATCCGCTCGCGAGCGTGTCGATAACCTTTGGGTTCTGCAGCACCGCCAAGCCCTTGTTGGCGAAATCGTAGAGGCTCGCGGTACTTTTCCACGCCGTGTTGGCCAACTGGTTCGCCAGCGCCTTTGGGTCGGTGGTGTTCGACAACAGCGCTTTCTGGGCCAGCGCCGGATAGGCCTCCTGGCCGCCCAAGCCGTTGGCCGTCAGCAGCACCTTCAGCACCGTCGGGTCTTGCAGCAGCGTTTTCGGGTCCGTCGCCGCGGCAACCTTGGTGCGAAAGGCGGTGATCTCGCGTGCAAAGCTCGGCTGCTTGGCCTGTAGGGCGATATCCTGGGTTTGGTTGTTCTCCGCCGACGTCAGGGCGGCTGTCACGTTCGCGCCGTAGCCTCCGCCTGCGGTTCCATACCCGTAGAGCGTGGCGAGAAAGCTGGAGGTGTCGATCGTGCCGCTCATGGCCGAATCAAGGCGTTCCGGCTAGGCCAGCGGCGATGTTCTCGTTCACTGCGATTAGAAATCCAAAATCCGGCGATGGCAGGTCCATCTCGCGCTGGACCGAAAGTCCTACCGAGATAAGCGACGCCCGTAGCGACGCAGGCAATGCGTTCGCCGGGTCTTGCAAAAGGCCGATCACGGTGAGCCAAAGCTGACGGTTGTCGGCGAGCGCGCGAACCCGGGGGAGGGCGCCTCCCGCCTGTCCGGCCCGCAATGCGCCGGTGGCGCGCTGGAACACCTCCACTTCCTGCATTCGGAGGGTTCGGGTTTCGCCGGAAGCCTGATAGGCGCGTGTGGCGTTGTGCATTTTTTGCATGGTGATTTCCTGGATAAAGTCAGCTGGCATGCGCCGGGAGGGGCAGGGCAGCCGGCATGCGGCCCAGCACGGTGTCTTCATGGCGGATGATGCGGCGTGCGAGCTTCAGGGCCCCGTAACAATCGTCTGCTTCGGCGGCCGTTATGGCCCGGTCCAGGATCTCGCGTGCAAGGGCGGAGGTGGTGGCGTCCTTGAATGCCGTCACCAAGTTCCGCGCCGTTTCCAAACCCCGGGTGCGTTCCTCGTCGACGCCGATGTAGGCGGATTGCAGGGCGAAGTAGATGCGTCGCGCCGGGCTGTCGACCTGGTCGGGCTGCATGATCTGCTTGCCGAACAGGAAACGAGCATGGGCCGTCAGCTCGATGCGCGATTTCGTGCGAAAACGGATGGGAGCGCCGTTGACGATCATGACCTCGCCCTGTCTCAGTTCCAGTACAAGAATGGACATTCGAACTCTCAGGTGGTTGCAGGCGCGGGTCGGTCGGGGACGGCGCGCGGCCGCCCCCTTCCGGCTTACTTGAACAGGCTGATCAGGCTGGAAGGCGCCTGGTTGGCGAGAGAGAGCGCCTGCGTGCCCAGCTGCTGCTTGATCTGCAACGACTGGAGCCGAGCCGCTTCTTTCGTCAGGTCGGCGTCGATGAGCGATCCCAGGCCGGAGTTCAACGAGTCGATCTTATTGCTGTTGAACGTGGTCTGGTTATCGATGAAATTGGACGCCGCGCCGTAAGTGTTCAGCTGCTGACCGAGGGCATCGACCTTTTTTAATAGGATTCCGCCCTGACTTATCAGCCCGGCCACCGTAGCGGCGCCGTTTAGCTGGGTGCCGGTGAACGACAGCGAACCGAAGAAGGCCGAGCCGCTGAACGTGGCCACACCGTAGGTGGCGCCCTGCTCGTTGCGGATAAGGTTCGCTTTGGCGAAGGTACCCGAACTGCCGGTGATGTTGCCGATCAGGGTCTTGCCGTTGTAATCCGAGCCTTGGATGTCAGACTTTATCGACGCGAGCGTCTGCTTGTAGGTCTGGATCGCCTCAGTGCGCTGCGAGCCAGTCGTATTGCCATCCGCCAAGGTGACCAGCGTGGCACGCGCGCTTTTCAGCAACGTCGAAACGCCAGTCAAGCCCGTGAGGGTGGTGCCTATGAGGCCCTTGGCGTTGCCGAGCTGCTGGTTCACCGTGGTCAGCGCGCCAACGTCGGAGCGGACCCGCTCGGCAATGGCGAAAGCGCCGCCATCGTCGGTCGCGTCGGATACCCGGAAGCCGGTGCTGACCGCCTTCTGCGTCGCCTGCAGCGCCGAGTTGGTCGAGTTCAGCGACTGCAGGGCGACATAGGCGGCTTGGTTGGTATTGATAGAGTTCAGGGACATGGTGTCTTACCTTTCGGCCCGAAATGTTTCGCATCTCCCACGTTTTCGTGGGCTTGGACGCCATCTTGGCGATTGGTAATTACCGCGAGGTAAACGCGGCCCGGCTCGCAGTAAAAATAATGCGGCAGCTCACACATAATTCGTGAGCGACAGCGATTTCATGCCCGCGATCAGTTGGTACGACGCCTGTAATTGGGTCTGCGCCACCGACATGTCGGACAGCGTCTTGGCCAAATCGACGTCTTGCACGCTGGAAATCTGCAGCTTCAAGGCCGTCGCGGTGTCGCCCAGCTGCGTCCGCACCGTCGCCAGCCGCGCCTGCTGGTTGCCCAGCGCGCCCGATTCCACTCCCGCCGCGTCGACTACGCCCGACAGGCTGGTTCGCGTATCCGCAACCAGCGCCGGAAAGCCCGGGTCGCTCACCTGGCTGCGGGTGAGCGAGCCGAGCGTGGCCAGGCTGCGCAGCAGGTCGCGCGCATACGACCCTGTGGTCGAGGGGCCGAACGAGGTGGCCAGCGTGTTCTTGTTCGCCAGCAATCCGGTTTGCGTGTGCAGTCCATCCCCGGTTTCAACCGTCGGCGCCACGCCGGGCGGCCCGGCGAACGGCGTCGTGCCTGCCGCGTCCGACGCGGCGATCGCGAGGGTGGACGCGGCGGTGGCGGCGGCCCCGTTCACCGCCAGCCCGGCGACCGCGGCGCTGACCTGGGCATTGAATCCTGAGGACAGGATCGCGTCCGGGTTCGGCACCGGCGCTGTCGCGCTGTCGGTTCCGCCGAACACGTAGACCGCCCCGTCCTTGGTATCCAGCAACCCCGCGACCTCCCGCAGCGCATCCCGGGCCGCAGCCGAGACGCTGTCGACGCCGCTCACGCTCAACCCGTTCAGCGTGTCGGTTTGCGCGTAGAATTTGGATGCGATGCCGGCCAACTGGGTCATGACCGTCTGCGTCACGTTCAAGCGCCCCGTGGCGGCGTCGATGTTGGTCTGCAACGTTCCCAGGCGCGTGATTTGCGGCTGCAGGTCCAGCGCCGTCTGCGTGGCCGCCCCGAGCCCGCCGTAGCTGTCGGCCACGTGCCCGCTGGCGACCTGCGCCGTCAGCGTGTTCAGCCGCTGCTTGCTGGTCGCGCCCGCCGCCACCAGCAATCCGAGCGTTCCGTAGGTGCTGCCGATCGCGCCGCTCATGGGAGCATGGCCAGCAGCGAGGTCCACATCGCCTGCGCGGCGGTGATGACTTTGGCGTTGGCGCCGTAGGCGTTCTGCAGCCCGATCATGGTGGACAACTCCGTGTCGATGGATACGCCGGTCGCCGATTGCAGCTTGGCCGCAAGCGTCGCCTGCAGCGCCGTGCCGGTGGCGAGGTCGCCGGTCGCGGTGGCCGCAGCCTGCGACTGCGCGCCGACCAGGCTGGCCGCCAGATCGCCGAGGCTGCCAGACCCGCCATAGGGCAGCGACAGGGTTCCCCCACCCCCAATCCGACGGTGGCAGGCGCCGCCTGCGGCACGCCGGGCTGCGCTTCGGCCCCGAACGCCTGGTCGGTGACGCGGGTGATCAGGGTGGTGAACCCGGCAGGTCCGCCAGCCGGGTTGGGCGTGAAGGCCGACGCGCCCGTAATGCTGCCCGCAACCGCCTGCGTGCCATCCCGCACCAGCGACGGCTTGGCCGCAACGGCGGGGTTGATTCCTATTATGTTGGCGAAACCGACGTAGCCCGCCTGCGCCGGGGTGCCGCCGCCTGCGGGAACAGCCCCCGCCGGGTCGGTGAACAGCGCGAGGCCCTGGCCGGACAGCCGGTTGGCCAGCGTCTTGGCAAATTCGTCGAGTCCGGCCTGCTGCCCCGGGAGGGTCGTGTCGCGCAGATCGAGGTTGGCGCCGATACGGCCATCGGTGACCTGGGCCGTCACGTCCACGCCCGACAAGGTCAGCGCCGGCAAGCCGCCGGGATAGGCGGCGTTGGCGCCGACCGTCGCGTCGGCGATGGCGAACGGTCCCGAAGCGGTCCGCAACGCGACCGCGCGGCCCTGCGCCGTGAACGCCAGCACGTCGCCGTTCGGCTGCGGCAGGAACCGCAACCCGGCAATCTGGGCGGCCGTTTGCTGCTGCCCGTCGCGCTGGTTTTCGAGGTCGGCGGTGCTTTGGCCCTGCGCGGCCTGGCTGATGATCTGGTCCGACAGCGTGCCGATCGTTTGCAGCGTCGCGTTCAGCGTCGCGACGTCGGAGCGGATGCCGTCCTGCGCGGCCTGACGCCCGGCCTGGATGGCATTCGCGGTCGCGTTGATGCCGCGTGCCAGCGTGCCCGCGTCCAGTATCACCTGGCGCTGCTGCGCCTGGTTGTCCGGCGCCGTCGACAGCGTGGTGAACGCGTCGCGCAACGTGCCGAGCTGGCTGGCGAGGTCGTTGCCTGCCGCGGTGACGCCCTGGGTGGCATCGATCGCGGCGAACGCCTGCGCGCGAACCTGCTGGCCCGCGACCTCGGCGTCCTGCGTGGACAGGCTGGCCTGCAACTGCGCGTTCACCTCCCGCGTCGCCGGCCCGGTGCGCACGCCGGCGCCGATGCCGCCAGCGGTCGCGTCCGAATTGGCGGCGACTTCCCGCGCGTAGCCCGGCGTGCCTGCGTTGGCGACGTTCTGCGACACGAGTGCCAACTGGCGGTTGACGCTGGCCAGGCCGCTCGCGGCGTTCGAGATGGCGGTGTCGAGGCTCATAGGCCGGGCCTAACCACTACCGCTTCATGTCGATGGTCTGCGTCAGCAGGTCGTCCGCGGTGGTCACCATCTTGGCGTTCGCGGAGTACGCCCGCTGCGCCACGATCAGCTTGGTGAATTCACTCGCGATATCGACGTTGGAGCTCTCGGTCGAGTTCGTCACGAGGCTCCCCGACCCGGCGGTCGAAGCATCCTGCGCCAGCGCCACGCCCGAGCCGACCGTCGCGGTAAAGCCCTGTCCATCCTGCCGCTGCAGCTGGTCGGCGTTGCTGAAGGCGATGATCGGTACCTGCGCCACGGTCCGGGACTGGCCGTTGTCGTAGTTGACGACGATCGCGCCGCTCGGTTGCGTGGTGACGTTTTTGAACGCCCCGGGCGGAATGCCGTTCTGCGTCAGCCCCCGCAAGGCGTAGGTGGTGCCCGCGAACTGGGTGACGCCGCTGGCGCCGCCATAAGCGCCCAGGCCGAGCGAGACGGCCTGCGGGCCGCTGCCGAAATCGGCGGTGAAGCCAAGCGTGGCCGCTCCGTTGGCGCTGAAGCTGCTGGCGGTCACGGTGCCGCTCGGGCTGGTGATGCTGCCCACCGTGCCTGCTGCGACGCCGTTGCCGGACGCCGCGCCGAACTTCACTTCCGCCGCGCCCAGCGCGGGCGGGACGGCGTCCGGGGCGTTGATCGACACCGTCCAGTCGTCGGTGCCTTTCTGCGTCCAATTGAGCGAGACGGTGTGCAGCGTGCCCTTCGCGTCATAGATGTCCACGGAGGACGACACGGGCTTCGTGGACGCGGGCGACGCAGGCAGGTTGGCGGCAAGGGTGACGGAGGACGTCGCGACCGGGCTGAACGAACCCTGGTCGATCTTGATCGGCACCACTTGATTTTGGTTCGCGGCGCCGGTCACTGGATCGACCGTCCATCCGTTGAGGACCTGGTTGGAGCCGTTGACCAGGTAGCCCGAGGAGTCGAGTTTGAAATCGCCATTGCGCGTGTAGATCGCATCGGGGGAAAGCGTGGCGCCGCCCGGGGACACGCCGATTTCCTGGCTGACCTGGAAGAAACCCTGGCCATTGATGGCAAGCGCCAATGGATTGGAGGATTGGGTAATCGTGCCCTGCACCTCGTTTTGGTACTCGGGGCGCGCTACGACCGATCCGGAATCGCTCCTCGTCTGGGTGCTGGTCGTCAGGTA
>JAABUX010010771.1_pt1 | contig 10176 bp, 10 predicted proteins | sample 5561851 | NCBI WGS metagenome assembly JAABUX01 (sample SAMN10711883, study PRJNA513361) | rock metagenome | isolation source: Antarctica rocks | place: Antarctica: Victoria Land, Richard Nunatak red sandstone | collected 2016-01-03 | reverse complement strand
GTGTTGTCGTAGCCGTTTGGATCTCCGATGAAGTCGCCGAACATGAAACATTCGCCTTCGATACCACTGTGCTGGAGACGATTCATCGCGCGACCACGCCGCTGCTGCTCGCCGTGGCGTGGGGATTCACCGATCTCGGGCCGCCGATCGGATTAACCGTGGTCACCGCCGTGGCTGCGCTCCTAATGTGGCGCGCAGGACTCCGCGCCGGCGCCGTCGTCTTCGTGGTGGGCGCCATTTTCGCGGGTGTTCTCGATCTCGGACTCAAGGAAATCTTCGAGCGCGTGCGGCCCGATTTGTGGCCGCGTCGGCACGTCGCCGGCGACAGCTTTCCGAGCGGACACGCCTTGCAAGGGACCGCCGTCTACGGAACGCTGACCGTTCTCTTAGCGCGTTCGTATCCGCGCAGGCGTACGCTGACCGGCGTCCTCGGAGCGTGCCTTATCCTCGCGATCGTTGCGAGCCGAGCCGTCCTGGGCGTCCATTGGCCGACCGATTTGATCGCGGGAATGGCCATCGGGTTCTTGTGTCTGCTGTTGATCGTCGCGGTCATCGATCGCTTCGAGCCGCGCGAGGTGTTCGCGCGCGTACGTTCATCGAGCAGTCATCACGGGGTGCGATCCTGATACCAGTCACTCTACCAAGAAAGGTCTCCATCACGTGAACAAACTCCAGAGCATCACCCTCGCGGCCGGCATGGCCGCCCTCGGTACCGCCGGCATCGCAACGGCGGCCTCGTTCCCGGGTTCACAACTCTCGCCGCAAGCGAAAGTATCCCTCACGCAGGCGCGCGGCATCGCGCTGCATACCGTACGCGGTACGATCGTTTCGCAAGAACTGGAGAAGGAGAACGGCGGCAGCGGGCTGCGTTATTCGTTCGACGTCAAAACGGCGCACGGCGTTCGCGAAGTCGGCGTCGACGCCAAGACGGGCGCAGTGCTGGAAAACTCGGCCGACAACGCCACGGGTGCGGACGAAGCGCCAGGCGGCGAAGGTGACGGCGGCTGACTGAAAGGCATGGGACGCACTGGCTTCGCCGTCATCCGATGAGGCGGAGCCCGCGCTACGTTTTGTGTACGAGTGGGCGCATCGGCATACGAACGTGAAGCGCACCGGAGCGCCGGCCTTTCGACATGTACACGCCGCCCATTGTCGGCGAGAGCGAGACATCGGCTTGACTTGAAGCGCCGGTGATCGTCGGAGTCTGCGACGTGTTTATCGGCGGGGACGCTTCGAAGGCGGGATAATCGTACGAGACCGCATAGACTGCATACCCGTCGCCGGGTGGGATCGACGCGGTCTGCTTGCTGGGATCATTTTGGCAGCCGGCTCCTTTTGTTCCGGAGCACGGTCCAAGAAGATCGGGCAGCGTGTACGCAAGCGTTCCGGTTCCCTTGAGCGGACCCACGGCGTAGAAGTTCAGTGCTGCACCAGTGGTGGCGTTGAGATCGACCACATACACCATCGTTTCGAGAATGCGTGGATCGCTCGGCACCAACACGGTTCCGGTCCCACCGCCTTTTGAGTCCGACGTGAACGTCGGCGCAGTAAGCGGCGGCAATGCCGCCGGGTTCGATAACGATGCGTGCGCAGTCAATGTCGCGGACGGGGCATTCTGCGCTGCGACTGCTACCGTGAGTGCGTACGCGCCGACGACGGGCGCGGCCTCGAACGCGGCAAAGCCCTGCAGATAGCCGATGAAGCTTGTCGGGTACGTTCCGTCGTTGAAATACGGATAGGCAGGAGGGCCGCCCACGTACGGCAGTTCCGTCGCAGAGTAGAACGGCTGCTCGAATACCGGAGTGGGAGGACCGGCGGGAGCGCCGGGATAGTATGATGAGCCGGTTTGGTCAGAATTATACGGCCCAAAACCGTACGAGAACAGTCCCCCGTACGGCCCGAGTGTGGTCGCGAGTGGCGTTAGCGTGGGATTCGGCGGCTGCTGTGGTGAGGCGCTGATATGGTTGGTTCCCGCGTCCGTGCCCGATCCGCCGTCCCCGTTGCCGGTCATGGCGTTGCCGGTGATGGGGCTCGTTATGCTGCTTGTATTCGGGACCGTGAAGCCGGGCGGTCCTGCGATCGTTGGAAGATCAGCCAGTACCGCGGAGTTGCCGTTTGGTTGCCGCAAAGTCGCCACCACGTTCAAGCCGACGACGCCGTCCGCCGCGATGTTGGCCGTCCCAACGACGAACTGCAATTTGGAGTTGCTCTGCGGGTTTACTTGCGTCACCGTTGGGTTGATTTCAGATCCACCGGTCGAGCATGCGCTGATAGCAACGATGAAAAGCAGTGGTGATGCGGCCGCGATTGATCTTCTCACGCCGTCTCCTCAGACTCTCGCCTGGACGTAGAAGTAGAAATTGCGGGGCGTGTTCTCGGGCGAGTTGAGGTAGGCATCACGCCCGTGGACGATGGTTCCGTAGCGCGCCAACGCTCCGAGATTCGGATTCGTATAGTCGGTGGGGTTGCTCGAGTAACCGGTCAGTGGTCCGGATATTCCGGTTGCGATCGGTTGATAGCGCGGGTTGATCCCTTGGAAGTACGAGCCCAGATACAGCTGGTTGAAGACGTTGTTGACCGTCACTCCCAACTTGTATCCTTTGGGCGTCCCATATTCGAACGTCATGTTGGCGAAGAAGTCGGAGTGCGAGAGCACACCACCCGGCGATGCAGCTTCGGGCGTTCCGCGCGTCGCGGCGATGTTGGGCGCGAAAACCGAGCCCGGGTTGAGCGGATCGAGGTACTGCACGGCTCCCGTTGAGGCGTTGCTCTGCCCGTACGTATAGTTGGTGGCCGACACGTTGACCGGGTTTCCGTTGACGAACACCGGGGTCAGCAGTCCTGAATTGACGGGGTAGCCGACATCGTAGAAAAACTGAGGATTGAACCGCCAGCCACTTCGCGTTTTATATGACAGCGACAGAACGCTCTGGAACGGCGAGAGAAATCCGACGCGATAGAGATTGCCGGCAAGTAGCGATGCGGTGGGAATCGACGGAAAGAAGTCTTCACTGGCGCTGAGCGGCACGACGTTCGAGAACTCATTGATGTACGAGGCCGTGAACTGTCCGGCGAAGCCGACGGGCGCCTCTTTCGTGATACGAAAGTCGATGCCGCTGGCGTAGTCGCGCCCCTTGTTCGTCACGACGGGCGGATTGAGAACATAACTGCCGTCGGAGTTCCTGACCGGCTGTCCATTGGGCCCGATGCGCGGCTCTGCTACGGATGCAGTTGCATTGGAGCCCTCGCGATACCACGGAGCGATGCTGAATCCGATGCCGCTCAACAATCCGCTCGTGAACTGGTGCTCCAATGTCACACTATAATTCTTAAACGTCTCGGGCTTAATCGGCGAAAGGGGCACGCCTTGCAGCGTATTCTGTGCCGCCCAACGCAGTTGTTCGCCGTAATTGGCGCACTGAACTTGGTAACCCGGAATGCCGCAGGTCGTCGCGGCCGTGGCGTCTCCCAACGTCCCCGCTGGAAGGCCGGCGTTAAATGCGTTGAAGCCGCTGTACGACGGGATTCTTCCGAACGGACCGGTGTAGAAGGCCGGTGGATCGTACAAATCGATCTGGCCGATCGGGGGGAACAAAACGGATTTGCCGTACGTCAAGCGAATCGAATCGTTAACGGTCGGATTGTACGTGAGTCCCACTCGCGGCTCCCAGACGCTGGGCTTGATTTGTGCATCTCCTAAGCCGAACGTCGCCTTGGCATCGCAATTGAATTTACCTTTGGCAGGATCCCAGTTGCTCGTTGGCGGCGTCCATGTCTGCGGAACATACAATGTAGTGCAGGAGGCCCGGTCAATCGCAGGCGCCGGCACCATATAGTTGGCCTCGTCTAAGCGGCCACCGACCTCCGCCTTTAATTTCGTGCCCAACTGGATCTGGTCGCTGGCGTAGAAGGACGTGTCCTGGCGGTGCGTCGCGAACGTTTCCTCGTTGATCGGCACTTTTACACCGTTGGGAAAGTAGTTGTACAAGAACCCGCAGTAGCTCTTGCCGCTCCCATCGGCGCCGAGGGGGCAATTCGGGTCGGTCGGTTTGATGAAATCGTACTGTTCTTGGTTGGGCTGAAAAACGAGATCCCAGAACCCCCACGTGTTGATCGGCTCATTGTAGACGGGCGTGAGGTACGCGTAATCGACCCCGAATTGCGCGAGGTTATGCGAGCCGAACTGCCGTGTGAGCGAGAGCGTGGCGCCGTTCGTAAAGCCCCCTTGCAGCGTGTCTTGGGCAAAAGCGAATGGGCTTCGGCTCGCGTACGGCTGATCGAACGTCACGACGGCGTTAACGCGGTAGTACTTCACCGACAAAAAAGTAGATGGGTCCAGGTTGTTATCGTACTGAAGCTTGTACGTCGTGTTCGGCTGATAGTACGCGTACGGCGGACGATTGGCTTGCGCGAGGGTTTCGACCGGCGAGGTTTGGTACGGATCCAGGGTCATGATGCTCTGGACTTGCCCCACCGTCAGTCCGGTGAAGGCCGTGGCGTCCGCCAAAAAATACGGATCGCACGTCTTGAAGCAGAACGGGTTTCCGCCGTAGCCTTGCAAGAATTCGTGCTGCGCGCTGTCCAGAAAAAACTGCAACGACTGATTCTTGTCTTTGCCGAACTTATAGACGAGATTGTTGATGAACTCGCGGTCGGTCTCGACCTTGGTGGAGAGAAAGCGGAATACTTCGGCCGCCGGGACGTTGCCGGAGCCGTATGCGAAAGTGCTGTTTTCGCCGTTGAATGCAAAGTAATCCGACAATCGCCCGTTCGCGGTGGCGGTGCCGTATTCGAGGTTCAAGCCATGGAAAAACCCCGGACCGCCGACGGCAAGTTGCGCCGTCGCGTAACCAGGAACCGACCCCCGCTTGGCGACGAGGTTGAGCGTACCCGTTCCCGTGTTGCCGAACGAAGCGTTTCCGGCACCCGGCGTCAGTTGCACCGACTGCAGTCCGAGACCCGGCGTCGCCAGCGTGTTGGTGAACTGATTCGTAAAGGCGTCGACGTACGGAATACCTTCGAACTGAAATCCTTCCTCGTTTTCTCGACCGCCGTGAATCACGGGGTAGCCGCTGGAATCATACGATGCGCCCGGCAACGACGTAATAAGCTGCGACTCACTGATGTTGATCGCGTTACCTTGAGTTTGCTCGATCTGTGTCGGGTTGGCGGTGTACGTGTCGGTCGTTTGATTGGGCTGGAAAGCTCCTCCGATACTTCGGGTCGCGACTCGGGCGATGGTTCGCAAAGCCTTGGTGAGCGACGCGTCGGCGATCTGCGTTTGATCCGCATTAACCGTTACACCGCTGCGCGACACCGCCTGATAGCCTTGTATTTCATACGAGACGGTGTACGTGTCCGCGAAAACGCCGGTGATCGAGAAAAAGCCGCGCGCATCCGTCGTGGCATGATAGGTTCCAGTCGGAGCGGTTACCGTTACGCGAACGCCCGGCAACGGCGCCTTTGTCTGCGCAGACGTGACCGTCCCACTGAGGACGCCGAGCGAACTTGCTAAAGCCCGTGGCGTCCCTTGCGCAACGAACAACAACACGGCAAGCGATACGAAAAGAGACCGAACGCTGCTAGAGCAGCGAGACCCTGACGGTGTTGAACTCATCCGACTTCTCCCCACGAAACGTGCTTCGAAGGCGCCGAGAATGCCAAATCTCGCTGTACTTGAAGCGCCGAGAGGCAACCGACGCACCCGAGTCAGGGCTTGTCCTACGACAGGTCTCAGGCTAACCCTTCGCCTGGTAGTCGCGGCACGTGACGTTGCCCCGCAAAGCAGGTGAATCCGGATGAACGTTGGGATTCGATCGCTCCGCAAGCAGACGAACCTCGGCGACCTTAATGTTAGCGAACTAATCGATGAAGGCCGCCGCTACTAACGTCGTTCTCGACGCAACCGCGGCTTTGTCGTGGTTCAGGCTCGATGAGGCGGGTTCACCGGAACTCGAAGCCGCACTCGACATGGTTACCGACAACGGCGCAATCGTGCCGGGAAAACTTTTGGAGCGAGGTCGCCAAGGCGCTTCTGCGCGCTGAGCGCCGACATCAACTCGACGCAACAGCGACGGCAACATCCTTGCGACGATGCTCGGGCTAGAAATCCGCGTGCAACTACCGGATCCCACTTTATCTTGACGGTGTCACGCGAGCATGGGCTGACCTGTTACGATGGAGCGTACCTCGCGCTAGCACTGCAGCGCCGAACGACATTGAACTGCCGATCAAGCGTTGCGCCGAGTGGCGGACTCAGTGAAGGCCGGTGGCCATCGTGTTTGACATCCTAGACCCCGCTTGGTAGCATACGCGGGTCGTGGTCCAGGCCGCGGGTGCTTTTCGTGCCCGCGGCCGAAGACTAAAGATGGACGCCTGGCTGCGTGGAGAGTAGATGAAGAACATCATCGGCCGGAAGGTCGGGATGACGAGCGTGTTCACCGCCGATGGGCGGTACGTGCCGGTTACCGTGATCGAAGCGGGACCGTGTACGGTGCTGCAACGGAAGACGGCCGAGTCGGACGGCTATTCGGCCGTGGCGCTGGCCTTCGCCGACGCGCGTAAGAACGGCCTCAACAAACCGCAAGCGGGGCGCTTCAAGAAGCTCGGAATCACCGCTCCCAAAAAATACGTTCGCGAGTTTCGCAAAAACCTCGACGATACGCCCGACGTCGGCGGAACCGTCGCGGTCGACGTCTTTGCCGAGGGCGAGCACGTTGACGTGACGGGCGTTTCAAAAGGGCACGGTTTCGCGGGCGGCATCAAGCGCCACAATTTTTCCGGTGGCGGTCGCAGCCACGGGTCGATGATCCACCGGCAACCGGCCTCCAACGGCGACACCAACGCCGGCCATACGCATCGCGGCTCGCGCCGCCCCGGGCACTACGGCGTCGACCGCACGACCCATCAGAATCTCGAAGTCGTCCGCGCGGACGTCGAGCGCAACGTGCTGCTCGTGCGCGGCCCGGTTCCCGGACCAAAGAACGGACTCGTGCTCGTTTCGGGCGCCGTCCGGCCGCCGAAAGCACCGGCCGCGGCCGCCGCTGCTGCCGCTAAGCCGACGCGCTGATGCCGACCGTCATCGATGCCAAAGGGGGGACCGTCCGTGATGCCGCCGTTCCCGAAGCATTCGCGGACGTCGATCCGAGCAAGCGCAACGCGATGTTCCGCGCGGTGTTCCGTGAACTGAGCAATCCGCGGGCCGGCACCGCATCGACCAAACGCCGCGACGAAGTTTCCGGCGGCGGCAAGAAGCCGTGGAAGCAAAAAGGCACCGGCCGTGCGCGGCAAGGTTCGACGCGTTCGCCGCAGTGGCGCCACGGTGGCGTGGTCTTCGGGCCCAAGCCGCGCGACTACGTCGTCGCACTCAATAAAAAGGAACGCAAGGGCGCGCTCCGGGCCGCGCTCGCCGATCGCTTCGCGAGCGATAGCGTGACGGTGCTCGCCGTCGAAGGCTTCGATCTTGCGAAGACGCGCGATTTGGCCACGCTCCTATTCGGCACGCCCAGAGCGGCGAAGTCGGGACCGCGCACGCTCGTCGTCTATTCAAGTTCCGAACGCAACGCAATCGGAGCGGAACTCGAGCGCGTCGCGCGCAACTTGGCCCGCGCCGCCGTCACGCACACGGGAGCGCTCGACGTCAAAGACGTGCTCGGCTACGCGCGCCTCGTGCTCACGACGGGCGCTTTCGATGAACTGAGCGTGGCCTTTCCCGTCGCTTCAAAAGCGAGCGAGATATAAATGGAAGCCCGCGACGTCATCATCGCTCCGATGATCACCGAGAAATCGATGGCCGGAACGCCGTTCAATCAATACGCCTTCGAAGTGCGCCGCGATGCGACCAAGACGCAAATCCGGCACGCCGTTGCTGAAATCTTCAAGGTTGAGGTGCTGGCCGTCAATACCGTCAACGTCGGCGGCAAGAAGAAGAATTTCGCGCGCCGCGGCGTCCGCACGCACGGCAAGCAACCCGATTGGAAAAAAGCCGTCGTCACCCTCAAGCCGGGCCAGAAGATCGAACTGGGCGGCGTCAATCCCTTCGAGCAGTAGCGTATATGGCAATCAAACGATATCGCCCGACGTCGGCTGGCCAACGGTTCATCACGACGATCGATTTCAAGGATCTGACCAAGAAGAAGCCCGAGAAGTCGCTCGTCGAGGTCAAGAAGAAGCATTCGGGCCGCAACAACAACGGCCACATCACGGTGCGCCACAAAGGCGGCGGCACGCGACGCCAGTACCGCATCATCGACTTCAAGCGACAGAAGGACGCGATCCCGGCGAAGGTCGCCGCGATCGAATACGACCCCAATCGTTCGGCGCGCATCGCGCTCGTCGCATATCGCGACGGCGAGAAGCGCTACATCCTCGCGCCCGTCGGGCTCGAAGTCGACAGCATGGTCGAATCCGGTGAGGCGGCCGACATCAAAACCGGCAACTGTCTCCCGATCAAGAACATTCCGCTCGGCACCGTCGTTCACAACGTCGAATTGCGGCCCGGCGAAGGCGGCAAGCTGGTGCGCAGCGCCGGTTCATCGGCGCAACTGATGGCGAAAGAAGGTGCGTACGCGCAACTGCGCATGCCCTCGGGCGAAGTGCGCCGCATTCTCGCGGTGTGCCGGGCGACGATCGGACAACTCGGCAATCTCGATCACGAGAACGTGATCATCGGAAAAGCCGGACGCATGCGCAACATGGGCAAGCGTCCGTCGGTGCGCGGCATCGCGATGAATCCGGTCGATCATCCGCACGGCGGCGGCGAGGCCCGCTCGACGTCGGGGCGTCCCCCGACGACGCCGTGGGGGCAGATGACGATGGGCAAAAAGACGCGGCGCAATAAGCGCACCACCAAAATGATCGTCCGCAAGCGGAGCAGCAAATAATGGGTCGCAGCCTCAAAAAAGGGCCGTTCACCGCGGACCATCTCATGGAGAAAGTCGAGCGCCTCAACAGCACGCGCGAAAAGCGCGTCATCAAGACGTGGTCGCGCTCCAGCACGATCGTGCCGCAGATGGTCGGGCACACGATCTCCGTGCACAACGGCAAAATTCACATTCCCGTGTTCGTCACCGAGAACATGGTCGGTCACAAGCTCGGCGAGTTCTCGCCGACGCGCACGTTCAAAGGTCATTCCGGCCAAGAGAAGAGCGCGGTGAAGTAGGATGAACGACACGCAAAGCGCGGAACGGACCCAAGCCTTCGCGCACCTCAAATTCGCGCGCATCGGTCCGCGTAAACTGCGTCGCGTCGCCGACGCGATTCGCGGTCGCTCCGTGCGGGAAGCGCTCGCGCTGCTTGAGTTTTCGGGCGTATTCGCAAGCGAACCGATCCAGAAGCTCCTGCGCAGCGCGGTTGCGAATGCTGAAAACAATCACAGCATGGCAACCGACGATCTGTTCGTTACTCGCATCACCGTCGACGGCGGTCCGGGCGGTTCGTACACGCGCCGTCTCGACCCGCGCGCGCAAGGCCGCGCCGCTTTCAAACGCAAGCGCATGTCGCACGTAACGATCGCGGTCGGCAATACGCCGCCCAAGCACCAGCCGAAGAAAACGGCGGGGGCCTCGATCGCGCTTTCGTCGCTCGAGGGGCGGCGCCGCAATGTCGCGGCGCCGGCTCCCACCAAGCGCTCGCGTAAGCAGCGTTCAGCATCTGATACGGTCGGAGCGCCCGTCGCGGCACCGGCGGAGACCAACGTTTAAATGGGACAGAAGATTCATCCGGTCGGACTGCGGCTCGGCATCACGCGTACGTGGGAGAGCCGCTGGTTCGAGAAAAAGAACTATCGCGCGTGGCTGCATGAAGACCAGTCGATCCGCAAATATTTCGGAAAATTGACGCGCGCGGCGGCAATCTCCAAAGTCGAGATCGAGCGGCGCGCCAACCAAGCGCGCGTGATCGTGCACACCGGGAAACCCGGCATCATCATCGGGAAGCGCGGCGTCGGGATCGAGGACATCCGCAAGAGCCTCGAACACGTCACGCAAAAAAACGTTCAAGTCAACGTCGTCGAGATCAAGTATCCTGAACTCGATGCACGTCTGGTCGGTCAGAACATCGTCGATCAACTCGAGAAACGCATTGCGTTTCGACGGGCGATGAAGCAGGCGATCATGCGGACCATGAAAGCGGGTGCGCGCGGCGTGAAGGTCATGTGCTCGGGTCGCTTGGGCGGGG
>JAABUX010010769.1_pt1 | contig 10176 bp, 13 predicted proteins | sample 5561851 | NCBI WGS metagenome assembly JAABUX01 (sample SAMN10711883, study PRJNA513361) | rock metagenome | isolation source: Antarctica rocks | place: Antarctica: Victoria Land, Richard Nunatak red sandstone | collected 2016-01-03 | reverse complement strand
AATCGCGTTCGTTTGTGAAAGTATCGTCACGATATTGTGCACAGCAGCATAGCATCCACATCGCCCTATTCCTAATTGTCGTAATAGACACGCAACGAAGGGACGTCACTCGAGCTGAGTCGCGACGGTCTGCCTTCGCCTCCAATACGGCGGGATACGAGTAGTTCGTCATGCTCCGTCTCGTGAACACGCGCAAGTGATTTTCAATGGTGGTTTCCGGGGCAATGTCGGTCGACGGATACGTCGCCCGATGCTAGGCAGCCGAGGCGCAGGCGAGGTGCTCGAGGTGACATGTTAGAGCGACCCAACCCGTCCATGCGGTTGGCGATCGGTTTTGCCACGCGCGGCCGGGCGGCTGTGTTGCGGGAGACCTTGGCGGGCTTGCGTGACCAGACCCGCGTGCCGGACCGGGTGGTCGTCTGCCACACGATGGCGGAGGACGTGGCTGGTATCGAGGCCGGGCCGGGGATCGAGTTCCTTCGTGCCCCGGCGGGCTTGCCTAAGCAGCGTAACCGCATTCTTGACGCCGTGAGAGATTGCGATTTGCTGCTATTTCTCGATGATGACTTTCTGATGGCACGTCGCTACGTCGAGGCGACTGCCGCGATTTTCGCCGAGCATCCGGATATCGTCGCCACCACGGGCACGACCATCGCCGATGGCATCAAGGGGCCGGGTCTCACGCCGGCGGCCGGGCGCGCGCTGATTGCGGCGGAGGGTGATCCGGCGCTTGATCTGGGCTTTGCCCCTGCGCCGCACGGCTATGGCTGCAACATGGCGATCCGGATCGAGACGGCACGGCAGCATGCGGTTTGGTTCGACGAGAAGCTGCCCCTCTATGCGTGGTCCGAGGACGTGGACTACACGCACCGCCTGGGGCGTTATGGCGTGATTGCCAAGCTGCGCGGGGCGCGGGGCGTGCATCTGGGCGTGAAGAGCGGGCGGTCGCCGGGGCGCAACCTCGGGTATTCGCAGGTGGCGAACCCGATCTACCTGCGGCGGAAAGGAAGCTATTCCTGGTCGCGGGCGCTTGGCAGCGTCGGGCGCAACCTGGTGGCCAACTGCCTGAAGGCGGCATGGCCGGAGAAATACATCGACCGGCGCGGGCGGCTGCTCGGCAATGCGCTCGCGCTGCGCGACCTGGCGCGGGGCAGGTTGTCGCCGGAGCGGGTGCTGGAGCTGTGAGCGCGGGGGCGCCCAAGGTCACGGTCGCGATCCCCGTGTACAACAGCGCAAAGACGCTGGCGCGCTGCCTCGATTCCGCTGCGCGCCAGACGATGCGCGACATCGAGATCCTGGTGGCCGACGACGGGTCTGCCGATGACAGCGCGGCCGTGGCGCAGAGCTTCGCCGATCGCGACGCGCGCATCCGGGTCATCCGGCTCGGGCAGAATGGCGGCAAGCCGCGGGCGATGAACCGGCTGGTGGCGGCGGCGCGCGGCGAGTGGGTGGCAGTGCTGGACGCCGACGACACCTATGCCGAGACCCGACTCGAGCGGTTGGTCGGTATGGCGGAAGCGCATGGCGTCGAGATGGCGGCCGACAATATCCGCTATATCGACGCCGGGGTGGAGCAGGTGGTGCGGACGGGGTTCGACCCGTCGGGCCCGTCGCGCATCGTCGCCAAGCGGGACCTGACGCGGAACTCGGACTCCTTCGGGGAGTTTGATTTCGGCATCCTGAAGCCGGTCATCAGGCGGGATTTCCTGATCGCCCACGGCCTGACCTATTTCGAGGAGACCCGGCTTGCCGAGGATTTCTATTACCTGATGAACTTCTTCGTGGCTGGGGGCCGCGGCTATCTGTCGAGCGAGCCGCTGTATAACTGGACGATGCCGTTCGGGGCGATCTCGCGGCGGTGGACCGAGACGGGCAGTGGGGCGTGGCGCTACGATTACCGGCAGGCGTTGCGGGCCAACGAGCATTTCATCGCGGAGATGGAGCGGCGGGGGGAGCGGGAGGTGGTTGCCATGCTGCGGGCGCGGTCGCGGCAGTACCGGGCGATGATCCCGTATCTCGACGCGCAGCGGCTGGCGTCCGAGCACCGGTGGTATAAAGCGCTCCGGACGATCGCCGCGCATCCGTCGACGTACCGGCTGCTGGCGCAGCGGATCGCCGGGCGGGCGTGGCGGCTGGCGGCGGGCCGGCTGGCCGGCGCGGGGGCGTCGCGGTGATGGATGGCGGGGCGAGCCTCGGGGGGCCGCGGGTCCTGGTGGTGACGGCGTCCGATGCGCGGTTCATGCCGTATCTGAAGAATATGCTGGAGTCGCTGCGGCCCAGCCTGGCGGCGCCGAATGTGAGCCTGGCGTGCTTCGACATCGGACTTGGCCCGGCTGAGCGCGTGTGGCTGGCGCGGTGGTCGGCGCAGGTGGTGACGCCGGGCGCCCATCTGGGGGTGCGGTCCGACCAGCATGGGCCGGCGCTCCGGTCGTTCCTGGCGCGGCCGTTCCTGCCGGAGTATTTTCTAGGCTACGACGTATATATGTGGATCGATTCGGATGTTTGGTTCCAAGACCAGAACGCCTTTGCGGCCTATGTCGCGGGGGCGCTCGCGCACGACATGGCGGTGACGCACGAGCGCGAACGGGCCTATCGGTTTCAGCCGCGGTTGTTTGGCTGGACGTCGAAGCATTTTGCGTTGGGGTACGGGCTGGGGCGGGGCGCCTATCTGCTCAGCCGGCGGCATTTGAACGCGGGGATGTTCGCGATCCGCGCGGGGGCGCCGCACTGGGCGGAGTGGGCCCGGCGCTATGCGGCGGCGATTGGACGGACGGACAAGTTGGTGCCGCACGACAAGTTCGCGCTCAACCAGGCCGTGCACGGCGACCCGCTCCGCCGCGGTCCGAAGCTCGACGTGGCGATGCTGGGGCCGACCCATAACTGGATTTGCGATCGCGGGCCGCCGATGTGGAACGACGCGGAGCGGGCATTCTGTGAGCCGTACCCGCCGTATCGGAGGATCGGCGCGCTGCATCTGGCGGGACCGGCGAAGGGAAAATCCTATAGCATACGCCGTACCGGGGGAGGCAGTTTCCGGACGCAAATCCTGCCGGGGGCCTCGCCGGAGCATCCTAGTCACGGCCCTGCGACCCAAATTCCAGCGGCGGTTGCAGACGCCTAAGACGCTGGGTTCGCGCGCGGGTTGCAAACTGCATGCAAATAGGTCAGGCTTGCGATCCTGTCGTGACCCGGCAGAGTGTCGGAAGGGCCACCATGCCCGTCGAGAGCGAGCAGAATAACCGGTCCAGCGTGAATGTGGCACCTCGTATAGACGGGAGCGCTGCACGCATTCCGTCCATGCTGGCTAGTCGTGCATCGTTCTGGCCGACGCGGAAGGTAGCCGAGCCGGTGGTTGACCGCTTGCGCGCGAGCCGCGGCATCCTCCTCGGGTTGGGGATCAGCGCGGCGGTGTGGGCCGGCCTGGCGGTGATCGCGTGGGAAGTGTTGTGATAGCGGCTACTTCCGCCGGGGGGTAATCAGCGAGGGACGGCTTTCCGCCTGCGGTGCGGTTAGCTGGGTGATCACCGCGGCGAGCGCTGGCTGCTCGAAGGGCTTGCTCAGCACTGGGGCAGCCGCGAACCGGCTATCCTGTGTCGCTGCCGGCCCATATCCGCTCATGAAGGCGAAGGGCACACGCCGGGCCGCGAGCGCATCGGCGACGGGGTGGCTGGGTTCGCCGGCGAGGTTGAGGTCAAGCAGCGCTGCGTTGATCTCCGGCGCCTCGCCGACGATGGTAAGCGCCTCCGTCACGCTGGCGGCCGAGCCGACCACGCTGCAGCCGAAATCCTCCAGCATGTCCTCCAGCAACATCATCACGAGGGCCTCGTCCTCGACCACGAGCAGCTTCAGGCCGGCCAGCTTGGCGTTGAACGTCGTCATCGCGCGATCGCCTCGCAAGTCATCGGGAGTGGCGCGCGGCGGGCGCTCTTGATGCCTATTACCGGGTCCACCATCCAGTCGACCTCCATTTGCCTGCGTGGGGAACGCGCCATAATTCGCGGCGTTCGTCGCGAGTTCACGGAAAGCGGGGCTTGGCCGCACGTTCGCCGGGTGGAGGAGGGATGGCCGTTCGGCAGGTTGCCGTCGGTTCCGGGTCAGTCCTTTGGGAAATCCGTGGCCAGGCCGATTTCGCGCCAGGCCTCGATCTCCGCCAGAGTCGCCTTGAGCGTATTCGTTGCTGCCTCGATGGCGACAGCGCCGAGCACCAGGTGGCGTGGCGGGGCATCGCTCTCGGCGACGCGGATCATGGCTTCGGCGGCCCGCGCCGGGTCTCCTGCCTGATGGCCGCTGCCCCGCACCGTGCCCGTGAGGCGAGCCCCGGCGGTGTCGGCGTAGTCGGCGATGCGGTTCGGCGTTTGCCGTAGCGAGCGTCCGGCCCAATCGGTGCGGAACGGTCCTGGCTCGATGCAGGTGACTTTGATGCCCAGCGGCGCCCCCTCGGCGGCCAAGGCGTCCGACCATCCCTCTACCGCGTGCTTGGTCGCGGCGTAGTAGCCGGAGCCCGGAAGGCCGACGAATCCGGCCATCGAGGTGATGTTGAGCACGTGGCCGCGGCGGCGCGCCCGCATGCCCGGCAGCACCGCCCGGGTTATCGCGAACAGGCCGAAAACGTTCGCCTCGAACTGCGCGCGGATCTCCGCGTCGTCGCCTTCCTCCACGGAAGCCTGGTAGCCGTAGCCCGCGTTGTTCACGAGCACGTCGATCCTGCCGAACCGCTCCTCGCCGGCCCGCACGGCGGCGGCGACCTGCGCGCCGTTCGTGACATCGAGGCCGAGAGGAAGAACGCGGTCCTCCGCGCCCTGCGCCAAGTCCGCCACGCGCGCCTTGTCGCGGGCCGTGACGACAACGCGCCAGCCACGGGCGAGGACGAGGCGGGCGAGTTCACGGCCGAAGCCGGTCGAGCAGCCGGTGATGAACCAGACGGGAGAAGTCGGTGGCGCCATATTCGTCATCCTCGGATATGATTGGGGAGTACATACTTCCCGAGGGCTTACAGCCCTTGCGAGGAGAGAGTCGATACAGGCCCTGAACGCTGCCGGGGCGAGTCCTTGCCTTTCCACCGCATCCAGCCTGCGGCGCGCAAATCGCAAGCAGGGCAGGCATCGCAGCCGTAGCCCCATGCGTGGCGATGAGAGCGATCCCCGATATAACAGGTATGGGTAAGCTCGGTGACGATCTGGACCAGCCGATTGCCGCCCAGCTCCTCCGCCAGTCCCCAAGTTGCGGCTTTGTCGAACCACATGAGAGGGGTTTCGATTACAAAACGCTGTTGCATCCCGAGATTCAGGGCGGCCTGCATTGCCTTGATAGAGTCGTCGCGGCAGTCGGGATAGCCCGAATAGTCGGTCTCGCACATTCCACCGACGAGGTGCTTAATGCCCCGCCGCCAAGCGATCCCGGCCGCGGCGGTTAGGAACATCAGGTTGCGGCCGGGGACGAAGGTATTGGGGAGGCGTTGCCCGGTCGCTTCGATCTCGACGGCGGCGGTCATCGCGGTTGCGCCGACGCCGGCGAGCGCGCCTTTGAGGTCGATGGTGTGGTCCGGGCCAAGACGAGCGCCCCAGTGCTTGGTTTTCTGGAGCGCGTCCCGGATCGGCCCCCGGCAGCCGAGCTCGGCGGCATGCCGCTGCCCGTAGTCGAATCCGACGGTTTCAACCGTGTGGAACCGCTCAAGCGCCCACGCGAGGCAAGTCGTGGAATCCTGCCCCCCGGAAAACATCACAAGGGCGGATTGTTCTTGGCGGCCGTCGGCAGTTGCCATTGGGCTTCCCTTCATTGGTGCGCGCACGAAGCATTGATCGTAGGTTCGGCTACATGGTAGGTCCGCGAAGAGTCGAGGGTGGCTGTTCGGGCGTCCGAGATCCTCGCCTAGAGTCTTTGTTACAGCGTGCCGACCGATCAGCAGTGCGTCGGCAAGCGCCGACGCACTGCTGATCCGGCACACTAGCCGGCTTTTCAGCGATGCAGGCAGCCTGCTGGCCTATCCCCCGTACAACCAGAATCGGCCTGACGAACATCATGTCCCTGATCAATCTTCTGGTTGGCCGCAAGCTGGCGAACAAGGAAGCCGAAAGCGGCAAGATCGGCGTGTTCGAGGGCCTGCCCGCCATGGGGCTGGATGGCCTCGGCTCGGCGGCCTACGGCCCGGAGGCGGCGCTTACCGTCCTGGCCCCGCTCGGCGTGGCGGGGCTTGCCGCCATCGGCCCGATCACCTGGGTCATCCTGGTGCTGCTCGCCATCCTGTTTTTCTCGTACTGGCAGACCATCACCGCGTATCCGAGCAATGGCGGCTCCTACACGGTGGCGAAGGAGAACCTTGGCGTCAACGCGGGGCTGCTCGCCGCCTCGGCGCTGATGGTGGACTACATGCTGAACGTCGCGGTCGGCATTTCGGCCGGCATCGGCGCGCTCACCTCGGCGATTCCCGTGCTGCACGCCTATACGCTGCCGCTCTGCCTGGGCGTGCTCGCGCTGATCACCGTCATCAACCTGCGTGGCACGCGCGAGAGCGGCCTCGTGTTCGCCGGTCCCACCTACCTGTTCATCGCCAGCCTCGGCGCCATCCTCGTCGCCGGCGCCTGGGCGGCGTGGAACAGCGGCGCCCATCCCACTCCGGTCCTGGCGCCGCCGCATGTCCCGAACGGGACCGCAGGCGTCACGCTCTGGCTGCTGCTGCGGGCGTTCGCCGCCGGGTGCACGGCCATGACCGGGGTCGAGGCGGTCAGCAACGGCGTCAGCGCGTTCAAGGAGCCCCGTGCCCGGCATGCCCACCGCACCTTGACCGCCATCGTCGTCGTCCTCGGCCTGTTGCTGCTGGGCATCGCCTATCTCACCCGCGCCTACGGCATCATGGCGATGGACGAGACGAAGGAGGGCTACCAGAGCGTGCTCTCGCAACTGGTCGCCGCGGTGCATGGACGGGGCTGGCTCTACTACGTCACGATCGGCAGCGTGCTGGTCGTGCTGTGCCTTTCGGCCAACACCAGCTTCGTCGGCTTCCCCCGGCTGTGCCGGCAGGTGGCCCATGACGAGTTCCTGCCCAAGGCGTTCGCGTTGCCTGGACGGCGGCTGGTCTATACCGCGGGCATCCTGTTCCTGGCCGCTGGCGCCGGGCTGTTGCTGACCGCGTTCGGCGGCATCACCGACCGGCTGATCCCGCTATTCGCGGTCGGCGCCTTCCTGTCGTTCACCTTATCGCAGGCGGGGATGGCGGAGCACTGGCGGCGTGAAGGCAAGGGCCACGCCGACCGGCTGCGGCTCGGCGTCAACGGGGTCGGCGCCGTCGCGACCGGCATCGCGCTCGCCATCATCCTGACCGCCAAGTTCGTCGAAGGGGCTTGGCTCACCATCGTCGTGATCCCGGCCGCCCTGCTTATGTTGAAAGCGGTGCATCGCTACTACGCGGACCTGGACCGGCAATTGCTGAGAGGTGGCCAGCGCCGGCTGGCGCTGCAGGACCACGCGCCGCCGCTCGTCGTGATCCCGGTCGGGCGCTGGGACAGGATCAGCCGCAAGGGGGTCAGCTATGCGTTCCGGCTATCGCCGGATATCACTGCGCTGCATTGCATCGATTTGGAAGGGCCGGACGCGGAGGAACACGAAACCCACATCCGTGGCGAATGGGCCCGCTGCGTCGAGCAGCCGGCGCGAGAGGCCGGCCTGCCGATGCCGCAGTTGCTGGTCGTGCATTCGCCCTACCGCAGCGTGATCGGGCCGCTGCTGAGGACCATCGGGGATCTCAAGCGCCGCCAACCCGGCAGGGCGATTGCGGTGGTGCTGCCGCAACTGGTCGAGGGACGCTGGTGGGAAGCGTTGCTGCATACCCACCGGGAGCGGCGCCTGCGGACGATGCTGCTGCGCAACGGGGGCACGGACGTCGCGGTGGTCGGCGTTCCCTGGCAGATCGAGCCGCCGGCGCCAACGCAGGTCCTGGCCGAGGAGGAACCGGAGGGCAGGTGACGCTTGCCTTCGCCGGATCTGCTGCTGGCCATACACACCCAGCGAGGGAGAGAGTGCGACCATGGGGGCATTGTCAGGACAGGGCGCGCAGGGCGGCACGGAAGGCGGTGGCGTCCGCGCCGGGCAGGAGGGATTCGGCCGTGCGGTGGGTTTGTTCCCAGAGGGGGATGGCTTGTTGCAGCAGTGCGTGGCCGTCCGGGGTCAGGCGAAGCTTGCGTCCGCGGCGGTCCGTTGGATCGGTTGCCACCTCGACGAGGCCGCGGCGCTGCAGTGGTTTCAGGGCGGCAGTCAGCGTGGTGCGGTCCATGGCGAGCAGGGCGGCCACTGGCCCCATGGAGGGCGGGTCCGGACGGTTCAGCGACATGAGCAGGGAGAATTGGCCGTTGGTCAGGGCGAGGGGGCGCAACACCTCGTCGAAGCGCCGGGCGAGAGCGCGGGCGGCGCGTTGGGTGTGGAGGCATAGGCACGTGTCGCGCACCAGGATGGTGGTCTCGAAGGGCACGCTTTTCGGCTTTGACACATCGCTGATATGTTGCTATCAACGTGTTCCGTCAAGGACGTGCTGGGGTGCTTTGCGGTCGTTGCCGATCCGCAGGGGGCGATGTTCGCTTTGGTGGGGCCGGATGCTTGATCGAGGCTGCCGGGTGTGATGGACCGATCTGAGCCGGCCTGTCAGGCCAGCAAGACGCGCGTCACGTCCGTGCCGGTCTCGGTGTCGATAACGGAGAAGGCGACGCGCTTGGCGGCCCACCCGCGAAGCTGTTCTACGGAGACGTAGCGTTGGTTTGTGGTGTCGTAGAGCCGGCTGCGGCCGTAACGCTTCACGAGGATTGGCCGACCTGCGAGGAGGGACCGGGCCTTACGCGCTTCCGGCATGCAGGGCCTGCTCTTGATGCGTCTGACACGGGATGCGATTAGCGGCTATTTCCGCTTATCCAGTGCGGGAGGGAGTCGGCGCCTTTTTGGACGACATAGGTCATTGGCCCTTCCGGCTTGACGGCGATTGCCGGCTTGGCTGTTCCGTTGACAGGGCGATGGGGCGATGGGGCGTTTTGGCCGTTCTGGTGTATGGGGGGCGAGGGCTTGAGGTCGGTTTTCATGGCGTCACTTTTATCAGGAAGCCGGATTTAGTGGTAGCTAATAGGGACATGGTGGCGACTAGGGCGGAGAGCAAGCTCCATAGCAGCCAGGAGACGGCGCGGGCGCGCAGCCTGTAACGCTGCAAGGTCAGCTCCCGGTTGAGCGGGATCACCTGGGCGAAGTCGTTCAGCAACTGCTCGCGCAGATCGAGGGCGACGGCTTCGTCCAGCGCCGGGCCGGTCAGGCCGAGGCCCTGGTGGTAGGCCTGCAGAGCCTTTGCCCGAGCGAGGTGCGCGGCTTCGGGACCAACCCTTTTGTAGGCGCGTCGCTTGGTGGCGGCGGCAAGGAGGGCGAGGACGCCGATGCCGAGGAGCGCTGCGAGGACGAGGAGCGCCGCGGCGAGCAAGGCGGGCCAACCGCAACTGAGCATCGGCCCGTAGAGGAGACGGCCGCGCCCTTGGGGGCAGGCCTTCGTCAGAGCGTCCCAGGCTGGGAGCTGACCGGCGGCGTAGTTGATCGCCGCGACGATCAGGCCTAGCGCGGTCGCGAAGAATGGCAGCGTGCGATGCACGTCCTCCTCGGCGCCGACTTCCTGGCGGTAGAAGTCCTGGAACATGGCGAGCAGGATCGGCGCGGTGTGGTCGCCGAGGGGGGGCGGCTCGGGCGTCGCTGCGGGTGGCGTGGTCTCGGACATCCGCGCGGGGCGCCGTTCCTACCTGACCGTTTGGATGACCTCGAACCCTTCGAACTCCGGGTGGCCGAGGTAGAGCGGGGCGCGGGCGTTGCCGGCGTTGCGGTGGGCGGCGCGGAAGGCCTCGGATTTGGTCCAGCCTTCGAAGGCGGCGTGGTCCGACCAGATGGTGTGGCTGGAATAGAGGACGTGGTCGTCCCGCTGGGGGCCGCGCAGCAGGTGGAACTCCACGAAGCCGGGGACCTCGCGCAGGTGGGTGTCGCGGCTGGTCCAGAGGTGCTCGAAGGCCGCTTCGGAGCCGAGGGCCACCTTGAAGCGGTTCATGGCGATGTACATGGGGCGGATTTCCTGTGGGGTGGAGCGTTTTAGTAGCTGGTGAGGTAAGGACGGGCGGCAAGCGCGAGCATTAGGCTGAAGCGTGGCCGGGGGCGCCGGGCTGGCGGAGG
>JAABUX010010767.1_pt1 | contig 10177 bp, 2 predicted proteins | sample 5561851 | NCBI WGS metagenome assembly JAABUX01 (sample SAMN10711883, study PRJNA513361) | rock metagenome | isolation source: Antarctica rocks | place: Antarctica: Victoria Land, Richard Nunatak red sandstone | collected 2016-01-03 | reverse complement strand
CCGAGGTGCTCGTCGCGGTCGCCGGGTTCGAGGTGCTGGTGGCGGTCGCCGGGACCGAGGTGCTGGTGGCGGTCGCCGGGACAGCGGTTGCTGTATCGGTGGCCGTCGTCGTCGCCGGGATAGCGGTTGCTGTATCGGTGGCCGTCGTCGTCGCCGGGATAGCGGTCGCCGTATTGGTGGCCGTCGGCACAGGGCCACGGTCGACGTCGACGCGGAAGGCGAGATCGTTGGCCAGGCGGCGCTCACCGTAGCCGTGGCTGCCGTCCAGCGTGGCAAAGACGTGCAGGTTGGCCGCGTACGACGCGATACGGGCGTACGGCCCCGCGTGGATCTGGAACGTCACCGAGACCGGCGTGTTGGCCGGCAACCGGGAGCCTTGCAGCGAGGTGGAGAGGATGCGGATGTTCAGGCCCGACGCCTGCGCATAGTCGCCGAGGCCGCGAAACACGCGCACGCCGCGTAGGTCCGCGCTGCTGACGAAGCTGGCGGTCTCGCTGAGGGTCTGGCCGCGATCCACGGTGATGGCGCCGAGGCTGGCCGGCGTCCAGTGGATGAATGAGACGCCTGGGCGCGGGGGCGCTGGCCGCGCCACGCGCACGGTGAAGAAGTAGGGGGCGCCGAAATCGACTTCGCGGCCCGCCTGATTGAGGCCGCGCAGGCGCAGGTCCGCGATGTACAGGCCGGGGCCGGTCGTGCGCGGGACCCTGACGTACAGGAGCACGTTGTGCGTGCTATGGGCGCGGAAGAGGCCGTGTGGGGCGTAGAGGACACGCGCGCTGATGCCGCGGTCCAGGCGGTGCAGCACGACGTGGGCGCCGCGGATGGCGAACGGGGTGTAGACGCGCTCCAGCACCTCGTACTGGGACACGCGGCCAGCCAGCGCGGTGCGCTGAGTGTAGGCGGGCAAGAAACGGACCGACGCGGAGGCTGGTCGAGCGACACGGGTGTGCGCCTGCGCTGGCAGGGCGTTCGCGGCGGGGAGGGCGCTCCCCAGGGCAAGGGCGGCGGTGGCGGCGGCGGCGAATCGGACACGTGGTGCGGACATGACGATCTCCTTGAGCTGCGGCGGCTGTCTGGGACGGCTCTTCTGGATGGCGCGATCACCCTCCAAGAACAAGCATAGGCCGCGCATGTTAGCGTCATGTTGCCGGACTGTAAACGTGTGTTACGGCCGTGTAAATTATTCGTAAAGGTCGTCCAGGTATCACGAGGGGGCGCCGGCGTGTACCAGCGCCCCCCTCGAAGCATAGAGCGTCACGCGACGGAGCTTACCCTACTGGGCGAGGCCCTGGGTGCTCTGCAGGGTGGTGTGGTTGGAAGCGAACGCAGTCTGCTCCGCGATGAACCCGTAGCCGTTCAACGACACGAGCGTCACCCCATGCAGCCCGCGCGCGCCCCCGAATGCCCGACCCACGTCCACGGTCGCCCGCGCGTTCGGCTCCAGCGATAGGTCCTTCTGGACCGTCCGCCCGTCCGTCCCGTACAGCGTGGCCCGCACGCGCGCCGTGACCGCGGCCGGGTTGTACAGCAGCAGGAACTCGCTCTGCCCCGGCCGCGTGTCCCCGCCCGCGAAGCTCCAGCGTGTGCCCGCGCCGTTGCGCCCGAACACGTCCGAGCCCGCGATGCGTGTCCCGTTCGGCGACCCGAAGTACTCCGGGCGCTCCACCACGATCGGCTGGTCATTGGTGACGATGCTCGCCACACCACTGGCCCGCAGCAGGCCGTTGAGCCGGATATTCGCCCGGCTCAGCCCGGCCACGCGGATGTTCGCGCTACGCAGCAGCCGCCCGTTGCGGTCGTAGAACCGCGCCGCTACCCGCGCCGCCCGTGCATTCGGGTTCAGGATGGTCAGGTAGGTCTCGAAGTGGTTGGCCGTGGTCCCTTCCGCGAACAGCCACACGCGCGATGTCGTCGTTGTCCCTATCCGCGTGGTGAGGCCGTAGTCGTGCCCGTGCCCGTCGCGTCCGAAGGTCAGCGTGCGCTCCACCACCACCGGGCGGTCCGCCTCGGCCAGCACGCTGACCGAGAGATGCGGCAGGACGCGGTTGATGTCCACCACGGCATTGGTGTGCGCCTGCACTGTCACCGTTATCGTGCGGCCGGGCCGGCCTCCAAAGGGCAGCACCCGCAGGCGCACCCGCGCCGCGTGTTGTCCGTCCGGGTTGAGGATCGAGACCGTCTCGTGGAAGGTGAGGCCGGTGTACCCCTCGGCCAGGTTCCAGGTCTGTGCGAGGCCCGGCGCGCCCAGCAGCACGTCGCCATCGCGCCCATCGCGGGTGATGCCCAGTTGCGACGCCACCCGCTGGTCCGCCGTCAGCGCCAGCCCGAAGGTCCCGTGCAACCGCGTCAGCCTCGCCACCGGCATGACCATCCGCGTGTGCGCCGGGACCGTGACCTCCATGCTGTCCCGGTCGCTCGTCTGTGAGTAGAAGGTCAGCCGCACGCGCGCCTGCTGGCCGCTCGGATTGAGCACGGAGAGGAAGCTGTGTTCGCTGCTGGTCTCCAGGCCGCCGGCGAAGTAGGCCTGCGCCGGGAACCCGCCCAGCCCCGTCAGCGTGGCTACGGCGGTCCGCTGGCTGGTGGTCCCAATGGCGCTGACCGTGTTGGCCCCTTGCAGCAGCCCGCTGGGGGCACGGAACGTCGCGGTGAAGGTTCCGTCGCGCGCCGTGGTGATGACGACGGGCTCGGCGCTGAGGCCCTCGCCGTTGAGGGCGAGCGTGACCTGCTCACCGCCAGCAAAGGCGGAGCCCAGGACGGTGATCAGATCGCCGACGTGGGCCGACGTCGGCGCCAGCGTGATGCGCGGCCGGTAGGGGGGTGTTGGATTGGGGAGGCCGGCAGACACCGACGTGCTGCTGGCCTGCACGGTCGCGCTATTTTCCGCCGCGGCGGTGAGGGTTGCGACGGGGCCGGAACTGCTATTCCCACTGGACGGCGTGTTGGTCGCACTCGTGGCCGGCGCCGCGGTTCCGGTCGGCGGGACCGCCGTGGCCGTGGCCGTGGCCGTGGCCGTATTCCCAGCGGACGGCGTCGTAGCGGTCGGGCTCGGCGTGTTGGTTGCAGTCGCCGTCGGTACACTCGGCGTGTTGGTCGCGGTTGGCGCGGGCGGCGCCTGGGTGTTGGTGGCCGTAGCCGTGTTGGTGGCCGTAGCCGTGTTGGTGGCCGTAGCCGTGTTGGTGGCCGTAGCCGTGTTGGTGGCCGTAGCCGTGTTGGTGGCCGTAGCCGTGTTGGTGGCCGGCGGCGGTCCCGCTGCCGTACCTGTCGTGCTTGGAACTGCCATCGTACCCGTCGCGCTCGGAGTCGTACCCGTCGCGCCCGTTGTGCCTGTCGCGCTCGGAACCGCTGTCGTACCCGTTACGCCCGTCGCACTCGGAACCGCTGTCGTACCGGTCGCGCTCGGAGTCGTACCGGTCGCGCTTGGCACCGCCGTCGTACCCGTCGCACTTGGAGTCGTGCCTGTCGCGCTCGGCGCCACCGTCGTACCCGTTGTGCCTGTCGCGCTCGGAACCGCTGTCGTACCCGTCGCGCCCGTCGCGCTTGGGACTGCCGTCGTACCCGTCGCGCCCGTCGCACTTGGGACTGCCGTCGTGCCCGTCCCTATCACGCTCGGGACTGCCGTCCCTATCACACTCGGAACCGCTGTCGTCCCTGTCGTGCCCGTTGCACTCGGAACCGCTGTCGTGCCCGTTGCACTCGGAACCGCTGTCGTGCCCGTTGCACTCGGAACCGCCGTCGTCCCTATCACACTCGGAACCGCAGTCCCTATCACACTCGGAACCGCTGTCGTCCCTGTCGTGCCCGTCGCACTTGGACCCGGTGTCACAACGGCTCCGGACGCCAGGATGGACGTATAGGCGGGGCTCTTGTCGTACACGTCGAAGAGCTGACCAGCCGCCACGTTATTACCGTTGAGGTCACGCGTCGTGCAATTGGCTGGGCCAGCCGCGGCCGGCTGGCCAACGGTATGCGCCGTCACGCTAAACAGCGAGGCTCCATCCGCCGGGCTGCCGACATCGGCGCGCGGCACATACAGGTCGATCGTCTTGGCGGCGTTGTCAATGCTGTACCCGATCCGGTTCTGGCCAGGGTACGTGAGGAACTTGTCCCTGGTGCCGGCGACGACGCCGCAGGTGTTGCCGTCGTAGGCAGTGACGGCGCCGGTGACGCGGTTGACCTCCAGGTAGGCGTAGTAGATGTTGCCCGTCGAGTCGTACGTGGCCTGTGTGCCGGTGACTGCGTGGTAGTTCCAGCTCGTCAGGTAGTCCACGTATAGGTCGTTGGCGTTGATGGTCGTATCCGTCGGGCTCATCGGCAAGGTGCTCAGGTCGGCAATGTTCATGCGCACGTCGAGGCTCAGCGGATCGGTCGGGCTGATGTTGAGCGACGAGCCGGTGATGTCGAGCTTGGGCACGTTGGCGCCGATCAGACCGTTGGCCTCGTATGTCGCATCGCCGGTTACATCCGCCTGGCACGGTGTGCCGGTCACGGCCGTACAGGTCGTCGCGATCCCGCTCAGGGTCGGGCCGAAGAGGGTCGGGCCGCTGATCTGGCGCGCCTCGTCGACGAGGGCGGACTGATTGCCGCTCTGGCTGGTGTTGCTGTTGTTGGAGGTATCGGCAAAGATGACGTCGGCGCCGCCCGCCTTGTTGACGTCGACCTGGAAGAAGTCGGCCAGGGAGCGGTCGCCGCCGGTGGTGCAGCCGATGCCCATGGTGCAGATGCCGCCGTTGTGGTTGGGGTGCTGCGAGACGGGTACCGGCGTGCTGAAGATGGCGCCTCCGCTACGGGCATTAGTCGACTGTGTCAGGAAGGGATACCAGTCGCTGATCTGGCTGCCGGAATCCAGGCTGTTGGTGATCGACGATGTGCCGTACCAGACGATGTCGATACGGCCGGCGTTACCGGCGGCGACCCAGGGGAAGATATCGACGTTGGTCGGCGTGCCCGTGCCAGGCATCACGCCGCCCGCGTCCACCTGCTGCTCCGGCGCCCAGTGCGCACCCTCGTCCTCAGAGTGCGAATAGTAGATGTGGCTGGGTCCAGTGATGGTGCTGGTTGCAGCGACCGTCGCCTGCGACCAGACGGCGTAGAGACCGCCGACCTTGTCGATGGCCAGCACGGCGAAGTCTTGCCCCACCGTACAGTCGGGGCTGCAGGTACCGGAGCGGGCGACGGTCGGCGAGAACGCGACGGTCTTGGTCCACGTCGCTCCGCCGTCGGTCGACTTATTGACGGTCACGACGTCGGTTGGCCCGCTCCCAGAGGAGTTGGAGTACGCCGTATGGATGGCGAAGACGTGCCCATTGGTCTGGTTGACTTGCATATTGCCGGCAATGCCGTCGTTGCAGTCCGCGACGACAGGCGCGCCATAGGTCAATCCGCCATCGGTCGACTTCTGGACCACGAAAACGTTGCCGCCGGCGTTACCGGCCACGATATCGTTGACGCAGGAGGTGGCGGTGGTCGCGCCGGCCACGACATCATAATCGAGGTATGTGGCGGGATTGGTACCTGTCGTGGGCAGGGTGGTGCTAATGGACGCCGTCCCGGTGTTGTTGGCCTGGTTGCCGTAGAAGCCGAACCACTGGCGGTCCACCGGCGCGGCCAACGACGAGGCGCAGTCGGCGGTGAAGGTTTTACCGCCGTCCGGCGAGACGCCGGACGAGAAGTTGGTCAGGCCCTGCAGGTCGATGAACGAGAGGAAATCGTGCGTCTGCGTGACGCCCGGCGATACCCCGAGGTCGGTGTCGCCACCGCCCGGGCAGGCGTCGGGTTTACCCGTGCCATTATTGTTGGGTACCAGCTTGAAGGTCTGGCCCTGGTCCTGCGAGCGCGAGATGAAGCTGCTGGTCGTGCTGAAGCCGAAAGGCCAACTGACGTAGGGGTTGTCGAGGCCGCAGTTGGCGTAGCTCCAGCCGCTACCAGGGCCGCACACCTTGACGTCCGGCTCGGCGGCCTCGCGCTGGTCCTCGACGAGGGTCGTGTTGCCGAACCCGATTCCCCCACCGGAACCGCCCGCCGTGGTGGTCGGGGAGGCTGATGGCGTACCCGTCGCGGCCACCGCCGTTGGCGATCCCGCCGTTGCCGTCGGCGATCCCGAGCCGGTCGGACAGACGGCATAGCTTGCGCCGCCTCCGGTGTTGGGGGCGCGGTCGTCTGGCTTGACAAAGATCAGTCCGGCGCCCAATGCACCCTCACCAGAGATGGTCAGCCCGTAGGGGGCGACCACTGCCGGCACGGCGTTGGGGTTGGTCGAGGGATCGACCGGGATGGCGGGGTTGCCGACGTCGCTCAACTGGACCACCACGCTGATCGTCCCGTTCGGCCCTGTCGTCATGGCTCCGGTCGTTGCGATCGGCGTGATGAGCTGGTTGTTCGAGGGGTTGAACTCGCCATAGGAGTAGGCAAACCTGCCACTGGGGTCCGGCTCGCTGGCCAGCGTCGCGTAGGTCTTGCCGTTGCCCGGATAGGTCCAGACCACGTAGTAGTAGGTGTCCGACGTGCCATTAACTGGGGTCAGTGAGAGATTGGCGAGCGTCATGGTGGTGGTCAGCACCTTGCGCGCGGAGTCGGTCGAGAACGACACGTTGGTGATGTCCACCTGGCTGTTGTTGCCACCGGTGGGATCGGCCAGGCCGAGCGGATTGCTGGCGTCGCCGGTGGGATCGGTCACTACGTTGACGCCGTTGCAGGAGGGGCCCGGGGGTGGGGGCGGGGGTGGGAGCAGGGAGCCGCAGGGGTAATTGATGGCGCTCCCGGTCGTGGCGCTCGTGCCCGTGCATTGTCGCGTGTAGTCGATATCGGCGCTGCCGGGGTGGGCGACATCGCTGGCATAGGCGATGTTGGCCGCGCCAGCGGGGTCGAGGTCGACCTGGAAGTAGTCGAGCAGCGTGCGGTCGCCGCCGAACAGGCTGCAGTTGAGACCCTGATCGCACAGCGAACCGCGGTGGATCACGTCGGAGGCGGGAGACTGGGTGAAGGTTGGGGTCGCCAGATCCGGATTGAGATTGGCGTTCAGGCTCTGCGCAAACTGCATGGTCCACACGTTGTGGCAGTTGTTGTTGACGCCGTTGGCATCATCGGTCGGCTCGGTCGAGGCCACACCGGTTGGGCACGGGTCGCCGCTGTTGCCGTTCAACTGGGCGGAATACCACACCACGTCGAGGGCGCCGGCGGCGCCCGCGACGAGCCAGGGGAACATATTGCTGTGGCTGGGACCCTTGTCCACCTGGACCGGCTTGGTCCAGGAATCGCCGGGCGTGGTGGTCGTGGAGTGGCTCATGAAGATGTGGTTGGCCGGGCGGATCGTGGGGCTCATGGTGGTCGTGGCGGTCATATTCGGGTCGTCGCTCCACGCCGTGTAGACCGTGCCGGCCTTGTCGATACCGATGACGGGGAAGATGTGCGCGAGGTCAATACCGCTCGGCCCGGTGTAGACGACGTGGTCCGTCCAGGAGATGTCGAGGATGGGCTTGCCGGGGGCGCAGTCCGCGACGCCGTTGATGCCGCACGAGGGAACGCCGATCGCCACGTAGACGACGTGCTCGTTGGGCGGCGCGCCGTTCATCTGCGCGGCGCGGTTCTCGCCGGCGTTGGCCGGGGCCACGTAGATCGTGTAGAGCGTGTGCGTCCGCTGGTTGACCACGATGTTGCCGAAGTGATTGTCCAGCGCGGCCACCGTGGCGCAGCTGTCGGGCAGGGTCTGGCCGCAACTGCCGGGCGTCGCGTCGATGGCCGGCCGGTGCGATGTGTAGGTGTAGCCGCCGTCAGTCGAGCTTGAGTCCTGGATATTGTCGGTGGCGAGGTCATGCACGGTCATGTAGACCTGCCCGATGCCGCTGTCGGCCGCGTTCCACTGCCGGTCGTCGCCGAATACCTGTTGCCCGGCGGAGTTGGCGGGGGTGTGGAACGTTGCGCCGCCGTCGGCGCTCTGATTCGTCGTCAGGTTGCCGAGCGAGAGACTGGACACGGCCAGATTGTCGAACCCGGTCGGCGTGGTGGGCGTGGTGGGCGTCAATCCGCCCGTGGCAATGTCGCAGTCGCCGCCACCGGCCGCGCCGTGATCGGTGTCGAACTTGCCGAGATATTCGTAGGGCAACCCTTTGGCGTTCTGGAAGTCGGGATGCACGCGCCAGAAGGGACAGCCGCCCGTGGGCACACCGGCCGGTCCGGTGACGTAAATATGGCCCTCGGCGTCGACGCGGATGCTTGGCTCCGCCGCGCCGGTGGAACTGCCGCTATTGTCGAATAGGGGCAGGCCGGGGACGAACGTAGCCCCCGGCGATGTCGCGGGTTGTAGCGCTGGCGATGTCGCGGGTCGCGCCGCCGACGCGCGCTGAGGCGCCGGGTTGAGGGCGGCGGTTCGATTGGCGCTCCGAGCGGCGGCGGTGATGGTGGTCGTGATGGTCGAGGTTGCCGCCGGTAGGGCGACGATGAGTAAGCAGAGGGCGGCGAGCGGGGCGAAGACCTTCCAGCGATACTGTGTCATCAACTTCTCCGATATCTAGACGACCTGGCAATTTACCCATCATACGAGACCCACTTTAGCGTCGCACCACACCTCTTATCAGACCACAAGCGCGCGACTCTCGCTAACAAGGTCAGTGCTAGGCTACTGGATTATAAACGCCATAGGACACTCTGGGGATTACCGTCAGGGATAATAATACCACCTACAGAGGCGAATAGCTATCCACGCTCTATGAATGGCATGGACTGTGAATTGTACGGCGCCCTACTGGGAGCGCAAGCGGCCCAACTCATGTGATGCTCTGACGGGATCGGCTTGCAGGCATCGCAACCGAGCGCGTGCAGCGCCATGCGGCGCACGCGCGGCACGGGATCGCCGACGAGCTGCCGCAACGGTTCCAGGCATCGGTCATCCGTCAGCTGGTCCAATGCACCGGCGCGGTTATACCGCACCCGGGAATCTTCAATGGCGCAGACCCGCGATAAAGGCGTCCACGACTACTGGATATACGCCACTGGATCGTAGTTCGCGCACGATCAGGACATCGCGCAACGGCGGACGAGAAAAGAGAGGGCCTGTGAATTGTCGTTAGCGTGCATTAAGTGCTGGGATGACTGGGGGCGCGGGCATCTTGCCCGCCCCCGTGGGCATCCGGGGCGGGCAAGATGCCTGCGCCCCCAGGACGTGGGTATGACGATGACTTTTCACAGACCGTAGAGAAAAGATCTCCGCGAGGTTCTGGCTGTCCCGCTGGGTAGCGACAGCGGCGACGCGCGTCGCCAACTCACGAACGAGGTGCATCCCGGAGGCGGACGCGGAGGCATTCCTCGGCGCCGCGCCTGTCTCCGCACGCCGGCCCGGCGCCTCGACGCGCACTCTAACTCTACGACGACTGATGGGCGGCCAGGACGACGAGCAGGGCCAGACTGAGCGGCAGGGCGAGCAGGGCGGCAATCGCCAGTGGGATCGCCGAGCTGGCGGCCGCGCTGACCACGACGCCGACCGCTAGCCACAGCCCCATCACGGCCAGTCCGACCGCGCTGCCGAGCACGGCCATGGCGTTGGAGCGCCGCGCGACCATGACCACCCCGCCGGACGGATTGACCGCCGCGACCATCCCGCCGCCGAAGGCCGAGTTATCGGACAGCATGACGACGCTCGGCGTCGCAGCGGGAGGTGGCGGCGCGGGCATCGTGACGACCACGTTGTTGACGATCTGCTGAGCCGGCATCTGCGGCATGGCGACGCCGTTATTAAAGACCTGGGGTTGCGGCGCGGGAGCGTACCCGGCATACCCGTAGCCGTAGTCGTAGCCGTACGGCCGGGGCTGCTGATAATCGGGCTGGGTGGGATACGCCGCCTGTGGCCCTGGAGCGGGCAGCGGCCAGGATTGAGGCTGGGGCTGCCGCGGCCCGATCGGCGGTACGGCGTCCGCGGACGGATCCATGGGAGCGGCAGGATAGGAATACTGTGAGTAGGTAGGCGTGGGCGTGGGAGCGACGGGGTAGGACGGGTCCGCGCCCGTCGTCGGATAAGCGTAGGGCGCGGGCTGGGTGGCGTAGGAGCCGGGGTGCGTCTCGTACGTCTCGCTAGGGGCGGACGGCGCGGCGGTCGGACGCGCCATCGCCACCCCGCACCACCCGCAGAAGCGGGCCTCGACGTTAGTCCGTTGACCGCAAGCGTGGCAGTGCATCTGTCTTATCCTTT
>JAABUX010010764.1_pt1 | contig 10181 bp, 14 predicted proteins | sample 5561851 | NCBI WGS metagenome assembly JAABUX01 (sample SAMN10711883, study PRJNA513361) | rock metagenome | isolation source: Antarctica rocks | place: Antarctica: Victoria Land, Richard Nunatak red sandstone | collected 2016-01-03 | reverse complement strand
ACGCTGACCGTCAGCTCAACCCAATGTAAACCCTGATGATGACCCTGGTTATGATCTCTCGCAACTTCTGATCCCAGGACCAGACGGCGCGTTATCTTTTCGGCGACCAGTCTGACGAGGGGAGCAGGGAGCCGGACCACGATGCCGCCGAGGCGTGGGCGAGGTTCTGCGCTTGGCTCTCAGCGTGCGCAACTGCCTGATATCGTGGGTTTTCTGCCATGCGTGAAGGTGTCAGTGTGCAGTGTGCCTACCCGCATGACTGCAGTTATCTGCCCAGTCGAGGCCAGGATCAACGAGCCTGCTCGTCACCACACACAGCGGCAGCTCACTGAGAATGAGACCGACTGGAACCCGAGTAGCAGGGGCAGCCAAACTTCTGGCGGCAATAAGCGCCTGCTCATCGTACGTTTCCTTCAGGAACAAGAGACAACGTAGCTGAACAAAAGTGGGCATTGCCGCGATGCAGACTGGTGGTGCAGCGCACTTGATGCGAGCAACTTGAGAGGGACCAACTACAACCCTCTCCCTGACTGAGAGTGTCACGTTCTATACTATACAACCCTACACCCTACACCCTACACCCTACACCCTACACCCTACACCCTGCCGTCGACAGGTGCGAGCCGGAGGTACGGGGCGCCGTCCGCAGGAGCGTCGACGAGTGGCTGGAGTTCCGCGGGGAGGAGCGGCAGCGGCGGATCCGGGCCATCATGGAGGTGCGGACCATTCGATGAGGGCGAGGGCTGACACGTCCCACGAGGGGCGGCGCCAATCCGCAGGCCATCCTCTGCAGCGTGCATCAAGGCGACCGCTTTGCGTCGTTCCTCTTCAGCCGTCTTCAGCGGCTGGTGGCAAGACGGCAACTGCCTGGTCTTCAAACCCGGCAGCACCTCACTCGAACTTGCATTGGATGCTGAGGACGCATGAGCCATCGTACAGACGTGGAGCTGCGTTGCGCACTGCCTGTCACGGTCTGTGCGCGTCTGGTGTCTGTGCCCATGTGATGTCTCTATCAGCCAAGGGGGCGAGTACACCGCAGGATGACCCGATGTACGAAGGAGCGGACGCCATCACTGAGGAGGACGTCGCGTGGGCAGCAGCCGAGCAGCAAATGCTGCTGGAGGTGTGCGACGCTTGGCTGAATAGTCGTCGATATCCAGATATTGTCTCCGAATACCAGCACGCCATGCGGCCCGGCTTTGCGATGCCTTGTCGCTGCCCACCTGTCTTGTGCTATTTGCCAAAGCCGGTGCTAGGGACTCCCGTCTATTCCATTTGTCTGCAAGTAGAGTCGCAACATCAGGGGCCTGTGGTTGCACCATGTCTGGAACACGAGTTGCTCAGGCCAGAGAGTCATTCTATGGTCCGCGGCATGAGAGGGGTTCTCAGCACAGAGTATTACGGAACAGGCATAGACCCAAGAGTGTGGTTGCAGGTCGATGGTGAGGACGGAGGTTGGAGCTGGCAGTGGGAGCTCCAGGACCAAGGCGGAGTTGGCAGGCTGATAGATGGCATTGCTGGTTTAGCAAATGCCGTGTGGGGGCCGGAGCCCAAGGCCTTCATTCCTGCGGTGCGTTGTCAGCTTGGCCGTTGCAAACAAATACATACTGCGCCTGCCAAACACCCCTCAGCCTGTGCATAAGCGGTGTCACCCCAGGTGAAGTAGTGAAAACCTGAGCATCGAACATGACACGTGCCCACAGCAAATCATGCTTGATCTAAGCATAATTCTCAACTACTGCGAGCCTGGCCTAGGAGAGTCAATTGCTGGGCTTTTCAGGTGGCGCTGACGGATGTCCTGCACCTGCCGCGCAGGCCGTTGGTCTGCGCCTGCGGTGGCTGCACGCGATCCATGACAGTCTCTGCGCAGCACTGGCTGGCTGGGCAAGCAGGCCCAACCTCGCCGCCTTCGTCATCTGGGGTGAGGAACGTTTGCGATGACCAGGGATGGCACAGTCTCTGCAACACAGCGGATCGGGCCTGTCTGGTCCCCTGTCTAAGCCCCATCGCTGCTGCACGCATGTCGCAAAGCTTCGAGCATCATGTAGTGTGGTCAAATTGTACGGGCTTGGCATGGCGTGCTGCAGGGCAGCCAGCCAGCGCTCCGCCTCTGCATCGCAGGCGCAGTGTTTAAGTAAGTCAGAATCTTGCTGCACAGGGTGTCGCCTGACGCTGGTTCATGCTGCCGGCGCCTACTTCTGGTGGCTCCGTCGAGGCTTTGCTCTCTCCATAGTCGGAAGGTGACCCCTTCACCCAGTGTGTTGCTTGCGTTCGCCAGGGCTTGCTTCCGCTCTGCACCTAGCTTTGCCTTCTCCCTAGGCAATGAATGGCCAGACTTGCCACATATATACCAATGACTCCGATTGTCACTAAGCGTCACCACAGGCGTTGTCCGCGTCAGCTAGCTGGGTCCTCGTAAGGGACTGCAATCCTTTGCTCATGTCCTCTCAAGCACTCACGCAGTCGGGAGCCCGGTATGATCTGGCTCCGTACGCTCCCACTGCTGCAGACTCAAGTCTCTCTTGTGTTGTCTCCCAGCAACGCCGACGCGGACAGCCACGGAGCAGCGCAACACCCCAACGCTGCCGCCAGGGCGCTGGCCGTCGCAGCCTTTGTCCGAAGCCTCCGCCTGCGCCGCATCGCCTGGGCGTACTGCTGCCTGGCCTTTGGCTGGCCGGCCGCTCTGGCGGTGCTGACGTCGCTCGGGCGGCCGGAGGCAATGGTGGGCGTTGTGGGTGCGTCTCCGATGGTGCAAGAGCGCACAGTCTCCAGCTCAGGCCGAACCTCAACACAGCGTGTGGAGAGCGTTCAGCCTTGCTCTGTCACGTGTTTCCAGCCTTGCATGCGAGAGCCACGACGTGCATTTCCTGCTAAATGCAATGTGACCGCCTGCCTGGCTCACAGGGTACTGAGAACGCTGTCACTCACGTGTCTGACTGCAGCCAGTGTCTGTGTCTGCAGCGGTGAGGGCCCTCACTGCAGCCGCCGCTGGGTTGCTCGGCCTCCAGAAAGCCCACCAGGCTTGGGGCAGCGTCATCGTTGTTGCCGCCGTGCTGCTGACGAGGGTCCTGGCGGCTACAGCATTGAAAGAACCCTATCTGCGCATGCGCACCAGTGCGGTGAGCTCCCTCCCAGTCTGCGGCTGTCAGGCTGGTCCACAACGATGGTTGTTGCGGAGGTACATTAAGTGGTCCGCTTCTCTGTGGGCCGACTGGGGCCCGCAGATGCGTCTCAATTGAAGCATGTGAGGTAGGCTATGGTTGACGCTGGTTGTCACGGAAAACATCAAAGCAGCCCAGCACAAACCCAGTGTCATATCGCCGGGTACTTTGGAACTGTGATATTATTGCATATCCTAGACTGCTCATCAGCTGTCAGCTGGCGCTGTGGCGACCCTGCTGACTGTTTGCCGCAGGCCGAGGTGACCCTGTACCTCGTGTCCTCTGCAGCACTGGGCGGCTACCTCACCAGCGCCGCCCTGTTCGTGCTGTCAAGTGCGCCTGCATCCCCATCACTATGCAGCTACTGGGTTGCTTGCACGATGCAATATAATTGTCAGATGTGCTGAATCCTTTGCACTGCGTGTTCATGTCCCCGCGCCCACCACTCGATTGTTGCGTCCGAACAGTGTTTGTGTGTCTCCACTTGTCGGGCTGCGTTCACGGCACTTGCAGGTGGTTCATAGGACTGAGGTGCGCATTCGATGAACAATCTGGGGCCTTTGCCCAGGTGCGAAGGCGGCGCCCGGGTCTGCAGCGGTCTGCTGGACCCTCGGCGTCCTGTGCGGCCTGCTGCTCGCACTGGACGTGCCCGCCAAGCTCGCCTGGCTGGACGAGACGGCCGATGCCTTCAATGCCGCCATGGCGGGCGACGCGGCGCCTGCGACGCCGGCGCATCTGCATCGGGCGAAAGCCGCCTCGCCACCTCAGCCATCCCTGTCACAGCGGCAGGGCGACGGAAGGTGTGTGATCGGTATCCAGATGCCTGTGTTAACAAAAGTGGGACGCACATCTGTCTGGTACGGCTGATGACCCGAGGTAACTCGAGGCCTGAGGGCTTAGTTACATGCTGAACAATTGTTTACACCATCATTCCTGGAGTCTCGCCCGTTGTGCAAAACATCATATCTCACCCCTGCGCTGGTGGATACCGAGAGCTCACCACCTCTCAAGCACGTTGTGGCGCTCCTGAGGCGGTATCGACCCCTCGAGGAGCGTCGGAGCAGCCTTCTCCATGGACGTGACAGCGCATCTGCTCGAGTATGTGCGTGAGCAGGCAGCTCCTGCGCTCGCGGCGCTTCTACGACTGGACCGCCGCACAGTCGGCGCTGGAGCGACACGAGGGCCTGTGGCCGCTGGAGCTAGCACGCGTCGCGCTGCAGGACGCGGTCGCGCAGCGTGCTGGGACCCCGCCATTGCGCGGTCACGCCCGCGGCGCCGGCCGCCACTGCGCGGTCAGGGAAATGGTGCGCGACCATTGCCACAGAGTCAGTGCCGAGGTGCAGCCAGCGGGGGCATGACCAAGCTTGATCTTTCACAGTTCACTTCACTGTGCACCTCCGGAGCTATGTATCACCACACATCTTTGTTACAAAACTAGCGCCTATGTCAGCACAAAAGGTACTGAGAGCATCGGGTATTGATACATGCGATAAGTCTGATGTCCCATCACCCCTGTCAAATTGAGCCTGCCTCCTTGTACCATATGTAATGCGCTCACAAACAAAGTACATGCAGGTATATGCTGCATGTGGATAGCTTCCAGGTTGGCAGCATGTTAGTTGAACAGCTGCTGCTGTTTGGCACCCTGTCTCAGACTGATGTATGCCATGTTGCAGGCGTCCAAAGGGGCGGCTATCGGCGCTGCAACGGTCGATGCCTGGCGTGCTGAGTCCCGGGAGCTCAGGATCGGTAAGTCGATCCAACCTAGGACCGCTTCATTGCCTGGCGAAGACTGCATCACGACAGGGTGTCGAACTGCCTACTAATAAGGATACCGGCCAGTGTTCAGCGCCTGCTGCAAAGTGCTCCACTGCATGCATACAAGGTTCGCTCAATGACAGTCAATTTACATGGGATGTGATGTAACGGGTGCCGAAGCGTCAAATGGAGTTGAACTGTGCAACCTTGATTTCCTGCCGCAAGAAGGCCTGCTGATGCTCAGCACAAGTACGGCAATCGGCACAAGCCACTACGCGCAAGCTTCTGCAGGAGTGACGCTGCCTTCTTGATGACACTCGAACACTTTTCGTGCAGTCTCTTCATCATGTATTGCCTTGGGCGGGCTAAGATGCCTGTGGGCGGTCAGCAATGCGCCTGAGGCATTACGGGTTGGAGTTACTTCATGTGAAGTTTTCGACCGTCGTCAGTAGGCAGCGCCGTGCTTCAGGAGCGACGTGGTTGGGCTCTTATCATGACGCGTGAATGCTTCGTGCGAAATCATGCCGGCTACCTGCTCAAGGGTTCATGGGCTTGCTGAAACCGTGCACTCGAGGAGCCAGTGCCTACATGAGCACACATCTCCTGATAGCCTGTTGGTGGTCACCGCTTTCTGATGAGTGGCCTTGTACGGCAGGGCTGACAGGCGTCCTCCTGCGAGCTGCGACCGCTGGCGCTTGCGCTGGCCTGGCGATCACAGACAGCGTGTCGGCGGCGATGCTGCTCGCTGACAGTGTTGCGACGCGCATGTGTGCGCCGCCTGCCTGCGCACTGCGGGCTGCGCACGTCGCCGCGCTGACGGACGGCTGGAGTGCAGCCGTCAGAGCCTCAGCTCGTGCGCATCGTCACCTTACCACAGTCCCCGACCCGAGCCGCCACCTTGAAGGTCTTATGTTTGACTCCCTCGAACCACCTCGAAAGCGGCGCTGCAACGTAGCACAGCAGCGCTGGTTACTCAGCGTTTGGACAGGAATATATGCTTCTTTGCGGCCTGTTTGTAGCTGAGTAGGGCATTGAGAGATCTCAAAAGTGGCGTTTCTCCTGATGGCTGTGTGATGCGTCGGCAGGCGTCGCGCGGATCTGGCGGTTGCTGCTCCGCCCTGGCAGCCGGTCAGCGGCGGAGGGAATCGCAGCGAAGGCAGCTGTCTTGTCAGCGGCGCCTCATGACGGTGCGTCGGCAGGCAGCGAGGGTGGCGGCCGGCCGGGAGGAGGTCGGACAGCTCGGAAGGCGACGGCTCACCGTGGCTCCGCTTTCCACGCCAAGGTGGGGCGGCAGCTGCTGGCTCCGACAGCCATCGGGGACGAAGCCGCCGTGCGTGCAGTTGCAGGCCCTCACCGTGCAGCAAAGCGCGGGCAGCAGGGCAGGCAGTCTGCCGCACGGTCTCCACCTCGGCAAGAGCAGGCCGCCGATGCGGTGGCGCCCGCTTTGGCGACTAGGACGGCGCGGACGGCAAGACGATCGCACTCGCCGGTGGAGCATGCTGGCACTGCTGCGGATGAGAATGACGGCCGCCGTGGTCTCAGTCTGGATGCAGCCGCTGGCGCATCGAGCATGGATGCTTCAGTGGCGTCGCCACCAAAGGCGTCATTGGCGAGGGTCATTGATGTGCCTGCGGCAGGCAGCATAGTGCACAGTAACGGCTCCGGTGAAGCTGCGACCCCTGAGGCGCTGAGCACTCCTCGCCGGAGAACTGAGCACGACTGGCAGTCGGTGCCGACGCAGTTTGCAGTGTTGCCGCGGGCGGCTGCTGTGGTGCCAGTGGGCATCAGTAAGCATGATGGCCGCGCAAGCGCAGCTGACGTTGAACCCCGCAATGCCGAGCCCCGGACACCGGTGCGGCAAACGTTGCTGTCTTGAGTGTGTAGCTATGCATGATTGTGTGAGGAGGTCTCGGCTTGCAGCGCAGGCACGCTGTAAGCGCTAGGCGGCGTAAAACCCTTTCACTGCTTGGCTGTGCCGCTGATGCTTTCTCGTATCGACAGGCACGGGAGGTACGGGAGGAGCTCAAGGCTGACGAGCCCACGACGCCGCACTCGGCACATCCGCGGGCGCCGCTGTGGGGCCGCTCGGCAGCCGCATCCTTTGCGTCGTCCCGCACGAGCTCCCCGGAGCCGGCGGAAGGGCTTCCCGCAGCTACGGACGCTCACAGGTGCGTTGTCAGCTGCTGTATGTGCAGGCCGTGCGTTGCTTGCACTCTACAGCGTGTCAGGCGGACACAACGGCTTGGCGTCGACTGAGGGGCTTTCAAGTCCGGGCTGAAGACGATTTTACGATGGCAGTGCAGCATGCCTGCGCGGGCGGTTATGGGGCCAAATAAGGCCGAACAGCACGCCCGTGGCCTTACAAGTAGGCGTCGCCATGCATCGAGTCGTTTGTTTGCGCCTTGCAGGGACTGTGGCGAGGCAGCCCGACCTTCACCGTCACCTCCCGCGATGCCGGCAACTGACGTCTCGCCGCAGCACTTACTCAAGGAATCGGGAGGCAGCGCACCGTCGCCGGTCGTGCCAGCTTGGTCGTCGCCCTTTGCTGCAGCCAACCTGCGCCTGGCGGAGCAGCAGCACCAGACGGACACGGAAGATGATGATGACGATGATGCCCCTCTGGTGGAGGACGTCGGGCGCATTGAGGTGCGGCTGTCACGGATTTGCCGTGCTCATATCTGTGCTTATTGACATGCTCATTGCATCAGACTACGTTCGGAGCAGCGAGGAGGCAGCTTTGCAGGATATCTCGCAGTGTTCCTATGTCCGCTGCGTCGCTGGCATCAGCGTCCAGCAGAAATCGTATTCCACCGTCCGACCAAGTATCTGACACAGCTTCCATGCAAACAGTGCTCAGCAGTACACGACCCCGTTGTGCTGGCACCGACCACCGTTTGACCAAGTTCCGACACAGCTTGCCTGAAAACGCGACGCTCCTCGAGATGCATCTCGTTCTCCTCAAATTACGCTAGATGACAAGCCTCAATGCTGACCCTACCGAAAATCCTCATTGTAAAATTTGTTCTGGCAGGCGCGGCCGGCCAAGGCGCTTTCCCTTCTGGCGTCGGCGGAGCTGGACCCGCTCGAGAAGTCCATCCTACAGGCCGCGCTGACGCAGCACCAGGCGCGGCGATCATAGTGGTTGTGTCCACGTGGCAAATGGAGTCTTGCAAGCGGCGTATCCACCTTGGTTGTTGATGCATTGTGGGGCCCAGGTCACAGCCTTGGGTGCGGTCTCGTGTCGAGCTTTGCAATGACATCCGCGCTTCGATGTGGATTGACGCGACCAGCTGGTTGCGCGCCCTTCGAGCGAGGGTTATATCATGTGTCTGCTTAAAAGCAGCGGTTTAGATGAATGCAGCAGCAGTGCCACTGCTGACCTTCCCCAACGAAATCACGCAGGAGCATGACAGCATCGTTGACGCCACCAGAGGTGGCCGGCGCATGGAGCGGAGCCCACCGGTGGATGCTCAGCCCTCGCCGCAACTCCCCGCGGGCGATGAGGCAGCTGTCCGCCCGTGGCAGCACCCGCCGCCGCCGCCTCCGCCGCCGCCATCGGCTGCTGAGGCGCGAGAAGCTGCGCGACCCTGGACGTACCTCCGCCCGCCGTCCGAGCAGGTGGCACTCCTGACTGCTTTTTTCGAGCCTGCAATACATTAAATCTTTCGACGTCGGAGCAGCCCGCTCCATCAGTGGTGATCGTAATGCCCAGCATCACGAGACCTGCGTCCACATCAGTGTCGTCTGAAAAGCCTCCAAGCGCTGCGCAGGCGCCGGCAGATGCCGTGCAGGCCCAGCTCCGGCCACTGTGGGAGCAACCTGCGATTGCGACACCCGGGTCTTTCCAAGCACCAAAAGACGACCGGGCGCGGCAGCAGGACTCCAGCATAGTGGCTGGGCCCGGCTGGAGTCCCTGGAAGGGTTCGGCCTTCAGCCCCGCGGGCGGCGGCGGGGGCGGTCTGCTCGGCGCCCTCAACTTCGCGCCCCTCGGTGAGGAGCCACTCGGCAGCTGGCCATCGCAGCTGTCGGCGCGATCTGTGGACAGTCTGCCGCCCGTCAGTGTGCCGGGCAGCAGAAGCGCGGGCGGCAGTGCCGTTGGCGGGCTGCGCTCGACCTCGGCGCAGTTGCCCCGACCTCCAACAATGGAGCAGCCTCCTTTCGCCGGCATAGGTGGAGCTTCCGCCCAGCTGCCCTACGGCTACGGCGGCGGACAGCCGTTGCTGATGCAGAGAGAGGACGAGGAGCTGCTCGAGGCGCTGTGCTGCCCTATTACTCAGGTGCGCACTGGAACATATTAAAAAAGTTCAATCTAGGAAAAACTGATAAAACTTGAGGCGTTAGACGACCCTGTTGTTGGGGTTGAGGAGGCTGACCCTCCGCAACTTCAGTCTGAGGGTCTTCTAAGGTGGGCAAGAGCGAAGACGCTAAGCGTTGGCATGCAATACCGGCCTCTCAGTGCAAATTTTGCGGCTCAGCAACCGCTTGCAGGCTCCGTCTGTGGCCCAGCACCTAGCAGCCTGCCGCTCAGCCCTGCAAAAGACATTTGAGCCAACCAAAGCAACATAGTTGCGTGTGCCAACCCTGCAGGAGCTGATGCGGGACCCGGTGCAGGCGGCGGACGGGTTCACCTACGAGCGCGGCTCCATCGAGGCCTGGCTGCGCCGCCCGGGGGGCGGCACCCTGAGCCCCATGACCGGGGCTCCGCTGGACCACCCGCGGCTGGCGCCCAGCCTGGTCGTGCGGTCGGCCATCGACATCCTCCGCCGGCGCCAACTGCTGGGATGAAGTGTCGCGGTGAGCAACTGGGAGCGCATAGGCAGCACGGATTTGCCGATCAGAGGCACACCGTGACTACGCAACTGACATGGCATAAGATGGGAGACGGCCTGCGGCAGCCTGCTAGGCTGACGCCTAGACGCTGGCAGACACTTATGGGACGGCGGTATGGTTCGCTGAGCAGAGCGCCGCGTACTGCACCGAACACACACGGCATACTACGGGAAAAGTCTATGAACTCTCCGGAACCAAGCTTTGGCTATAAACCCTGACGTAGTAGCAGCAGAACGTATGTATTTCACGCCTCAGAAGTTGGCTATGCTTAGTATATCTGTTTCCTTCTGCTTGATATGATTCGCGCTTGTTATGCAGTGTTAACGTTCCAGCAGGTGTCGTAGCGATGCGGGACTGTCCAATGAGTGGGTGACCGCACCTAAGACTCCTTGCGTGTGATGAAAGAGACTATAATGTAGCTGGTGGCGGCGC
>JAABUX010010761.1_pt1 | contig 10182 bp, 10 predicted proteins | sample 5561851 | NCBI WGS metagenome assembly JAABUX01 (sample SAMN10711883, study PRJNA513361) | rock metagenome | isolation source: Antarctica rocks | place: Antarctica: Victoria Land, Richard Nunatak red sandstone | collected 2016-01-03 | reverse complement strand
CGGGGGATTGGTCGGGGTGGGCGTCGAGGAAGGCGAGGATGTCGGCGTCGGGGGCGGCGTGGAGGGTGGCCATGAGGGCGTCGTGCAGGGCGGCGAGGGTTTGGAAGGGCCGGCGGGGGGCGGTTTGGGCTGATATCCAGGGGGCGCGTTCGAAGATGCCGTCGAGGGCGGCGGCGAAGGCTTCTTGGGTGGATTGGTTGAGGGTGTCGAGGGAGATCACCGGCCGACCGTGCACTCGATCTGGCCGTGGGGTTCGTCGGTGGGGGTGAAGACGGTGTTGTCGCTGGACTGGTCGGAGGGGGGAAGATCGAAGCGGGAGAGGTCGATCGGGAGGTAGTGTTTGTTGGGGCAGGCCAGGGTGATGGTTTGGAGTTCGGGGATGGCGGCGAGGGCGGCTTCGGCCATGCGGTAGAGGCTGTCCTGGATGCCGCGGCTGTAGGTGGTGGCGAAGACCTCGAGCATGGCGGCGAGGATGGTGGCGTTGGCGGATTCGTAGTCGGCGGGGGCGGTGTTCCAAGTCCAGGTGGCGTTCATGGCGGTGGCGGCGATGCGGTCGGTGGTCTCTTTGAGGGTGGTGACTTCGTCCATGGGGTAGCCGACCCAGCCGGATTGGGTGGTTTTCATGAAGGTGAAGTCGGTGATGCCGGAGGTGGTTTGGACGTGGGTGCGGGAGGCTTCGATGTGGGCGTGGGGCTTGCCGTTGGAGTCGAGGAGGAAGGTGTTGTCGTGGGGGCGGCCGGCGATGGTGGCGCGGAGCCATTTGGTTTCTTCGCAGGTGACGGTGGCGGATTGGATTTGGGGGTAGCGGTCGAGGAGGCGGGCGGCGAGGGCTTGGGCGAAGGCTTCGATGCCGGCGCCGGGCTGTTCGTGGGCGACGATGTTGGTGAGGTTCTTGATGGTGTCGGTGGCGATGGAGGTGCGGTTGTCGCCGTGGGTGTAGGCGGCGGCGAAGTCGCCTTCGAGAATGGTGCGGACGGAGAGTTCGCGGATCTCGTGGCGGTCGCCGTCGCGGAGCACGCGGGCGACGCGGACCCGGCCCTTGCCGTAGCGGTTGGAGAGCAGCGGCATGGGTCGGGCTCCGGGGCTATTCGGCGGCCAGTCTTGCTTCTGCCGCTTCGAGGGCTTGGGTGAGGTCGGCGAGGATGTCGTCGATGTGTTCGATGCCGACGGAAAGGCGGATGTAGCCGGGGCTGACGCCGGTGGCGAGTTGTTCCTCGGCGGCGAGCTGGCTGTGGGTGGTGCTGGCGGGGTGGATGGCCAGGGTGCGGGCGTCGCCGATGTTGGCGACGTGGTAGATCATTTGCAGGCGGTCGATGAAGGCGCGGCCGGCGTCGGCGCCGCCCTTCAGTTCGAAGCCGACTAGGCCGCCGTGGCCGTTCTGGAGGTATTTGGCGGTGCGGGCGGCGGCGGCGCCCTTGTGGTGGGCAGGGTGGATGACGCGGGCGATTTCGGGGTGTTTGGCGAGGAAATCGGCGACAAGGGTTGCGTTGCGGCTGTGCTCGCGCATGCGGAGCGGGAGGGTTTCGAGGCCCTGGATGGCGAGGAAGGCGTTGAAGGGGGTGGTGGCGGGACCGAGGTCGCGCAGGAGGGTGACGCGGAGTTTGAGGGCGTAGGCGATGGGGCCGAGGGGTTTGGCGGCTTCGACCCAGACGGCGCCGTGATAGCTCGGGTCGGGGCGGTGCATGGCGGGTTGGCGGTCCTGGTGGGCGGCCCAGTCGAAATTGCCGCCGTCGATGACGACGCCGCCGATGGTGGTGCCGTGGCCGCCGATGTATTTGGTGGTGGAGTAGATGACGATGGCGGCGCCGTGGTCGAAGGGGCGGACGAGGAGGGGGGCGGCGGTGTTGTCCATGATGAGGGGGATGCCGAGGGGGCGGCCGATGGCGGCGACTTCGGCGATGGGGAAGATCTCTAGTTTTGGATTGGGGAGGGTCTCGGCGTAGTAGGCGCGGGTCCTTGCATCGGTGGCGTTGGCGAAGTTTTGGGGGTCGGTGGGGTCGACGAAGCGGACCTCGATGCCCTGGTCCTTGAAGGTGTTGGCGAAGAGGTTCCAGGTGCCGCCGTAGAGGTCGGTGGAGGCGACGATGTTGTCGCCGGCGTGGGCGAGATTTTGGACCGAGAGGGCGGTGGCGGCTTGGCCGGAGGCGACGGCGACGGCGGCGGCGCCGCCTTCGAGGGCGGCGAGGCGCTGCTCGAGCACGTCGGTCGTGGGGTTCATGATGCGGGTGTAGATGTTGCCGAGTTCCTGGAGTGCGAACAGGCGGGCGGCGTGGCCGGTGTCTTGGAACTGGTAGCTGGTGGTTTGGTAGATGGGGACGGCGACGGCGTTGGTGGCCGGGTCGCTGCGCCAGCCGGCGTGCAGGGCGATGGTCTGCGGGTGCTTGCTCTGCATGGTCGGATCCTCTCGGTTTTCGTTACGTGATTCACCACGGAGTTGGTTGGTTCTGCAATATCCGGGTTAGCCGTTGGCGTGGGGGCCGGCTTGCAGCCTTGGAGGACGAGTTCGAGTTCGCCAAAGCGGTCGATCAGGCTCGCCTGGTGCCCGTTTACTTAGTGGTTACGGTGAGGCGGACGTCGCCGTGGGTCATGTGGCCGTCGGTGGCCAGCGCTTGCCAGTGGACGACGTAGGTGCCGGGGGTGAGTTCGACCTTGGCGGCGAGGATATCGGGCGGCTGGCCGGGCTCGAGCGGGAGGACCATGCGGGCGTTGGTTCCCTCGAGCGTGAGGCGGGAGCGCTGCTTGTCGATGCGGCTGTTGAATTGCAGCCGGACCTCGTCCGACCCGGCCGCCAGGGTGCCGCGGTCGGCGGGTTGGCTGGCGACCAGGATGGCGTGGGCGTGGGCCGGGGTCACGAGAACTGGGGTCGCGAGAACCGGGGTCGCGAGAATTGGGGCAGCGAGGGCTGCGAGGCCGCACGCACTGGCGACGGCGATGTTCCGGGTCCATGATCGGTCGCGATGACGATGATTCCGGCTCGGCCGGCGCCCGGGCGACGCGCCGACTATGTCCGCTTCCTGCCCCTGAGCTTGCGGTTGATGGACAACGATATCTTCGGCCATGTGAACAACGCGCATTACTACAGCCTTTTCGACACGACGGTTTGCGAGTTTTTGACGCGGCAGCGGATCCTGCGGTGGCCCGAGGCGGAGCTGTTGATGGTCATGGCCGAGAGCGGCTGCCGGTATCACAGCGAGATCGCGTTTCCCGACCGGATCACCGGGGCGATGCGGGTGTTGCAGGTGGGCCGGCGTTCGGTGCGCTATGCGGTGGGCGTGTTCCGCGAGGATGCGGAGGTGGCGTCGGCGGAGGGTTTCCTGGTGCATGTGTGCGTCGACGCGGTGACGCGCCGGCCGACCGCCTTGCCGGACGCCTGGCGCGCGGTGTTCGACGGGCTGATGATCCACGATTGACGGCATGGGAGTGTAGGTATGGACCTCGGGCTGAACGGCAAGCGGGCGCTGGTCTGCGCGGCAGGCAAGGGTCTGGGCCGGGCTTGCGCGATGGCGTTGGCGCGGGAGGGGGTCGCGGTGACGATCACGGCGCGGACGCGGGAGACGCTGGAGCGGACGGGGGACGAGATCCGGCGCGCGACGGGGGCCGCGGTGCGGATTGTGGTGGGCGACATCACGAGCGAGGCGGGGCGGGGCGAGGCGCTGGCGGCGTGTCCGGACCCGGACATCCTGGTGACGAACGCGGGCGGGCCGCCGCCGGGGGATTTCCGGGAGTGGGCGCGGGAGGATTGGATCCGGGCGCTGGACGCGAACATGCTGACGCCGATCTTCCTGATCAAGGCGGTGGTGGACGGGATGATCGGGCGGCGGTTCGGGCGGATCGTGAACATTACGTCGGGTTCGGTGAAGGCGCCGATCGCGGCGTTGGGGATGAGCAATGGGGCGCGGGCGGGGCTGACGGGGTTCGTGGCCGGGCTGTCGCGGCAGGTGGCGCGGCACAACGTGACGATCAACAACCTGTTGCCGGGACCGTTCGACACGGACCGGCTGCGGGCGACGACGGCGGCGGCGGCGGCGGCGAGCGGGCGGAGCGTGGAGGAGGAGCTGGCCGAGCGGGCAAAGGGATGGCCGACGCGGCGGGCGGGGGCGCCGGAGGAGTTCGGGCAGGCTTGCGCGTTCCTGTGCGCGGCGTCGTCGGGCTACATCGTGGGGCAGAACCTGTTGCTGGATGGCGGGCTGTATAATTCGACGATGGCGTGAACCATTGCTTGGCCGGGTCCGTAGTATCGGGGGAGCAGTGGTGGGGCGGTAGGCGGGTGATCATGGATCGGCGGCATTTCGTGGGCGGGGCTGCCTTGAGCGTCGGGCTCGGGGCGGGCGCCGTGCGGGCGCAGAAGGGGTCCGATACGCTGCGGGTGGCGTGGCGGGACGCGATCGCGAACGTCGATTTCTACTATAATCCGTTGCGCACGAGCCTGGTCGTTTCGCACCATGTCTGGGACACGCTGGTGTATCGCGATCCGGAGACGTTCCAGTTGAAGCCGCAATTGGCGCTGAACTGGAAGGCGGTGGACGCGACGACGCTGGAGTTCGAGTTGCGGCCGAACGTGCTGTTCCATGACGGCAGCCGGTTTTCGGCTGACGACGTGATGTATACGGTCGATCTGGTGCTGACGGATCCGCATCTGGCGGTGCCGACGAACTATACGTTCCTAGCCGGGGCCGAGCGGCTCGACGATCTGCGGGTTCGGATCAAGCTGAAGCGGGTGTTTCCGGCGGCGCTGGAATATGTGGCGATGGTGTTGCCGATCTATCCGAAATACTACCGCGAGCGGGTCGGCGCCGATTTTTCGCTGCATCCGGTGGGGACCGGGCCGTATCGGGTGTTGGCGGTCGATGGGGCGGGGGGGCTGACGCTCGAGCGCAACGAAAGTTTTTTCGACGGGCCGAAGGGGCAGCCGGCGATCAAGACGGTGGCGATCAAGGCGGTGGCGGACGCGACGAGCGAGCTTACGGCGCTGCTGAACGGGGAGGCGGACTGGATCTGGAACGTGAGCGCGGACCAGTTGCCGCGGATCGCTGTCATGCCGGCGCTGCAGACGATGACGAGCGAGAGCATGCGGCTGGCGTATCTGAACATGGATGCGGCTGGGCGGAGTGCGGCGGGCAATCCGATGACGAACCCGAAGGTGCGCGAGGCGGTGGCGCGGTCGATCGATCGGACGACGATGGCGCGGCAGTTCATGTCGGGGGGTTCTCGGGTGTTGGACGCGCCGTGTTTTCCGACCCAGTTCGGCTGCGACGCGGCGGCGGCGACGCGGTTCGAGTATGACCCGGCGAGGGCGCGCGCGCTGCTGGCCGAGGCGGGTTTCGGCGACGGGTTCGAGACCGAGATCGTGAGCTATCTGCTGCCGCAGTGGGTGCAGGCGGTGCAGGGGTATCTGTCGGCGGTGGGGATCCGGGCGCGGGCTTCGGTGCTGCCGATCGATACGGTGGTGCAGCGGAGCGCGGAGGGTCGCAATCCGATCGAGATGGGGAGTTGGGGCAGCTACTCGATCAACGACGTGTCGGCGTTCCTGCCGTATTTCTTCGATGGCGGCTTGCATGACGATACGCGCGACCCGGAGATCACCAAGCTGGTCGAGGAGGCGGGGGCGACGACCGATCCGGACCGGCGGCGGGCGGCGTATAGCGACGCGATCCGGTTGGTTTCGGCGCGTTCGGATTACCTGCCGCTGTTCACCTATGTGACGACGTATGCGCTGAGCCGGCAGTTGGTGTTTAAGCCGTTCCGCGACGAGTTGCCGCGGTTTTATCTCGCCAGTTGGCGTTAATCGGGCCGCCAGTTGGCGGTAGTGGGGCGGGCTGGGCGGCCTGATCGCCCAGCCCGGGTATCCGGCACGGTGGGTTAGATGGCGGTGTCGTGGCCGCCTGGGCTGGGGAGGCTGGATTCGGCGACTTGGGCGGTGTCGCGGCCGAAGCGGGTCGGGCCGCTGGACTCGGCCTCGGCCAGGAAGACCTGCCGGCTGCGGGCGGTGACGGCGGCGCCGATGTCGGCGACGGTGGGGACGACGGCGGGGACGACGGCGGACAGGATGGTCAGGGCGGCGAGGAACGTACGCATGGCGGGGGGTTCCTTTTGATCGATCCGGCTTCGCGTTCTGCGGCCGGTAGGGGGCTTGTCGCATCAAGCTCGTTGTTGGGCCGTGATGAAGGTCACGGGTCGTCAAGGCGGGTCGTCAAGGTGGGCGGTCAAGCGATCGTGCGCCCCGAAGCCGGTGCGTCGGTTTGCCAGGGCCGGGCGGCTTCGATAGTCCGGACGGCATGAGAATTCTTGGCATCGGCGGCAAGGTCGAACTTGGCGACCTCTACGTGTCCCTGCTGCGCGAGGGTCACGACGTGCGGGTCCATGCGGGCGATCCGTCCTATGCGGGGTGTTTCGAGGGGGTGCTCGAGAAGGTGCCGGATTGGGAGTCGCAGCTCGATTGGGTGGGGCGCGACGGGATGGTGCTGTTCGAGCGGGTGGGGGTAGGGCCGCAGCAGGATCGGCTGCGGTCGGAGGGTTATCGGGTGGTGGGGGGGAGCGCGCTGGGGGACCGGCTGGAGTACGACCGGGGGTTCGGGCAGGAGATCTTGCGGGCGGCGGGGCTGAATACGGCGCCGGGGGTGAATTTCGCGACGGCGGCCGAGGCGGCGGCGTGGCTGGAGGCGCATCCGGGGCGGGTGGTGCTGAAGTATCACAACAATGCCAAGGCGACGTTCGTGGGCGACCATCGCGCGGGGCGGGACGTGTTGTTTCAGTTAAGGCGGGGCCCGCCGGGGGCGGTGTTGCTGATGCCGCGGCTCGAGGGGGTGGAGATCGGGGTGGGGGCTTATTTCGACGGGGTGCGGTTTCTCAGGCCGGCTTGCATCGACTTCGAGCACAAGCGGTTCTTCGTGGGCGAGATGGGCGAGATGACGGGGGAGATGGGGACGCTGGTGGCGTATCCCTGGAATAACCGGCTGTTCGAGGCGACGTTGGCGCGGATCGAGGCGGTGTTCCGGGCGGCGGGGCATGTGGGCTACGTGAACCTGAACATGATCGTCAACGAGGAGGGGATCTGGCCGTTGGAGTTCACGTGCCGGTTCGGCAATCCGGGGTTTGCGATCCTGGCGCCGTTGCAGGTGGCGGGGTGGGGGGATCTGTTCGAGCGGATGTTGCGGGGCGGCGAGACGGGGTTCGCGGCGTCGCGGGATTGGTCGGTGGGGATCGTGCTGACGGTGCCGCCGTTTCCGGAGGAGCTGCCGGGGGCGGACCCGGCGGCGGATTGGCCGTTATTCTATCATGAGGATCCGGTGGCGGCGGAGTTGGCGCATTATCATCTGTCGGACGTTCGGATCGAGGATGGGCAGATGTATGCGCGCAGGCGAACGGGGTATGCGATGGTGGTGACGGGCACCGGGTCGCGGGTGGAGGCGGCGCAGGCGGCGGCGGCGGCGCGGGCGCGCAACGTGGTGGCGCCGAATTTGCGGTGGCGGACGGATATCGGGGATCGGTATTTGCGGGGCGAGGGGGAGCGGCTGGCGCGGATGGGCTGGGCGTGAACGCGACGTTGCACGACTACCTCGCGGGGCGGATCTCGGCGCAGATCGCGGTGGCGCATTTCCTGTTCGAGGGGCTGCAGGCGGTGCAGATCGAGGCGGCGCTGGATGCGGCGTCGCTGGAGGCGGGGGGCGATCTGCGGCTCGACGCGGTGCGGGCGCTGGTGGCGGGGCGGGAGCGGCAGCTCGACCGGTTGTCGGCGCATGTGCGCTCGACGGTGAGCGACCATCACGCGCATGGGGCGACGCCTTCGGAGGGGATCGCGCGGATCGCGGGGTTCTTCGATCGCGCGGTGGAGGCGTCACCCGAGGCGAGCGTGGCGCTGTATTCGCTGGGCGATCCGGCGATCTTGGCGGCGGCGACGGGGGAGGTGGTGGATTGGCTGGCAGAGCAGGGGCTGCTCGGGCCGGAGCGGGACGTGCTGGATTTGGGGTGCGGGATCGGGCGGGTGGCGGCGGCGCTGGCGGGGCGGTGCCGGGAGGTGCTGGGGCTCGACGTGTCGGGCGGGATGATCGCGGAGGCGCGGCGGCGGCATGCTTGGACGGCGAATGTGAGCTTCGAGCAGACGGACGGTCAGGGGTTCGACATGGTGGAGAATGCGGCGGTCGATCTGATCCTGGCGGTCGATAGTTTTCCGTATGTGATCCAGACCGGGGAAGCGACCGTGGCGGCGCATCTGGAGGGCGCGCGGCGGGTGTTGCGGCCGGGGGGCGCGTTGGCGTTGTTCAACGTGTCGTATGAGGTGGAGCATGACGACGCGGCGCTGGTGACGGGGTGGGCGGAACGGTTCGGGTACGAGTTGGTGGTGGCCGGGGCGCGGCCGTTTCGGCTCTGGGACGGGACGGCTTCCGTTCTGCGGCGGTGATTCGGGTCGTTTTGATCGCGTTTTTGTTGGGTGGGCCGGCGTGGGCGGGTGGGGAGTTGCGGCTGCTGGCGCATGAGGCGGCGGGGACGCTGGATCCGCAGGTGAACTATACTTCGCAGTATTGGCAGTTGTTTTGCTTTTTGTATGACGGGCTGGTGGCGTTTCGCAAGGTGGCGGGGGCGGCGGGGACGGAGCTGGTGCCGGACCTGGCCGAGGCGATGCCGCGGGTCAGCGCGGATGGGCTGACGTATCGGTTCAGGTTGCGGTCGGGGGTTCGGTTCGCCGACGGGCGGGCGGTGGCGGCGGCCGATGTGGTGGCGAGCTTGCGGCGGATCTTTCGGGTGCGGGGTCCGACGGCGGCGACGTTCTATGGGGCGATCGAGGGGGCGGAGGCGTGCCTTGCGGCGCCGGCGGATTGCGCGCTGGAGGGGGTGCGGGCGGAGGGGGACGAGATCGTGGTGCGGCTGCGGCGGCCGGATCCGGAGTTTCTGACCAAGCTGGCGCTGCCGCATGCGAGCGTGTTGCCGGCCGATGCGCCGGGGGAGGATGCGGGGGCGCGGCCGTTGGTGGGGACCGGGCCCTACATGATCGCGCGGTACGATCCCGGGGAGGGGATGCGGCTCGTGCGCAATCCGTATTTCCGGGTGTGGAGCGAGGCGGCGCAGCCTGCGGGAATGCCGGATGCGATCGAGTATGGGTTCGGGCTGGAGGACGAGGCGGAGATCACCGCGATCGAGAACGGGCAGGCGGATTGGACGTTCGATGGGCCGCCTGCGGACCGGTTGGCGGAGTTGGGGGCGCGCTTTGCGGACCGGGTGCATCTGAACCCGGCCAACGCGATCTGGTTCGTGCCGCTCAATACGCGGCTGCCGCCGTTCGACGATGTGCGGGTGCGGCGGGCGTTCAATCTGGCGGTCGATCGCGAGGCGGCGGTGCGGCTGTTCGGGGGGCGGAAGCTGGCGGCGGCGAGTTGCCAGATCGTGCCGCCGGGGTTGCCGGGGTATGTGGCGTATTGCCCGTATGCGCGGGATTTGGCGGCGGCGCGGCGGTTGATCGCCGAGGCAGCCGTTGCAGGGCAGGTGGTGACGCTGGTGACGGACGATAGTCCGGTGCAGCGGTCGATCGGGCTGTATTTGCGCGATGTGTTGGCCGATCTGGGGTTCGATGCGCGGGTGCGGAGCCTGTCGGGGAACGTGCAGTTTCCGTTCATTCAGAATACCGGCAATCGGGTGCAGGCGAGCCTGACGAGTTGGTATGCGGATTATCCGTCGGCGAGCAATTTCTTGCTGGGGGTGTTCGGGTGTGCGGCGTTTCGGGAGGGGTCGGATTCGTCGCCGAACATTGCGGGGTTTTGCGATCCGGCGATCGATGCGGGGGTGGAGGCGGCGATCGCGACGGGGGGCGGGCGGGGGGATTTGGCGGGGCTGGCGGCGGCGGATCGGGCGGTGACGGATGAGGCGCCGGCGGTGGTGTTGTTCAATCCGCGGTATGTCGATGTGTTGGGCGCGCGGGTTGGGGGGTATCGGTATCATGAGGTGTTTCACTGGTTGATCGACCAGGCTGTGGTCGACCAGGCTGCTGGCCAGTGACGCGGTGGGTGGCGGCTTTGGTGTTGGTGGCGATGGTGGCGGGGGCGGCGTTGGCGCCGCTGTATGCGCGGTTGGTGGCGGGGAGCGATCCGTTTCGGAGCAATCCGGTGGGGATGGTGGATGGGCTTGCGGTGCTGGCGGAGAATGCGGGGTTGGGGGTGACGCCGATCGGGCCGGGGTGGCGGGGGGCGTATC
>JAABUX010010760.1_pt1 | contig 10182 bp, 10 predicted proteins | sample 5561851 | NCBI WGS metagenome assembly JAABUX01 (sample SAMN10711883, study PRJNA513361) | rock metagenome | isolation source: Antarctica rocks | place: Antarctica: Victoria Land, Richard Nunatak red sandstone | collected 2016-01-03 | reverse complement strand
CCGCTTGCCGACCGCCGAGGAGGTGTGGAACTGGTCGCGCTGGCGTCGGATTCATCAGGCGGTCGCACGACGCTGCCATTACAAGGGACGTGGAGTCAAACCGCCGGATTAGATACAACTGTAGTAGAGAGCGGAGGCGGTCAGAAACACTTTAGTCAAATTGGTCAGTTTGATTAATAGCAGTCGTGAACACCAGAAAATTCTCTCAGATTCTATGCGGAAACTGCTTGGTGCTCGTGGGGCACCAAAGACGGATGGCAAATGATACATTCATATTATATAATAAATTTATTCTTTTCGACGAAATAAAGGGGATTATTTCCCCCAAAGTTCAGGGATAGTTGCATGCTTGCACGCAACAGGAAGTGCCTGCTTTACAATTCGTCCGGTTGCGGCACCGCAACCAGTCGATCAAAAGAATATCCGACCCTCCCAAGCCAGGTAGACAACGAACCATCCGACGCCCAAACCTAAACAGATCACTTCGGCCCAGGTGCGGCCCCATCTCCAACGCCCGGAGAATGCCAATGCCAACCAGGCCCCTGCAACAAATTGCCAATTGTTAATATTCAGGAAGGAAAGCCATCTAGTATTCCAATCAGCGACGGTGAAATCCCTGCCACGACCCCACAAATCCATGTAGTGCAATAATCCTTGACCCATTATCGCTATACATGAAACAACGATTGCTAAAAACCCCGGCTGCCGCATCATCCGACGCCAACTCGGACGGGGCGAGCGGAGGGAAATTAACAGCACCGGCAGCGTCCAGCAGGCCAACTGCGGCACCAGGATGACGATGCATTCTGTCAGCAATTCGGAGACATTGGCTATGGTCGCCCTCCCCCCGAGCTGGTCATAGCTCAGGCGGCACAGTGCGAAACCCGCCGCTGTGGCCATGACGAGTACGCACAGGTCGAGGATGGCAATTGGCCGAATCTTGTTGGTCATGAGTTGCCCTTTGAGATCGTGTTGATATATGAATTTATCACTTAGTTAAATCTATTTTATCAAGCCGTCAGCTCTCGAAGGTAGCAAAAACCGTCAGCGGAGTTCTAGGGGGAGGCCCGGAGGATTATTTCCACCAAACCTCTGTCTGTCTCCGAGCAAAATATCATTCGCAAGGGATGGCATCCGGCTTGTTTCTTGACGAATCCCACACCACCTTGTGATCACCAGGTTGCCCGCAATGGCATGACTTCTGTTTTGTCGCAAATTTGGTCATCGCCCAGTCTTGGCCGGTTCAGCGGGGGGCGGTGCGGGAATCTCGGTCGGAGCCGGCGCGGGTTCGGTGTCGTTGTAGAAGACCTCGCAGAGCTTGCCGAGCTTCTTGCCGGTGAGCGAGGCGGCTTCGCTGACGGTGGGAGCGATCGCCTGCGAGGGGACGTTGTTGACGTAGAAGGCGAAGGCGAGCTTCTTGCCCGACGCGGTTTCGAGGTAGCCGGCCAGGGCCTTGCTCGTCAGGACGGGGTGGCCGGTCAAGGGGTTGTCGACCCAGTAGCTCCCAGTCTTGGCGTGGGCGTGGCCTCTCGCGGGGCTTTCGGGGGGGACGGCCTTGCCCAAGGTTCCGTCTCGGCCGAGGATCGGCAAGGCGACGTCGAACGCGGCGAAGTCGGGGCGGGCGGCCATCGCCCTGAGCAGCGCGACCGTGGCCCGAGGCGTCGCGAGGTCGGCCCTTGACCCTCCAGCCCCTCCACCGAACGAGATCGTTTTGACGTCGACGCCGAGCTTTTCGAGGATCTCGGCTTCGAGCCGAAGCCCCCGGTCCAGGGTACTTGCTCCGTGGTGCGCCGCGACGATCAGGGGCAAGGTGCTGGCGTGGAGGTTCTGGCTGACCTTGAGGATCACCCGGAGGTATTCGCGGAGCGGCGGCGAGGTGTATTCGGCCACCGTCGGCAGCGCGGCGGTTTCGGCCTTGGAGGGAAGTTTCGTTTCAAGGTTGTCGCCCAGGGGGGAGGCCCCCGACACGCCCACGCCTCGGTTCCTCAAGGTCTCGACGAACAAGGCTCGGGCGAAGGCGGCAGGCTCGTCGACCTCGTAGGTCTCCATCATCGGCTTGTGGTTGAGGGGGATCTTGCCCCGGACGACGAACCGGCGGGGGCCGACGGGTCGGACCTGGATCGACGCCGCGCCCGACCCTTCGGCGGTCGTCTCGACCCGGACGTCGGCGGCGGCGAAGGCGGTCTCGGGGACGAATCGGACCTTGGCGGGCTCACCCGCCTTGTTCCCTGGCACGACCACCACATCGATGATGTTGTCGTTGATGACGATCGGCGAGACCTTGGTCGGGCCGCTCCCGGTGCTGAGGGCGGCCTCGAACAGGCGGTCGTCGACCAGGACGTCGCCGGTGATGGCTCGGATTCCACTGGCGTGGACCTCTCGGGCCAGGTGGATCAGCCCGGCCAGGGGGTCGCAGGGGACGAGGTTGCCCCCGCCGTAGGAGTGGTCGACATCCTCGAACAGGAGAGAGCCGTCGGGGCCGGTGCGCCCGCCGAGGCTGAGGTCGCCCTGGGCTACCAGGATCAGGTCGCCGTGGAGGGTCCCGTCCTTGACCTCCCCTCGGCGGACGACCGGGGTCTTGAAGCGGTAGTCGGCCCCGAGGTCCGCCAGGGCGGCGGCGGCGGTGAACAGCTTGGTCACCGAGGCCGGGCAGAACATCTGGTCGGGGTTGCGCTCGAAGACCGGGTGGCCGGTGGCGAGGTCGACGACCAGGATTCCCCAGTGCGCCCCGGCATATTCTCGGGCGTGGATGATCGAGTCGACGCGATCGTTCCAGGGGGACGCCGTTTGCGCCTGGGATTCTCCGGCCACGAGCAGGCCGACTAGCCAGAACCACCGCTTCGGACCCCTGGGCATGGCAGTTTCCCCTTCGCTTCAATCCATTCGCAAAGCCGCCCCGACCAACCAGCCGGTTCGATTCAAGATAGCTGAAACGTCGCGGCGACCCCACCGAAATCGCGGAAAAATCTTCGAGAGGCGGGATGACCCACAGGCTTTGATCCGGCCCCCCGCGCCGGTTCGGGAAAATTTCCGAGAGGCCCGGCGGACCCAACGTTGTTAAACTCGATGCCTTGCGACACCCCTCGGCCCCAGATCGGAGAGTGCATCGTGGCGACGACACCGCTCGACCGCTCGAAGACCGCTCGATGGACCTTGGCCTGGGCTTTGGGCCTGGCCTGGGCGTTCGGCGGATTTGGTGGACTCGGCTTCAGTTCCCGCTCGACCTTCGGGATGGGGTCAAGCTCGACCTCCGACCGGAACGGACTCGCACCCATGTCTTCGACGCCCAACGCCACCTCGATCCTGGTCGACTACTACGAAGTCTTGCTGGTCGACGGCGACGTCGAGGGGTTCCGCCGGAACGTGTCGGCCCGCTACAACGATGCGACCCTGGCCCGGCTCCTCGGCTCGCAGGATGTCCAGGCCCGACGCGCCTCGGTGTTGAGCCTGGGGTTGTTTGGCGGGTTTGCGCAGAGCAACGCCGCCGTGGCCCATGCGCTCAAGGACAAGGACCCGACCGTCAGGGCCTTGGCCCACGACGCGGTCTGGGCGATCTGGTTCCGGGCGGATTCTCCGGAGAACAACGAGAGCCTGGCCAAGATCCGCAAGCTGGCCGACGCCGGCCGATTCGCCGAGGCGATCGAGCAGGCCGACCGCCTGATCGCCCAGGCCCCGACGTTCGCCGAAGCCTATAACCAGCGGGCGATCGCGCACTTCGTGATGGGGCGACACGCCGCCAGCGCCTCGGATTGCCGCCTGGTCCTGAAGCACAACCCATATCACACCGGGGCGCTCTCGGGGCTGGGGCAATGCCTGCTCCAACTGGGCAAGCGCGACGAGGCGATCGCCGTCTTCCGCCGGGCCTCGGAGATCCAACCGTTCGACGACAACCTCCGCGATCTGATCGCCCGGCTCGAGGCGGATCGCTAGGGAGACACGCGGCTACGCCTTCGGGGCGGCAACCCGCGTCGTCATCGAGAAGCGGCGCAGGTCCATCTCGCCGGCCAGGACCTCGCCAATCTTGGAGATAAACTCCTTCATGTAGGGCATCTCGAAATGCTCGTCGAGGGCCGAGGGCGTCGCCCAGTTCTCGTAGAGCATCCAGACATCGGGATCTTCGGTCGAGCGGTGCAGGTCGTAGTTGATGTTGCCGGCCTCGGCCCGAGACGGCTCGCTCAAGGCGAAAAGTCGCCGCCCAAGTTCGTCACCCTGGCCGGGCTTCGCCCGGAGGAAGGCGACCAACGTCAATTGCGAACCAATCTCCGGCGGGAAAGAGGATGTGCTCGTGCTCATCTCATCAAACTCCAAATGGGGGGACGCTCAGAAGCCGGTCGCCAATTCCGCCGCCCGCTCTTTGCCGCGTGCGATCGTCTCCTGGGCCTTGTCGTCCCAGGTGTGCTCCACCGTCAGCGTCGCGACCTCGCGCACGCCGATGAACTTGGGCCAGAGGTCGATGTACTTCATTTGATGGTCAAATCCAGGGTTGGAAGTGGCGAAGCCCACCTCGTCGCTCTGCCCTCGGACGTAGATGACGAAGGCACGCTGGGCTTTCAGCATCGGGCCATACGCCTTGCCGTCGAACGTGAATAGCATGTTCCGCTGACAGGCGAGGTCGATCAACTGCTTGAGCTTGTACGGGTAGGCGAAATTCCACATCGGCACTCCCAGGACGATGCGATCCGCTTCCTGAAAGCGCCTCACGAGCGACTGAATCCGGTCCCAAACCGCCTGCTCGGACTCATTCATGGGTTCCTTCGAGACGCCCTTGTACTTCGCCCCGATCGCCTCGCCGTCGAAGTCCGGCAGCTTCTCGTCCCAGACGTTCAAAGTATCCACGTCGACCGTAGGGTTGGCTCGAAGGTACGCGGCCAGGAACGCATCCGCAACGGCGATCGACACAGACTTGGGGCCGCGTGGGGAAGACTGGATGTTCAGGAGTCGCATACTTCGGGACCTCCAACGTAATTGTGGCCATCCGGCTCAAATGATAGGTTGGAGGTTGCAAAAGGTCGTCTTCTTTCTCTCCCCTTCGCGATCCGCGATTGATCTGCGATCCTGTCCGAATTCCCCGTAACGGGTTGAAAAAGCATCCGGCCGGGAGGTCCCGGCCCGCGACTGGCACCACGTCTTCCCCCCCGGGGACGTGAAGCCAAGCCACGGACCGGGACCTCCGGGCCGGTGATGGATTAGCATTATAGACGAATCAGGTCGCCGGGAAAGCCTTCATCAACGCTTTCGAGATTTCGATGTAGATTGGGATACCGATCGTCACGTTGAACGAGAAGGTCAGCCCGAGCGAAGCGGCGAGCGGGAGCGTCGGGCTAGCCTCGGGGATCGCCAGACGCTGGACCGCCGGCACCGCGATGTAAGACGACGCGGCACACAAGACAGAGAATAGCACATAGGTCCCAAGCTGCAACTCCTGGTGGATCGCCATGCTGAACAGGTGCGCGACCGTGATTCCCAAAGTGGCGAACACGATCGGGGCCAGCAAGCCGAACATGATGAACGGGATACCGCCCCGCTTCAGGTCCTTGAGCTTCCTCGACGCCGTCATCCCCATCTCCAACAGGAACAAGCAGAGCAACCCCTGGAACAAGCCCAGGAACAGCTTGTCGTCTTCGACGGTGACGTTCGACCCCTGCTTCTGGCTGATGAAACCGATGATGATCCCACCGAAGAGGAGAAACAACCCGGGATTCAAAAAGACCTCATGGAGCAGCTCGCCGCTGAGCATCCCCGGCGGTTTCTTCTTCTTGAGGGACTCATGGCCCAACTCGCCCAACTGCGTCCCCTTCGACGTGGGACCGGAGTGGCCGTGGCCTTCCTCGCCTTCGCCGTTGAAAACCGGGGCCACGGCGTTGGGGTCGTAGCCGTCTTCGTCCGGCATGTGGCCCAAGGCGTCCATCCCGCTCGCCCTGAGCCGGGAAACCAGGAACAGCGCGACCAGGCAGCCGGGAATCTCCATGACGGCCAGCATCACCGGCATGTAGGGGGCGTAGTTGAATTCGGGCTTCCCGAGCCGGACCAACCCGGCGAGCACGCCGACGCAGGTGGCGAACGTCCCGGCCGAGTCCGACCCGTAATAGCCCGCCACGGTCGCCGCGTCGATTCTCCGCAGTTTCGTGACCGCCCTGAGCGTCAAGTAGGCCGCGATCCCGATCACGAAGTTGGTCAGGAACCCGACGCCCATGAACTTCAGGGCCTGGGTCAAGACCGTCGGTTCCAGCTTGGCCAGCTCCTCGCCGCCGTGCCAGCCGATCGAAACCAAGAGATAGATCGTCAAACCCTGGTAGATGACGTGGGGGAACTCGAACTCCACCCCCAGGATCGGGACCAGGAAGCCCATGTAAAAGAACAGGAGGATGGGCTTGAACAGGTTGTGCTGAAAATTATCCATGAACCCTTTGAACATCCGTTCAAACCTTTCTCCCGGCCTGCCCGATCGAGGGAGCCGAAAATCTTTTGGCTGACCAGTTGGCTTGACGATGCGAAGTAAGTCGGGGCGCGGGCCGATCGAGGGTTTCCAGTCCCGCCGGGTCTGGGCAAGCCGCGTCGGGACCAAAATTTCCGGCCAAGCGATCGAAACCAGTTCAAGCGACCGGCCACCCTTGGCTTCGGGTCGTTCCCCGGCGTGAGCGGAGCGGAGCGGACTCGACCGCCCGCGAAGCTCAAACCGGCTCAGCGACTCGATCGCAAGGTGGATGCGCCTGGAAAGCTGCCTCAACAGCGAAACCGGGGAAAAAGTGTCCAAGGAGAAGGTTGGAGCGGGGGGTTGAAACCTTGGGAGGCGAAGGTGAGGCGTGTGAGCAGGTCGACCTTCCGCGACGGCCCAGGGAGGGTGTCGAACACCTCGAAGTCGTCTTCTCGTTCGATCTCGTCGGCCAGGATGTCGCTCGACGAATCGGGAGAGGATGGGGATGGGGACGGGAGGTTGGGCGAGACGAACGAGGCATGGAGGGTCGGAAAAGGCAACTCCGGCTGGGCGGCGGGCGCCATCGGCGCGGCCACGGTTCCCCCGACGAAACACGGCATGAGTTAGGATGAGGAAGAGTCGGATCATGCGGGATCGGGCACTCCGCAGGCAACCGGATTGACGCCTCGACCGTCGGATTCGCCAGATTATTGGGAATAGCTTATCGTTTTGCAACCCTTTTATGATCGAATCGTTACAGACGAGCATCACGCCGGCTCGACGACGTGACGATCGGTCTCCCCATCGACGACCAGGTAAGCCGACCTTGCGTGCCAGCCTCCCAGGACCACCAGCCTGGGCCGGGTGGTGTCCGAGGTGTCGAGCGGTCGGTGGACGTGGCCGAGGATCACCAGGTCGTAGCGGTCGCCGACCCCTTCGATGTACTCCCGATAGACCTCAAGCCCTCGACGGTCGAATGCGTCCTGATTCCGCTCGTTGGTCCGCTGCAACTGCGCCCCCAGCCGGTCGGCGACGAAGCCGGGAAGGCGTCGAAACGCGGTGAGGAACGCCCGGCTCTCCATCCCGGCCTTCCAGGTCGTCCGGGCGCCGAGGCGGTGGCCGTGGACGATCAGGGTCCGCTTGCCTCCGAGGTCGCGCTCCAGGGCATCGGGCAGGAACTTCGCCCCCAAGGTCCGCTCGTAGAACGGCCCGAGCCAGGTGTCGTGGTTGCCCGCGAGGACCGTGGTCGATCCCCCCCGGTCGCGGAACTTCGCCAGAGCCTTCAACCCTAAGCAGTTCATCGGGTCGGCGGCTCGCTGGCGGGCGGCGAACCAGAAGTCGCACAAATCGCCGACGATCGTCAACGAGTCGTCCGACCCAAGCCGGTCGACCAGGGTTGCCAGCCGGGCGCCTCGGTCGGGCTGGTCGAGCCTGAGGTGGACGTCGCTCAAGAAGTATTCCGCCACGGATCAATCCACTTCCCAAGGGAACAGGCCGAGGGAACCCGTCGACGCGCCCTTGGCCACGGCTCGGGGTTTCCGGCCCGCCTGGACCTGCAAGTTGGGGAAAGCGTCGCGCTGGCGGGCGGCGTGGACGGCCACCTTCCGCCCCGAGCCTCGGACCGCGCCGATCGCCTGCTCGATCGCCAGCGACGGGCGATTACACTGTTCGCTGAGGTGGAGCAAGACCAGGTCGCGGACCGTCCCCGGGCTTGACCGGCGCAAGACCGAAGCCACCAGCGCGGCCCCCTGGTCGTTCGACAAATGCCCGCGAGGCCCCAGGTTCCGCGCGATCGTGTGCGGCGCCCTCCCCGACCGCCGCTGCATCTCGACGTCGTGGTTGAACTCAACCCCGAGCACGGCGACGTCGACCATCGCCTCGGCCATCGCCTCGGTCCAGGTCCCGGTGTCGGCCATGTACCCGACCGAAACCGGCCGAGCCTTCCGCTCGGGCCGCCCTTCGATCCGAAACCCGAACGTCGGCCCGCCGTCGTGGCTCAATTCGACCGCCTCGACCCGCAACCCCGAAGGGGCCAGGAACGGCCGATCGTCGAAGTGCCGGACCAACCCCAACTCATCCAATTCGCGGAACCCCGGGCGGTTCGCCAAGCTCGCCCGATGCCCCTCGTGGCAGTAAAGCACGACCTTCCGGTTGGCGAACCACCGCAGAGTCGAGGGATTCACATGGTCGCCATGCGTGTGCGTCAAGAGCGCCGCCGAGACATGATTCCACCCCGAGCCGACCTCGCCCAAGCGACTCTCCAGGGCACTCGGGATCAACCCGAAGTCGATCAAAAGCCCCGAATGCCCGGCGCGGACGAGCGTCGTGTTCCCCCTCGAACCACTGGCAAGGACGCTGAACTGGATCGGCATGACGCTCCGAGATCCTTCTCGACCCAACCTTCGGTCTTGTTGCCCGCCTCCACCCTCAATTCAAGGTATCGCAGTTTGCCCACCTCGACAAGTCGAGAGCAGTCGGGGACGGGTTGATCAGTCGCTGACATCGACAGGCAATTCCGGGTGCCACTCAGAATACCATCAAAAATCGCTCGATTTCCGAAAAAGGCGGATAATCGACCCCCCGACCTCACGATAGTGTTGTCGCCACTTTGTGATCTCGTCGCACCAGGATCGACCCAAGGATTAGCCCACCATGTCCATCTCATCGGCCCGAATCGCGGCAAACCAGCGAAACGCCCTCAAGTCGACGGGTCCAAAAACCCCCGAGGGGAAGGCAGCGTCCCGACTCAACGCCTTCCGGCACGGGATGGCTGGCGAAGGGTTCTTGCTGGCCCCCGGCGAAGACTCGAAGCTGGTCGAGATTCGGGCGAGGGCCTTCGTCGTCGAACTCGGCGCCGTCGGCGAGGTCGGCGATTTGCTCGCCCACCGCGCCGCCCTGCTCTCGGTCCGGATGGAACAGGCGGCGGATCGCGACCTGAGCGTCAACGCCGCGAATCGCCAAGCCGCCCGCGACCAGTTCGACCAGGACCGCCTCGACCTGATCGATGAATGGATCGAAGACCTCGGCGACCGGGACACGTTCCGACCGGCGCTCGAAGCCCTCGAATCCATCCCCGAAGGGGTAGCCCACCTGCTCAAATCCTGGGAAAACCTCCTCGAAACGATCCGCTCCGGTAACGACGCGCTCAAGCACTGGGCCATCACCCGCGCCGCCCTCTGGCTCGCGCTGACCGTCGACGAAACGGACGCCCTCCGCCAAGGCCAGACCGCTCGGGTCGACGCCGAGGTTGCCAGCCTCCGCCTCAAGGCCGAGTCGATGGCCCCCGTCGTCCGAGCCATCCACGCCCAACGCGAACAGGTCGCCATCATCGCGGGCTTCGACCCCTCTCCCGAAGCCACCCTCGCCCGCCGCTACGAAGCCGCCGCCGAGCGCGGGATGTTCCGCGCCATCCGGGCCATCGCCGAAGTCCGCCGAGGCCGAGAGGTCGACCTCGCCCCCATCCTCCAGGACGCCCAGCCTCGACCCGCGATGAAGCCGATTCCCAAGGCGGAACCCACCCCGTTGGCTTCGTTCCGCGCCGGGGTTTCCATCGCCCCGACCCCGCCCAGCAAGTCGCTTCACGTCCCCGCCGAACCATCAATCTCGGCCACCGAACCCCGGAAGAAACGGCCCGACCTCCGCAAACTCGTCCAAAACCGCCGCTAAACCCGCAAGCTTCGATCCCGAAGGCAACTGTCTGGGTGGCTGGGGTCAGCTTGCTTACCCCGGTCCGAGGGCCAGACGCGATCAAGACCGGGGTAAGCAAG
>JAABUX010010759.1_pt1 | contig 10183 bp, 6 predicted proteins | sample 5561851 | NCBI WGS metagenome assembly JAABUX01 (sample SAMN10711883, study PRJNA513361) | rock metagenome | isolation source: Antarctica rocks | place: Antarctica: Victoria Land, Richard Nunatak red sandstone | collected 2016-01-03 | reverse complement strand
ACCCTCCGCCTCGAAAATGGCCAGCGCCTCAGCAAGCTGATCGGCGGCGCCGTGGTGAACGATCAGAACCAGCGCGTCGGCACAATCGACGACCTAATCCTGACCGCGGACGACAAGGTGACGATGGCGATCGTCTCCGTCGGCGGCTTTCTCGGCATGGGCAGCAAGCTCGTCGCGGTGCCCTGGACCCAGCTCACGCAGACGGGCGACCACCTGGTCCTCCCCGGCGCCACCAAGGAGAGCCTCGCGGCCGCGCCCAGCTTCCAGTATTAGCGGGTGGCCCGGCGGCGGCTCCTGGGGTACGTTGATACAACCCCGTCCGAGTCCCGCCCTTGCGCTACCCGCACCGCCACCTCCTCGCGATCGAGGGCCTGCACCCGCCCGAAATCGCGGCGCTGCTCGACCTCGCCGAGAGCTATGCGCTGCTGAACCGCTCCGGCAAGACCCAGCGCGACCTGCTCCGCGGCAATACCCTCATCAATCTCTTCTTCGAAGACAGCACCCGCACCCGCACCAGCTTCGAGCTGGCCGGCAAGCGCCTCGGCGCCGACGTGATCAACATGTCCGTCGCCACCAGCAGCGTGAACAAGGGCGAAACCCTGCTCGACACCGCGGCGACGCTGAACGCCATGCACTGCGACCTGCTCGTCGTCCGCCACGGCCAATCCGGCGCGCCATCCCTGCTCGCCCAGAAAGTCGGCGCCGCCGTGATCAACGCCGGTGACGGCACCCACGAGCATCCGACCCAGGCGCTCCTCGACGCGCTCACGCTCCGCCGCCACAAGGGCCGCATCGAAGGCCTGCTCGTCGCCATCTGCGGCGATGTGCGCCACAGCCGGGTCGCCCGCAGCAACATCCACCTCCTCCTCGCTATGGGCGCCCGCGTCCGCGTCGTCGGCCCCCCCACCCTGATGCCCGCCAGCATCGAGGTGCTCGGCGTCGAGGTGCATCACAGCATGGAGACCGGCCTCGCCGGCGCGGACGCCGTCATGATGCTGCGCCTCCAGCGCGAGCGCATGACGTCCGGCCTCGTCCCGAGCGAGCGCGAATACTTCCGCTTCTTCGGCCTCGACCAGGACAAGCTCGCCTTCGCCCGCCCGGACGCGATCGTCATGCATCCCGGCCCCATGAACCGCGGCGTCGAGATCGACAGCGCCGTCGCCGACGACCCGGCCCGCAGCGTCATCCAGGAGCAGGTCGAGATGGGCGTCGCCGTCCGCATGGCCGTGCTCGACATCCTCGCCCGCACCGGCCGGGGCAATGCCTGACCTCTTAATCGCCAACGCCCGCCTGATCGATCCCGCGACGGGCTTCGATGGGCCAGGCGGCCTCCTCATCCGCGACGGCCGCATCGCCGATCTCGGCGCCAATCTCGGCCGCCCGGACGGCGCCGACCTGCTCGACGCGGCCGGCGCCATCCTCTGCCCCGGCCTCGTCGACATGCGCGCCTCCCTCGGCGAGCCCGGCTACGAATACCGCGAAACCATTGCGACTGCCGCCCAAGCCGCCGCCTGGGGCGGCATCACCACCCTCGCCGCCCTGCCCGACTCCGACCCCGCCATCGACGACCCGGCGCTCGTCCGCCTCCTCCGCGCCCGCGGCGAGGAAACCGGCACCCTCACCATCCTTCCCTACGGCGCCGCCACCCGCGGCTGCCGCGGCGAGGACATGGCCGAGCTCGGCCTCCTCCGCGAAGCCGGCGCCTGCGCCTTCACGGACGGCACCCGCGCCATCGCCGGCGCCCGCCTCATGCGCCAGATTCTGAGCTACGCCCGCGGCTTCGGCGCCCGCATCGTCCAGCACCCCGAGAACGAATCCCTGGCCGAGGGGGGCGCCGCCACCGAGGGCGAGCTCGCCACCCGGCTCGGCCTGCCCGGCATCCCCGCCGTCGCCGAAGCCATGCAGATCGCCCGCGACATACGCCTCGCCCAACTTACCGGCGGCGCCATCCACTTCGCCCACATCTCCACTGCCGAAAGCGTCCAGCTCATCCGCCGCGCCAAGGATGCCGGCCTCGCCGTCACTTGCGACACCGCGCCCCCCTACTTCGACCTGTCCGAGATCGCCATCGGCGACTTCCGCACCTATGCCAAGCTCTCCCCCCCGCTGCGCCCGGACAGCGACCGCACCGCCATCGCCGCCGCCCTCCAGGACGGCACGATCAACGCCGTGGCCAGCGACCACCAGCCCTGCGACACCGACGACAAGCGCCTGCCCTTTGCCCTCGCCGCCCCCGGCGGTACCGGCCTCGCAACCCTGCTCGCCGTCACCCTCGCCCAAGTGCACGGTGCCGGCCTACCCATGCTGGACGCGCTCGCCATGCTAACCAGCCGCCCCGCCCGCGTGCTGGGCTCCGACGCCGGCATGCTCGCCCGCGGCGCCCCGGCCGACCTCTGCCTGTTCGACCCCGAGCGCGCTTGGCAAGTCGAGAGCGGCCGCCTGCCCGGCAAGGCGCAGAACACCCCATTCGACGGCCGCGCCCTCGAAGGTCGCGTCCTCGGCACCTGGAAGCACGGCCGGCGGGTCTTCCCATGACGCTCCCCTGGGCAGTCCTGCTCGGCTACCTGCTCGGCTCCATCCCGTTCGGCCTACTGCTCACCCGGGCAGCCGGCCTCGGCGACATACGCCGGGTCGGCTCGGGCAATATCGGTGCCACCAACGTCCTGCGCACCGGCAACAAGGGCCTCGCCGCCGCCGTGCTGGTGCTGGACATGGCCAAAGGCGCCGCCGCGGTCCTCCTGACCGTATCCTTCGGCCCCGCCGCCGCATTCGCCGCGGTGGTCGGCCATTGCTTCCCGGTCTGGCTCCGCTTCCGCGGCGGCAAGGGCGTCGCCACCGCGCTCGGCGCCATCGCCGGCCTCGCCTGGCCGGCAGGCCTCGCCGCCGCCGCAATCTGGCTCGTGACGGCCGCGCTGAGCCGTATCTCCTCCCTCTCGGCCCTTATCGCCTGCGGCGCGGCACCCTTGCTGATGTGGGCAATCCGCGGCGGCTGGCCCGCTCTCGCCACCCTCGCCATCGCCCTACTCGTCGTCTTGCGCCACCACGCCAACATCCGCCGCCTTCTCGCCGGCACCGAACCCAAGATCGGCCGATGACCCCCGACTGGTCCGACCGTCTCCGCCTCGCCCGCACCGACGGCATCGGCCCGGTGCTCTACCGTCGCCTCCTCGCGCGCTTCGGCACCGCCGCCGCAGCGATCGAGGCACTGCCAGGCCTCAGCCGGACCCGAAGCTGGCGCATCCCCTCCCGCGCCGACGCCGAACGCGAACAGGCCCGCGCCGACGCGATCGGAGCCGCCACGCTGCTCCTCGGCACCCCCGGCTACCCGCCGCTCCTCGCCCTGATCGAGGACCCGCCCATCGTCCTCACCATACTGGGCCGGCCCGAACTCCTATCCCAGCCCGCCATCGCCATCGTCGGCGCGCGCAACGCCTCCGCCAACGGCCGCCGCCACGCCGAGTATCTCGGCGCCGAGCTGGCCCGGCTGGGCCACGCCGTAGTGTCCGGCATGGCCCGCGGCATCGACGCCGCCGCCCATGCCGGCGCGCTTCGCGAGGGTGCGACCATCGCCGCCGTCGCAGGCGGCGTCGATGTCGTCTACCCGCCCGAAAACACGGCGCTTCACGCCAAAATCGCCGAGCGCGGCGCCATCGTCGCCGAAGCCCCGATCGGCGCCGCTCCCCAGGCCCGGCACTTCCCCCGCCGCAACCGCGTCATCGCCGGGCTCTCCCTCGGCGTCGTGGTAATCGAGGCCGCACTCCGCTCGGGCAGCCTCATCACCGCCCGCCTCGCCCTCGAACACCACCGCGAGCTCTACGCCGCCCCCGGCTCCCCCATGGACGAGCGCTGCCGCGGCTCGAACGACCTGATCCGCCAGGGCGCCCACCTCGTAGAGACGGTTGCCGACGTGCTCCTGCACCTGCCGGCCGATCCCCGCCACGAAGGGCTCGCCCGCCTGCCAACCTTCGCACGCCCCGAGCCCGCGCCGCCTCCGCCCATCGCCCCAGTCGATAGTACCACAGCGCACGACCAATTGCTGGAACTGCTCGGCCCTTCGCCCACCCCCGTTGACGATCTGGCCCGCCGCTGCCACCTATCGCTGTCCGCCGTGCTGGCAGCGCTCCTCGAGCTGGAACTCTCCGGCCTGGTCGAAGTACACCCTGGTCAGCTCGTCTCGAAAACCCCGCCTCACATCGCCCCGCCTCACATCGCAAGGTCTGCATGACGCACGTCGTCGTCGTCGAATCGCCTGCCAAGGCCAAGACGATCAACAAGTATCTCGGCCCCGACTACCTCGTGCTCGCAAGCTTCGGCCACGTCCGGGACTTGCCGCCCAAGGACGGCAGCGTGCGCCCGGCCGAGGGCTTCGCCATGGATTGGCAAAGCGACGAGCGCGGCGAGCGCCAGGTCAGCGCCATCGCCAAAGCCCTGCGCGGCGCCGACACGCTCTATCTCGCCACCGACCCGGACCGCGAGGGCGAAGCTATCTCCTGGCACGTCCGCGACATGCTGGACCAAAAACGCGCCCTGAAGGGCGTGGCCGTCCGCCGCATCACCTTCAACGAGGTCACCAAGAGCGCCATCCATCACGCCATCGACCACCCGCGCGACCTCGACGTGCCGCTGATCGAGGCCTACCTCGCGCGCCGCGCCCTCGACTACCTCGTCGGCTTCACGCTCTCCCCCGTCCTCTGGCGCAAGCTCCCCGGCAGTCGCAGTGCCGGCCGCGTCCAATCCGTCGCCCTGCGCCTCGTCTGCGAGCGCGAGGCCGAGATCGAGGCCTTCCGCCCCCGCGAATACTGGACCGTCGAAGCCGCGCTGACGACGCCGGGCGGCGCTCCGTTCACGGCACGCCTGACCCAACTCGACGGCAAGAAGCTCGACCAGTTCGACCTGCCAAATGCCGCAACGGCCGAAGCCGCGCGCGCCGCCGTTGCCGCCGACCTGCTCTCGGTCGCTAAAGTCGAGCGGCGCCGGGTCAAGCGCAACCCGCCCGCCCCCTTCACCACCAGCACCCTGCAGCAAGAGGCAAGCCGCAAGCTCGGCATGGGCGCGCAACCCACGATGCGCTGCGCCCAGCAGCTCTACGAGGGCGTCGAGCTCGCCGGCGAGACGGTCGGCCTCATCACCTATATGCGCACCGACGGCGTGCAGATGGCCCGCGAAGCCGTGCACGCCCTTCGCGACCACATCGGCGAGGCCTACGGCCACGATTACGTGCCCGCCGCCCCCCGTGAATATTCGAGCAAAGCCAAGAACGCGCAGGAGGCCCACGAGGCCATCCGCCCCACCGACGTGACCCGCACGCCGGACAGCGTCGCCGCCTACCTCAACCACGAGCAGCGCCGCCTTTACGACCTCGTCCGGAAGCGCGCCGTCGCCTCGCAGATGCAGTCGGCCGAGCTAGACCAGGTGATCGTGGACCTCGCCGGCCGCCGCACCGGCCTCCGCGCCAATGGCAGCATCGTCGCCTTCGACGGCTTCCTCAAGCTCTATCGCGAAGGCGTCGACGACGGCCCCGAAACCGACGAGAGCCGCATGCTGCCGCCCATGGCCGAGGGCGATCCGCTCGAGACCGGCGCCGTCACGCCCACCCAGCACTTCACCCAGCCGCCCCCCCGCTTCAGCGAGGCGAGCCTCGTCAAGCGCATGGAGGAGCTCGGCATCGGCCGCCCCAGCACCTACGCCAGCATCCTTTCCGTCCTGCGCGACCGCAGCTATGTGCGCATGGAGAAGAACCGCTTCGTCCCCGAGGACCGCGGCCGCCTCGTCACCGCCTTCCTCACCAGCTTCTTCGAGCGCTACGTCGACACCAACTTCACCGCCGCCCTCGAAGAGCAGCTCGACGATATCTCGGGCGGCCGCGCCGATTGGCGCGCCGTCATGCAAGCCTTCTGGGAGCAGTTCAGCCACGCCGTAGAGCAGACCCGCGACCTCAAGATTTCGGACGTGATCGACGCCCTCGACGAGGATCTCGGCCCCCATTTCTTCCCCGCCCACGCCGATGGCACGGACCCGCGCCTTTGCCCGGCATGCCACCTAGGCCGGCTCGGCCTCCGCCTGGGCCGCCACGGCAGCTTCATCGGCTGCTCCAACTACCCCGCCTGCAGCTATACCCGCCCCCTCACCATGGCCGCCGACGACGCGCCCGAGACATTGCGCGAGGGACGCCGCGAGCTCGGCCGCCATCCCGAGACCGGCGAGGACATCACCATCCGCCGCGGCCCCTATGGGCTCTACGTCCAGCAGGGCGAGCCCGACCCGGAGGTAAAGGGCGCCAAGCCCCGCCGCACCTCGCTCCCGCGCGGCATGGATGGGGACGCGCTCACCCTCGAGCAGGCGCTCGGCCTCCTGTCCCTCCCCCGCTTCGTCGGCACCCACCCCGAGCGCGGCGAGCCGATCGAGGCCGGCCTCGGCCGCTTCGGCCCTTACGTCAAGATGGGCGCCGTGTTCGGCTCGCTCGACCCCGACGACGACGTGCTCGTCGTCGGCCTTAACCGCGCCGTCGACCTCCTCGCCAAGAAGCTCGACAGCGTCCGCACCCTCGGCGCCCATCCCAAGGACGGCACCCCTGTGCTCGTCCGCAAGGGCCGCTTCGGCGCCTACGTCCAGCACGGCGACCGCGTTGCCAACCTCCCGCGCGAACAGGGCATGGACGGGGTGACGCTCGCGGACGCGGTAGCGTTGCTCGCCGACCGCGGTAAGGTGCTCAAGCCGAAAGGCGCCAAAGCGCGCGCCAAGAAGCCGCCCGCCAAACCCGCCGCGAAAGCGCCCGCTCGCGCCAAGCCGTCCGCCCGGGCCAAGCCCGCGCGCGCCCCGGCCCGCCAGGCAAAGTAGCATGGCCCGGCGCGCCCGCCCCGGCTCGAACGCGCCGGACCCCCAGCGACGCGGCAAACTCCCGCGAGCCGCCCGGCGCGAGCGCACCTCGCTGCCGGACGTGGCCATCCTGCGCGTCACCGGCACCGATTCCGACGGCGACGCCGTAGCCCGCCCCGTCGAGTGGGCCGGCGGCGAGGCGCCCACCATCGTCATGGTCCCCGAGCGCCGCGGCCGCCCGGCCCTCGCCCCCGGCGAACGCGTCCTCGCCCGCCTCCGCCCGACCGGCCCTGGCCGCTACGAAGGCCGCACCCTCCGCCGCATCGACGACGCCCCCGGCCGCATCCTCGGCGTTTTCCGCGCCCCCGACCGCCTCGTGCCCACCGACCGCCGCGCCAAAGCCGAGTGGCGCATCCCCCAAGGCGAGGACGGCGGCGCCGAGCCCGGCGAGATCGTCGCCGCCGAGCCCCTCCCCCACGCCGGCCTCGGCCTCAAGCCCGCCCGCATAACGGAGCGCCTCGGCCGCCTCGGCGACGCTCGCTCCGTCAGTCTCATCTGCATCCACACCCACGGCATCCCCCAGGATTTCCCCCCCGACGCCCTCGCCGACGCCGCCGAAGCCGAAGCCGTCCCGCTCGGCACCCGCGAGGACCTCCGCGCCATTCCCCTCGTCACGATCGACGGCGAGGACGCCCGCGATTTCGACGACGCCGTCTTCGCGGAGCCCGACGGCGACGGCTGGCGCCTTCTCGTCGCCATCGCCGACGTGGCCCACTACGTCCGCCCCGGCGCCGCCCTCGACCACGAAGCCCGCCGCCGCGGCAACAGCGTCTACTTCCCGGACCGCGTCGTTCCCATGCTGCCCGAAGCCCTCAGCAACGGCTGGTGCAGCCTTGTCCCAGGCGAAGACCGCGGCTGCCTCTTCGCCGAAATGCGCATCGGCGCTGACGGCCGGAAACGCGCCCACCGCTTCGGCCGCGGCCTCATGCGCAGCGCCGCCCGCCTCACCTACGAGGGCGTCCAGCGCGCCCACGACGCGGACGTGGAGCTCGGCATCGCCCCCGGCCATCTGCACGCGCTTTACGGCGCCTTCCGCGCCCTGCTCGGCGCCCGCGAGCGCCGCGGCACGCTCGACCTCGATCTGCCGGAGCGCCGGGTCGTCCTCAACGAGGCCGGCCAGGTCGAAGCCATCGCCCCCCGCCCTCGCCTCGACAGCCACCGCCTGATCGAAGAGTTCATGGTGCTGGCCAACGTCGCCGCCGCCGAGGAACTCGAACGCCTCGCCCGCCCCTGCGTCTACCGCGTTCACGCGCCGCCCTCCGCCGAGAAGCTCGAGGCGCTCCGCACCTACCTGCACGGCCTCGGCCTTTCCCTCCCCGCCGGCGACCAGCTCCACCCCCGCGACCTCGACCACCTGCTGAAGCGCGTGGCCGGCACGCCCGAGGCGCTGATGGTCAACGAAATCGTCCTCCGCAGCCAATCCCAGGCCGCCTACAGCCCGGACAATATCGGCCATTTCGGCCTCGCCCTCACCCGCTACGCCCACTTCACCAGCCCGATCCGGCGCTACGCCGACCTCGTCGTACACCGCAGCCTCGTTTCGGGCCTCCGCCTCGGCGAGGGCGGCCTCGGCCCGGATGAAGGCGCGGCGCTCGCCCTCACCGCCGAGCACATCACCGCGACGGAGCGGCGCGCCGCCCTTGCCGAGCGCGAGGCGATAGACCGCTATCTCGCGGCCTATATGGCGGACAAGGTCGGCGCCCGCTTCGCCGCGCGCGTCTCGGGGGTCACGCGCTTCGGCCTGTTCGTCTCCGTCGCCGGCTCCGGCGCGAACGGCCTCGTGCCGATGCAGGCGCTCCCCGGCGATTTCTGGGATTTCGACGCCGGCACCCAGACCCTCACCGGCCGCCGCACCCGCCGCGTCTTCTCGCTCGCCCAGGACGTCGAGGTACAGCTTACCGAGGCGAACGCGCTCACCGGCGGGCTGATCTTCCGCGTCCTCGATTCGCCCGGCCGAACGCGACCGTGAAACGCGTCTCCGCCCTCGCCTTCGCGCTGTTCGTAGCTTTCGCGTACGCGCCGGCCGGGGCCGCTTCGGAAACATTCAACGCCGCTCTGGCCGGCTCCGTATTCACCGCGGCGCTCGACTTCATCGCCCCCCGCAGCCTCGACCCGGCCACGGTCCCGGAGCTTGCCCGCTGGGGCCTGCACGGCCTCACCGCGCTCGACCCGGCGCTCACCATCGTCGAGGCCAACGGCCAAATCATCCTCCAAGGCCCGGCTGGCCCGCTTGTGACCCAAGCCGTGCCCACGGAAGCCACCGGCAGTGCCTGGAGCGAGGCCGTGGTCACGCTATCGGCCGCCGCCTGGGCCGCCTCCGGCGCGGTCCGCCAAGCCGGCACCGAAGGGGTGATCCAAAGCTTCTTCGACGAGATGTTCAACCACCTCGACCCCTACTCCCGCTACGTGGCACCGGTCGCCGCCGATGCCGACCGGGCGCAACGCTCGGGCGAGGCCGGCGCCGGCCTGACCCTGACCCCGGTGCGGGGCGCCCTGCTGATCCAGGCCGTCAACGCGGAAGGCGGCGGCGCCGCGGCCGGCCTTCGCGCTGGCGACGTGCTGCTAGACGTCGACCATAAACCCGTCCGTGGGCGCCCGGTCGAGACGGTACAGGCCTGGATCGCCGGCCCGGAAGGCAGCCAAGTCGCCCTGACCGTGCTGCGCCGCGGCTACCGCGCGCGGACCGTCACCGTCGAGCGCATCGTGACCCCGCCCGAGACGGTGTTCGCGAAGCGCATGGGCGACGTGCTGATGCTGCGGATCGCCGCCTTTGCCGAAGACACGGCGGTCCGCATGAGCGACGAGATCGCCGCGGCGATGCGGCCCGTGCACCCCGTGCGCGGCCTGGTGCTCGACCTGCGCGGTGACCGCGGCGGCCTGCTCAACCAAGCCATCGAAAGCGCCGGCCTGCTGCTCGAAAGCGGCCTGGTCGCCACCACCTCCGGGCGGGACCCGCAAGCCACCCATGTGTGGGAGGCAGAGGGGGGCGACCTGCTGGAAGGCCGCCCGGTCGTAGTGCTGGTCGACGGCCGTTCCGCCAGCGCCTCCGAAATCCTGGCTGCGGCGCTCGCCGACCATGGTCGGGCAGTCGTGGTCGGCAGCGCCACCTTCGGCAAAGGCCTCGTGCAAGTCGTCTCCCCGCTCCCGGACGGGGGCGAGCTGTTCGTCAGCTGGAGCCGGGTGCTGGCGCCCCTCGGATGGCCGCTCCAAGGCCTCGGCGTGCTGCCGCAGGTCTGCACCAGCCGCGGCCAGATCGCCCTCAAGACACAGCTCGACGCCCTGCTTGGCGGCACCGATAGCCTCGCCA
>JAABUX010010756.1_pt1 | contig 10184 bp, 4 predicted proteins | sample 5561851 | NCBI WGS metagenome assembly JAABUX01 (sample SAMN10711883, study PRJNA513361) | rock metagenome | isolation source: Antarctica rocks | place: Antarctica: Victoria Land, Richard Nunatak red sandstone | collected 2016-01-03 | reverse complement strand
GAGCTGGTCAGCGGCCAGTCGCTCGACACCAACAGCCAATGGCTCAGCCAGAACCTGGGGGCCTTGGGAATCCCGGTCCACTTCCATAGTTCGATCGGCGACGACATGGCCGAAAACCTCGAAGCCTTCCGGATCGCGGTCGGGCGCGCCGACCTGGTGATCACCAGCGGGGGCCTCGGGCCAACCCAGGACGACCTGACCCGAGACGTCCTGGCGGGCGTGGCCGGGGTCGCCCTCCTCGAGGACGCCGAATCGCTCCGGGCGATCGAGGCCCTGTTCGCCCGCCGGAACCGGACCATGACCGAGCGGAACCGCATCCAGGCCCTCATCCCCGAAGGCGGCGAAGCCCTGTTCAACGCGATCGGGACCGCCCCCGGCCTGGCGATAGCCGTCGGCTCGTCGTTCGTCGCCTGCTTGCCCGGCGTCCCGAGCGAACTCAAGAGGATGTTCACCGAGCAGGTCGTCCCCCAGCTCAAGAAGCGAGGGTTCGTCGGCCGGATCATCGTGCACCGGAAGATCAACCTCTTCGGCAAAGGCGAGTCCGACGTCGAGGCCGACGCCCTCGACCTGACCGCCCGAGGCCGAGTCCCCGAAGTGGGGATCACGGCGTCGCAAGCGACCATCTCGTTCCGGATCTCCGCCGAAGGGGCGACCGAAGCCGAAGCCCAGGCGGCGATGGAGCCGACCGCCACGATCATCTACGAGCGGTTCGCCAATCTGATCGTCGGCGAGGGGACCGCCGACGTCGCCGAGGCGACGGCGCTCGAACTGACTCGGACCGGCCTGACGATCGCCTCCGCCGAGTCGTTCACCGGGGGCCTGCTCTCGCACCAGCTCACGACGGTCCCCGGGGCCAGCCGTCATACCCTGGGCGGAGTGGTGGCCTATTCCGCCGAGTCGAAGATCAAGCTCCTCGGCGTCCCCGGCGACTTGATCGCAGCCGAAGGCGTCGTCAGCGCCGCCGTCGCGGGGGCGATGGCCAGCCTCGCCCGCGAGCGGTTCGGCGCCGACGTCGGCCTCGCCGTCACCGGCTTCGCCGGACCCGGACTCGACGACGCCGCTCGCCCCGGACAGACGGTCGGCCTGGCTTACGTCGGCCTCGCCTTGCCCGGCGGCAAGGTCACGACGACCAAGCTCGAACTCGGACCCGAACAGCCCCGCGACGTGATCCAGCGCCGAGGTGCCAAGATCGCCCTCAACTTCGCCCGCCTGGCGCTCCGAAAGATGCCCGATGCTCGCGAAGTGTAATGACCGGTTCGGACCACCTGGATAGGGTCGTTGTACCGAATCCAAAGTCCTGCGAACAAAAACCCGGCGGATGGGGCTGCGGTTGTTCGCACATCCGTCGTCCGCCCCGTCGATTAGGCGCCAAAAAACCCCCTGATCCGATTCTTCGGCTCCCAAGACCCGACGTAGTGGACCACGCCGTTGACGATCGAGTACCGCTCCATCAGGGTAGCGGAGTCGTGGAGATGGCCATATCTGGCGGTCACCGCGAGGTCGACGAGCAAGCCGTCCTCGGTCGGTGTGATCGCCTCGATCGCGCCGTCCCACCCGCCGACCGACATTCGATGCTCGGCGGCGAATGGCTGGAAGTAGCGGACGCGGTCGTCAGGCACGCCGATCCGTGCCTGGTTGAGCAGGTCGCTGACCTGGCGTTGGAATTTCGCCTGGACATTGGGCAGTTGCACGTCAAGCCTGACATTCAGGGTGTAGTCGGGGGGCGCATGAACGGTCCCTGGCGGGACGACATTCGTTTCAGATGCGACGACCGTCGACGCGAGTGCGGCTGTAGTCCACTGATTGGTCCGGGCTGGGGTCGCGCGGCGACTCGGCTTCTACGCTGAAGCCACCATCAACTCTCCAGTCAGGTGAGTCGAGGCGATCACGACCAGATATGCCGTGCGATTCATCAAGATTCGCTCCTTGGCGAGAAAAGTGTAGGAACCGAAATCACTGGTTCGTGAGCCTTTCTTGCACGGTGGGGTTGAATTACGGACCTGTCGTCTTGCTGTGATCGAGCCATTCACGGCTCGATCGTTGACGCAAATCTCCCTTAAAAGTGTCATGGATTGTAGAGAACCCACAGCTCCAACCGCTCGACCATCGGATTGACGATGATTTCGCAGGCTCTAGCCATCCTGGCCCGGTGTTCCGCCATGCCATGAGTCGTTTTCCCCGCGTCGGCAAGCCAGGAACAACGCCCAAAGCCCCGGCAACCGCTCCCATCCCGGCATCGGAGAGTCGAACCCCGCTTCGAGCCGTTCGTCCCAGGTGGCCAGCGTTTCGGGGGGCAAAAACGCCTCCACGACGATCGTTCTTCCTCGATTCGCCAGGGTCGTGGCGTGGCGGATGATCGCGGTCGGCTCAAGTCCTCGGATCAAGGCGGCCTCTTCGAGCGCGAAGCCGCGATCGAACAACCGGGCCGTCCACTCCTCGGTGGGCACCATTAGGGAAGTTGGCGACGCTTCCGACGTCGGTGGCGACCAGTCGGGGGTCGCGGGCGCCTGAGGTCGGGGGATGATTGGATCGAGGTCTTTGCCGGCGATGGCCGCCAGGATCGCCGACCCGTACTTCTCCAGGCGATACGAACCCATCCCCTTGATCCCCGCCAGGTCGTGAGGCGACCGGGGGCGGGTCCGGACCATGTCCTCCAACGTCTGGTTCGAGAAGATCGTGAACGCCGACTGCCCCACCTCCTTGGCCCAAGCCGCTCGCATCCCTCGGAGCTTTTCGTAGAGGGGGTCGAGCTTGAGGTCGGCGGCGGGGTCGCCCTCGCCTTCCTGGACAACCGCCGCCTTCTCCGAGGTCCGGACCTGCGGGGGTTTGGGAGCCGCCCGGTTCGAGCCGACGCCCTGGAGCTTGGCGAACAGGTCGTCGGGGAGGATCAAGGTCGGCCAGGCGCCTTCGGGGTCCTTGAACAAGGCACGCCCTTCGGGGGTGAGGCTGAGGATGGGTCGGAATCGGTCGACGTCCTCGGACTGGACCAGCCCGGCGACGGCGAGCGAGTCGAGCAGTTGGACCACCTCGGGCTGGCGGAAGTGCCCGAGGATTCCGAACGTGCTCAGTCCCGACAGGCCGGTCCGGGCCAATTTCTCCGAGTTTGAACCCGTCAACATCTGCGCCACCATCGTCTTGCCGAACCGCCCCTTGGTCCGGGCGACGCCGGAGAGCGCCTTCAAGATCACCTCTCTTCCGGCGGGGGTGTCGACCGCCCGAGGCTTGGGAGAGTCGGGGCGGTCTTCGGTCGAGCCGCAGTTGTCGCAACTCCCGCAGTGGGTGGTCTCGACGTCTCCGAAGTAGCCGAGGATGTAAGCACGTCGGCAATGGGTCGACTGGGCGTACTTGACCATCCGTTCGAGCTTGTCGTACTCGCGCTGTTTTTTCTGGTCGAGCGACTTGAAGTCGATCTTGAAATCACGCCCACGCCGGCTTCGGTCGTTGACCCGGACGGCGTTCCCCCGGAACGGCGGGACGTAGTCGATCGGCAACTCGGCGGCGAGGGCCTTGATCGCCCGGGTCAGCGAAGATCGCTCCATCCCGAGCTTGCCCGCCAACTCGTCGGGCTGGAAGTAGACCGGCTCGTTGAACCTCCGGTTGACGATCCCCTCGACCCCTCGGAGGGCGAGAAGCTGGTTGTGGGCTTGAGGGTTCACGCGATCGATCAAAGATCCGTCTTCCGGTTCGCCGTTGATCCGGACGATCGCCGAGTTTTCCCGGGGGCGGAACCGCTCGACCGCTCCCGCGTTCTCCAAAATCTTCAACGCCGTGCCGACCGCCGAATCATTGATGTCGAGTCGGGCGGCGTCCTTGATCTCGGAGTGGGTCAGCTCGATCGGGTCGGCGTCTTGCTTCCTCAAAAATTCGTAGACGTTGTACACGGCGTCAGGCGGCGGATATTCGTTGTCGATGAACATTTCTTGCAGGAAGCGGTCGCCGGGGGCGTAAAGGAGGACGCACCGGGCGTTCTGGCCGTCTCGACCCGCCCGGCCCGCTTCCTGGTAGTACGCTTCGAGCGTCCCGGGCAGGTTGAAGTGGATCACCGAGCGGATATCCGACTTGTCGACCCCCATCCCGAAGGCGTTGGTGGCGACCACCGTCTCGACCTCGCCCGACATGAACCGATCCTGCGCCTCGGCCCGCTCCTCCCGGGACAGCCCTGCGTGGTAGACGACCGCCGGGCGCCTGAGGTGGTCGTGCAAGAACTGGCCAACCGCCTCGCACCGCGCCCGGCTTGAGGCATAGATGATGCTCGAACCGGGGGACCGCTCCAGGACCCCGGCGAGGGCAACCAATTTGTCGGAGTCGCGTCGGGCGTCGACCACGGCGTAGCTGAGGTTGGGGCGGTCGAACCCGGTGACGAACTGCTCGGGCTCCCGGAGGTCGAGCTGGTCGGCGATGTCGCGGCGGACCAGGTCGGTCGCCGTCGCGGTGAGGGCGATGCAAGGGGGCGAGCCGATCTGGCGGCGGGCCACCCCGATCCGGGCGTAGTCGGGGCGAAAGTCGTGGCCCCACTCGCTGATGCAGTGGGCCTCGTCGACGGCGAGCAAGGCGGGCTTGACCCGATTCATCGTCTCGACGAACCGGGGGGACCGGAACCGCTCGGGGGCGACGTAAACGAGGTCGTACTTGCCCGCTTCGATCTCCAGGAGCCGGGCGCGCTGCTCGCTCGGGTCGAGGGTGCTGTTGAGCAAGGTCGCCCTGACCCCCCGTTCGAGCAAGCCGTCGACCTGATCTTTCATCAGGGCGATCAGGGGGCTGACGACCAGGGTCGGCCCGCCGAGCAGGAGCGCGGGCAACTGGTAGCACAAACTTTTCCCGCCGCCGGTCGGCATGACGCAGAGGACGTCGCGGCCGGCCAGGACGTTCTCGATCACCTCGCGCTGGCCGGTCCGGAACTGTTCGAGACCGAACCGCTCGTGGAGGGTTTGTTCCAGGTCGGTCGAGCGGTCGGCGAGGCTGCTCATCGGAGGGGCGGTCCGTCTTCGGCCGTAGGGGTGTCGCAACGCGGCGACTTGTTCAAAATTATACGACTCCTGTCCGGTCGATGCGACCCAAGCTCCTCTTCGAATCAACGTGATGGGTGTGACTTTTGATTTTGGCGAGATCGGGCGTTGGTGTGTGCCACGGGTTCGGTACCCCGACCCCGTGCCGCTCGATGCGAAGCTCGGCGTCGGCTGCCAGGGCCGAGCCGAACGCACGGGGTCGGGGTACCGAACCCGTGGCACACACCGGGATCGACTCCGGGTTCCCAAAATCAAAAGTCACACCCCAACGTGATTCGCGATTCGGGGATCTTTCGCTAAAAAGGGGGTTAATCGAACCCTCAAAACAGCGATCTTATTCGAGAAGGACTTCAAACCGTCCCGGACCCATTGGCTTCGTTCCGCGCGGGATCATCGACGAAATGGCTTCGTTTCGCCGGGCTATGAATCGAACCCGGGCGAGGCCGTTGGGTTCGTTTCGCCTCGGAGAGTTTTCGGCACTTCCGGGGGCGAATTGGGTTCGTTTGGGATCAGCGGGTTCGGATGGTTATGATGGGCGTGTGGACCGCCGTTTTGGCTGGTGATCTTGCGAGGCACGTCGAGCGCATGGAGCAAATTTATTACACACAATGTCCGATCGGCTATGGACTTGGGGCGAGCAACGGTTATCAGGTCAAGCGGATCTCGCCCGGCTACCCGGTGTCGGGCGACTTCCGCCACCTCGGCCTCCGGGCGTTCCCTGGCGGAGGCCGGACCCTGGCTCCGGCCGTCCTCCGGTACCGCCTGGATGGCGAGGTGGCCGAGGTCGCCCGACTGACCCCGAGGCTCCAGGAGTACCACACCGAGCGAGGACTTTGGGGCCGACCGGGCGGCGTCTTCGCTCATGGACTTCGGCTGACCCGGGGCGAGTTGGCTTCGTTTAGGAACTGGCCTGGGGGCTGGTTCGACAACTCGCTCTGGCGGACGACCGACCCCGAACCCAGTCGAGGGCGGCTGCCCGACGACCTCGACGCGGACCAGTTGGGTTCGTTTCGCCGGGCCGACTTCGCCGACGTCGCCCCGATGTTCGACGGGGAAAACGCCGACTGGCTCGCCCGGGTCTGGACCGCATTGGCCCAGGTCACCCGCGAGGGGCGGACGTTGTTCTTGATCGACGAACCGGATCGGCTCGCCCGGTCGATCGCCTTGTTGACCTTCGGATTCCCCGCCTCGCTCCGGGTCGCCCTGACGTTCTCGACGTTCCACGACCGCCCCGAAGAGTTGCCCGGATATCGAATCCAAGGGACATCGCCGGTCGTCCGGCCCAACCGCCCGGCACTTCTGGCGCAAGGGGTGATCGCCGACCGGGCGACGGGGACGATCGAGCCTCCGATCGAGCCGGCCCCGTGGGCCGCCACCTTGGCCGGTTGGTTCCTCCGCCGGGAACCGATCGACGAGGCGGATTGGTCGTCGACCGAGGTCCGAAGCCGGGGTGCCCGCAAGCCGGAAGACTCGACCGAAGAAACCTGGTCCGAGGCCAACCTCGCGCCTTTGTTCGGATTCCCCGAGGCGTATCGGTCGAGGGATCGCCCGGCCTCGGCGGCGGATTGGGTTCGTTTGGGAGATTACGCCCAATGGTCGGGTCGAGCCGGTTTCGGCGATGAGTGGATCAGGCACCGAGGCCCCGACTGGTGGCTCGAACAAGCGAAAGGCTCGGCGGTCGCGGTCGCTTCGGGTCCCGACCGCGAGCCTCGGGCCGCCCTGGTGGCACATGCCTCGCTCCGGGACGCCTGGCGAGGGGGGGACTGGGCGGGCGGTTGGGGCCGGGCGGTGGCCGCCTGGTTCGGCGATGCCGACCCGGTCGATCGCGACGACGCGATCGGGACGCTGATCGCCGCCGCGCCCCGGTCGGCTCGCCCCTCGTTCGCCCGGGCCTTGATCCGAGGTTTATCGCCCGATGTCGCTTCGAGCACCCTGGCCCACCTCCGAACCCTCCCGGCGGTTGAACGCTCGATGCTCCTGCCGCTCGAAGCCGGGGTCGAGGCGGTCGCGCTGGCGATCAAGGGGGGCGACGACCCGAAGGACACCGCCCCCCTGCACCGCTTGATCGTCGAAGCGGCGAACCTCCCCGGCGCGACCTCGGCGACGTTGGACGCGGTGCTCGCCGTCGCCGACGACCATCCCGATCGCTCGGAACTGCTGGCCAAGGCTGTGGTTGGAGCGTTCGACTTCGACGGTCCGGGCGAGGGGCGCGAAGCCCTGGCATGGTCGCTCCAGCAAGTCGAGGGCGCCCCGACCTGGCTGGCCCCGGCGCTCCGACCCGCCTTGGCCGACCCGGGGCGGGGCGACTTCTTCGAATGGCTCCGAGACCGAGTCGCCCCCGACCTCCGGCCCCGGTTGGCCCGCGCCGTCCTCGCGGTGGCCGACGACCCCGGCCTGCCCGACGATGCGTTTCGCCTCGCGGTCGAGCGGCTGCTCCTGCCGCTTGCCCCTCGCCCCAACCAGCCAACTTGGGCCGAGACCTACCTTCGGCGGACCCCCTCGACCTGGGACCTCTTTCGCCGCCTCTATTCCCGAGAATCGGCCCAGCTTGGCGTCCCCTCCTGGATCGACCAGGCCCGAGGGCGGGGCGAAATCTCCCCCGAGCAAGCCGACCGGATCGACTCGACCCGACGCTTCGCCCGGTCGCTGTCTTCGGGCGACCCCCGGACCCTGGTCGAGTCGCCGATCCCGACCGGCTCGCCCGCCGACCGGGCCCAGTTCTTCCGCCAGATGCTCGCCCGGCTCGGCGGCGACCACCTTGAAGGGCTTCCGTTCGTCCTCGACGCTTGCCGATCCGCCTGGCCCGGCGCCTTCGCGCCGAAAGCCCCCGGCTTGCATGACCTGGCCAGGCCCCTGGCCGACCGACTCGCCTTGGGGCAAAGTTCGCCCCGCCTCTGGCTCGACCAGACCTCATCCCTCCTCGATCGCCTCGGCCTGCTGGCGAACGGAGGGGGGTTCGAGCCTGACGGCCTGCTCGCCGAGGTCGTGGCGGCGATCACTTCGACCGCCGACGCCCCCCCTTGGCCGTTTCGCCAGTTCCTCTTCGACGACGACCGCGCCTGGCCCGCGCTGGCCCTCGCCGTCCGGTCCGACCTGGAGCAAGTTTCGCCGAGCCAGGCCCCGGAACGGGTCGACCGCTGGGACAGCAAGCTCGGCAAGACCGGCAAACCCGGCCTGGTGGCCCGGTTCTGGGAACTGATCCTCAATGCCGCCGAACCAAACCGGCTCGGGGCGATCGTCGCCACTCGGGCCAAGGACCTGCAAACCCTCGGGTCGCTCCGGTGGTGGTCACCGCCCGATCGGCCCGACTCGACCGGCGACCTCCGCGATGCTTACGCCCGGCTGACCCCCCTGGCCCCTTTGCCCACCGGCCGCTTGCCCGAGGTCGAGCGCTGGTTGGACGGGTCCCGACCCAAAGCCTCGGACCCTGACGAGCCGCTCTCGATGGCCGATCCCGACCCCGAGCCGGTCCGGTTGTCCCCCTTGGGGAGTGACCGTTGGCGATGCCTCCGCGCCTTGACCGAGTACCGACCGAGCACACCCTCGCCGTCGTCGAGCCGAGATTCCACCTTCCTCGCCTGGGAATCGAGCTTGCCGCTGGCGAGCCTCGATCAAGAGGATATTTATCGCTTTCTCGGTTGGCTGATCCTAGGCGTGGACCCGACCGACCCCCCGTTCGTCGATCGGATGGCGGCCTGGCTGTTCAGGGTCGGTGTCGTCGCCCCCCGACGGGTCAGCCAGTGGGCCGAGGAGTTGAAGCCCTTCGAGGTCTCGACGCAGGATCAGATCGATCGGATCAAGTTCGTGGGGACCTTGGGCCACGAGATCCGCAAGCTCGCCGAAGAGTCGAAGGAGGGGAAGCGGCGACGTGGAGGTTGAGGCAAGCCGGATCGCAATCGGAACGCCCGGAAGCCATCGAGTGAGATCGGCAGTGGTCCCGGATTTCGGCCCGCTCGAAAAGCTCGACAATCTTGATGCGGGCGGCAACCCTGGCCGATTAAGATTAGCCGGATTGAACTGCCCAAGGCGGTCGGTCGAGGGATGGCGAAGCCGCGTTCTTCGGTCCTGTTCAAATCGAACTATGCCGAGGTAAGAATCTGATGGCGGACTCGGACAACGGGACGCGGACGGTGGTTGGCGTGGACTTGGGCGGGACCAAGATCCTGGCCGCCGTGGTCGGCCCGGATCGAACGATCCTCGGTCGGGCCAAGCGGCCGACGCCCGCCGACGCGGGCGGGGCGGCGATCTTGGCGGCGATCGTCGGCACGGTGGACCAGGCTTTGGCCGAGTCGGGCCTGGGCCGCCACGAGATTTTGGCCATCGGGATCGGCTCGCCCGGTCCGCTCGACCCGGTGTCCGGCGTGATCCCGTTCAGCGCGAACCTGAACGTCCGAGACTGGGCGCTCGGCCCCGATCTTTCGGCCGCGACGGGGCTTCCGGTCCTGCTCCAGAACGACGTCAGGGCCGGGGGTTACGGCGAATATCGCCTCGGCGCTGGTCGAGGTTTCCGGAACGTCCTGGCGGCGTTCGTCGGCACCGGGATCGGTGGTTGCATCATCCTCGATGGCCAGATCCTCGAAGGGGCGACGGGCAACGCGGGGGAGATCGGCCACATCATCATCAAGCCCGGCGGGCCGAAGTGCGGTTGCGGGCGCCGAGGCTGCCTGGAAGCCATGAGCAGCCGGTCGGCCATCGCCCGGAGGATCAGCAAGGCGGCCCGAAAAGGGGTGCCCTCGGCCCTGGCGTCGAAGGTCGACAAGAAGTCGGGGAAGCTGAAAAGCGGCGACCTCGCCGCCGCGATCCTCGCCGGCGACCCGGTCGCCGTCGAGGAGGTTTATCGGGCCGCCCGCTACCTCGGGCTTGGCCTGGGGGGCTTGATCAACCTGCTCGGCCCCGACATCGTCATCCTCGGGGGCGGAGTGACCGAAGCGCTCGGCGAGCCATTCATCGAGCTGGTCCGAGCGTCGGCCCGCGAGCAATCCCTGGTCGACCCCGAGGGGATCATCCTGATCAAGTCGGCCGAACTCGGCGACGACGCCGGAATCCTCGGCGCGGCGCTCCTGGCCCTCGAAAAGTTCGGGGCCTGAAACGGAGCACCGGCGAGGAATCATCGATCAAGGGGTCGGCTTCAAGAACCCCTGGGCGTCGAGCCATCGGGCACAAAGTTGGGGCCACTCG
>JAABUX010010755.1_pt1 | contig 10184 bp, 13 predicted proteins | sample 5561851 | NCBI WGS metagenome assembly JAABUX01 (sample SAMN10711883, study PRJNA513361) | rock metagenome | isolation source: Antarctica rocks | place: Antarctica: Victoria Land, Richard Nunatak red sandstone | collected 2016-01-03 | reverse complement strand
GCGAGCTGGGGCCGACGGTCGAGGGCGTCCGACCCCTTCCCTGTCTCGACTTCAGTGAATGCGTCTGCGACTTCCATGCCGTTTCCGGCGGCGAAGACGGCGCAGCGCTCCCGTTGGGCATCCAGTCCTAGCCCGGACCGGCCCTGCCGTTCGGTGGACACGCGGTAATAGGCGACGACAGGATGTGTCGCGTTTCCTTAATCGCGATCTATCATTCCTTACGACATCAGTAGCTTGCGCGTGTCCTAATTCACAAGAATGTAGCCCAGATCGCAAGAAAGTGCCCTATATCGTAAGCCGGCATCCGGGGTGACGCGCATGGCGGCCGAGATAAGGCCCAATCCTCCTCTGCTGGCGGTCTTCGACGCCGATTGGGCCGAGGCCGTCCAGCGCGAGTCGGTCCTGCGCCCGCTGTCCACCCAGCCCCGTGGCGGCCTACCCGCAGCTTTGGCAGCAGCGTCCGCATTGCGGCTGAGCAAGCCGCGCATCTACGGCCTGCTGCGCACCTTCCGCGCCAACCCGGTTACGGCCTCGCTGCTGCCCCGCAAGCCTGGCCAAGCCCGCGGCGCGCGGCGTCTAAACGTGGCAGCCGAGGCGCAGGTAGGAGCGGCAATCGAGGAGGTGTACCTCAAGCGGAAGCGCCCGACCCTCAAGGTGGTCTGGCGGCAGCTGAAGGCGAACTGCCGCACCGCCGGGTTGGCCCTGCCGTCCACGAAGGTGTGAACAAGCGCCGAACCGGGCCCCCTCTCGAAAGCGGGTGCGACGCGCCGACTTTACGGCGAGGAATGACCGACAGGTAGGGTCCCGGCCGGCGTCGGCCGGGACCCTACCTTTACGGCGTTTCTCTGTGTCTGATCAATACGGCAGACCCGATCCAGCAGGGTCCCAGTTGAGCGCTTGTTCACACCTATGCTCAACCCGCAACAAGATCTTCACTTCAACATAACCTAACGACGTTCCGGGACGTCGTACACTTGCTTCTTACAAACCAGCCAGAAGCGAGTGTCCCATGACGTATTCCAAGTTGCTGACCAGCCTTTCCGGTGCCCTGCTCGCGGCCACCACCCTTGCCGGTGGTGCTGCCCAAGCGGCGGTGATCGACTCCGTATCCGTCTTCGCAACCGCGCCGACAGGCGCGACCAGACCGGACTCCATCACGGTCGGCGGTGGTTCCGTCTTTATCGCCTACGCCGGGGGCACCAATGCGCGGACCGGGGCCGGCACGACCACCATTCAGCAATACAGCTCCAGCGGTGCGGTGCAGAACACCTACGGCATCGCAGGGTCAGTTGACGGGCTGAAGTACAACCCGGTGTCGAACCTGGTGTTCGCGCTACAGAACCAGGACGCCAACTCGACCCTCTCGCTCATCAACCCGGCAGCGCGCACGGTCAGCGGCCCCCTGTCCTACGCATCGCCCCCCTACGTCTATGGCGCGGCCTCCAGCCGCGGCTATGACGACGTGGCGTTCCGCAACGGGCAGGTGCTGCTCAGCTTCACCAACCCGGCCAGCGGCGCCGATCCCGTGATCCAGAGCCTGGACCAGGGCAACGCGCCGTCCGGCACGCTGACCGTCACCAACGTGATCATTGCCGGGCAGGAGGGGCCGCCGACGCCCGACACCGACAGCCTGAAGGTGAAGCCGAACGGCGACTTGGTGCAGACCGACAGCAACGGCGGCCGCTTCATCACCGTCAGCAATCCCGGTACGGCCGCGCAAACGGCAACCAGCACCTTCATCACCCTGAATGGCGCCGCCGTCACCAGCCTCGACGACGTGCTGTTCCCCTCCGCCATGGCCGGCACGCTGTATCTTGCCGACCAGAACAACAACCGCGTGCTGGCGCTGCAGGTGTCGGGCCTCGACACGTCGCAGCCTTTCGTTTCGTTGGATGGCGCGAACCAACTGGTGACGGTGTCGGCCAGCGGCGTCGCCACGCCGTTCTTCACCGGCGTCGGCAGCGCGGTCGGTGCCCTCGCCTCGCCGCACGGGCTGGAGTTCGTTGCCGCGGCTACGACGGCAGTGCCGGAGCCGGCGAGCCTTGCCCTGCTCGGCACCGGCGTCCTCGGCCTGATCGCCCGTCGCCGCCGCGCCTGAGCCGCAACCGGCTTCGACCAGCCCCGCCCGCACCCGCGGGCTGGGTGCTTCTCAGTCCGGATCGCCTGACGGCCGCACGGAGGGCTCCGTTCAGGCTCATGCCTGTGAAGAGGCTCCCAACACTGACCCCACCCACGTTGGGCTTCAAGGTATTGACCTTGCTTCTGAAACTGAATGTTGGGCGGGGTCACAACCGGTGCCGGTTGTGACCCCGCCCTTTTTGCATTCCTAGATTATCGACCAATGACTTGCATCGCATAGAGAGGGGGTCATTGGCCGGCACCGATCCACAGTTCGCCCAACATTGGCAATTCCCAATCCGCGGTCCAACGCGCCCCAACCTGGCCTCCAGCATGGTGGCACCTGCATCCAAGCCCCCAATCCTGCGTCCACCTCAAGGAGCCGCGCCATGCTAGCCGCCGCTATCGTCCCCACGACCGCCCGCCAGATGCTGAACAAGGTGCCGGAGGTCACGGCCGCCTTCTGGGTCATCAAAGTCATGGCGACGACCGTCGGCGAGACCGGCGCCGACTACCTTGCCGTCCACGTGGGCCTCGGCACGGCCGTCACGGGCGGCATCATGGCCGCGCTGCTGCTGTCCGTCCTGGTCGTGCAGCTCCGGTCCGACCGGTATGTGCCGTGGGTCTATTGGCTGACCGTCGTGCTCGTGAGCGTGGTCGGCACCCAGATCACCGACGCCCTCACCGACCGGCTGGACGTGAGCCTCTACACCAGCACCGCCGTCTTCGCCCTCGCCTTGGCCGCGACGTTCGCCGCCTGGTACGCCAGCGAGCGCACGCTCTCGATTCACACCATCACGACCCGGCGGCGCGAGCTGTTCTACTGGGCCGCCATCCTGTTCACCTTTGCGCTCGGTACCGCCGCCGGCGACCTGGCGACCGAGGCGCTGAGCCTGGGCTTCACCGTCGGCGTCGTGGCGTTCAGCGCCATGATCGCCGCCATCGGCCTCGCCTACCGTCTCGGCGGCAACGCGGTCCTTACCTTCTGGCTCGCCTACATCCTGACCCGGCCGCTCGGCGCCTCGCTCGGCGACCTGCTGTCCCAGTCGCGCCCGAACGGCGGGATGGGGTTAGGCACGGTCGGGACCAGCCTCGTGTTCCTGGCCGTCATCGTCACCCTGGTCACGTTCCTCAGCATAGGCCCGAACGCCCAAGCGAGCCGGGCAAGGGCCGTAAGCGACGTGTAGGCCGGCCATCCCACGAAACGCCCCCGCACGCCACCACGCATCAACACGGAAAGACCACGCCATGAACAAGCTCATCTGCACCGCCTCCCTGGCCGCAGCACTCGGGATGGCCTGGGCCGGCGCCGCGACCGTCCTGCCGCTGCCCGGCATCGCCGCCCCGGCCCATGCCGCGACCAAGCTGGGCGACCTGTCATCCTACCGCGCCATCGTCGTGGACACGGCGGCCCTGGTGGACAAGGGCGACCTGGCCGGCGCCAAGGCCCGGATCAAGGACCTTGAGGTGTCCTGGGACGAGGCGGAGCCGTCGCTGAAGCCGCGCGCCGCCGCGGAGTGGCACATGGTGGACAAGTCCATAGACCGTGCGCTCACGGCGCTGCGCGCGGACAAGCCCGCCGCCGCCGCCTGCAAGGCGTCCCTGGCCGAGCTGCTTGCGCTCATGGACGGCACGGCCGGCAAGGTCTGAGCCTTGCGGCTTTTGGGAGCCATGGCCGGCGGCAGGTTGGGAAGCCGTATAGCCCAGTCCCCGGCCGCCCAACCTTTCGCGGCCTAATGTCTTTGTCAGCGGATGGCACCCGCCACCGCGGCAAGCACCGAAGGACCACCACCATGCGCATAGACATCATGCTCCCCCTCACCCTGTCCGCCGTTCTGATGACGGCCACCATCGGCGGCTCGGCCCTGGCTGCGGACCGGGACGGCGACCGTGAGGCCACGGCGCTGCAAGGCGCCAAGGTCTCGCTCACGCAGGCCATCGCCGTGGCCGAGCAGCAGACCGGAGGCCAGGCTTTCGACGCCGGCGTGGACACGAGGGGCGGCCAGACGCGCATCGTCGTCGAGACGAACGGGCCTGGAGGCATCCATACCGTGTCGGTTGACCCGCAGAGCGGCGGGGTTGTCGGCACCCATGCCGGCGGCGAGGAGGACTAGGGCGGGTTGCAGCCAAGCCCGGGCGCAAGGCGTTCGGGCAGGAACTGCAAGCTTCTGCCCGCCTAAGAAGGCACGGAGCGGCCTGCGTCCCTCGGATGCAGGCCGTTCCGGCCGGAACCAGCATGATGAGCGGACGATGGGGGGCACCATGAGGATTCTGGTGATCGAGGACGACACGGAGACCGCCGCCTACATCCTGCGCGGCCTGCACGAGCACGGCCACGTCGCGGACCACGTCGCGGACGGGCAGGACGGCCTGGTGATGGCGGCGGGCGGCGGCCATGACGTGCTGGTGGTGGACCGGATGCTGCCCGGCATTGACGGCCTGGGCCTGGTCCGCACCCTGCGCGCCGCGGGCGTGAAGGCGCCGGTGCTGTTCCTGACTGAACCGCGCCGGGTTTGCCGGAGGCTTCAACTCCTGAGAAGGTGGAGCCATGACGACGAAAGCAACAACGAACAAGTTTTCGCCCGAGGTGCGCGAGCGCGCGGTGCGGATGGTGCTGGAGCACACAGGTGACTACCCGACGCGCTGGGCAGCGGTGGTGTCGATTGCGGCCAAGATCGGCTGTGCCGCGCAAACGCTGCATGAGTGGACAAAGAAGGCCGAGGTTGACGGCGGCAAGCGCGCCGGCGTGCCCAGCGAGGTCGCGGAGAAGCTGCGCGCGCTGGAGCGCGAGAACCGCGAGCTGCGACGGGTCAACGAGATCCTGCGCAAGGCGTCGGCGTATTTTGCTCAGGCGGAGCTCGACCGCCCGTTCAGGCGATGATCGCCTTCATCGACGAGCATCGCGGGGCATACGGGGTCGAGCCGATCTGCAGGGTGCTGCCGATTGCCCCGTCGATCTACCACGAGCACGTGGCCCGGCGTGGCGATCCGTCCCGGATGCCCGTCCGTGCCAAGCGCGATGCCGAGTTGCGCAGGGAGGTCCAGCGCGTGTTCGAAGAGAACCTGCGCGTCTATGGCGTGCGCAAGGTGTGGCACCAGTTGCGGCGGGAGGGCTTTCAGGTTGCTCGCTGCACGGTGGCCAGGCTGATGCGCGACATGGGGCTTGCTGGCGTCATCCGCGGCAAGCCGGTGCGGACCACGGTGAGCGACAAGGCAGCACCTTGCCCGCTCGACCGCGTCAACCGCCAGTTCCGGGCGCCGGCCCCGAACATGCTCTGGGTGTCGGACTTCACATACGTGAGTACCTGGTCTGGCTTCGTCTACGTGGCATTCGTCATCGACGTGTTCGCCAGGCGCATCGTCGGCTGGCGGGTGAGCCGTTCGGCCCACGCCGGCTTCGTGCTGGATGCGCTGGAGCAGGCGCTGCACGAGCGGCGGCCGGTCAGTGGCAGGCTCATTCATCACTCGGACAGAGGGGGGCAATACGTTTCCATAAAGTATTCCGAGCGCCTGGCGGAGGCCGGCATCGAGCCGTCGGTGGGCAGCGTCGGCGACAGCTATGACAATGCCTTGGCCGAGACGATCAATGGCCTCTACAAGGCCGAGGTGATCCATCGCCGCGGACCGTGGCGGAGCCTGGAGGCCGTCGAGTTCGCCACCCTGGAATGGATCGACTGGTTCAACAACCGTCGCCTGCTCGAACCCATCGGCAACGTCCCGCCGGCCGAGGCCGAAGCCAACTACTATGCCGCACTGAACGACACGCCCAGGGCCGCGTAGCACTCAAACCAACACGCCTCCGGCAAACCCGGCGCGGTTCAGCTCCAGATTTGTAAGTTCCTCGATGTGCGCTGATGTGAGGCGATGGAGAAGCGTTTCTGCTTTGGGCGTGAGCGTCAGTTCGACACGCCTACGATCGTGCAATGCGGGCGTTTTGATCAGCAGCTCAGACCTCTCCATCCGCGACACAAGCTCGGCCGCAGTATGGGGAGCGACCAGAAGCTGGTCCGCAATCGTGCCCACGGTTGGCGGTTCCTGGCTTTGGTGGCCCGCAATGGCAAGCAACGCTTGGTGCTGTTGAGGCGGCAAGCCTTCCGCGCTGGCGGCGGCCTCGCTGAAGGCAAGGAAGCGCCGCAGCTCATACCGAAAGGCTGCAATCGCCGCGTATTGCTCTGGGCCGAGGCGGCGGTCCCCTTCTTGTTCGACCACGATGGACTCCTACCCTCCACTCATCAGCCAGTGTTGATTAATGTCGTAATACGACATATGTCCATCTCCGGTGTCTTGGAGAGGTCTCTTGAGCAAGGATACGGATACCAGCGCGGAAGCGGCCTTCAGCACATCACCTGTGCGTCTCCTCGCTGACTTCAGTGCCGACCCTCGGCTGCTTGTCCTTGTCGGCATGGCGCTGATCGTGGGCACAGGCGGGGCCGCCGCGTCGTGGGTGCTCGTCAAGCTGATCGCGCTTGTCACTAATCTCGTCTGGTTCGGCAGATTGGACACCCATGCTGCCCTGATGAGCCAGGCGACACGTGGACCATGGATGGTGGCAGCGCCCGTGCTCGGCGGATTGGTAATCGGCCTCATGGCCCGGTTCGGGTCTGAGAAGATTCGCGGGCATGGTATCCCCGAAGCCATTGAGGCAATCCTGATCGGCGGAAGCCGGATGTCTCCCAAGGTCGCGCTGCTCAAACCCCTGTCATCCGCGATCTCAATCGGCACCGGAGGTCCGTTCGGCGCCGAAGGCCCGATCATCATGACAGGCGGCGCGATCGGGTCGCTGTTTGCTCAATTCTTTCATATGAGCGCCGCCGAGCGGAAGACGCTGCTGGTCGCTGGCGCTGCCGCTGGCATGACGGGCATCTTCGGCACGCCCGTCGCCGCGGTATTGTTGGCTGTGGAACTTCTGTTGTTCGAGTGGCGGCCGCGCAGCTTCATCCCGGTCGCCGCCGCCGCGATAACGGCCATCTGCTGGCGTCCGCTGCTGTTCGGAGGTGGCCCGCTGTTTCCGTTTGCAGGTGATCCGTCCCTGCCGTGGTGGGGCATCATCGCCTGTGCGGGCGTAGGCATCGCCGCCGGCCTGCTATCTGGCCTACTGACGACCTTGCTCTATGGACTGGAGGACTGTTTCGAACGCCTGCCGTTGCACTGGATGTGGTGGCCGGCGCTGGGCGGCGTCGTTGTGGGACTTGGCGGCCTGATTGAACCCCGGGCGCTTGGCGTCGGCTACGACGTGATCGACGACTTGCTGGCGGGACACATGCTGGCGCGCGCGGTGCTCCTTATCCTGGTGGTCAAATCGGTGATTTGGCTTGTGGCGCTAGCGTCAGGAACGTCGGGCGGCGTGCTTGCACCGCTGCTGATCTTTGGAGGCGCGCTTGGCTGGCTGGCTGGGCTGATCCTGCCGGGCGACCCAGGGTTCTGGGCGCTGCTCGGGATGGCGGCGATGCTCGGCGGCACGATGCGCGCGCCGTTGACCGGTGCGCTGTTCGCCGTTGAACTGACCGGCAATCTGCACGCGCTACCTGGCCTACTGACTGCGACGGTGACCGCCTATGCGGTGACGGTGTTGCTGCTGAAACGCTCCATCCTGACTGAAAAGATTGCACGTCGCGGACAGCACATCACGCGCGAATATGGCGTGGACCCTTACGAGCTAAGCCGCGTCCGGGATATCATGGTCCACGACGTCGACGTGCTGCAGGCCGACCTTGCTATTCCAGAAGCGGTCGCCGTACTCCAGGCCGGCCGGCACCGCATCTATCCGGTTGTGGATGCATCAGGCCGCCCAGTCGGATTGGTGTCCCGAGCCGACGCGCTACGCTGGAGGATCGAGGGCGGTCACGACGACGAGCGCCTAGGAGAACGGGTCTCCGACGCTTCCCTGGCTGTCGTCCACCCTGGCGACGTAGTCATTCATGCGGTTGATCTCATGCTGGCAACCGACCAGGGGCGCCTGCCCGTAACCGATCCGGGAACAGGAAAGTTGGTTGGCCTTGTGACCCGGAAAGATCTTCTGCAAGTTCGTGCCAGTGTGCGGCGGGAGGAAGGTGAGAAACGAGCCTACTTCGCTCGCCAAGGAGAGCGGGCACCTGAGGTCGCCCGCTGACGTTGCCCACCGCTATAAATAGGCCCTGTGACCACGAAGCTGTGCAGATTGGCCGTCTAACACCGTAGCACGTCGATCAGCAGCCAGCGCCAGGAGTGTCCATCAAACGAACCATGACGGACAGCGGGCCACTCGTTGCCTATGTTGGATGCTGCGGCCAAAACGCACGGACCCTGTTGGCGAAGTCGGCAGCGTTTGGGTTGGTGGCGGCGTTAGGTCGGTTTTCCCGTCCAGAGGCTGCCCATGTCGCTCCCCTCGCAACCGCTCCTGCCCGTCCCCGATGACACCGCCCGCATCGCGCGTGGCGCGTTCCGGCGCGGCATTCCGTATGTGCTCCTGAAGGACAAGCTCGGGGCCGTGTTCGCCGACGCCGACTTCGCCGGTCTCTACCCCAAGCTCGGCTAGCCCGCCTACGCACCGTGGCGGCTTGCGCTGGTCACGCTCATGCAGTTCCGCGAGGGGCTGAGCGACCGCCAGGCGGCCGATGCCGTCCGGGGCCGGATCGACTGGAAATACCTGCTTGCCCTCGACCTGGCCGACGCGGGTTTCGACTTCTCCGTGCTGTGCGAGTTCCGCGGCCGCCTGCTCCAGCACGCGGCGGCGGAGCGGCTGCTGGCTCGCCTGCTGGACGCCGCCCGCGGGGGCGGGCTGCTCAAGGCCCGTGGCCGGAGCCGCACCGACAGCACCCACGTGCTTGCCGCCGTGCGCCACCTGAACCGCCTGGAGCTGGTCGGCGAAACGCTGCGGGCGGCGCTGAACGCCCTTGCCGTGGCGGTGGCCGACTGGCTGCGCGCCGTCGCACCCCCAGACTGGCACGAGCGCTACGACCGCCGGGTTGAGGACATGCGCCTGCCCGACACTGGACCCAAGCGCGACGCCTACGCCGTCCAGGTCGGCATGGACGGCTTTGCGCTGCTCGACGCGCTGGACCGGGCGGATGCACCCCCGGACGCGCGGGCTCTATCAGAAGTCGCGGTGCTGCGCCGCGTGTGGGCAAGGCACTTTGAGCGGATCGAGGCGGGATCGGGGGACGGCACCACAGGAGGTCAGCAGGCCGGCGGCCGCGTGCGGATGCGACCGGTGCAAGGCCGGCCAACGTGCATGAGGCGCCGCGTACGGGACCAATTCACGATGCGCTTGCTGCAAAATGCCTGGTCCCGTCCGAGCACCTGGTAGACTCCGCCTGCGTCAGCGCCGGCCACCTCGTCGCCGCCTGCACGAAGCACGACATCGACCTGGTCGGCCCCGGGCGGCGCAACCTGAGCTGGCAGAGCCGGAGCGGGGGCGAGGCGTTCACCTTGGCCGACTTCACGGTGGACTGGGACCGCAGGGTTGCCCGCTGCCCCGAGTGCAAGGAGAGCACGGGCTGGACCGACGCCGCCAAGCATTGAGGGCCGGGAAGCATGATCCATGTCCAGTTCCGCGCCGCCGACTGCCGGGCCTGCACGTCGTGCGCCCAATGCACCCGGGCGCGCTCCAAGTATCAGGGCGGGGCGTTGGCGCTGCTGCCACGACCCGAACACGAAGCCCTTGCCGCAGCCAGGGCGCGCGAGGGCACGGCGGACGGCAAGCGCCTGTATGCGCAGCGCAACGGCATTGAGGGCACCCTCTCGCAAGCCGTGCGCGGCCTTGGCTTGCGCCGGGCGCGCTACCGCGGCCTACCGAAGACGGGCCTGCAGCACGTGGCCACCGCTGCGGCCCTCAATCTCGACCGGATCGCCGCCTGGTTCGCTGGACGACCCCTCGCCCCCACCCGCACTTCGCGCTTCGCCGCCCTCGCCGCTTGATGGCCGACTTCGCCAACAGTGTCTGGACGTTTGACAGAGTGATAGTATCCACCCGGCGAGGGCCGCCTGGGCGTGAGCCGCCTGCCGCTTTAAAGCGCTGGTTAAGTCGGCGTGTGAGGTGTGCGGATGGATGGCGTGCTGGAGATCATCACTGGCCGGGAGCGGCGGCG
>JAABUX010010753.1_pt1 | contig 10185 bp, 14 predicted proteins | sample 5561851 | NCBI WGS metagenome assembly JAABUX01 (sample SAMN10711883, study PRJNA513361) | rock metagenome | isolation source: Antarctica rocks | place: Antarctica: Victoria Land, Richard Nunatak red sandstone | collected 2016-01-03 | reverse complement strand
ACCCCACGGCATAGCGCTGACACCTGGCATGACACAAGCGCTCAAACCGACTGTCAGTACATCGCCACGGAGCGTCCGCTTCAAGCATGCCAGGCTATCGCTGGCACCAACGCAAGCAGTCCATCAATTTGCCTTGTTCCCACTTCTTTGATCTGACGCTGTGAGAGAACAGGCTAAAGCTACTCAGGCAAGGGCCGCCTTCTGCTAGGCGGCGTAGCTGGACATAGCATGCATGTCGCCACCTCGCAGCTGCCCTGCGGTTCGTGCTTGAGCAGCCGTCAGCTTCAGTTCCCGGTACCAAAGGCAGGCACATCTGCAACCCTGTCGCTAGGCTGTTGTACGCCTCTTCGCCTCACAGCAGCAGCGCCGCGTGCCGCTGCTCATACAGTGAATTGATTGCGCTGCTGCTGCACTTCCCGCCTCCAGAGTCACGTAGAATAAGGCGCGCTGCAACGAAGCCCAGGGCTTATCAACGTCCCTCACCGGAGTGTGCGCCGGCAGCTCCTATGCAGGGAACAGATGCGCGGTCTTGCCCTGCATGCGGAGCCAGCTGCTGGCCGACGCAGAGCAGCAACCCTGCTTTGCACAGCTGTGGAGCGCCTGTAGATACGCCGAGATTACAGATGTCCCGCAGCTGCCATCATATGGTAGACTACAGGCAGGTCTGCACCTTGCAGCATGCGTCTGCACCGTAAGGCTGCGGATCTGATTCAGCCGCGCCCTCGGCAGCCCGTGTAACCCGCGTAAGAAGCCCTCCCGTGCTCGGGCACAGATCCTCGCAGGATTGCGTCCGCAAGCTCTGTTCGCCACACTGCAAGCAGCAACGAATGGGGTGAGGTCGCTCCCAGCAGTATTTGTCCCTGGGCACCAACACTTCTTCGCGGTCGGCCACCGGTGGCTCAAAGCCAAACGCCCAGGAAGACGAGCAGAGTGATCAGGTGTCGACCATCGCTGAAGTCACGCTGCTCAGTCAGTTATGCTTCATTGATCGGCCTGCAAAGCAAATGTCGTTGTGCAAAGCAGATGCTCCCGAGTGATCGATGTATAAACGGCTCGAGACTGCGTCCCCTGGGATGCAAATACTGCCGATGCGCTGCGTCTCAGCAGAGCGAACGTAGCCGGAGCTCTGAAAGCATTGGTGACTCATTTACATATGATGCCGAGCCACACAAGGGGTGCCAGCTCGAGTGAGAAATGCCGTGGTCACGGGTATAGGTTTCCTGGGATCGCGAGTTCGAATTGCTGCCGGACAGTCTGAGCGTAAAGCGAGCTTGGCAGCTCACGAGAGTCTCTCATCGGCTGTAGAAGCGTGGTGGGCTGAGAGCAAGGCACACGTGTGGACGAACTCGGCCTGCCAAGGTTCAAAGAGGACACGACAGCTCTGCCGCACTGCGGCAAGGTGACACCGCTCCCGCTTGTTTGCCGGCATCGTCTCCGCGACGTTGGCAGACCCCAGTTCACCCACGGCACCAGTCGCTTCTGCATTCCACTGCTGCTCCTGTTGCGCGCTTTTGCCACCGCCCCTTCCCCCTCCTCCGCCGGGGCCTCGTTCGCATCCCGTTCCGACCGAGCTCCACAGGTGCTTCAGGGCTGAAGCATGGGGAAGAAGTGGCGCCCACTGTGGCGAAGAAAGCAGAGGTCGCAAAAGGAAGCGCAGGTGACGAAAAGCGTTGCAGCAACGCCGTCAGACTGCCAGCTTGTGACCGCTGCATTTGCATGCTAATGTCAGCTCTGACGGCATGCTGCCCCTGCGCCATCAGGCTCAGAAAGCCGCGCCCAAGAACGAATCAACGTCACCCAAGACCGGAGGCGAGCGGCTTTCGCGTGTGGAGGATGGCAGCACCGCAAGCTGCAGCTGCATTTCACGGTGTGCGAACCCAATGAATCCGCATCAAACTGCCTGCACCAGGTCTTTCCTGTCTGCATGCTGTCGCCGTGCTGGGCGAGCCGCAATATGGCGTACTGGACCGTGCGTTGCGCCGCATGCGCAGCCTGGTGGCACTGCTGACACTGACTACTGGCGGCAGTTTGCAGGGTGCGCAGCCGGTTTGGCTGCGGCATGGCGCCCGCCTCGCCGTGCAACATCGCGGACATCCCGGTGAGCTTGCTGTTGCAACCGGCCTCACTGATGTGCTGTTGCGCCCCTGCTGCATTAGCATGAATGCCGCACGCGTTGCTTACAGGTCTGGCATGTCGTACGGCTGAACAGCCCACGGACGGTTGGAGATGGCTCGAGATGGCCTTGCAAAGACGCGCCGTCGCTCCTGCCGCGCGGACCCGACGCGGATGCAGCGGCGTCTGCGCCTGCCAAGACGTCATCTAAGTGCGCGCTGTTCCTTACTTCGGCAAGGACACGCTTTTAGGGAAGCGATTGTAGCTCTGCAGCATTTGAGGGCTGAAGGACCATCCGCATGTGCTGTTCACACGAGCCTTATGCATTGGGCTGCCAGCCGGTACCATGTGCTGTGACCACGAAGTTGGCAATGTCTGATGCACTATTGTGTCCGCGGCGAAGCGTTCATGGCAGATACTATTGTGTTAACCTGCACCCCAGCCTTAGTGTTGCCAGGACTGCACTCACTGATTGACGTTTGCATGGACAGGGGCGAAGACAAACTCGAGAGCCCGTCTTCCATGTCGCCCTTGGCGCACAACGCCGCCTTGGCCTCTGGACCCAAATCAGCCGGTGCGCATGTCAGGCAATTACCAACAATTCGATGTCCCAAGACAACATGTTCTGCATATCTCAGCCTTTCCACCTGTGAGGCGTGGAAGCTCGTTGAGACAGGTATCCTTCTATGTCCAGTACCCTTGATCAGCCTTGATGACAGGACCTTGAAACAGGGTGTCGTTTTCCTCACCGACCGCTACAGGCCTGGCATGCACTTCGACCTTCCACGATTGCTGACGAATGCCTGAACGTCGCAGGCGAGCTGAGCCCCCGCGCCCTGGACCTGCAGCTCGTGGCGTCCGGCGATGACGGTTTTGATCTGCTCCACACGGCGCCCTCAAGCGTCACTACAATATCTGCAATGACCCACAACGGCGACTGCCCGCCCTGCGGCTCGCCGGCGCTGCTGCTGGGCGATTCGCCTGCGCGTGCCTTGAACCCCGTCGTCGACTCAACCACGGCGACGACGCCCGTGCCGGTCCTGGACGACCGCGCGGCCACAGTGGGCTGGATGTTGGGACGCCTCTCGCCCATCCCAGGTGCAGAGTTCAGCTGCGTTTGCATGTTGCTGACAGTTTGCTTGCTATTCATTGCATCTGCTGTGATGGCTGCTTTGCTGCCTGCCCCATTGCGCCACAGCGCCAGGTGACCAAGCTCTTGATGCTACCCAGTCCTCTGTAATCACAGCAAGGACCGCGCTGCTTGTTTCACACCTAACATCCTTGTGCCGAGTGCAGAGAGTGAGCACAATGAGGCAAGCCACAGCTCAGCGGACAGCAACGTCGGCGCCGACGTCAGGCTGCTGATCAGCCCGTCGGGCATGCTCCGGCTCAACGAGGCCGTCAACACACCGACCCGCCCGGTCTCCGACAAGACAGCTGAGCTCCCAAGCAGGTGAGAAAATAATGATTGCACGGATCCAAGCGAAATGGCTGCACCTGCTGTGGCTACACGATGATCTGCCTGCCCTCACTTATCGTGCGCACCTAATATATCCACCACTTGCGAGCTGATGGACATTTCATGTGTGATGTCGATAGAGATTGGCACCTGCAGACCTCTGACTGACGGCATGGGTGCCGGCTTGCGCAGGCTGTTCCTGGACGACAAAGCGCCAAACGCGTCGCCAAAGAGCTCGGGAAACACGACAGCGACAGCCTGTGACTCCGTCTCGCTCGCCTATCGGCTGGAAGCGTCCACCCCAGACGGAGACAGCACAGCGCAGCCGGCGAGCCCCGGCGGCACCCTCGCTCTGCGTCCCGTGCCGTCCACCCCGCTGACGGCCGGCAACAGTGCACTGATCGCACCGGACAGCGCATTCGCCTGGTCGCTGCCGCCGCCCTCATCTGCGGCGTCACCCGCGAGCAGCAGCAACCAGGGCGCGTCGCCGCTGCCGATCCGGAGGCGGGCAGGAGGCGCTTCGCCGCTCTCGTCGGTCGGCGACAACTTCCCCGCGCCGGAGGACAGCGGCGATGCGGCAGCCGCACTGCTGATGCTGCGACAGGGAGAGGCACAGCACGACAGCGGCGCCATGCTCACGTGGCGCACCAATGAGTTGGCGGTCTGTGATCCGGAGGACAGCGGGGACAGCGGCGATGCCGCGGCCGCTTTGCTGATGCTGGACAACGATGACGCGCGGCCCGACGAGGGCGCCCTGCGCACGTGGGGCACGAATGACCTGGCAGTCCGCGCTCCGGCTGCGGCGGACGACGGTGACGAGGGCTGCGGCGGTGGAGACATCCAATCGCTGCTGCGAGGCCAGGCCGAGGTAAAATCTTCTGCTGTTGTCTTAAGTCAGCATCGCAAGTGTCTACATGCTGAGTTATGGTTTCGTTGGGGCTCCGGCTTCAAAACCCTGACAATGTGCATCGGTAATGACTGGGCATGCGTCTGTTGTTCTGCGTGTGCCTCGCAGCATTGATAGTTAGTAATAATGTTGTCTCAAAGACGGTTTCTCATTGCTGTGCAGGCCCACACGTCGGATGGGAACCGCACCCTGGTCCTGCACAACGGCGTCTCCGCACATGCCTCGACGGTTGCTGTGTCCGTGAGCATCTTCCTCTGCCTACAGTGCCAAGCTCCTGCACATGCATACATCGACCATTAGGATGACGAATCTGAATGCTCCAATCTCACAAATGCGCTTGCGACGGGGATATGCCAGATATGCGCTTGCGATGGGGATATGCCCTTGTAACGGTCTGGCAGACCACCTGAAACTCGGCCTCAATGCTCTGCAGCGGGGTATGACGTTGCTATTCTCCTCATGGTTGCACGGATCTCTCAGACGTTGGCGTGCTGCGCAGAACCCGCTGCTGGGGCAGCTGGACATCACCACCGCTGAGGCCCAGATGGCACAGCGGGAGCTGGCGATCGTGAAGGCCGACGCGCTGGCATTGAAGGAGGATGTGCGGGCGCTGGGAGAGGATCTGCAGTACGAGCGCGAGACATCAATGGCAGCACGGCGGCGCGCGGACGCGTCCGAGCGCGAGATCGCGGACCACGAGCGTGAGGTGCGCGCCCCTGGTGGCCGTTTGAGGTCGCCCACGTCCGTGTCAAAGGCTGCTATGGTTTGAGAAGACATGCTACGTGGGCTTGTGGGCCCTCCAGCCTAGGATGCTATTCGGAAATTTAGCCGAAGCAATATTACGCCTTGAGAGTTGGCTCTAGACACACACATGCGTCAAGTTGCTCCAGAACCCTAAAATGGTTCTGCATGAACGTCTGCGGCTTGTGCATATCTCGCATACACGCGATGACATGCCGGCGCATTGCACGCGCAGGTGCGTTCGCTGGAGGACTGCCTTGGGCAGACGAGGATGGACCTGGTCGCGGCGGAGCTTGACGCCGAGCGAACAGCTGGTCAGGTGCGGTGCCATGCCTATCATTCCTGGCTGGGCTGGGCTCGATCGCATGGCAACGTCACATCAGCTGCAGCGCCCTGCTTTACATCGACCATGTTTGCTATGTAGGCTTGATGTTGTGGATGCGTCACGTGCACAGCAGCGTGCGCTTCAGTTGGATGGTGCTGAACAGCAAGCAGAACCTGCAGAAGCTCTGCTCAGGTTCAACCCGCGTTCTGCCGAGCAGGTCACCGTCCTGCAGACAGAGATGGCGGCCAGCAAGGCGGCGGCGCAGGCGGCTGCCGAGGCCGCCGCGCGTCACATAGACGCCCTGACTATAGATCTGATTCGCTCAGACGCGCGCTGCCAGGAGCTGCAGTCCGCGCATGTGGAGGTGCTATCCTTTGACACAACACTGTGCTTGCACAGCCATTGGACGCTGGCCTTGCCGTTCAGCGTCTGGCTTTCCACACGATATGGATCATTGCTAGCTGGCATCAATGTGTCCCGACTGCGGCTGGTGACTGGCTGAACTAGCCCTGAACCTTACCAAGGAGCTACCAAGCCACTGACGTGGCTTCGCTTCGATGGCCGCAGGAGATGGCAGTGGTGACGTCCGAGCTGCGCCGTGCGCGCGACGAGACAAGCACGCTTGCCGACGACATGATCGCGATGGCCGAAAAGTCCGGCCGCGACGAGGAGCACATCGCGGTGCTGCAGGCCGCGCTGTGCGAGGCGCAGGTGCTTCAAGAGCCACATGCTTGTCCATGCTGTCCGCATATCCCGCCGCCGCCGCCATGACGGATGTTCTCGAAGAGTCACTCACAGCGTAGCACCTCGTCTCTGTCGTAGGACCATCACCTGCATGCGAAGCTCACACAGCGAGGCCGAGGCCGCGTTACCAGCAAGGAAGCTTAAAGTGTTCCCTGCTCTCATGCCGCGCAGAAGTCGCAGCGACGCGCGGCCGCGCTGATCGCAACCTGCACCGCGCAGATGGCCGCGTGGGTCAACCCGTCCGAGCCGGCCGACAGCCCCGGCCGCGAGGGCGGCGGCAGCGCACACGCCTGGTCAGCGGACACAGACCGCGACGATGACGCGGACGATGCGCTGGACGCCGCCAAGCGCGGCTGCGCGCGCAACGTGCTCGCGCCGCTTGCCAACGGCGGCACGAATGCAAAGCCTGCGCCATGGAGGACCCCGACCGCGGCCTCTCCAGTTTCTTCCTGCAGCAGCCCTGCATCCGAGGTCCATGCCGCGCATGGACAAACCGTAGCATTTGCTATGCTCATATGGCTGGTGTTCACCATACCTGGCCCGTCGCACTGCTGCGCTTGGCATATGTATCATGGCTGTGAGGGGCAACGGCGTACACGAATAACATCTGCCCTGCAGAGCGGCATGCGCACTCGCAGCAACTCAGCAACTCAGTGACCATCGCGACAACATTGTCTTGTTTAGCAGAGCGTCGCGGCCGCCCTGGAGGAGGCGTCGCCGCGCCGACATCCTCTGGAGGAGCTGCCGCTGCCGGCTCGCGGCGCCGGCAACATCCTGCGGCGCACCGTCAGCGGGGGCGCTGCGGCGGCGGCGGCCACCGCGAGCCTGCTGCGCACGACCAGTGCCAAGTGGAAGAGGAAGCTGGTGAGCGTCGAGCGGCCTATGCTTCTCCTGACCTGTGGCCGTTGAACCCTAGCCTGTGAACACGCAATCTTTCCGCGCCATGCCTTGCTTGTGTGAGCGTAGGTCACTGAGGCAACAGTGGTGATCATCTGGTACATGAAGTAGAGCTTCTTGCGTTGCAGAGGCGCAGGTCCGGAGGCGATGAAGCAATGCCGCTAGGCTGTAGCAAGCAACCAGCTTAGTCGGCAACTGTGCCGGACCATTGAGGTACTGGTGAGATCAGCAGAAGCAAGTGGTTCATGTCGTGCAACAAAGCACAGATATGTCAGACGAGTGTCGCACAACCTTGCCAGTCTGTTTAGTAGCAATACCGCTCGTGTCAGTGTGATGGCTGTGCCGTCGTCCTGTACTGTCTGCTGTCTGTGAGGTTACGTGGCAAGTCTGATAGGATATACAGCAGAAGTACATCTGATAAGCCTGTACCGAAACTCGCGGGCTTCTGAAAGGCATCACGGGTGTAATAGCTCGCAGTACCCACTACACCAGCATGTTCCAGGTGCGTTGCATGTCCAGATGCCACACTGCTGGCAGGAACGCAGACCAAATGCTGTCACGCAGCGTGCTGCCAGATGGTCAATGTTTGCAGCTCAATCATCGGCCTACAGACGTGAATGGCGGAACACGCTCACGTCAGCTGGTCGAGCGTCGGGACGGCGTCGCTCAGTCTCATGCCCTCCTCGTACTCCATCATCGGATCGCCGTAGTGCAGCTCCAGCACGCGCGCCCACCTGTGCTGCACCCTGAGCGCCGCGGCGGGCTCCACGGTTCGTCCCAGCAGCTCCGCATGCTGCATGTACTGGTGCGCGACTAGCAGGCTGTTGGGCGGGAATGCAGCTTCCATGATCTCGACGCTACGCCCGAACGCCGCCGCGGCTGCGACCCAGCGCTCCAGGTCCGCTAGGACGCGCGCCAGGCTGTGATACGTGGCCCCCAGCAGCTGGTTGTGCGGGTGCAGCAGGCGCCGTCTCACCTGACGAGCGGGACACTCCCAAAGTTCATGAGTTGTCGGCCCCCAGAACATGCTCAGAAAGCAGCCAGCACCGGGAAGGACAATGATGAGGATGCAGTTGATGTGTTGAACAGTGCAGAGCTACGGCATGTGGCGACCACGGAGTGCAACCAGCACAGTGCAGCAGAAACCTCTGCTGTCGTGCAAGGCGCGACAAAAAATTGGCTGTGACAGGCAAAAGCGGCGATGCACCTTCAGGCAAGCCGATAGCTGGTCCACGAATCTGGGGCGATCCTCCTGAACTTCGGGCATGTTTTCGAAACCCTCCACCATCTCTGCTGAGGCCCGCTCGAGCTGGTCCAGCATATCACGCACGCTCGCGGCAGGTATCCGGGTTTTGCACCTGCACCGAGCCCTCTCCCGTGTTTTCGTGTCATCTTGTTTTGCGGACGAGGCCTGTGATACCTCCGCATAAACTGCCATGACCACCGGACTTCTATCATATGAAACCTGCGCTGCGGCATGCACAGAGCATTACCGCGCCTGTTACAGGCGCCACTGCCGGTGCCGGCTGGGAGCGCCAACTGCTTTACGGTGTCTTCTGGGCACACGATATCCGGCACGACGGCGCCGTCGCCGCAGGAGGGGCAGACGAGGCCGAGCATCTCCGCCTCTGCCGGGCTGGGCACCTCGCATGCTTTGCACCTGCGACCACGTGCCAGTGACCCACATCAGCATCGCCAGGGTATGCAGCCGTACTCCCGCGCCACAGCAGCCAAGCCACCAGGAACGCATGCGTAACAATTTTGGGCATCGGCGTGCTAGGCCTCATTGAGACGACGAGCAATTTGAGAGCAGCAGGCCATACAGATGCAGGGCTGATTCAGCTTTCAGATTCAGTGTCCATGGCCAGCAAACACAGAGTGAGGAGCTGCACGAATCCCGAGGTCGCCACCTGCAGTGGAAGTTGTACAGGGCCTGCAGCTTCTGCCGCCGCTCCGCCGTCACCATGTTGCCTTGCTGAGGGCCGTAGCAGTGCTCCACTGGGTCCCCGGCTCGCAGCGTCTTCAGGGTGCGTGCCACCAGCTGGGTGCCCTGCGGGTCACGCAGCGAACGTCAGGTCACTGCGCTCCAGTATAAAGCGCGCCGCAGCGCGTAAGCATGACACAGACTCGACCGTAAGCAGGGCAAAATGCGGCCGCGTCCGTGGAGTCCAGGCAGAGCTCCTCCAACCGGGTGCCGAGGAGGCGCGAGACAGGCCCGGAAGTCGAAGCAGGTGGGCGGGACGCAGGAGTGGTTCAGCAGACTGGCGGCCGGGTACAGCGCCAGCCCGATGCGGGCCTTGTCCTCGGCGTGAGCCCGCGGGACGACATCGATCGCATTGATTGTCACCTGTTGGCAAGCAGATAAGGAAAACTACCTCCGCGCTCAAATTCCGTGCTTTCGGCACTGGACTTGTGATGAGCGCGGTAGGCATGCTTTGACGCGCTGATTTGTGTCTGGCAGCAGGCACGGCAGATGAAGTCATGCACAGCGGCCAAGGATACTCAATTACCTGGCCCAGTGCTCGCAACACTGCTCCGGGCTGCAGAAGTTGCCGCTGGACCTCCGCGCTGTCAGGCGGCCCGCTCTCACGGACGCCCTTGTCCCAGCAGGTGTACGCCAGCGCCATGAGCACCAGCGTGTCGATCGCGTTGTCCGGCCGGGCGGCCGCCGTCACGAAGGAGTGATCCTGCAGCTGCGCCATGTGCCGCGTGGTGGCGTCCCCGCCGTCGGCTTTCGCTTTGTTCTGCATAGCATCAAACGCGTCGGCCTGGCACACTGCAACCAGGATTAGCTGTTACCCTCAATTATCTTTTTACTCCATGGTGTTTGTGAAATTAGTCTGGTAAAGGAGCCAAATATGAAACCATTGGCCCTTGGTGAGCAAGCGTCATGGCATCCGCTCGGCAAGAAACACTGAATGTTGAGGCCAGAGCCTCTGTGAGTGAAGAAACGTAATTGTCGGGGCTGGTGACAGCGGTTGCGCACCAGCTTGGCAGCGA
>JAABUX010010750.1_pt1 | contig 10186 bp, 7 predicted proteins | sample 5561851 | NCBI WGS metagenome assembly JAABUX01 (sample SAMN10711883, study PRJNA513361) | rock metagenome | isolation source: Antarctica rocks | place: Antarctica: Victoria Land, Richard Nunatak red sandstone | collected 2016-01-03 | reverse complement strand
CACTTCAGCTTCTTGATGAGCCAGCTGACCTCATCGTGTCGGGCTTTGCCCCACAAGTCGTCGGGCACACGGTCCAGATAGCTGCACAGGACCTCGTAAGCATTGAGCTCGGCGTCGCTCTCCAGTAGGTCAAGTAGATATCGGCGAACCGCCTCGGGCGCTTCGTCGCGCGTCGTGCGGGGTGGGAGGTCTCGCTTCGGCCCGTGGCGATCAGCGAACGACACGGACGCAAGGATACGAGCCGCCGGACCAGCCTGGACGCGTTCGTCATCCAGGGGCGGGGTGGTTGCAGCGCCGTAGGGCTCGCCCGCATTGGGCCTACATGGCCGGCTCGCCGCTCGATTGCGATGTCGCCAAACCGACCGCGCCACGCGAGGACGCCCGACGGCGAAAGCGCTCGTTCGAATGCGAGCTGTGTGCGCGAAGCAGGTCCCGCCGGGCTGGGTACCGGGTGACTTGCAACGCCGCCAAAGGAACCTGAGACCGCCGCAACAGGTGGCATTGTGATCTTCATGAACCCGTCTACGGGCGACACCCTCGATGGTTGGACACTCATCGAACACCTCGGTCACGGTGGCAACGCCCATGTCTGGAGAGCCAGGCACGCGGATCTTGGAAAGGCTGCGCTGAAGGTCCTCTCTCGCAAGGGCGGAGATCGGTGGCAGCGCTTTCGCGACGAGATCCACGTCATGCGCGACCTCGGTAACCACCCCGGTGTGCTGCCCCTGCTGGACTCTCAACTACCTGATCCAGGCACCCCGGGACGGGCTTGGTTAGCAACGCCGATCGCCGAGCGAAGCGATCGCGCACTCGCCAACGCCGCCTTTGCCGACGTCGTCGCAGCGACCCACGATTTCGCTCTGACGCTCGCAACGCTCGCGACACGCGGGATCCATCACCGCGACGTCAAGCCCACCAACCTCTTCCGTTATGAGGGGCGATGGGTGTTAGGGGACTTCGGGTTGGTTGCCTACCCCGGCAAAGAGGCGATCACGACCGGTCTTCGCGGTCTGGGTCCACGGTTTTTCATCGCTCCGGAGATGCTCCGCCGACCGGACAGCGCACCAGCCGGACCGGCCGACGTGTACTCGCTGGCCAAGACCCTGTGGGTGCTCGCATCTGGCGAGGAGTACCCGCCCGAAGGGCAGATCAGGGTGGACACCCCTGAGCACGGGCTCGCGCGCTGGTCGAGCGCACCCGGACTGCTGTCGCTGCGGGTGATCCTCGAGCAAGCAACACATGTCGACCCAGGACCGCGGCCGACGATGAGTGAGTTTGCGGCGGCGCTGGATAGATGGGGTCAGGCAGGTGCGGTTCAGGATGACCGGGCGGCCGAGCATCTCGCCCGGCGCCAGGTCCGAGCACTCGGTGCCCAGCTCCCAACCAGTCTCGACCCGAGCGTGCTTGCCCAGCTGGAATCGGATTTCGCGTCGACAATGAGAGACGTCCGGCGCCGCCACGACGATTGGCATCGTGAGGCAATGCGTGAGGCAATGCGCGTAGGCGTGGCCGCGCGCAGCGCCCTAGTCCACGACTACGGCGTCAAGGCGGCGCTCGATCTGCACGACAGCCCGTGGGTGGGCTCGCTGCTGGACGGAGATGACTTCGTCGAGGCAGTGATGCACCTCGACATCGACCGGCGCCAAGCAGAGCTCACGCGCGGCCGGCAGATCATGTGGGGGCGGCCGCTGTGGTGGATGCACAGCGTCGGTCTGGTTGGCGGGCTGAAGCTGATCGGCGAGCACAGGTGTGAGCCACTGGCCGGGGAGATCGCCAGAGACTGGGTCCGCTATCACCTGCTCGAGTTCTCCGACCACCCGACGCTGGCCGAGGCATGGAAGTTGCAGCTCGCCCTGATCCTCCTCAACGTCCGGCTGCTCGCCCAGGCACCGCTCGAGCAGATGTCTCAGTCGCTCAAATCGAGCGTGTCGGGGGAGGAGTGGGCACGCCGCCCAATGGACCCGTCACGGATCTTCACGCTAGGCGTACGACGCATCGTCTCGGCACAGCTGCGGCAGTACCCGTGGTCGCCCGACAAGCTGGCCGAGGCGACCGCGGCGGTGCACGCGAGGCTCGAGCGGGTACCGATTCCTGATGTGCCGTGGCTCGGGCCTTGCCACGACCCATGGCTGCAGTCATGGTCGCTCTGCAGCCCGCTGGTCATGACCGGACTGGTGATCGCGTCATCCAACACCTCGGCCGACCGGTTCCTCGACGCTGCCGACCTACACGAAGCGATCCTCAAGGCCACCGAGAGCGAGCTGGGCGTGGCCAGTCAGAGCGCCACCGTGCTCGCGAATCGGCTCGGGCTCTAGCGCCGGAGCATCGCGCCGAAGGGGCTACAACGGCGGCCTGCGACACAGGCAACTGCACGGCTTCAAGACGACCGAGGACCGCGGCCGGCTGCGGAGGCGTCGGCGCTGCGGGCGCGCTCGGCGCAGATACCGCACGGCTGACCGAAGCGGACCCGTCGCGGTGGGCGGCGCGGCCGATGTTTTGGATGGCCCCTCGCTCACAGGCGAAGCCTAGAACTCCAGCGGCCGCCTCGTCACCGCTGCGTAGGGGCGCCAACGCCAACGAGTGCGTTGACCGTCGCGCCGCTGCCGCGTCGCGCGATCGGCTCGGCGACGAGGCGATCACGCACGCCGGCCGCGCCGCACGATCCCTATGCCACGATTGCGCTCGTCCCAGTCGGCCGGACCGGACGAGCGCGTTCGCGTGGAAGCATGCGTCCGAGTCGACCCGCACCTTCCGATCCTCGCACCTGCTCTGTCGCCCAACCGGCTCTGAGCCTGCGGCTTCTGCTTCAGGAGCCGTTCTGAACACCTGGCTCGAACGACTCACCCACCGACACCCAGCACAGCTCACCCTCGCCGCATGACCCCGACGGAACTTACGACCAACAGCACTTAGCTGGAATCGGCGACGCCTTTCAGGGCGCGGACTCGCCCGAGCAGCTCGACCAAGAAGCGACGATGCGGCGAGTGCGCTCGTCGTGCGCGGGCAACATCGTGAGTCAGGGCGCCCGACCCGCACGCGGTGGCGGCCTACGCCACCCAGCGAGCCTCGGCCAGCTCGTCTTTGTAGGTGCCGGTGGCGAGGTAGGTCCGCAGTCGGCGGCCCTTTGCGAGCGGTCTGACCTTGGCGGCCGCCTCGCCGGGCGTCCGTGCCTCGGTTGCGTAGACGTCGCGGTAACCGGGCTCGTCGGGGGCGCGGTCGGGATCGGTGGCGAACACAAGGAAGCCGCGGCGGGCGGCTCTGCGCTCGTTGGCCTCGGCGATCCGCTCGCGTTCTTCCTGGAGCTCCTGGGCCCAGGCGGCGAGGTCGATCTGTTCGCCATGCTCGGTGCTGGTGGCGCGCGACATCGTGCCCTGAATGGTGACAGGCCCCGCCGACGTGGACGGTTTCTCCTCCGAGTCGACTACTTGGCGGCACCGCTGGCGTCGAGGAATCGCCGCAAGGCTTCGATGCTGTCGCCGTCGAACTTATCGAACAGCTTCTGCGGCACCTTCTCATAGGCCCACTCGCGGCCGGAGAGCCGAGTCGCGTCCTCGCACCAGCGCCGGGCGCGGCGGTCCTTGAGCGCGACATCGAGGTCCTCTTGTCCCTTGGTCTCGACAATCAGGCAGCCGTCGTCGGTCAGCCGCATGACGAAGTCGGGGTAGTAGTAACGAAGCGCGCCGGCCCTGGAGATGTACTCGAGCGCGAACCGCGAGTTCATCGTCAGCTTCGCCCAGGCCGCCACGTCTGTCGCCTTCTTGTCGAGGAACGTCGCGAAGCGCGCCTCGAGCGAGCTGTCGACCGGGGTGAGGTTGAAAATGGTCTTGGTGCCCTCGACGGTGGAGCGGGACCACGGGAACGGCGGGGTGTCGGAGACGCGTAGGGCGTTGTCCTCGATCGTCGGCTCACGTTCGGTGATCGCCAGCGCCCGGATCGCCTTGAGGAACGCCTGGGTGACGAGCGCCTGGGCGTCGTTCTCGGCAAGCCGCCGCAGGATCACCTTGTCGTCGAGGTCGACCGGTCGCTCGAACACGCGGTCCTTGAGGTAGTCACGGACCATCGGTGCGAGCGTCGCGAACGTGCCTGCGAGTCGCTCAATCCCGGCATCCTTGGCGACTTGACGGGTGTAGTAGGTGATCACGCCGGAGGGGTCTTCGGCGTACGGGACGTAGAACTCGTACTCCTCGATGATTCCTTGGTCGATCAGGTGCACGCCGCGGTAGTGCACGTACTCATCGGGCGTCACGTCCGGCACCGCGAGGCGCGCCTTGGGGTCGGGCACGTCGGCGGGGTTCAACTTGCTGAGGGGGCTGTCGGCTCGGGTGAGGGCGCGGGTGAGCTGAGGGATCACGATGTCGTAGCGGCGCTTGGCCTCGTCGGGGAAGATCGTCACGACGCCCGGCTCGATCTTGTCGGCGTCCTCCTTCTCCACCACCAGGCCCCCGTCGAGCTCGGCGCTCCACAGGTTGCGGAACGCCTCATGCTCGATCACCACCACGCGCTCGTCGAACCCCGAGCCCGGCGGGGTCATCCGCCGCAGACCCCGGCCGAGCGCCTGCTCGGGCAGAATCTTGTTCGCGGCGCTGAGCGGGCGGAGCGTGACGATCACGCACACGTTGCGCACGTCCCACCCCTCGCGGAGCATCAGCACGCTGACGATGCAGCGAATCGGGCCTGTCGACGTCACGCGCGGCCTTGCGCGCGAGATCGAGGTCGTCCTTGGTGATCTCCCCACTGCGGTTGGTGTGGATCACCAGCAGACGGTCGCCGGCGAAGTCCGGCAGGCGACGCAGATGGTCGCCGGCCTCGTCGGCGGCCTGGGTGTTCTCGCACATCACGAACAGCACCGGACGCTTCCCGGACGGGGAGAGCTTCTCGTCGAACACTCGCCACCGACCGACCGCGACATCGAGCCATTGGCGGTTGCGCTGGAACGAGGTCGCGCCAAGCTCGACCTTCGCGCCCGTCACCTCCCCGATCACCGGTGTCTTGACGATCCCGGCCGCGACCGCCTGCGCGAGCGGATAGTCGACCACCGTGTGACGGAACAGGCCGCCCTTCTCGTATTTGGGAGTCGCCGAGTAGTCCAACTGCGACACGACGCCGGCGCCGGGATCGGTTGCGGCACGGGTTCGTAGTTCAGCGTGGAGTCGCTCGATCGTCTGGTTCCACGTCAGCTTCTCGTCGTGAACGTGGTGGGCCTCGTCGTTGACCACCATCACGCGCCCGCGGGCCGCGATCCGGTCGAAGAGCTCCTCCGCCGAAGAGGCGGAGACGTTGACGTTGACCCGTGGACCGAGCATCGCCTCGACAGGATTCGGCGCCGCCTTCCCCGTGCCGCTCGCCGGCGGCTCGTAGAGCCGCTGGATGTTGGTCAGGTACAGCACGCCGCGGCTCGTCACCGGTGCCGCGTCGTCCTGCAGCAGGACGGTGAGATCAAAGTCAGGCTCCCACTCGGGCGGGATCAGCGGATCCCGGCGAAACGTCGCGCCATCACCGAAGTCGCTTTTCAGCCGTTCGAAGACGATCAGGTTCGGGGCGATCACCAGAAACGAGGTCGTCATCGGCGAGTCGGTCTCGTAGAGCGCGTGGAAGAAGGACCACACCACGCAGAGGCTCATCGCCATCGTCTTGCCCGACCCGGTCGCCATCTTGATCGCCAGTCGCTGGCGCTTCGTCTCCCCCGGCTCGATCCTCATCCCGTGCTCGGCGAACTCGAGCAGATCTGCGAGCTTGCGCACCGGCTCGATCTCGGTCAGGTAGATGAACGTCTCCACCGCCTCGCGCTGGCAGAAATAGAACCGGAAGGGAGTTCCGTTCTCGGCGCGGTGCTCGTCGGCGAACCAGAACCCCAGCAGCCGCCGCGACGTCGCCGAGGCGCCCGGATAGCCCTGCGCCCGCCACGCGTCGACACGAGCACGGACGCCGTTGACGACATACGTGCCCTCGCTCGGCTTACGTCGCTCCGGGACCGCGAACGGGTCGCTGGGCGGCGGCAGCTCGATCTCTGGGCTCACTTGATGCGGACCTCGGCGAGCTTCGTCGTGTCGTTGCCGAAGATGTCGATGATCTTGACCACGATCGCGTAACGACCGGAACTCGGGTACTCGTGCCAGTCGCTTTGCGTCGCCAGGTCTGGCTGCTCGCGGGTCCGATAGGTCTGCCACTCGTTATGGAAGACCTCGTCGCTGAAATCGAAGTCGACCGACCAGTAATCGATCAGGTCGACCCAGGAGGAGATCCGGTCGCGGACCTTCGCCGGAATCAGCTCCTCGCTCGGGATCAGAAAGTCCGTCAGGACCACGCTGGCCTCCCTCCCCTGCCGGCGGACATCGAGATCGACGTGCGCGAGCTCGAAGAACCGCACCGCGTCCGCCTCGGTGACCTGGCGCTCCATCACCTCGCGCGGGATCTGCCGCGGGCGGAGATCGAGACCACGGCGGCGGGCGGTCTCAGTGATCGTGTCGTTCAACCCCATCTCCCACTCCCAGCCGAGCAGGTCGCACGCCTCGATCCCGTTGTCGGCCATCTCGTCCATCACGTCCTCGGTCTCATCGATCGTCACCGGCGCGTCCGTTGCCCCGACGTGCACCATCCGACCGGCTTTGCGGCCGTGGAGCTGGGCGAATCCCTCGATCGGCTCCGCGCGGTAGAACGCGAGGATCGTGTCGAGGTAGGCCCGTAGGGCGCCGTTGCCGGTCGCGACCTGCCACCGCTGGCGCTCGTAGGCGCCGAGGTTCTTGATGTCGAAGGACCTGCAGTTCTCGATGGCCAGCAGCCGCTTCCGCGTTGTGTGGATCGCGAACCGTCCCAGATCACAGGCGATCCACCGTCGAGCAAGACGCTCGGCGACGACAGCGGTCGTACCGCTTCCAGCGAAACAGTCGAGGACGAGATCGCCGGGGCGCGAGGAGGAACTGATGATCCGCTCAAGCAGGCTCTCCGGCTTCTGGGTCGGGTAGCCCGTTCGCTCCCGCGCCATCGGATTCAATGGAGAGAGATCGGTCCAGACGTCCTGGACCTGCGAGCCCTGAGACTCGTCAAGGTAATAGATCCGGGAAGGCATCTGGCCCTCTCGCACCATGACTCGTCCCTCTGCCTCAAGCGCGCGCATCTTTTCCTCCGTGAAGCGCCAATTCCGCTGATAACCATGGTAGTCGTACAGCGGCCCGCGGCCACCGGGAGCCAACAGCGACGCTAGGCGGTACATCCGTCCGTCTTCGCCTTTTCGGTAGTGCGCCTCGACCGACTCCTCCTTCTGCGGGACGTACTGCGCGTTGAACGTCCGCTCGTCGGATTTTGTGTAGTAGAGGATGCTGTCGCTTGAGCGGCCCCACTGGCCAGGATCGTTCTTGGGCAGCGATCGTGTCCAGCGGATCTCGTTGCGAAACACTCCCTCACCGAAGATCTCGTCGAGCAGGAGCCGAAGCGAGCTGTTTGCACGCGTGTCGCAGTGCACGTAGACGCTTCCGTGGGCGCTGAGAAGCTCGTTCAGCAGAACAAGCCGCTCGTACATCATCGTCAGATAGGAATCCTTACCTCGGCCCCACGTGTCGCGGTACGCATGCTCTTCAAGGACCGACGGCTGCTTCATCACGGCCGTGTCCCCGACACGCATCTCCACGGTGAAATCGTCCCCGGTGGCAAATGGAGGATCGATGTAGATGAGATCAACAGCCCCGGCGTATTCGGCGAGCAGGCTGCTCATGGTGAGCTTGTTGTCGCCCCAGATCAGCTGGTTACGCCAGCTATCGATCCGACCGTCAACAGTCCCGCCGAACAGCGCCCCCCTATCACGCTCGCGGGTCGCCCTCGACTCGTTGATCGTCTCCACGATTTGGAACGGCAGGGACAGACGCTCTATTTGCGTCGGCTTGCCGTCCCATTCAAGGCGAACTCCCAACCCGCAACTCCCTTCGCTCAGCGTCTGGCCCCCTAGGGCTTGGAGCCTCCGCGACCATCCCTTCTACCAAAGACGTCCGAGGACCGCTCTAGGTTTCCGGTTTCTACTCCTCACAAGAGGCATCGAAACCAGAAACGAGGTACGTTTACGTCATGACCCCGCCCGATCCGCCCTATCGTCGAGACGACGCTGCCCCAATCCCCACGACCGTCCTGGTCGGCCCCGCCGCCGAACTCCGGCTACAACAGCTTGGCCTCCGCGTCGATGCCCTCCGTCGCCCGCTCGAGTCCGGTTACTCGCACGCAGCAGACTGCACCGCAAACGATCCGCGCGGCACGGCCGGGTACCTCGTCTGGGCGAAAGGAACCGGCGACCTACGCGATCGCCTCGCACCTCTGGGGTGGCAGGCCATGCGCGAAGAGAATTTCGAGACGACAATTCACCCCGAGCTGACGCATCAGATCGCGCTGAGTGCCGGGACCTCGCAGACGGGCGTCGCAACCGGCCCGCCGCCTCGAACGCTGCGTCCCCGGGGCACGATGACCTCGCGTGCGGTTCGCCGCAACCGCCCGCCAACTCTCGAGCAGGGCACCGGCGTCTTCTCGGGTCCCGGTGTTCAAGGACCGCCCGAGCCCACGACCGATCCGCTGACCTACTTCCTGCTGCACCGCTTCAACGAAGAGGCCGAGGAGATGCAATCCGAACTCTCCCTTCCCGACGACATGGAGGGCAAGCACATCACGCATTGGTCGGAACGGATTATCTTGCCGTCCTTCCCGTTCGACGACGGCATCGCGATCCCTGTCGACCCCGAGGAAAACATCGACGTCCAGGTACGCCGCAGGGCATCCTGAGGATCGATGGGTCAGCTGAACCCCACGCGTCTTGACCTAGCTCGGCGCCGACGCGGAATAAAGAAGACCGAGCTCGCCGCCGCCCTCGGCGTCACACCACGGATGCTGAACCAGTACGAACGCGGCGGCACGGAGGCTTCGGACTATGTGATCGAGCGGATGGCCGATGCCCTCGGCTTTCCCGTTGACTTCCTCACTGGCGAAGACATCGAGGAGCCAGACCCTGAGGGCGTTAGCTTCCGCTCGCTGAAGTCGATGACAGCCGCCCAGCAGCATCAGGCGATCGGCTCAGCATCCCTGGCCGTCGTGTTCGACGATTGGCTTACCGAGCAATTCGACCGCCCCGATCCTGACGTTCCCCGCTACGACTCAACCGCCGCGGACCCAGAGTTAGCCGCCGCCGGCGTCCGAGAAGCCTGGGGCATCGGCGAGCGCCGTATCACCAACGTCGTTCATTTGCTGGAACGACACGGCGTCCGCGTCTTCTCCCTCGTCGAGGACTGCCGCGCTGTCGACGCCTTCTCGTTCTGGCGCTGCGGACGGCCTTACGTATTCGTCAACGCCGTCAAGACTGCCGAGCACGGGCGTATGGACTGCGCTCACGAATTGGGCCATCTTGTCCTGCACTCCCACGGCGGCCCAAGGGGACGCGTCGCCGAAGATGACGCTCAAGCGTTCGCCGCCGCGTTCCTGATGCCCGCCCGCGACGTCCTGGCCACGATGCGCCGCGGCGCGACGGTTAAGCAGATCCTCCGAGCAAAAGTCCGATGGGGCGTGTCAGCTATGGCGTTGACCCACCGGTTGCGCCGCCTCGAATTGCTCACCGAGTGGGAGGCCCGACGCGCGTACATCCAGCTCGGCCGCCTCGGCTACCGCGACGGCGAGCCCGACGGCGCTGTCCGCGAAAGCTCACAGGTCCTGGGCAAGGTCTTTGCCTCGCTGCGAGACGAAGGCTGGACACGTAAGACCGTCGGCGACAAGCTCGGCATTCCGCTGGACGATGTCAACCGATTCACGTTCGGTCTACTGCTCACCAAGGGAGGCGGTGAAGTAGCCCCGGCCGGCCCCACCGCCCGGCCCACCCTTCGACTCGTTGACAGTGGAACAGATTCCCACTGTTTGCAGGCGAAACTACACAATGACTGTTATCAGACATGAGATCGCGATCGCCGAAGCTGCTCCTTCGTCCGTTGATCAGGGCGCGGCCTGTTGCGTTCCGAGCTGTCTCTTTGGGCGGCACGGGAGTCTCCTCAGCTTGAGCGAGAGTTCCCCCAGCGGCGACGTACGAGGCGTCTTCGCGCTCGCCGCTCAACCGCAGGTCTGCATAAGCATCGGCGGTGCCAGGCCGGCGCACGCTGACGTGTGCTTCGCCGCGGAAGGGGTCATGAACCACTCTCGGTGCGGGCACTACGAGTCCGACCGGAGAGTC
>JAABUX010010749.1_pt1 | contig 10187 bp, 7 predicted proteins | sample 5561851 | NCBI WGS metagenome assembly JAABUX01 (sample SAMN10711883, study PRJNA513361) | rock metagenome | isolation source: Antarctica rocks | place: Antarctica: Victoria Land, Richard Nunatak red sandstone | collected 2016-01-03 | reverse complement strand
ACACGCTCTTACGCACGATGACGCCACGGTCGGCGGGGGACACGGTGCTCGGCATGATAAGGCGCGGAAAGACCCAGGCCTTTCCCTGATATTTGTAGCCTTGGAAGTCAGGCAGGTCCACCATCTTCTGGACATACGGGTAGGCGTTGTCAATGGTCACGTTCTGGTGATTACCCACAACTATGTATGTCCCGCCGGAAACGGATGATGGGCGGCGAAGGCCAGCGTCGCGGCGGTGACGAAGACGGCACGGATGCCGGCCAGGAGGACGTAGGGACCGTCGCGGTCAATCCGCATGCCGAGTTTGCCGCCCAAGCAGCGCAGCCAACGGATGGCGTCGTGAGGCCAGGCGACGCCGAGGTGGTAGACGAAGAGCGTCGCGAGCAAGACGAGGATGAAGAGTCGCCGCATGCGTTCGAGTTTCTGGACACGCCTATCCTCGACATCCAGGCCATCCTCCTGGTCGAAGCGGTAGGTGTGTTCGATCCGAGAGCGGTAGCGCCAGTCGGTATAGACGGTTTGGGCGTCAGCAGCGGAACGGATGGGGACCGTGGTGAGCAACACGAGGTCGCGATCCAGGTCGGGGTCGTGGGCGAGGAGGGCCCAGAGGGGCCATGTCTGCCCAGGCAGGCGCAGCTGGAGCCAGCCGATCTCGATGGTAACGGTGCGCTCACGCCGGGCGTGCTGGAAGGCCACTTGCACGCGGAGGCCCTGGGGCACGGTGGCGACGAGGGACTCCAGGCGCCCTGGCTCCCACCGGTCGAGACGGTCGTTGAAGACCTCCACGATCCGGTTCAGATGACTGGCACGAATGATGAACTCAGCCTTGGCCTGGCGCATCTGGCCGAAGAGCTTCTGATCATCCAACCCGCTGTCCGCCACGAAACGCAACCGCCGGCGGGGAAACCGTCGCCTCGTCTGCTCAATCGCCCGCCAGAGTTCCCGGTTCTCGCTCAAGAAATCCTTGGTCTGGTACGAGAACCAGCGGGCGTAGGCGATCACCGGCACGGCGAGGTTGACGATGGTCGCCGTGAGGGCCGGATAGCCCGGCGTCAGCCGTTTCTTCCCGTGCGGTCCGGGCGGCGTGCTCTTCATGACGGTGGAGACGCCCTCCAGCTTTTCGGTGTACGGCTTCTCGAAGTTGACCGGGTCGAGTGCCACCACCAGATAGGCCGGATCGGCCTGTTCCACCGTCTCTTGGGCGATGGCATACAACCCCCGCTCCAACGCCTGATGTCCGAAGCGCCGATTCGCCAGAAAACGGTAGACCCGCTTCGCCAACGGCCAGACGTACTCTTGCGAGCGGGCCACGTTGCGCGAGAGTTCCGTCACCACGGGCGACTGGCCCCCCACGATCCCTTGGACCGCCTGCCCCAGCACCCGCCGCAAGCGCACGTCGGGCAACTGAGCGGCCACTGGCGCGAGGAACTCCTTCAGCGCGTCCTCCAACTCCGTCACCGGCAGGTTGGCAATCCCCTCCCGATCCTGTATCTTGTCCATGGCTCCGCCTCCGCTGTCCGTGGTTTGTTGTAACACTTCCAAGGTACAACGGTAGCCGGAGCCTTGCCCACTTCCACCGACAAGATGTGGGGAATCACCAGAGTGCGTCCCCTTGACGCAGGAGTTTGGGCATGGTAAGATACCGACTATCGCATGTGCAGACGGCGTTAAGTGGAAACGTTTCCCTTATCGCATACACTGCCGGGGGTACGTGGAAACGTTTCCCCACCGTACGGGGTGGTATACATTGACCCGACGCCGCGTCGCAGATGAGCAGCAGAGTAGAGAGGGGGTGGATTCCTATAAGTGCGTACACAGAGCACCATGACATACCGAGCATCCGTCCATTCATCCATTGCTAGATTGTGAGGTTCGTGATGAAAACGCCATTATATCGAAGCAGACGGCGATCGTGGTCCACGATAAGCGTTCTCCTTGTTGCAGTCACGATTACGATGGGCACCCTTCAGGTTCAGGCGCAGCGCGCGCCGGATCGAATACAAGGGCAGGCAATTACTCTTCAGGTATGGCACACCTACAACGTGGCAGAAACGGCCCAATTTGTTAAGGAGGGCAATGCCTTCCAAAAGGCGAACCCGAGCGTCAAGCTCAACCTGTATTCGATTCCTTACCAGCAGCGCGAAACCAAAGTGCCGACAGCGGTTCAGACCAACACGCTGCCCGATATCCTGCGCGCCGACTACCCCTACCAGTTCTACTTGGCGGCGCTAGGCAAGGCGCTGCCGCTCGACGAATATATGAAGGGATGGGACGGATGGAAGGATATCCCGGCCTGGCTCATTAAAGGCGCCACCTATAAGGGCCACATCGTGACCGTTCCGATGCAGCCATGGCCGCTAGCGTTGTTCTACAACAAGACTCTCTTCAAGAGAGCGGGCATTGCCGGGCCTCCCAAGACCTGGGCCGAGTTCATCAGTGACGGCAAGAAGTTGACGAAAAACGGCGTCGCAGGCTTTGAGGTCATCGGTGACACGCAGAACGGTTTCGGTTTTCCCTTCGCCAGCATACTAGCAATGATGGGAGCGTCTCTGTTCAAGGATCCCAATAACCCCACGCCTGCGGGCGTGAACCTCACAAGCCCGCAGGCGCGCAAGGCCGTGCAGCTCTGGTCTCAACTGCTGACCAACCACATCGTGGAGCCCGATGTGGTCGCCAACGGGTTCAACGACATGATCCAGAACTTCCAGAGCGGCAAGGTGGCCATGGCCATGGACGGCAGTTGGGAGATTGGCACCTACGCCGCGCAAAAAGGACTAGACTACGGTGTTGCGCCATTGCCTGCCCTGCCCGGCGCACCCTATCGGGTCTTCGCCGGCTACAGCCTCTACGTTATCCCCTCGACGACGAAATACCCGCAGCAGGCCGCTAAGACGCTGGAGTGGCTATTGAGCAAGTCCAACGTGGCCCAGTGGTCGACGTCTTTGGGGGAAATCCCGGCTCTGCGGCAATCGGTCGAGTCCAGCCCGCAAATGGGGACATATTTGTCCGATCACCCGAGCTACAAGGCGTTCGACTATCCGCCAAGCTCGTACGCGCCGTTCTTCTCGGTCAATCCGCCGGTGCCGTATTTCAACGCCATCTCGGATGCCGCAGCAAAAGTGCTCCAGGAGTGGTATCTGGGGCGGATCACCGAGGCGCAGGTTCTCCCGCGGATGCAGCAGGCTGTACAGGCCGTGGTCAAGGCGAACATGTGATGCGTGACGCCGGGGGCGGGAGCCGGTCCTGGCTGGCTCCCGCCCCCGGCGTCGCTGTTCGATCACCAACCAGGTAGGAGCCAGGACAGGGGATTATACGGCGTGACGACAACTGGACAAACAAGGGTCGGACGATGGGGGCGTCACGGGCGCGGTGATCGCACGCGTAGCCTGTTTGTGTTGGTGATGCCAGCTTTGCTGATCATCATTGCCATCTACGTCGCTCCAATCGTCGACGTTGTGCGAATAAGCCTTTTTCACAAGAGCCTGTTTGGTGGTATCGAGCATTTTGTGGCCCTGGACAACTACACGGCGGCGTTGCAGAGCACCGATTTTCAGAATGGGCTGGGTTTAACATTGATGTGGACCGCCGGGAGCGTAATCTTTGACGTCATCCTAGGCCTCATCGTGTCACTCATCCTAATGGAGCGGCATATCGTCAACCGCATCGTCCGCCCCTTAATCCTCTTGCCATGGGTATTGTCCGGTGTCGTCGTCGCTTATCTGTGGCGTTGGATGCTGGAGGGAAACCAGTCGCCCATCAATGTGATTTTGTCGGTATTTCACTTGGGTCCTTACCATTGGCTGGCCCAGCCTGGGTGGGCTTTGGCATCGGTCATCATTGCCAATGTCTGGAAATCTATCCCCTTCACGACGGTGATGTACCTTGCGGGTCTCAGTGCGATACCGTCCGATCTGTACGAAGCCGCGGCGATCGATGGGGCTAACGCATGGCAGAGGTTCCGCGCCGTCACACTGCCGGGGTTACAGCATATATCGGCCGTCTTGGTGCTGCTCCTCACGATCTGGACGGTCACGTTCTTTGATGTTGTCTACGTCATGACGGGCGGTGGACCGATCGACTCGACGCTGATCCTGCCGTTACTCGTGTACAAGGACGCCTTCCAGAATTTGGATTTTGGCTCTGGATCGGCTGTCGCGATCCTGCTCGCGCTCATTAATGCCGTCTTCCTGGCCATTTATGCTATGGCGTTCGAGCGGAGACAGACCGTCCTAGAGGTGTGATCGCTACGACATGCATGACCACAGCCGGTTCGCATTGCAAATCCAGGTGAGGATGAATAACCGATGGATGTGACAACGCAGCAAGGTCAGGACGCTCTCGTTCGCGTAGCCAGAACGGCCATGCGCCGCAAGCGGCTTGTACGCCGCGTGGTCGGCAGGGGCGGCCGTTACCTCGCCAGTCTCCTTGTCGCAGTGGTTCTGATCGGACCCGTCCTCTGGATGGCGCTCACAACCTTGGAGCCTCCGGCAGAGCTTGCATCTCACTCATTGAGCATAGACATCCGATCGCTAAGCTTTGACAATTACAATGAGGCGATCTTCGGCATCCCTGGATTTGGGCGTGTCGATCTGACCGGCGGTCTATGGCGCAGCTTTTTGACCGCATCAATCTCCTCGCTGATATCACTCAACGTGTCGGCGCTGGCCGCCTATGCGCTGGCTCGCTTTTCTTTTCGGGGGCGTCGCGTCGTCAGTATCGGAATCTTGTCTACGCAAGCCGTGCCGGCGATCCTGTTGGTTGTCCCGCTATTCTCCCTACTCCAGGGCGTCGGGTTGACCAACACGCTCCAGGGGCTGCTGCTGGTATACACAGCTATCACGTTGCCGTTCAGCACCATTTTGCTGCGCGGATATTTTGCCACGCTCCCGACGGAGATCGAGCAGGCTGGGTTGATTGACGGCTGCGGCTATCTGGGCGTCTTGTTCCGCCTCGTGTATCCACTGGCCTTGCCGGCCTTCGTCGCCGTCTTCATTTTCGATTTTCTGAGCATCTGGAATGAGTTTCTGTTCGCGTTTATCCTGTCTGGCAACTATCAGACCTTGACCGTCACGCTTTATGGCTTCTCGTCTAACCAGAATATATATTGGGGGCCGCTGCTCGCCGGCGCCGTGCTCGCGACCATCCCAGCGGTGGTAATCTTCCTTCCTCTGCAGCGTTTTCTCGTGCAAGGGCTCACGGCCGGTGGAATCAAGTAATGCGAACATATAGTCGACTCTCGCGTGCCGCTCGGTCCAGATGCAGCCATGGACATCACGGCTCCGGCTCGATCTTAACGTAAGCGGCACGTCGCTGCGCACGGCTAGTACACGTTAGCTCAAATGTCGTTGCATTTAGGCAGCCAAGGGCGTGCCCTGATAGGTCCACTTGAAGGGCTTGGCCATGGTGCGATTGTAATAACCTTTGGAACTGTTACGCCGCTGTCGGCCACAAACGCGTGGAAGCGGGCCCCAGGCACGCCCCCACCAACCGTGATGAAAGGAGGGCACGATGAAAGGGCGGCGTATTCGCTGTAAGCAGTGCGGCGAACGCTTTACCGTCATCCGCGTGGAGCGGGAGCGTATTTCGGCGTTGCGACCTCTGCCGTGAGGAACGCAAACGGGAGCAGGCGCGCGACAGAATGCGCCTCATGCGCGCCCGCTTGACAAACCACATACATCTGTGTCCTCCCCCAGGTTGAGTAGAACCTCGGTCACGTCCTCGCGCACGCCGGGGATGTCCGGCGCGCCCGCGTCCACGCCAGCGGGGCAACTCCAGACGCCGCAAACGCCTAGACAGGCTGCGCCTCCGGGTCCACAGGCAGGCGCACAGGCTGGCCACCGTTGCGTGACGATTGCCGCAGTGCGACGATGATTTCCTGGTCCAGGCGCGCCTGCGCGGCCCCGTAGCTGGGCTCTGTGCCGTCTCGTACGGCCGTAACCAGACTCAGCAGACAGCTTGCGACGCCGATCTCGTCATCGTGCCACTGTACGCCGTGTCGCTGCATCGCATCGAGACAGAGATTATCCCAGCGCACGGCTGGCCCTGCCGGATCGCCCGTATGTGCGATCAGTGCGACCAGCGCGCCGCCGTCCACACGCGCCCCCCGCCGCTCGACCGTGATGAAATAGGGAGCTTCCCCTCCCGGCGCCAGTAACGACAGCTCTTCCTGTACCGCCAAACCCACCCCCACGGTAATCCCCATACCCTTCTCGGCCAGGAAGCGGGTGCTGCGCCACCAGCGCAGCGCTGAATCATAGGCGACGTCGGTCCAGTGAAAGATGCCCAGTCTCCCGTCAGCAAACTCAATGATCCCGTGCTCCTGGGTTTCAGTACGCGCGCCGGTGGTATTGCCGAGCCGGCTCCAATGCGGGGCCAGGGCGTACGAACGGACCGCGCCAGTCACCTGAATGGGTACCGCGTCGAACCCCAGATAGCTACGCAGCACGCTGACACCGTGATAGCCATGGCCGGCGAAGTCGTTAAAGGACGTATGGACGCGGCCAAACAGGCCGGAGGCGATCAGGCGCAGTTTCAGCTGCTCTAAGGGCCGTCGATGAAACTGCTCGGCTACCTCGATCTTGACGCCGTTGCGGGACGCTGCGGCAATGATGGCATCTGCCTCAGCCAATCTGTGGGCGATAGGCGTTTCCAGGAGCACATGCAGCCCGTGCTCGACGGCCAGCAAGCCCACAGCGCCGTTCGCTTGGGAGGCAACCGAGACAATCCCGATCTCCGGTGCGGTCTCCATCATGAGGCGGTCCAGATCGGTATACCACGGCACGTGTAGTCGTGCGCCGAGTCGCTGAACCGAATCGACGCTGCGTCCCCAAACGCTGACGAGTTCCACGTCGTCCCGCAGCACCTTGAGGATGGGGCCGTAGAGATAGGCACTCCGCGCTGCTGCGCCAATGATGGCGACCCGCAGCGGTCCTCGGGTGCGTGTTTCCTCTGCCATTTGCAACTCCTTTCAACCCGCTCGCCGTGGTCCGCCGGCAGCCGCTCCTACCGCAGCCCCCCTGAACCTGACGAGATGGGCACGATGTACCGAATTTTGACGAAAGCGCGCCACTCTCCTGTGCTGCGGTAGCCTAGAGCTCGATGATCCGCTCTCCTGTGCTGCGGTAGCCTAGAGCTCGATGATCCGCCCTGTGTGAGCCGACTCCCGCAAGGCGAGCGCGCTCTTCAAGAACTCGCGGCTGAGGCTGAGCGACACCACCGGCGCGGCCCCGTCCAGGACGCATGCCTCCATGGCCTCGACTTCCCGCTGCCACGGGTTGGCCGCAGGCACCACGATCTCCTCGGCGCGACCATCCAGAGCGGTGACGCGGATGATCGAATCAGGTCCGTGCTCGCTGCGGCCGTTCATACCGGGAATCCAGGCCTTGTCGATGCGGATCACGCCTTCGCTCCCGACAAACTGCGCTCCCTCCACGAACGGCGAGCGGAAGCCTGAGTAGATCTGCGCGGTGGCGCCGGTCGCGAAGTACAGCTGGCCGGCCAGGCCGACGTCGACCCTGGTCTCCCCGATCACCTGCGTGGCCCACACGCGTGTCGGCGCCCGCCCGCCAGCCATGGTGATCACCAGGCTGTTCGGGTAGACTCCCACGTCCCAGAAGGAGCCTCCACCCAGGTCCGGGTTCAGCCGGATATTCTGCCGATCCTCGGGCGGGAGGTAGTAGCTGAACCAGCTATTCATCAGGCGGAGCTCGCCGATTCGACCCGCGCGGATCAACTCCAGCACCTGGCGGTTCTGCGGGGCGTGGAGCGACATGAAGGCTTCAAAGATCACCACGCGATGGTCGCGCGTCGCAGTCTCGATCGCATCCAGTTCGTCCAAGGTGGTGACGATCGGCTTTTCGACCAAGACGTGCTTGCCAGCTTGGGCCGCCTTGACCGCCCACGCACTGTGCAGCGTGTTGGGGAGCGGCACGTACACGACGTCGACGTTCGGGTCGGCGAGCAAGGCCTCGTAGTTGCCGTAGGCGGTAGGGATACCGTGCGCTGCGGCGAAAGTTCGCGCCTTGCCCGCGTCGCGGCTGATCACGGCGACCAGTTCGCTGCGCTGCGCAGCGCGCAGCGCGAAGATCAGAGCCTCGGTAATGCCAGCGGTGGACAGGATCCCCCAACGTAGATGGTTTGGCATGGTTTCCTCCTCTATGGCTCTGGGTGTGTAGGCACAGACGTGGGTCTCGGGGGAACAAAGATGCGGTCCAGGTCCTCGGCGGGGAGTACTGGCGCGTCCGGGTACAGGAAGCACGCGACCGCCCAGGCCGTGGATCCGGCATTCAAGTGAATCGATGCCATCGTGCAGCCGTCCTCGTCTCTACCAGGGTACTCCGCCGCCATCGTAGCGCAGGAAGCGGCCGGTGTCCTGGAGCGTCAGACGGTCGACGACCCGCTGTATGCTGGAGACCGACTCCTCGGGCGCGAGGTGAGCCTGGACACCGCCCATGTCCGTGCGCACCCAGCCTGGGTCCAAGGACACGACAATGATCCCCTCGTCGCGCACGTTGAAGGCCAGGATGCGTGTCAGCATGTTGAGAGCTGCTTTACTGGTGGAGTAGATATACGGCACTCCGCTGTCAATTGAGGCCAGCGAGCCCGCTCCGGAGGAGATGTTGATGATGCGTGGTGCAGCCCCGGCACGTAGGAGGTCATGGAAGCGTTGTGCGATCAGCAGCGGGGCTGCAGCGTTCACCTCGATCACCTTCAGGAGCAGCTGGGAGTCGAGGAGACCGTGGGGTTGCTTCACGGCGTCCCCAGGGTTGATCGCTGCGTTGTTGATCAACAGGTCCAACCCATCGATCACCTCGCGCGCACGGTGCCAACAGTCGTCCACCGACTGCCCATCGGCGACCTCCAGCGGCAGGATCGTCAGCCTATCCTTGTGCTGCTCTTGCAGCTGGCGAAGCGCATACGCCCCCCCTGGGTTGCGGGCTCCGGCCAGCACCGTGTCGCCCCGCTCGACATACTGCCGCGCCAACTCAAAGCCGATGCCTCGTCCCGCCCCGGTAATGAGGACCCGTGCCATCCCAAACCCTCCTCTCTTTCTCAGGACTCGCCAGAGCTCTACTTTTCGCTAATGGTGTGGTAGCAGAACGACGTATCCGTTCAGCGGACTGGAGAATCAGGCGTCGCAGGCTCTTCTCGCATTCCGCGTCGATCTGGCTGGCTCGTAGGCCAGTCTCGATACCCGCACCGACCAATGGCATCACGCCAAAGTAGTGTTAAGGGCCCGCTCCGAAATAAACTATGCGATCCTATCGGTTCGGTGGGGCTGATCCTCAGAAATGATGACTACTTTATTTAGGAGCGCCTACTTAGTTGAGCGGACATCGTATTGCTGTGCCTCGCGGATCAGCCCTTCACGCTGGCCAGGCTCAAGCCGCTCTTCCAGTACCGTTGGAGAAACAGGAATGCCGCAATCAGCGGCAGGATCGACAGCAGCGACCCGGTGATAACGAGGTTGAACAATGCCTGCGAACCAGACCCTTGGGTAGCCTCAGCGTTCCATTGAGCGAGCCCGACGGTCACGGGGAACAGCCGGGGATTATTGAGCATGATGAGCGGCAGGAAATAGTTGTTCCAGGTCCCAACGAGACTCAACAGTAGTATGGTTACGAAGCCGGGAACGATAAGCCGAAAGGCGATCGATCGAAAAATGTGGAACTCGCCGGCTCCGTCGATGCGTGCGGCTTCGAGAAGTGCGTCCGGCACAGCACCCGTCGTGTAGACACGCATCAAATAAAGACCGAAGGGGCTCAGCACCGACGGAATTATCATTGCCCACCTGGTGTTTACAAGGCCGACCTTGCTCAGAAGCAAGTACGTCGGGACGGCAAGGGCGGTGAATGGCACCATTATGGAGCCAAGAACGACGGCAAAGAGCACGTTCCTGCCGGGGAAGTCGTACTTGGCAAAGCCGTAGCCTCCAACCGTAGCGAGCAGCGTCGCCCCGCTTGCGCTGACTACAGCATAGAAAGCGGTGTTGACCAACCAAGTGACATAGACGCCGCCGTCGTAGGTAAAGACCGCCTGCACGTTGGCCACCAGGTTAAAACCGCCTGAGGAGAACCATAGCCCGAAGCTGTCGAATAACTGCGTGACGCTCTTAGTCGAGGAGACCACCAACCAAAACAATGGCAGCAGGAAGTAAGCGAGGAACACTAGCATCACGAGGGTAAGCA
>JAABUX010010748.1_pt1 | contig 10190 bp, 20 predicted proteins | sample 5561851 | NCBI WGS metagenome assembly JAABUX01 (sample SAMN10711883, study PRJNA513361) | rock metagenome | isolation source: Antarctica rocks | place: Antarctica: Victoria Land, Richard Nunatak red sandstone | collected 2016-01-03 | reverse complement strand
AGCATTACCAAACATCTGGCGACACGAGCTGACAACGTTCCTGTCGTTTGAACATGTGTTTTCACCACATCCTGTAATCACTGTCCTCTCCGGCGGCAGGCGTGGTGGTGCTGATGCTGGACACGAAGCTGGAGCCGGCGGTGGCGAAGGACATGGTGAAGGGCGCCCCGGACCGCCTCTGGTCCGAGTTCCACCTGAGCTACAACATGCTGCTCAACCTGGCGCGCGCGGAGGCGCGGCGCACGGAACCGGACGCCGTCATCCGCTCCAGCTTCCTGCAGTTCCAGACGCAGCGCTCGCTGCCGACCCTGCTGCTGCGGGCGCAGCTCAAGGTGCGCCTTGCTCAGCTGTGCGGCCAGACTCTGACCTCGGCGCCACAGCGACGCTGGTTCAGGAACTTGGTCAGCAGATGAATGTAGAAGTCAGGCGGCTGACAATCATAGAAGGACTTGAGAGTCCGTGTTTCGACCAGTCAGGTCACATCGGAGTGAAACAAGGGCATATCAACGCTGGTTGTAGCATGTCCCCATTGACACCCCTTCGAACTCAGCACTCGAGCAATGAGGCGTCATGATTGGCATATTAACAGCGCGCAGGAGTCGGAACGCGACGCAGTGGAGATCGACGACGAACCACGTGTAGCCGAATACCTGGCGCTGGCGCGGCAGGCCGCTGCCCAGCGCGCGGCGCTGCGCTCCACCACCTTCGCCCCCAAGCACGCCCTGCCCTTCCTGCAGCCGGGCCGCCTGGTGCGGCTGCTTGCGCCGCCGCCGGCCGCCGGCACCGCGCCCGCTGCCGCTGGAAACGCAGCGGACATCTCTGCGGCAGAGGGCCTGCTCGAGGAGCCGACGGTATGGGGCGCGATCGTAAACTTCGAACGCGTCGGCGGCAAGTCGAAAGGCGCGTGCTGCACACTGGCGGAGTGCGACAGACTGTCGTGGGTCATGTTGGCGGGCTCGCATGTTCTGCTGCGCTGGGACCATTGGATTATTTGGAAAAAGGTTTTATTCCATATATTTTTCAATGATTTCTTTCTGCTTTACCCAGGACATGGAACTTACCCTATGCTGCTGGTGTGCTGCGCTTCCACCCTAAGTACCAATGGCGCATGCAGATGGCGAGAAGAAGAAGAATGCTGCGTCATACATCGTGGACGTCCTCGTGCACTGCGCGGAAGGCAGCGCGCCGACGCACGGCAGCAGGCAACAGCCGCGCCTCGTGCCGCCGTCGCCGGCGGACGGCGTCCCCCTGGTCATTACCTTCCCGCTTGAGCAGGTACAGTACCCTGCGGGGTGAGCACTGGCTCAGGCAGAGGGCAGTGCCCAGGGTCAGCTCAGGGATGTCATCCATTGAAATGCATAATAGTTACGGTGTCGCTGAAGCATTGATGCCGCCGTGGAGAGCCACGCGAGCCTATATTCGACATCTGCGTGAGTGAGGACTTCAGCTCGGACACTCCGCCGTGACCCACTGCCTCCTCAGAGTCTTCGTCGAGCTACGTGCAGGTCGACGCGCTGAGCGCGGTGCGCATGCACGTGGCGAAGGACCTGCGGGCCCAGGAGGCGCGCCGCGCGGCAATGCGTGCCCTCGCAGAGATCATCGCCAACCGCTTCAAGGGGGCGCCCCCGCTGCTGGACCCGGCAGAGGACATGGGCATCGGGGACTCCGACTTCCGGAAGCTGCAGCGCCGGCTGGAGGCGACGGAGGGGCTGCTGGCGGACCACCCGCTGGCGCGGTCGCCCACCCTGAGCGGCCGCCTGTCTGCCCTGCAGAGGAAACAGGTGCGCCCGGGCGGATGCATGACATGGTCCACATGTCAGGCCAAGCAGCAGCGCTGCAGCAGCCAGCACAGGTGAATAGCAAAGCAGCGATGCACGGGCGAGTTGACGGCCTGTTTCCGGTATGGTCGTCTGCAACGCGACAGAGGTGTTTGAGTGCAGTTCCTGTGTGAGCAGGCGCTGGAGGCGGAGGTGAAGCAGCTGCGGCGGGAGGCGAAGGCGGCGCAGGGCCTGGTGCTCAAGGACGAGCTCAAGTCGCGGCGGCGGGCGCTGCGGCGGCTTGGCTACGTCGCCGACGAGGGCGTCGTCACCGACAAAGGTGCGTAACGGGAGCTGCCGCTGCACCCGCTTGACAGTGATACTGCCAGGGTTCCGCGCGCATCCCGCTTGCGGTGGCCCTCAAAAGCAGCACGAGGTCTGAGCCTGTGCCGCGAGCCTGAGCCGCACGCGGATACGTTTGCTGCTGTGATGATGTTGGCCATGATTCCCGTCCTAGCACCTGAAACGCTGCATATGACACTGCTGCCAGGCCGTGCGGCGGCGGAGATACAGAGCGCGGACGAGCTCGTGGTCACGGAGCTCATGTTCACCGGCGTCTTCAGCGCCCTGAACCCCGAGCAGATCGTCGCGCTGACTTCGTGCTTCGTCTGGACTGAGAAGGCCCAGGTCGGCGTCAAGGTGCGATATCTCTGTCCTCCCCTGCCCTTACCCAGGACTTGGGGATTGCGGATGGGCGCTGCAAATCCCATCTCACAGCGGGCGTTGGGCACACCATGACTTCTGCGTTGAACTGCTGCATTGCGCACGTTCTCAGCGCAGTGATCATGATCACCGGTACCGGGATAAAAACCGAGCGATGTCACTGTGCACGCTCTCACACCGTTCTCGTGGATGCTGCACAGGTCCGCGAGGACATGGAAGCGCCTTTTCTGGCTCTGCTGGAGACGGCCCGGAGGGTGGGCAGAGTCGCGGAGGAGTGCAAGCTGACCGTCGACGTGGACGAGTTCGTGAGCAGCTTCCGGCCGGACTTGATGGATGTCATGGCCGCATGGTACCGCGGCGCCAAGTTCGCCGATGTCATGAAAATGACGGATGTGTTCGAGGTACGAAGCATCGTAACGCACAGCATGTTCTGCAATTACAGCATCTCCCAGTTGGATGCGCCCTCAACAACGCAACTGCAAGCATCTCTGCTTGAGCGAGCATGCAGTGAGGTAATTCTTGATTGTAGCATGCTGTGCTGCGATCTGCAAGTGCCACCAGTGTCATGACATGCTGTGTCATGCTCTCTGCAGGGTTCCTTGGTAAGGGCTGTGCGTCGCGAGGAGGAGGTCTTGCGGCAGATGGCTGCGGCGGCAGGCGCGATAGGCGCACAGGAGCTGGTCGACAAGTTTGAGACTGCCATAGAACGGATCAAACGAGACATTATATTTGCAGCGTCTCTGTACCTTTAAGACTCTTGTTGTCTGGCCAGTCACGCCTCACAACTGCGGTGTCTCTCGCAATGCCACTGGTTTTAATCACAGACCCGACTGAACGAAAGCCATTCACTGCATGCTGGAAATGCCGGTGTCGCACTCCTGGTCAATCCATTTCAGGTCAAGAAGCGGCTCGTGGTGTATGCGGCCTCAAAAGAAAAAGCCGCCTCCCTCGGGACATCCTGTAGGCCCAATCCGGCCCTTGCCCTCGGCAATGCGCCGCTGTTGCACCTTATAGTCTGGCGCAAAGGGCTTGCCAATGCCATCGTGGAACTGATGGTAAGCCTGCATCAAACGTTGTGCTCAGGACCAGCAGGAACAGACCGGCGCACCGGCGCGCTGACGTGGAGCTCGCGATGAACAACAAGAACTGTTGCGCGCGACAGCTCCAGCAGGTCACCTCCGCACGGTAGAAGGGCAGCTTGTCGCTGTCCACGATCCAGACAACATTCATCTTGTCGCCCTCTCGGTTACCGTCCTGGCCACCGTTCCCATCGCCTTCCCGCAGCTCCATGCCATTGACGTTACGTGCCTGCACATCAGGGCAAGCACCTGAATATGTAATGGACTCCCTGCACAATCAACTGCAGAAGCGTAGCCTCCCATGATCACTCGCACAAGGCAGCCCAGAGCATAAGCTTGTGGCGAGTCATGAAGCATGCAAGTGCCTAAAGCATCCACACTGCCTCAGTTTTCACCAGCACAGTGAGTTGGGTTCGGCAGAACCCGCAGCTCGAGCGTGGGCGGACCTTGAGGACCTTGAAGAGCGGCGAGCGAACGCCACCCGGTAGCCCCACCACATTCCTGTAGCCTGGCCCGGCATCCTGCGGATCCTGCACGAGCACAGCGCGACGAGATGGTTTGTATCCTGCTGTGCACACGGATCTAGATGTTGTACCTGCAGACCTGCCGAAGAAGCTCACGATCCAGCCCTGTGTCATGTTGAAAGCGCAGGACAACAAGTTACCTGCATGAAGCCCTCGGCACAGCAGGCCGACAAAGCGCTGGCGCGCAAGGCATGCGCTGGCTGTGAGCACTGGTTACACTATGCGCGAGTGCGGAGCTCACGGATCGCATCATGCCGAACGGCGTTTTGATGAACTGGCTGAAGTAGGTGTCGGCGAAGGCCGCCATCTGCTGCTCCGCCTCGCTGCCCCGGCTGGACACCTCCAGCTGCACCGTCTCCGCGTGGCCCAGCTTCTCGTACACCGTGTTGCTGCGCAGACGCCACGTGATGCACGGTCAGCCATTTAGCTTGCTGAAGTCACAGCAGTGTGATGGCGCGAGCAAACGACACGCATGTTTCAGGTGGTGGGGCGGGTTACGAGTTACGCTATGATCCCACTGTCTCCATTCGGGGTGGATGTTTGAGTTGAGCTTCCCCACCCATACCACCGGCATCAAGCGCCAACGGCGCACCTGGGCCCGTAGTAGTAGCAGACCTTGCCGCCAGGCCCGGCCTGCTTGCCACCCGCATAGCCCACCACCGCGGACACCTGCTCCGGGGCTCGCCCAAGTTTCTTCTCGGTGTCGACAAATTCCTTCTGACGGCCCCAGAAGCAGCCGTTGCCGAAGTACACCGTCTGCGGCGCCGCCTTCGACGCTTCCACTGTCGCTGCCGTGGCTGCTGGCTCGGCGGCGAGCGCCGCAACAGGGTTCACTGCGCATCACATGAAACACAGCTGAGCACTTGGCCGGCGCGCAAGCAGCCATATACACAGTGTGTCGTTACTCGAGTTAAGTGCATACTTCGCAATGCGACCCGGGTGATATGTACGGAAGTAAGGCATTGACAGAGCACGGCACCCCGTGAAGGCAGCTTCACTTTCCGTGCCTGCAAAGGCGGCAATGGCAAGAACAGCGGCCACGGCTCGCCGCCGGCCGGTCATCGCGTCCGGCATTCCGCTGCATACGCATGAGCAACGATGAGCGCCGCACAGGGAAAGCCAAGGGCTCATCGATCGGACCCTTGCATCACCGGGGGGGTGGGATGCCACCTGGATGGGCTGCTGTCTACTGCTGAGGCTGTCGCGCTGCGAGATGCACAAACGGTGTAATTATGCTGCTTGTCCTTCACGATGTTCTGCTGCAGATGCTGCCGTCGCGAAGGTGCGAGAGCATGCGCACTGTTTACGTTGAGGCTTGTCGTCAACATTTCCACTCGCCAACAAAGCCGCTGGAGATCTGCAGTCTTGCGTGTCCACGTGTCCCATCAGCATCAGATGTGCACGAATGCGTCTGCTGCATACGCGCCGTGCAGCCGCTGGCAGCACTCAGCTGCAGTGCTGGAACTCTTGCAAGCGCATGATCTTACACGCAGCGCACGTCTGCACACATGCGCTGCAACCGCAGCATAAAAGCAATGAACTGCAACCAAACCTCCGTGATCACTATACTCAAACCAGCTGCAGAACCGAAAGATTCAGGGATTCGTTGTCTCTTGACGCAATGGTTTCGATTGGTTCCTGCCGCAGTGTTAGCACCGCAGCTAGCTTCTGTGTTTGCTGCTCTTTGTCTGCTGCCGAGCGTCACGAGTCAATGGTTCCAGAGCTTTCGAAATGCAAGCGGCCAGCAATTCCACGCCTGCACCATACACACACAGACCGTCACGTGCCTTCCTTCAGACGATGCAACAGGCGCATGAGAGCGTGGTTGGAAAAGTTACCTGCAGCACTTGGATGCAGGGCATCCGGCAGCAGGGTGTGGTTCAGCTCGGTGGGCGATGTGAAGAATGGTTGTCCGCAGTCCAAATATGTCACGGCGCTGTCCCTGCCAGCCACTCCCGCAAGCCGCTTGTTGACACTGGTCAACCCCTGCGACGCAGCCATTCCAGCTTGCTCAGCATATGACAACATCGAATTGTGGCATTCGGAATGAAAAGCGGCCGCAGCGCAGGAAACAGGCTCGAGGTAGGCAGCTGCCATCAGCCCACCTCGGTGTAGAACATGGGCCAGTCCAGGCGCCCACGGAAGTTCATCTTGTGGCGTGGCAGGATGCCCATTAGCAGGATGCGGGTGGAAGGCGTGCGCCCCCTGAGCAACTTCACAATCCCCTCAATCCTGCGACCACAGCGTTGCGAATCAGCCGGTTTGCCGGCTTACAGCCGCATCAGTCCTGCCAGGTATGGAGGGTGCTCATGCTGATCCTCCTGCTTGATGCCCTGATACATGCTGGCAACATGCTTGAAGGGACGGCGTACAGCTGCGCAGAATGCCAAATGCATCCGATTTCCGAGATCGGTGCCTTTCAAGGGAATTCAACCGCTTGCATACTGCACCCTTGTGCATAGCGTACGTTTGAGCATGCAGGCCGCACCGGCTGCCTATATCACGCGCGGAGGCCAAGACAGCAGCCGCCCTCCCTGCCACGGTGGCGCCGTCGCCTGCCTGGTGCTCGTACAGCGCCTTGGCGTCGCGCAGGTCGTTGGTGCCGACCAGCAGCACCGCGACCCGCGGGGGCCGCGCCCTGGGCAGCTCCCCGTGCTCCAGCCGCCAGCGCAGGTACGCCACCGTGTCCCCGGACATGCCGAGCGGCGTCGCGCGCCACCGCTTGCCAAAGTACGCCTCGAACACGCCTGCACGCGAGATACAGCAGCCATGATTTGACGCGATTTGATAACTACGCCATTGCAGATCAGCAGCCCAGGCCGATCGACGACAGCTGTGATCGTCTGTTCATTGCATTTATCGTGCATGTTGATTTTACATGTGTATCAAGTGTCAGCGCATTTGCACACGTCTGAGGCGGGGCCACTCAGCCGCTTTTGGAAAACCTGTGCAAGGCTAGCAGAGATTCATCTGATACCGGAGATGTGGTGAGTCAAAGCCAGTCAGATGCTGACCTGGCATGCGCTTCCTGGGAGGGTACGGCTGGTCGGACCGGGTGCCGCGCCACATCTCCGTCAGCGAGTCGCCGTAGAAGATGACCTCGTAGCCTTCGCCACGGTCCGCCTCCTGCACGTTTCAGTCGCCTTGTCATGCTGTGCACCCCGGCCAAGATCAGTATGTGTCATGTGCCAACAGGGGCGTGCTGATGCTGAGCTCACGTGAAACCTATTGCAGACTTGCAGCAAAGAGCGCACAGCTCCAAACGAGTGTGGGTTATCTCGTACCTGGATCTGCTCGACGTACGTCTTGTGCATGGCGCTCCACCAGGGGCAAGGGTTGGGCTGCGGGCGCCGCATGACGCCAGTAGGAACCTTCGGGTTGCACACCGTGTTGATCGCGTCCGCCGCGGACGCCGGCCGTCCTGGCGGGGCATCCGCTGCTGCTGCTGCTGCGGTGGCCACTGTCACAACCACTGCTTGTGCTCCGTTGTCCCGCAGACCGCCGCTGCCTGCCGCTGATGCCGCTGCCGCTGTCGCATCAGCGACAGTCTCTGAGTTGACCTGAGCGTCCTCTCTGATAGCAGCGCGCACCCCGGCCACCGCGCCGACGGCGGCGGCCGCGGAGATCTCCCGCGCTGCCAGCCGTGCGTCCTCGCTGCTGTGACTCCGGCTGTCATCGAGAAACACCTGGTTCGTCTGATGCAGCACCAGCCGCGATGGCGCTGGCACGATGCCGCCTGGTTTCTGTTTACGCAAGTACAGAGGTTCGCCTGATGTGTGCCTCGGATCGCATGTGCGGCACCTTGGAGTGTCAACACGGGGTGGTGTTGGGAGCGCGGGGGCCCGGGGGTGCAAGGGATGCAGGTGAGCACCAGCAGAGCCAAAATGAAGAAGATGCAGAGACCGCCGGTCAGTGTTGTCCTGGTAGCGGACCAGAAGGGCTGCCGAACGCTTGCTTCTGGATGGTATACTTCATCTGCGCGGTTGAGAGACGCTGTGCTAGCATTCCGACTATTTGCGAAACTTCTGCTCATTTAGTCATTTTGTCAAACAGGGCCGTTCACGGGCGAGATGCTTGGAGGTCGCCTTGCCGTGCGGCAGCAGGAGCGTCTGGGAGCGAACACAGTTTAACGTTCCCCAACCGCAAGCAACGTCAAATTTAGGCAAGCCCTACAGCGAGCCCTGTCGAGGCGGATCTGGAGCTGACAGCTGCAAGGAAGTAACGACCCAAGACGCGCTGGAGCCGGTCCACCATGCCGGATCTGGCGACAGCCTGCGTCCTCGTCACCATCGTCTTGCGGTTGGCCTCCGAAACCGAGGCCACGATTCCACGAGATCAGCAGCCATCGGTGAGCCGAACACTGAGCACGTCTACGCTGCAGTGGCGTCGTATGCCTCCTCGTCCGCCTGGTCTTACGTACCCAGGCGCAGCCGTCCTACACAGCAGAAGGACTGAACGGCAGATGCAGGACTACTGAGGTGCACCATTCGCCCCTGCAGATGCCAGCTGAGACCTGGCATGTCGGGCCTCAGCCAGCGGGGACGGTGTTCGGGCCCAATGGCAGAGCAGTGGCATACGGCGCCTACCCCTATGGTGCTGCAGCTGGCTACGGCTATGGGCAGCGCGGCGGCTACGGCTACGGCTACGGTTATGGCGGGGCAGCGTGCTCGTACGGCGGCCGGTACACTGGCAGTTACCAGCCACAGTATGGCGGCTACTACGCAGGCTACGCTTCCGCGTACGGAGGTTACGGGTACCCGGGCTACGGCTCGATGCGCTCTGGTGCATGCGGCGGGTATGCAGGAGCGTACACGGTCATGGGCTACCATCCCCCGCCGCCACCACCTCCTGCGGTGCTGTGGCTGCCATCGCCGCCGCCACCACCGCCCCCGCCGCCGCCCCCACTCCCGCCCTCACCACCGCCCCCCGCAGCCACCCTCCCCACGCCGACTCCGCAAGGCGCCGGCTCGGAGGGCGCGCCCACGCCGGCTCCGACCGCCGCGGTGCCGCCGGGTCCCGTCGCACCTCCACAGCAGCTGGCGGTCTGCTATGGCCGCGTGTATGATGGGTGCGCTGAGCAATGTTAGCAAATGAATGCAACTGCCAAGTGCGGTCCTTCCGCGTGGCATGCTGCTGGCGGCACGGGCAAGCATGGCGTTGTATCGAGAGCCCGTCAAGAGCTGTTGGGTTGGCCGAGCCGAGCGCGCGCAGTTGTCACTGCTGACTGACAGTTGTGAAGCTGCCGCGTGTGCAGATACCTCAACAACTGCCTGGCATACTTGGTTGCCGACACGTCCATCAGCGAGGCGTTTGCGCCGGCGGCGCCCGGGAGTCTTATGAACCGCAGCAGCTCCGGCTACCTGCAGATCAGCACCGAGGGTGCGCCGTAACACCTGCAGCCCTGACATTGGCAATCGCTCATGCGTTGCCAATGCCTGTCAGAGCACCCAGCTCCTGGGGCCGTCAGCCTTTTTGGTGGACTGGGAAGCAGTCTTCCCTACGGAGCATGCATCAGAGCCGTACAGTCCTGGCAGGCCAACAGGCACAGTGCTGAGCAGATGTATCATGCGGTGGCGTTGCAAGGCCAACCATGCTTCCCATACTGCCTGCTCAGGAGCCATCCAGCCGGGCTTGTTCCTGTACGTCAAGCCGGCGCCCGTGGAGACTCAGGGCAGCGCGGTCAGCTCGGCGGACATAGCAGCAAATCAGACCTGCTACGACACGGCGACGCTGCTTCCCAATGTCATGCCGCTGCTGGCGGCTGTGCCGGCTGAGGGCTGCAAGCAGGACATCATCGTCAGCCCCCTGTCCACGCTGCTCGCCATCGGGGCGCCGCTTGGCCTCACAGACAGCGCGGTCAAGGCACGGTTCCTCCCTGCGTGCTAGTTCGTGCACCAATAGAAATTGCCTGCCATGCCGCATGCCGCATGCCGCAGGTTATGTGGTACAGCATGTGCCCTTGGTGAGAAACGCAATGTAGCTCAAGCAAGCTGCCTGGCTGGATATGCTGCATGGCATGATAGCAAGCACGGTTCTAATCTGTCAGCGCTTGTGCGTCTACGCAGGGATATTTCCATCTAGACGACAGGATAACGCTCGGCGCTTAC
>JAABUX010010747.1_pt1 | contig 10190 bp, 8 predicted proteins | sample 5561851 | NCBI WGS metagenome assembly JAABUX01 (sample SAMN10711883, study PRJNA513361) | rock metagenome | isolation source: Antarctica rocks | place: Antarctica: Victoria Land, Richard Nunatak red sandstone | collected 2016-01-03 | reverse complement strand
ACGAGCTGAGGGCGACGACATGTTATTAATAGAATGAGAATTTATAGAGAAATTAGTAGAAAATTGCGTGGTATTCTCCGCTAGGCGTACTTACCCCACTACAAGTTTATTTTGTCACCCGCCAAGCTTAAGTATCTAGTCGAGCTAGTATTCTAGGTATTTACTTATAGTAGAATTAATAAGAACCCTGAAGATCTCCCGGACCCCTTATCCAATAGATCTGTCGCTTTGTGCCTCTAATTAACCGCTTTTGGTTTGGCTTACTTTTGCGAAGAACATCAAATTCCTAATATTCTTCACATTCTACCCACGTATGCACCGACGCATCATGATATTTTCAATATAAATCATGTTATTTGATCCATTTTATGCTACTCAGCCATGTCAAAATTAGGAAAATCGGTGCAGTGGATTAAAAGATATACGACAACGCCTACCAACATGACTACCATCAGTCTGAATAGGGGGAAATATCCCTCTCATTGCCAGGTATGTAACGCTGTTAGCATGGTCCAAATCGGTCCATTGCTGCATTAGCTAATGCTGTCGCATTCACAGGCCAAAAACCCTACTATTCACGTCGCCTACTAACGTATCTAATATCCACCTACCAACGTGTCTGATATCGGCCTGAATAGGGGGTGATATCCGTCTCATTGCCAGGTAGGTAACGCTGTCAGCATGATCTAAATCGGTGCATTGCTGCATTAGCTAATGCTGTCGCATTTACAGGCTAAAAACCCTACTATTCACGTCACCTACTAACGTGTCTGATATCAGTCTGAATGGGGGGTGATATACGTCTCATTGCCAGGTATGCAACGCTGTCAGGATAATCCATATCGGTCCATTGGTGCATGCATAGGCCAAAATATCTGATATGCTCCCCGCTATTCACGTCACCTACTGAACGCCAGGTAGTTGGGGTGATATTCCTAAGCAAAAATCTGGATCCTTACAGGCATTTTCTAGTATAAATAATAATAGAATATTAAAAAATAAAGTAGAGAAAGCTTGAAAAGAATTTTTATAAGATAAACTATAAAAATCTATCCTTTATATAACTTATATCTTTAACCTTATAATATAAGACTTTATTAAAGCCTTGAGTTCAGAAGCTTTAGATAATATAGTAATTTTATTAGAGTATACTTAAATTAAAGATACCTAAGTAAGTATAAGTCTATCTATTATAATTAAAAAGGTATAATATTATCAAAGTAATATAAATAAGTAATATATTTATTATTATTTAAAGTAGATCCGCGCTCTTATATTAGCTATTAACTTATCAGCTTTACTTTTAATAATTATAAGAAGGCTCTAGTAAAAGACTTAGAAAACTTACATAAGATATTTATATTTGTTAGAATTCTATATACTTAATAGTTTACTATATATTAGCTACATAACTTTGTTAATACCTAGATAGATAAAAATCTAAAAAATCTAAAATTTAATAAGATTTACCTTAGTAAATATAAATAGCTTATAGTCTTACTACTTAGTAATATATTAAATCCTATTTATTAACTTACCTTAATAGTTTCTTTAAAACAATAATTAAACAACTAGCTATTAAAGTTTAATCTAGCTAGTATAATACGCGTCTTACGTATATTACTGAGACTTATTATAAATGTATAAGCTAATTATAAGTACTTTAGTAATTCGAGTTAATACTAAAAATAACCTCTAAGTACTAAAAAAACAGTTAGTCTAATCAAGATAGTAAATAGTAAAAGATATACGCTAATCACATGAATTAAATTACTAATCTATTTAAAACAGTCTGATTCCTCTTATAGAAGACAGTTGGTGCGAGGTAGAAGGGGCGCTGAATAGGCTAGTCGTAGCGGAAGCTAATGAGGCAAGCTAAGCCGGAATACACTTGATACTTTTCTAAGCCTAAACCTGTAACCGCTTAGATTACATATTAGGTGTAGGGATTGAAAATGTTAAAGTCTAATATAATAAGTATAAGTTATACATACGTGATTAGGTATATATATAGTAGTGTTAATAACTAATAGATAATATAATAAATATATAGAAAAGAAGATATGAAAGCTAAATTTCTTCTAATATCTACTAAAGTATACTTTATAATTACTAAGATTTACCTAAGATAATTTTTAATACTCCCTCTTAGATTAGTAATAATAAAGTAGGATCTCTATTATTAACTATTATATTTAAATACCCTTATACTTTACTTAGAGCTAGTCATATTAAGGGATCTATATATTAGGCTTTAATATTAACTTATTAAAGATAGACTTCTTTAGTTTTAAAGACTAGTTAATAAGCTAGATAGTGTCTTATTTAAGTATATCTTATAATAATAATATAATTAATTAGGTTAGTAGCTAATTTTATAATCACTTAGTTATTGATACTTAGAAGTACTAGTACTACTCTCTTATTATATCGTAGCTTCTTTAATATAAGATTAAGGTATAGTACTTCCTTATATACTTTTATTATAGTAATATATTTAGACTTATATATAGATATTACTACTGGCTTTTATAATTTAGATTACTAGGTAATAAGGCTATTACATAGTTTATAGATATATACTTTAATAGAGTAAGACGTCTTATAGTTATTATGATAGGACGTGTTAATAAAGCCTTCTAAGCTGTTACTCTTACCTAGTTAGTAGATTAGACTATTATTAACTATCCTAGCTGGGTAATATAATACCCTTATCGTCGTATTTATATATTACGGAGAAGAGTTATACAGAGAATAACTTAAAGTATTAATAGTATAAGTAATATTAAGCCTAGTTATAATACTTAAAGAATTAAGTACCTTTATAAGAGACTAATAAGCCTCTCTATTAGATTAGGAGGCTATATAGCTATTAGAAGTAATAGTAATATACGCCTATTTTATAAGCGACTTTACTAGTAAATATATCTTAATTATCATATAATGTATTTTATCTAAATGATCTAAATAGACTATTTATTTAGATTTCTAATAATATTTATACCTAGGTAGTCTTTGAAATCTCTTAATTCTTTTATTACTTTATGATTATAGTCTTAATATATAACTCCTATTTATTAATAGTTAAATCTTTTAGATTAAAGTACCAATAAATTACTTTATAGTATAGTAATTTAACCTAGTTTAAACTGTTAGCTATTTTTATAACACCTTTATTAGCTATTACCTTATCAATCTTAATATTTAATAATTAGCTACTAAAGTTTCCTTTTTTAAATAACCTACTAATTTTATTAACTTATATATATTAGATATATAAATTAGACTCTACCCTTAGATAAACATTAAAAGAATAGTTATAAGGTGTATTCTTCTACTCCTTATCTCTCTTTATTACCTTAAGGGTTTTAAGTAAGTATAGCTTATAATTGAAAATTAGTTTTACTAAGGAGCTCTTTAATTATTATCTTTACTTACTACTCTTTATATTTATCTTTATTAGCCTAATAATATTATATCTCTTTTTTAAGCTTAAGAAGCTCCTTTTTATAATATAACTAGGCTAATTTAATCTCTATTTTAATAATATATTATTCCTCCTCTTTATAATAATAAGCCTCCTTTTTTTATACTTATTTTGTAATTATTTACTCATCTTACTCTATCTTCTTTCAAGCTTAAATATAAGCTTACTCCTTAGCCTTCTTCTATATTAGGACTAAGGCTAACGGGCCTTATACTACGCCTACTCAAGGTATTTCCTATTATAGTCTAAGTGGATTACTATATTACGGTAACAATTAGTTAAACTACTTAATTACTAGATTACGGTAATAATTAGTTAAACTATAATTTACTAGATTAATAGAGCAATTAGTTGAACTATACCCTTAGTAGGATTTCCTATATCTATATAAATAGTAATATTTCCCGCCTAAATAGGAGCTTTGTACTTAACTTATATTACCTTCTAGATATATCTCCTCGACACTAAATATAAATATATTATACTAGACTGGTTTAGTATAAAGCCTACTTATCTTATCTTTAATACTCCTTTCTATAAGATCCTTAGACTTATTAACTTAAGGGATAACTAGGTCGTAATACTTTAAGTACTCTTAAGATAAGTACCTTAGGATAAAGGAACCCTACCCTAAGTAAATAAGGTTTATAACGCCTAATATTTAGTAGTAATAATAAGGATAATTCGCGAATGGTTGTCAACCAGGGATTCATGAATACTACTAGTGAGTCCCAGAATCTGCTCACAGGTAGCCTCTCTGACTCGTAGAAAGCGGGGGCGCGGAGCCAGAGGTGGTGAACTTTCGGGGCGCCTGCCATAAGCATTTCCGAACGTTGCCACAGGCCGAAGCCTTTATGGCAGATTGGGTGGAGATGTCTGCTCGCATGGTCAAATACAAGACCAAACAGAAGCTGGTGGATGGTTATCGACCGGCAACAATGAAGGGTCTGCCAGTTGAACTTACTTTGAAGACTGGGGGCAGTAACGACGAAGACGAGCTTGCAGACGGCTTGGGCAAACTCGGAGTAGAGTAGTTCCGAATACTATCTTATATCTACAAACAACGCGTCGTCCAAGGAGCATCTCTTGCTCTACAAAACTCTACACGGTGGACTTCCACGTGTTTCCATATTACCAACACGATGTTCCAAGACAGCCTAATTACTGCCGTGTCATTACACTATACCCTTTAAGATTACGCAAGATTGAAATCTACTGCAGCATCATATCCCAAACCTTCTGGACTTTCCGTGTCAGCTCCCTCTTATCTACCGCAACCCTCTTGTTTCCATCTACCTCATCCTCCGGCCTCCATCACGTTTGGCCACGAAGTCCTGCAAAGTCTCTTGATCATCTTTGTATCCTTCATAATCTATTCCTGCACAAGTCGCAGTCATCTCCAAAGCTTTCTGTGCCCATTCACAGGCCTTCCTCATATTGCCGGAGCTGGCATTGAAAGTTGCGGCTTCTCGGAAACTGCAGCACTATCAGCTTCTCTTTATTTCATTATGATCGGGGTACAGGGGCCCAATATACTTTCGAGTCAATTCCATATTTTCTACTCCTTCTTCACGGAGCAGCTTCGCATACTCGAGCACAGCACATAAAGCCGTTCTGTCATTGCTGAAGGGGCTCAGCATCGGCAAAGTACTGTGCATGGCCAAGTCCTGGTCGATACGGAACAAGCGCTTGCGCCTCTTCGCGCTAGCTCTGCCAAAGGCAGTGGAGGTATCGCACGCTGGACAACCACAAGTGAAGCCATATCGCTCCAACTGTTTCTCACGTTCAGCGTGATCAATGCAGATCTTGACGTACGTAGTCAAGATTTCCTCGCCAGCTGCGATATCCTTGACCGCGTGCACTGTTTCTCGCCCAATGGACTTGTTCCAGCAGTGATGGAGGTTGGGCAAGCATGAATGATTGATGCGTGATGCTTCAGGGCATATGACAGATCCCTCCGCTGCCTCGAAAGTGTTCGTTTCGTATATGGCCATGATCTTTACGAGCTCTTCAATGGATAGAGCTGCTGCCCTCGGTCGTAAACTTGGCTGAGCGCGGATGATGCTTGTTCTCGCGGCATCACGAGCGTCAAGTCGCCGGCAATGAAGTGATAGGAACAAGGCTTGCTCGTCCGGTGAAAGCTTTGCGAATTCGGCAGGAACGTCCATTGCGTTTCCTTGGGTGAGTTGAATCAATGGCCGCTCGCACATGATTCTGGATCCGCACTTGAGATCTCGACAAGCAAAGACACCAAGGCCTTTTCCGGCTGCTGCTTTGACCTCATAGAGCTTGGTTGAGGTTGATGCGTGTATGGGGTTAGCACCGTGTCGTCTATGGAATCGGTACTACTAACAGAGTTCTTGTATTGCATTTGACCCTTCGCCAGCATCTATACGTACAGCATCGCCTCTGTCCTCCATTATGGCACCCTTTCCCTTACTCCCGGCGGCAGTGTCTTGATTGCCCGCTTTCGGGCCCTTTCTACCCTTTTTCTTTTGGCCACCGCGATGGTTCTTGCGTTTGTTACCCCCGATCGTTTTGAGTGCTCCCTCGTTTGGCAGATTAAAGTTAGGGTCAACATTTTTGACCTCCATCGCACTTGCGCGAGATGATTTTCCAACAGGAAGGGTGAGACGTGGAGAAGGTGGGAACGAGGCAGGCCGCAGCCGCCCCGCTAAGCGAGTTTTACCCCGCAGGTATCGCCCAGTGGATGGCAAAGTCCATACCCCACAAACCCGTCTGAGAAACAAGATTTGTACTACAACGCCTAGCGCCCAAATATCGACTGCTGTGGTAATAGGAACGAAGTGGTCATACTTGGTAAGATTGTTTTTCCATGTTTCAGGAGCAATATACAGAGTCGTTCCACAGCTAGATCCAGTCCGTCCGAGGCACTGGAAGAGGAGTGTGGCATCGCCTGGAAACGCCCTCGCCTGAATACCGATGATATCGCCAAGCCTTCACACAGATGGCTGATCTGGCGAAGCAGGTGGCTGATCATCTTCTGCAACTCCATCCTTTTCAGCCTAGAAGACATCCGCAACAGATTCCACTGCTGGCTTCAAACGGTGTATCCAGAGGATTAGCAGGTTCTCCGGAGTATATTTGTACTCTCGAAAGAAGGCAAGGAGAAGGTGCTTGGGAGGAAGACAACTGTTGCGACATTGCTGGGGGATGCAAGCAAGCAAAAGAATGAGCGAGGCAGGAGAGTGGGAAGGTTGATAGGTTGATTGCTAAGCTAATGCCTTCTCTACCCACGCCAGCCTAGCCCCAGACCTCATCTACCACCCGAACAAGGCCCTCTCACCCCCATCCTCGTCTCCATCGAACAGGTCAGGCTCGCCGGGGTCCTGCTGCACGTAGCTCTCATCGTCCAACTCGAGATCGTCCCGCCAAAACACAGCAAAGAGGGTCAAGAGCTTCACGAGCACCCTTCTTGGTTGAGGAGGCCGAAGATGCTTGCAAGAAGAGCGCAAGCGGGTCTCTTGCTCGAAGTCTGCACTCTTACCTTGAGCTGTAGGTGGTGGTGTCGTCGTATCGTATGGAAGTAAGCAGTACTGGCGATGGGGACTTATAATGGGAAGGAGGGCAGGCAGGATTGAGAGGGGAGGGAAGTGGGCTTTCAGGTGAAGGGAGAGCATAGGACCTGCTTTCTAGAGCGGGCTTAGCTCCAGTCTCGTTTGTTGACATTTGGCAGAGGTAATACGAGGTGCAAACTCTAAACCCACCAATGGTCTCGCGTGAAGAATAATCGACTGCTCTCACGTAAGGGCGGTGTAAAGGGGGATACGGGGGGAAGGATATATTTGCGGTCATGTCAGCTTGGATGGCCGCACCAGTATGGCTGAGGGGAAGTGAGGTGGGTGATCCTAGTGCTGACAGATGGCGCCTATCCAGACGTTCCATCCTCCACGAGAAGACAGAAGACTCTATCTCTAATCCTCCCCTACTCCCTGATACCCTCCTCTCGTTGGCACACGATACACACAAAACAGGCTCAGCTCTGCAAGATCTCCACGACCAAGGGAACTCGAGCCTCATCACTCTGGTAGGGGGAAACAGCAAGGGGACAAAGGAACGAGCTGCAGTACAGACAATATCATCCCCTACTCTCTCCGATCGCCTTTTTCCATGTGAAGCCCAATACACTTTACAGACGCCGAGCCTGAGACAACCACAGGGTCCACCGATATTCGAGATTCCTCCAAGCGCACAGCAGACAGTGTAGGTTTGAACGAGGGCGGGGAAGGTGTATACAGGTTGGAGAAGGCCCGGCGTGCAGGTCAGTACGCAGGTCCTAGTCGCTGTAGGCGCGTCTAATGACTCTAGAAAGACCCGACCACAATCGATGATACAGATACCGACGATAATATAAACAAGGTCGAGTTCGCACGGAGCCTATCGCGACCTAAGCCTGTCTTCAGACGGCCTCCCTCTCTGCGAGACTTCCAGCAACGCGAGAATAAAACAAGCTCAAGTCGTTCCAGTGAAGTTGGTGACAGTCAAGGTTTGCCTCCCAGTACATTTCCGACCAGCACCGGGGATTTCTTCTGACAGACTCCAGGTGACCCTATCGTGGTGGAGGATGACGAAGAAAAGAAGAGCGAAACTGGCGATTCTACCAGGGCTACGAGCGTTGAGTCTAAGATTAGTACCTTATACCTCCAAAGCTCCCACCCGAGGGAACAGCCAAAGACACACGGTTGCTTCAGTCCTCCTACTACCACCGAACCTACCACCTCCCCCCTTAATCGCCCTATCTCTCCCAGTGTAGCACTACCCCAGGAACGAGGAACGCAAGCTGTTCACAGAGGTGTTCACGGAGCAACAGCGACTCTTCTAGCCTGATCCACCTCGGTAACGTGCCCCCTCTTCCTCGCATTCGTAGGGGTGGTCTTGGGAGTTGTGATGTCGGCGCACTCGTAGTGATGAGGAAGGTCCGGATGAGCGTCGAGCCAAATAGGAATGCTGCTTGACGAACTGCTAATGCCGTCTCGGTGCTCGAGAGGGAGTTTCGCCATGAAGATGGAGAGGAGGAGCAAACGGTGGCGGTAGGCAGGGCGGCTTCGTTGACCTTGGGCAGACTTTACTGAACAGAACGGAAGTGTTCCGTGGTCTCCGCAAGATAGAAGGGTTCACCCCCCAATGGTCCATACCCCCCAATGGTCCAGCCCTATAACAATCCATTTCCACGACTATTAAACACCATACAACTATAGAGACATGCCAAAATCTATTAGATCTTACCCCGGAGTAATATTAATTTATATAGCATCTATTATGTAGATCTAGGTACCTCATGCGTAATTATGGTTGCTTCGCGGACCATTTGGGGGGTGAACCAATCTATAGCTTGGCACGCTTGGCACTATTCTATGGAACAGAGAGAGCGTCACGCAATCTACAATAACAACACAATAGCACATCAGTATATTTAGATACCCAACAGCCGTACGCCTATAATCATCCTCCAAGCCCGCTGGAACCTCCATCCATAGCCCATAGAGCCTGCCTGCCTACCCCAAGTCCTCCACTACGCCTCTTCTTCTCTCGGCTATCACCTGCGATCCAGTCTGACAACCCGAAGACCCCTCGACTCTCACCATCTACAGATCCGCAGCTTCGCGTAACACAACTTGGCCCCTTCACTACCTACCACCGACACGTTGCGTCACTCTACATTGTGGTGTCAAGACACATGTTCTGGGAAGTCTGTGAACAATCGGACCTTTTCGCGAGGATCGATCAATGGAAACAAGTGGTTGAGGGTACACTGCAACAAGGATGTATAAGACAGTCGCCTTCGCATAGCAAGAAGCTTCATCACATGAACCTTCGCTCTCAAGCCACACGTCCTGCGTTGGCACGAGTGTCGGGAAATTCTCACTCGCGAAAGCGCAAGGCATCTGTGGTGATGGCAGATACGGCCGCCGTCAAGGCTGGTAAGAAGGTAGCGAAGGACGGGGATATCGGGGAAGTAATACCACGTCCAGGCCGAGGTCGACCGGCGAAAAATCCAAAGGCAGACTCGAATCAAGATGAGACCCAGGAGCAGCCCGCACCCCGTCCTCGAGGTCGACCACCCAAGTCCCAAGACCAGGCGCTTGTGGATGCTCTCGAGTTGGACCTACAGGTTCGACCTGGTTTTTCTCCCTCAATATGGTCTACATCCGGTCCAAGCTCACCGCGCAAAGCAAATATTTCGCCCAGCAAAAGACAGTTAACTCTTGACAAACAGATATCGGAAGCCGCTATCGACATGCATTATCTTAGCCGCTGCGACCCTGCCGTTCGTCTGACTACATTCCGCGAGCTGCGTGTCGAAGGGACGAGTATCGTGTCAGCGGTCGAGGAGCTATTTGCAAAACTTCAGCATATACCTCACGGAGTTATACCATTTGCACTCGAGGTATTTCTCTCCATATGACATAGCCTGTGCCTTGCTAACACTTCTCCAGCAAGCATATGAGGAAGATGCTAATACCCCGCGGAAATCGAAGGAACCACATTCGAAGTCGCATTACATAGCAGTTGGGGAAGCACCATTTCCGCACCGCTGTTTCGATCGCATGAAGACCACCGCAGACAATGTATTAGAGAAGGCTCTGAGGGCCCAGTCCGAGGGTGCGCATGAGAAACAGTGGGGTGCTTTGGTCAACCAGCTATTGTGTGAGGTTGAGCTTTGGCAGAAGTGGCCCGGGCA
>JAABUX010010746.1_pt1 | contig 10191 bp, 17 predicted proteins | sample 5561851 | NCBI WGS metagenome assembly JAABUX01 (sample SAMN10711883, study PRJNA513361) | rock metagenome | isolation source: Antarctica rocks | place: Antarctica: Victoria Land, Richard Nunatak red sandstone | collected 2016-01-03 | reverse complement strand
TGCAGCTGAAGCTCTCGTTGTCAGCGGCCCGCTGCCTGGCCAGCAGCGCCGCCGCCTCCGCGGTCGCCAGCCGGCTGCTGAGCTCAGCTGCCTCCGCCAGGAGTGCTGAGTGGGCGTCCGCCTGGGCCCGGCGCGCCTCCTCACTAGCCTGCAGGGGCACTTCACGAGCAACGCTCGTTGTGCCGGGTCGGAGTGTAAACGAAGACCGCGCTACACAGCAACACATGAGCAGCTATTGCTTATGTGTTGCTGGCGTGCCTTTTGCGTAATGAACGGCTTGCAGACACCGCATGAACAGCAACAGCAGCCGACTGCTGCTGGACTTGTTTGCCACCAGACGGTCCGCTCACCTGCGCCTCCGCCCCGAGCTGTTCGACCAGCGCCTGCTGCTGCTGCATCCGCTCCTGCAGCACCTTTATATGCGCGGACAGCGCAGCAGCCTCTGGGTGAGCCCTGACTGAGTTCGTATCGGCCTGCGGCACGTAACGCCCACATAAGCCTGCAGGATTGGTTGGAACCTGACCGGTGGGATGACGGGCAACTGTGTTAGCGTCAAGGTGTGCCACCTACCTGAGCGCGCTGCAGCAGCGCCTCCTTGGCTGCCAGCTCTGCACGCAGGGTGCTCACGCCGCCCAAGGCAGCTTCCTCCTCAGCCGTGGGCGAGCTGCGCTGGGTCAGCTGTCGCAGCAACTCGGCAATCTGCGGACCGAGCGGGCACGTTCTGGTCAGAGTCGAGCTCAGTCCATTCTGCGTGGGTGCATTGTGACAAGGAGAGCAACGCTGTGTGAGCATCTTGCATGCCAAAACACAGTGTCCTGCTTGGCCATGCCAGAACCTGAAGACGACGAGAGTCTCGAGTTCATATGCGAAGCTAGGTAGAATGAGCACCTGCTGCTCCTGCTCAGCGACCCTTTCGCGCAGCGCCGCAGCCTCAGCTTCGCGGGAGCGGGCCGAGCCGCGCAGCTCCAGCGCCTCCATCTGCATGGCGCCCAGGTCCCGCTCCACCAACAGCAGCTGCTCCTGCACGCCAGATGTTGAATTCTTGAGTAATTCCAACAGGCTCGTTTATTTCTCGTTTTTTTGAATCGTCATATCTCACTTGATCAAATCCAGTGAGCGCGACGCGGTCAGTTGCACACGTGGGCAAGCCCGCTGATTGCCCCTGGCCAACACTGCTGACGATGTGCCTGACGTCCGTCAAGGAGCTGCATTTACAGCTTGTCTGTCTCATGCGTAGGCGCCTGCTTACACAGGCGACAGGTGACTGCGCAATGACCCCTTAAAACCCGGTCCAAGCCTTGCCTTGCAGGCCAGTCCAGGATCCTGACTCCCGATCGAATGTTACGAGCGTGCAAACGCACCTCAGTGCGCGTGACCAGCCGGCGCAAGTCAAGCAGCTCCTCTTGGCGGGCGGCGCCCGCGGAGCCTTGCTGCTGTGCGATGTTCTCTTGCAGCGGCACGGTGGCGCCCGCCGACGGCTTCCGCTTCTTGGCACCTCCTGCAAGGTGTGGTGCTCACGTGCCTCAGTCTCCGGTCCAACTCAGCAGCATCATTATGAGTATGGCACACCTGATATAGCACAGACTAGAACTCCTGAAACATGTGTAATAATGCCGGAGATGACGCACGGTCTGGCGGAGGGTCCGCCACCCGCTGCGCGAGGGTGTCATGCAGCGCATCCAAGGCCCGGTGCAGAGCAGGAGGCGCGGCATCCAGTGCGCCGACGGCTGCTGCGAGCACGGCGACGCGCTCCTGCACTGCTGTCAACGTGGTGCTCGCCTGCGCAGCACGTCGCACTGGCGTCACATGAACATTTCCTTGCGCACGGTGGTTCAGCAGTGTCACGTGCCTCATCATGCTATACATTTCAGGAGATCAGGTGTATACCCGCACATTCCTGAAACATAATCGCCCACTTGCTGTCTGTGCACATATGGACAAACGCACAGGGTGCGACATGAAGCTCTGGCATGCTGCAAAGCGAACCTTGGCGCGGTCAGCGCGGAGGGCCAGCAGCTCGCGCCGCGCGGAGCCCGCGGCCTGCGCCAGCCGCGCGTGCCGCGCCGCCAGGTCCACCTCCGACTCGCCCAGAGCGTCCTCACGCTCCCCAATGCGCCTGCGCCGGGGGTAGGTGATGATTAGCTGTTGTTGGACGACCGACAAGCGTGTTACGATGAGCACGGACGCAGGAGTCACGACCATGTCTCGATGCAGGATCACGACCACATTCAACAGTGTCCGCAGCAGACAAAATACCTACCCAGGGCAGTGCATTGCTGGGTCTCAAGGACCGGTTGACATGAAACACACCTGCTGAGGTCGTCCAAGGCAGCTGCCGCGGCCTCCGCGTCAGCAGCCGTCTTCGTCTGGTTCTCCTGACCTGCATCGCATGCAGCCAGTGATGGTCAGGACCCTGTCCACAGTGGCAGAGTCACTCTGAAGCCCAATGCTCATTAGGATCAGCACAATGCGAGGAAGCAAGCCAAAACGGCAGAAGCTGCTCCCCCGGACGCACTTCTGGCGAGGGCCTCGCTGAGGCGGCGAGTCTCCTGCTCCGCACTGGCGGCTTGGCTGCGCAGCTGTTCGACCTCCGCAAGCAGGCATGCAGCACGTGGGCTCATCGCCACCTGTGCCAGCGGCAAAATAGCGTCCTTGCAAGCCAAGTCCGAGTGGGAGCGCAAGCTGGCGCAGGACCTTCACTCTGGCACCGATGGACTAGAGCCGAAGAGAGCTCGGCTCAAACCTGATCAGCAGTGCTTCTGGGGTCTCGCCAATGTCGGGCTGGTAGGCAACCAGCGGTGCGGGGAAGGGAGGGCTGGTGCACAGCTTCCACGAGCCGTACCTGAGCCTGCAGCTGCGTTCTCTCGGCTTGCAATGTTGCAACTGCCTCGGCCAGTTTCGCGGCCTCGCCCAGCGAGTGGGCTGATCTGGCACGCTCACGCAGCAGCGCGCTGCCGAGCAGACCTGACTTCTCGGGACCCAGAAACCGTGGGCCTGTCTTCGGCGTGCAGGGAGTCGATGCCCTCCCGTCCGTGGTTGCCATCACAGCATCTTTTGCGGCCACGACAGAGACCAGACTCCTGCCCGCACCGTCTGTCTGTCGCACTCAAAGACGCTTCAAACGCCGGACCCGCTTTCGTACCCTCGCTGCCCACAATTGAGCAGAGCGGACGCTGTGAGGGGACCGACTGCCTGTTGCAGCTACAACGTTACATCGTGAGCCGTGTTAGGCGACCTCGCTCGGCATAAGCACGATATGAGTCTTTCAAACAGCTCACAGACGGCTCAATAAATAGCTGTGCTGTGCAGCGCATCCCCGCACGCCCCATGCGTGTGAAGCACCCCATGCAGCAGCAGGATGCGTAGCCATTACGTTGTAACTCATAAACTTCGACAGCAGGCGGCCAGCGATGGAGCTCCTCACCTTCACGCTGCTCTACGGCGGCGCCGCGGCGGCAATACTGTTCGCGCTGCTGTGCGGCGAGGCGGCCGTGTTTGCGGACACCCCGGTCGCGTGGCTGCACTGGGCGATCACGTCGGCGCCCTGCTCGGCCTTCGAGTGCGGCTGCGCCTGCTTGCTCGCGGCGGCGCCTTGTTGTACTGGCTGCCTGTGGAGCTGGCTCTGCTGCAGCTGACCCGCCTTGCTGTGAAGCCAGCATCCTCAAGCCTATTGCTTTAGCTACCTGAAGTTTCTGGCATGATGGCTGCACATTTGCACAGTAGCAACTTGTGATACCCTTACAATGTCAGGTGGGCGGTCGTGGCGGCGTGCGGCAGCCGCGGTGAGCGGTGGCTGGACGCGGCGGGCACGGCGCTGTGCGAGCGGCGCAACCCGGCGCTGCAGATCGTCTACCTCGCGATCCTGGGCACCATGTACTGGATGTACTCACGCGACGTGTTTACAATGCTGCCGACGCGCCACGTCCCCGCCTGGCACATGTGCGGTCCTCCTCGAATCTGTGCTGTCCATTCAGACAAAGCAGCCGTAAAGCAGCCAGCGTTCAAGGTTAGGTTTGCAGCTGGGTGCGATGCTCACCATCACAGCCATTCAGGGCGTGCTATGCAGAGATGGACATCTCGTTTGCTGCATGCTTGATGCACCGCCAGGTCTTGTTCTTCGTCTCGCGCAATGTCTGCCAAGCAGGCTGCTTGTGCCGCATGCCATGGCGGATAGCATCGCTTCAGTGTACTGCCAAGAGACACATTGGCTGAGGTTATTTGAGCCTCGAAAACCGTGTGTCCAGGTACACAGGCACCGGGACGCTGCTGCTGTGCGTCGCCGTGTTCCTCGTGGCTTCCTTCTCCGACCCGGGTTTCGTGACGGCCGACAATGTCGCCGCGCACTGCGCCGCCGTGCCCTACAATGACGCGACCAATACGCGCAAGACCTGCAGCACGTGCCGCCGCCTGCGGCCAGCGCGGTCCAAACACTGCTCCGCCTGCGGCGGGTGCGATTAGCCGCCATGATGCGCTCGCCGCTGATACATAGAATTAGTCTTGCTACACACGATGCGAGCCTCGTTTGACGATGAACTTGAGTGCAAGCGGGTTGCGGATTGTGACTGCGGCTTCAAAGACGAGCGGGATGCTTTATCTCAGTGCCACATGCGGCGGGTGCCGTCGTCGCAGTGACCCTTGGCCGCCGATGCATGTGCTGATGCGTGGCGTGGTGCACCTATGCCACCTGGCGACACGCTCTGCCTGAGCACTCGATGTGGGCATTACCTGTCGGTCTGAATGGCAAGCTAGGTGACTCTGATGATAAATGCTCACGATATGGCTTCAGACGAACGCGGTGCTCCTGACTCCTTGATGATGTGCGCAGCTGCGTGGCGCGGTTCGACCACCACTGTCCGTGGCTGAATAACTGTGTCGGCTCCAACAACATGCGCTACTTCCTGCTCTTCCTCGTCGCCAATGTGGCGCTCAGCGTCTACGGTGCCTCTCCTGCCCACTCACTGCGGTCCGTGGCCGGGATCGCGGACTCCCTGTCAGCACATGACGCTGCTGAATTTTTGGCGCTTTTATTTTGACGCATGTGCAGTTAGTTGCACCTTTGCTTGCGGGCGGCTTCTCTCCTTGTGATTGCATGGTACCTAGCCAGCTCGGGAGGAGCCAGCTCAGCAGGAGGATGCAGAGCGGGCAATGCATCCAGCCTGGACTGGTCAGACCATGAGCAAAGGGTGGTCAGCACGCTCCGCGCGTTCGGCACAGTCATGCAGCCAGCGCCATGCAGGGTGCGGCCTGGCGATCGCGCTGATTCTCGACGACATGAGCGCGCGGCGCATGTGGGGTCGGCAGATGGTCAACTACCGCACCGGCCGCGTTGTGTCGTTCGGAGCCGACAGAGGCGTCGCCGCGCAGTGGATTGTCGCCAACTATGGTCCACAGGTAGCTCTCCCCGTGTTCCGGTCTTTTTGAGACCTCAATGAAACGGGCAGTTCATGCAGAGTGCGGTATGCAAATCGCGCACGCATGGGAGTCTGCCGAAATTTTCTACAGGGCGCCTCGAGTCCCTGCAGGCGAGTCAGGCGTATAGACCTAATCCGCAGGCCCGCAGGGAGACTTCCTGCAGGATCAAAGCGTGCAGAACTGCAGGTATGGGTACATAGCAGCATAGCATCGCATCTCAGATGTGCTCCGCACGGTCTGCAGGTGATGATGCTAGTCCTAGTGGCCGTGGCCGCCGCCGCGATGGGCGGCTTCCTCGGCTACCACATGTGGCTGCTGCGCGTCGGGATGACCACCAACGAGACGGTCAAGTGGCGCAACCTCCGCCTGGCCCTCGGCGAGCAGCTGTACGGCGGCCCCGACGACGACATTGCTGCTGATGGCAACGCTACCACCAGCAGCGGCGGCAAGCGGGGCGGTGATGATCGCCACCGCGACAGCAAAGAGGGCGGCAGGTGCGGGTGTGCGCCGGAGGTTGAATCAGGCAGGTCGATCATGGCGCCACCTGGATCTGACTTAAAGCTACGGCTGCCACCTGTGCGCAATGCTGCGTCCCGCGTTCGGTGCTGACGGTACCAGATTAGCGCCTGGATTAGTACGCCCGTCATGGATGCATTGCCACAGCGTAATTGAAAGGTAAGTTGTCCTGGTCCGTGCAGGACCGGCGCAGAAGCGCAGCGTGGCTGGTTGTTCTGGCAGCTGTGGCCCATCAGGCGCCCCTCACGACGGCGGCGGCGGATGGCTCCGAAAGACCAGATGCCGCCCTGGATCTACAGCGATGGCTTCTGGGCCAATTTGCGGGCCGTCATGTTTCCGCACCGATGGCTGGCGGCACGCACGGCTGGCGTGGATCTGACGAAGGCCCTTGACGCGCCAGAGGAAACCGTAAGCCAAGACGGCGCAGAGCGTGTGGTAGCGACTGGCGAGGATGGGCACGCTAATCGCAACGATCAGACGAGCCCGGACAGCATCGGTTCAGACAGCAGGCTGGCTGCAAACTCGACTGCGAGTTTTGTCACGAGGAGACACGGGCATATTGTGAACGGACATGTTGAATGATGCCTCTGAGTGCAATTCGTGGAGCTGCAGGGCGATCATGAAGTTCCTCACATTCTTGTGCCTTGCAGCAGTCCTGTATAAACTTGACATCTAGAATGTGCTGAGTGCGTGTCGTTGCGTGGTCGTGCACAGCTGCACAGCTGCAGGCAGCGACTATCGGATCACTGCAAGCTTCTGACACGCAGCATGCATGTCCCACTGCCGCTTCACAACAACTGCAAAAGCAGCAGCGCTCCCACGGCCGCGGTGACATATGTCCCGGCCTGCGCATGCATCCACAGCGGATTTTGCCATCAGGATCTGTTTGTCGTGTCGCACAGTGCACACGGAAATACTGGTGGCATCGACCGCACCCTGTTGGGGCAGGCTGAAGCGCAGATTGCACAAAAAACACACCAAAGTGTGCGCGTGGGCAGTACAGCCCGAGTGCACCTGCATCCCGTCGGCGCTTGCCCCGCTGTGCGGAGGAGGCGGCGACGCTGCGTGCGTTGAAGTAGGGGTCGACGTCGGTGTTGATGTCGGTGTCGGCGTCAGCACCGGTGTCCCAGGCGGCGGGCTGTGTGCGGGCGCTGGTGCCTGCACCATAGAGCAGCAGAGCGGGGTCAGCGGGCATGACAAAACAGCCGCTTGGCAGGCGTTGCTTGGAGGCCGGACGAGTCTCAGAAAGAAGTTGCGCACGGATGCTTTCGCTCAGGTAAGCCACCCCACAGCGCAGGTTGGCATGAGGTCTGCCCGAACGCTGTGCTGCGCGCTTTCCGTGCACTGCTGTGACCCCAATGGGCGACGAGGCGAGCGTCTCACCGTCAGCGGCGGAGGCGGCGGAGGCGAGCGCGGCACGTTGTGCGCCGGCGGCAGTCCCGGGTTCACGGTCAGAGGGTTTGTGGATGCCGTGTTGATGGCGCTCTGCGTCAATGACGTGGCGGCCACCGAGGACGAAAGCGCCTGGGCAGGTATGGATGTCGTGAGGAGTTCTATCCTGCCAGGTGCCCGCTGTGCAATGCACAGATATAACAAGCATGGTGCATGAAATGTGCAACATCTGGAGGATAGCAGGTCCGAGCCGTGACCAATGGACAGCACGATGTCATCATCTCCGATATCATCTGTGAGTGACTCTGCAGACTGCTGTGCCATTACCTGTATGGTCGGGTCGCTGGACGCGGCCAGGATGGCGGCAGGCGCCGTGTTGACGGCGGCCACGTAGCTGCTGATCTGGCCCGAGTTCCGCGCCGTGAACACCACGTTGGATGTGACGATCGTGCCTTGGGTCTGTCAATGCGAGCAGCACATGGGCAATTAAACAGCGACACAATTGCTGGTGGCACTCCCAACCCACATCTGAAGCTTTGACCTGATGCCTGACAGTGGGCAGCTGGGCAGCACAAGCATGTCACAAGCCCGCAGCAGCAGCCGACAAGGCATGCGCGCAGCTCTGGCGCATACAAGGCTGATGCGGAACCAAACACACAGCATGGCTTATATGCATGCGGCTGCGCACCAGCAGTTGTCGGCGCCTTGAGTTGACGGTACCGGCCGTGACGGTCACGCTGACGAAGTCCACTGGGACGCCTGACCTGCATTCATGCAACAGCGCAGACGTTGGGCACAAACGAGCAGCTTCTCCTTACGATCCTACAGTCATATAAATACGCAATCTCTGCACGCACGGGTCATGATTGGATTTATAGGCTCACAATACTGTGACAATGGACCTGGCGGTGAAACAGCATGCGCGCATGAGTCGGATTGCCTCAAGGGGCACTGGAGCACGCCGGATCAGAGCATGACGGTCTGCTGTGTCACCCTCGCTAGCTTCTCAACGCTGCTGGAGAGGTTTCAGCACCCTTATAATTAGCCCTGAGCCTGCCGCTGGCCACCTGACCCTAGCTCTGACCCTAGCCCAGGCCCAAACCCTGCTCTAAACCCTGGCTGCACCCTGAAGCTATCCTACCGCCTGACCACTCTGCTGGCCAACACCTGGTGGCGATGACCTGACGCAGGCTGTTCGTGAAGGCTGAACCCTGACCTCAAGCCTAGCTTGCACCCTAGACTTATCCTGACCTGACCCTGCCGCTCGCAATACCTGGTGGCGATGGCCTGGCGCAGGCTGTGGTTGAAGACCTAACGCTTACCTCAACCCTGGCTTGCATCCTTTACACTACCCTAACCTGGCTCTGCTGATGAGCAGCACCTGGTGGCGATCGCCTGGCGCAGGCTGTAGGTGAAGACCAACGCCCACTTGTGGGTAAAGCAGCGCACATAGGTGCGTTTGCCACGGCAGAGCCACAGCTCATGCGCAGGCACTCATGGCCTGACACCCACAGCCAGCCCGCTTGCCGTGGAGGTCGGGCACCCGGGGAAACCATGGCCTCGTCTTCCCCATGCGCCCATATAGAAGCGGGCGCTTGGTGCCTTAGAGGAAATACCTGGTGGCGATCGCCTGGCGCAGGCTGTAGGTGAAGGCGGTCAGGTTTGCGATGCTGGAGAACGCGACGTCCAGCTCCAGGACGGAGGTCACGACGGTGACCGTGCCCGTGTCGCACTGCGTGGACGGCAGCGCGCGGCAGGCCTGGTCCTGCGCGCAGCAGGACAGCACGGGGTTCATGTTTCTGGCTCGGGCGTCACGGCTGTGATGTCTCAGATTTGTGTACACAGGTAGGATCAGGTCACCGGACCTTCTACAGATCAAACAGCCAGCAACAGCCGATTTTCATCGCACATGGCCCAGTTGCTGCGTCGTAGACCAGAGGCTTAGTACGGTGCTTCAACACCGAAGTTTCTGGGCTATGACCGTGCCATTCTTGCTTTGCTGCCGACAGCTAGGCTTCAGTGAAGAGGCAGCGACGCGTAATGCGTGCCTACCTGACGCTGGATGGCGGCCTGGCCTGCAGGGTTCACGGCATAGTACGGGAAGTAGTTGGGCCCCGGCTCGCAGGTGTGCTGCGCCGCGTCCCACTCGCAGAGCAGCTGCTGGCCGCACGCCGTCGAGCTGTTCAGGCCGGAGCAGTTCGTGTTGCCTGCGGCGATATGAAGAGCCTTCTGCCAGATTGCGTGGTAAGGGGGCAAGCAGCTGGCTGCAGTGTGGGGGTCGGGTTCCTCAGTAAGTGCCAGTGACGTTGCTTGCTGGACAGCTACATCGGGGTCAATGGACGTGCACAGTACGCGCAGGCTTGCGACTCCAGGATGCCATGCGCTGTGTATGGCAGTTGATCTAGTGCTCCGAGCAGCACTCAACTAGCAAGTTGACCGCCCTGCAATTGCAGCGATCTGACACGCTGTACACTGCCCGGTGGTGCGCTCACCTGCCACGAAATTGGCAAACAGGCTGCACACAGGGTCCGGGGCGCTGTTGGTGCCGACTGGCCCAGTCCGGAAGCTGTCGTAGATGGTGTTGATCAGCGACTGATCCGCCAGACCGCACACGGGGCGCTCCAGCTCGTTGCCGGCCGGATCCACGATCCTGCATACCAGGGCAGGGTGATGCTCTGGCGCCTATATTGTCATTGGTTCCTACATCAGGAGGAGGGTTTTGGCCACGACAAGAACCAATGAAGGTTGCGGTCGGATCCAGAGCTGCGATCAGACCACACGTTCTGCGGTTTCCTACTGTGATGAGCTGATCATAGAGGCTTGTATCAGCATGGCGCTCCATGCCGCAGGTGATGGGCCACTGATGACTCA
>JAABUX010010744.1_pt1 | contig 10192 bp, 6 predicted proteins | sample 5561851 | NCBI WGS metagenome assembly JAABUX01 (sample SAMN10711883, study PRJNA513361) | rock metagenome | isolation source: Antarctica rocks | place: Antarctica: Victoria Land, Richard Nunatak red sandstone | collected 2016-01-03 | reverse complement strand
CCCTTAGCAATAAATCCAATATCGCGGTTGAGAACTTTAACCTGCAGTACAAGTTCTTCACCTTCTGGCAGAATTGACAGTAATTCTTCACCAGTTTGCACCGTACCCCCACCAGTCGTTACTTTAACGCTGTAGACAGTGCCATTAACTGGAGCCTTAAGCGTTTCCTGCTCTCGCTTCGTCCTTGCCTGTTTCAATTGACCTGCAGCCGTTGTTAAGTCCTCGCGGCGCTTGGTCAGTCCAGTCAGAATTTCGCTCTGGCGCTTTGACTTCAAACTTTCAGCTGTTTTTTGAGCTGCTTGATAACCTTGTTCTGCCTGACGAATTTCTTGCTCTTGAGAGGCAATATCTTTTTCTGTCGACGTTAATTTGTCCTGAGCAGTGTTGATGTCGTTTTTAACCTTAATAGTGTTAGCTTGAGCTTGAAGGACTTTATCTTTAGCGTCAAGGTAATCGACTCGAGATATAGCACCGTTACCAACAGTAACAAGGGTGCTCAGCGCCTGTTTTTTTGCTTCAGCATTGTCCAAGCTGCTTTTAGCATTAGCGAGGAGGCTATGGTCATTGGCAAGGCTGTCTTTTTGGGCAACAAGGTTCGCTTGCAGACGAGTAAGGCGAATTTTGGCTTCAGCGATCGCAGCAGTTTGTTTATTAGCCTCGGCGTTGGCAGAAGCTAACTGAGAGTCAAATTGCTGGAGACGAGCTGCCAAGAGCTGATTTTGTAAAGCAGTACCGGTGTTGGTGCTGCCAGTCCGTTCCGCCTCTAGACGTGCTAGATCTTCACGAATCAACTTGGCTGATTTGTCTAAGCGATCAACTTCCGCTTGGGAAACTGCTGGATCAAGTTCAACTAAGACATCACCCTGTTGAACATGATTGCCTTCTTTTACGTTCACAGATCTAACATTGCCTGCGATTACAGAGCGTACTGGTCGGACTTGAGCGGCAGGAATCAACTCGCCAGAACCTACGGCAACTTCATCAACTTTACTGAAATAAGCCCAGGCGAGAACGCCAAATAGTAAGCAGCTGATGCTGCTTGCTAACAGTCGGGTGTAAAATGGTGGTAACTCCTGAACAGCCTTGCCAAGTTCGAAAGTTAAATTTTCCTCCGGTCTGGCTATTTCTTGCCTAGTACGTCGAGCCTGAGCCGGCAAGGATAAAGTTGACTCTAGTCTAGCTATTTTCTGCTTTAGACCTTTAACCTGAGTTGAAGCGGATAGGAAAGGTAATTTCATTTGACCTGAATTTTCAAAAAAATTGCTCAGTTATCACACAGCAGCCTGCTGTCGCTGGTACAGCGACCAGTACAAACCTTTCTCCTGCAATAGCTGGGCATGAGTGCCCTGTTCCATTAGCACTCCTTTTTCCAAAACCACAATTAGATCTGCTCGCTTTAGTGGTGCAAATCGATGGGCAATTAAGAACAAAGTGCGTCCGTGAGAGAAACGTTGCAGGTTTTGTAAAACCTTTTGCTCAGTCTCGCTATCTAAAGCGCTAGTGGCTTCATCCAAAATCAAAATCGGGGCTTGAGAGAGGAATAAACGCGCTAAGGCAATACGTTGACGCTGACCGCCCGATAGCGCCAATCCTCGCTCTCCTATATTAGTTTCATAACCTTGAGGTAATTCACTAATAAAGTCATGGGCTGCTGCCAGACGAGCTGCCTCCACAACTTGCTCAGATGTCACCTCCAGATTGCTGAGGGCAATATTTTCCCAGATAGAACCATTGAATAGGAAATCGTCTTGTAAGACCACAGCTATCTGTTGCCGCAGAGAGGCCAAGTCAGCACTTTTGATTTCAAAGCCGTCAATTAAAATTTGACCAGATTCCGGCGAATAAAGCCGTTGTAAAAGCTTAGTAATAGTGCTTTTCCCAGAACCACTGCGTCCGACAACGCCCACAAACATTCCAGGTTCAACTTTGAACGAAACGCCCTTTAGGATAGCGTCTTGGTTAGGCCAGTAGCGGAAAAATACTCTCTCAAAAGTGACTTGACCTTGCAGAGTTGGTAGAACTAAACCTGCACCTGCTTCAGCTTCTGGTGGAAAATTGAGGATATCTCCAATCCGAGCGACAGACAGGAGGACTTGCTGAATATTCTGCCAGAGTTGCAAAAGCCGAATTAGAGGTCCTGTAACTCTGGCAACCAACATATTAAATGCTACTAGCTCTCCCACAGTTAGCTTTTGGCTGATCACCAATTTAGCCCCAAAATAGAGGATCATTATAGTCGTCAGCCCAGTTAAGAAGTTGCCAATGTTGTTGCTGATGTTAGAGGTAGTGTCAGCCCGGAAGCTAGTGCGAATGAAGCGAGCAAATAGCCCTTCCCAGCGATCGCGCGCTGCTGGTTCAGAGCTATGGGCTTTGACAGCATGAATTCCGCTAATTGCTTCCACTAAGAAAGATTGACTATCTGCCCTTCTATTGAAAGACTCATTTAACCAATTCCGCAAGAGTGGGGTGGCAACCAGAGTCAAAATTGCAAACAAAGGCATGACTGCTAGCGAAATCCATGTGAGGCTAGAGCTGTAATAAAACATGACAGCCAGATAGATGACTGTGAAGATGCTATCAATTACTACAGTCCCAGCAGTTCCTGTCAGAAAGGAGCGAATATTTTCCAGCTCTTGGACTCGGGCTACAGTATCACCAACTCGGCGCGACTCAAAGTATGCTAAAGGTAGACGCATTAGATGCCGAAACAACTGAGCCGATAAGCTTAGGTCAAGACGACGAGCGGTGTGAGTAAAGATAAACAGCCGCAGTGTATCTAGAAATGCTTGAAAGAAGGCAACAGAGATGAGCGCCAATCCCATGACATCTAAGGTTGACAGGCTCTGCTGGGTTAACACTTTATCAATAATCACCTGAGTGATGATTGGGGTAGCCAAACCCAAAATTTGCACAGAGCAAGAAGCTACCAACACTTCACACAACAAGCCCCGATAGCGCCAAATTGCTGGTAAAAACCAGCGAAGTCCAAACTTATCTTGCTGTTGGACTAACTCTGAGTGCCATATTCTGCCGTCCCACGCTAGCTCAACTATTGACTTAGTAACTATTTCACAGCTACTGCTAGGACTGAGCGGATTAGCTATAATCAAATCCTCGCCTCTAGCTCCATACACAACTATCCAGCTTTCCTGTTGCCAGTGCAGTAGTGCTGGAAATGTCAGTCGCTTCAGTTCATTCCAATCCACTTTGAGCTGCCGCAGTTGTAGTCCTACTTTTTCTCCGGCTTCTACAACCTGTTTAGGACGTTGCCCCTGCAGATGACGCTTTACCCATTCAAATGACACTGGGTTTTGCAAATGCTGAGTTACCATTGTCAGACAGGCAGCAGCTGTATTGACACTAGCAACAAAAGGATATTCTGATACCAGGTGAAGTGTAGATTGCGATTGATACTGCGCTCTTATGGATGCCCAGAATTGCTCGATGTCTGCTGAGGCAACTGCGGTCCATAACCCTGCATTCCAGTACGCCACCAATACCTCTTGACTAGACGCTCTAGCTTTCGCTGTTCCCTCTAGCTCTAGCGAATCGCCAAACCAATCTCCTGCCTGCAGCAAGACTGACTGACCTGGCAATACCAGTCGCACTCTGCCGGCAATCACCAAAAACTGACTTCCTGGTGCGTCGCTAGACCAAATCACTTTTCCAGTGGTGTACCGACTAAACTTTGCCCGGTCTTGAAATTGAATTTGCTGATCAGGAGCAAGTAAGCTCAGGGGTAAATTGTCCCACGGCAACTTCAACGCATCTTGATTGACAGCCGTTGAGTTATTATTAGCAACCATTAGTTCCCCTGAACCTTAACATTCAGTTTTTGCATTTTTTCTGCTAGCCACTGCTCAAAAATTTCATTTTGCAGTTGCGATCGCAGTTTTCCTTCTAGGGTCGCTGGCAGGAATTGTTCAACTCGAAATAAGCAGTAAAGCTCTTTTATTTTGATTGGACCGACTACATTGCCAGGACTCACCGAATCAATCACAGACCTGAGGGCGTCATTCAGTCTACCCCGGCTAATAGGCCCCATCATGCCATTTACAATTCGGTCTTCTGCTAGAGAGTATTCCCTTGCTAGCTGCTCAAAAGCAGCATTTCCTTCCAGGATTTGGCTTTGTAGTTCCTCTGCTAATTCCAAATCATCTACAACAATTTGTGACAAGACCACATGATCTAAAAAAATTTTGCGCTCAAAAAAGTATTCTTGCAGTCTCGGTTCTGTAACCAAAGCCTTAAGTTTTTCTAGCTTTAACCTGTAAACGGTCTGAGCGCGGTAGCCAGTATAAACCGGACCATTACTCTCTAACCATGCTTGAAAAACCTTGGAGTCAATTAGCTGACGCTCGACTCGGAAGTTAACTAAGGCTTGCTCTACAAGAAAAGGATCAATTGCCAAATCATCCCGTGTTTGAAATTCATTTGCTATGACATGTTGACGCAGAATCTCTGTGATAAATCCTTGGAGTTTTCCAGCAACTTGAAGATAGGTAAACGCTTGTGGTAGAGAGATAGACTGCTCGTCAATCAAAACTGAGTTAGATTCCATAGAGGATATTAAGCAATTTCCTGATTTAACATAGGCTCTTAACCAGGCATATCCTGATTCACGCTCGGCTGATTTACCTAAAAATAGACATCGAGCTAAAAAGATTGAGTCGCGATCGCTTAGTTGGCATTAAAGATTAGCTATTAGGCTTCGCCTCGAAAAAGTCGGCACCGAAGCCTTGGTAAGTTCCGCTCTCATTAACGTAGTCAATCTCACTTCCTAAATTACGAGAGCCATCAGGTGAAGAGGCTAAGCTGTAGAAGTACGGTGTGTAAAATTCTTGAGACTGGCTATCGTAGTAGCGTTCGGTATAGACTTTACCAGCTTCAGTTGCGCTACTAGAGTTTGTGGAGACGCTGGAAATGTAGTATGTGCCGTCAGCTCCGCTCTGATTATTGGCTGCGTAGGGATTGAGTGTCTCACCCGCGTAGTATGTGCCACGATTAGCGTAGCCGTAGCCGTAGTAGCGGGAACTGTCGCCCTTGTAGGAATAGGTAAATTCGTATCGGTCAGTGCCATTTGAGTTGGACTCGAAAAAGTCGGCACCGAAGCCTTTGTAGGTTCCGTTCTGATTGATGTAGTCGATCTCACTACCTAAATTCTTAGAACCGTCAGCAGAGTTCAGGTTGCGGTAGTAGGGTGTGTAGGATTGTTGGGATTGGCTATCGTAATAACCTTCAGTGTAGACTTTACCAGCTTCAGTTGCGCTACCAGAGTTTTTAGAGACACTGGCGATGTAGTAAGTGCCATCAGCCTGACTCTGGTTGTTAGCTGCGTAGGGATTGAGCGTCTCACCCTCATAGTATGTGCCACGATTAGCGTAGCCATAGCCGTAGTATTTAGAACTATCACCCTTGTAGGAGTAGGTGAATTCGTATCGGTCAGTACCATTTGAGTTGGACTCGAAAAAGTCGGCACCGAAACCTTTGTAGGTTCCGTTCTGATTGATGTAGTCGATCTCACTACCTAAATTCTTATAACCGTCAGGTGAAACAGAAGCCAGACTGTAGTAGTAAGGCTTATAGGATTTTTGGGATTGGCTATCGTAGTAGCTTTGGGTATAGACTTTACCAGCTTCAGTTGCGCTACCGGAGTTCGTGGAGACACTGGAGATGTAGTAAGTGCCGTCAGCCTGACTTTGGTTATTGGCTGCATAGGGATTAAGCGTCTCACCCTCATAGTATGTGCCACGATTGGCGTACCCATAGCCGTAGTATTCAGAACTGTCACCATTGTAGGAATAGGTGAACTCGTATTTGTCAGTACCATTCGAGTTCGCCTCGAAAAAGTCGGCACCGAAGCCTTTGTAGGTTCCGTTCTGCTTAATGTAGTCGATCTCACTCCCTAAATTACTAGAGCCGTCAGCAGAGTCCAGGTTGCGGTAGTACGGCGTGTAGGACGTTTGGGATTGGCTATCGTATTAGCTTTCGGTGTAGACTTTACCAGCCTCAGCATCGCTACCAGAGTTTGTAGAGACACTGTAAATGTAGTAAGTGCCGTCAGCCTGACTCTGGTTGTTAGCTGCATAGGGATTGAGCGTCTCACCTGCGTAGTATGTGCCACTATTGGCGTAGCCGTAGCCGTAATATTTAGAACTGTCACCGTTGTAGGAGTAGGTGAAGTAGTATAGATCTGATGCCATAAAATATAAACTCTCCTTTATATAAGCTAGTCAACTGTTACTAACACGTAATGCACTACAAGCTCCCGAGGCAATACGACACTACTTTCTCTTTAGGCCGGAAGCCCTATATTTGCGTGCTCTGATCTGCTTCCTCAACTCGAAATTGTCTCAAGAGGATTCAGGATCATCAGGCAATTCCGTTCATCTTTGATTTTAAGTATAATTTTTTACATTTAGTTTGAAAGATCAACTAATTAAAGCCTCCTCTAAAGGACGGGGTTTAAACCCCATCTTTTGATAAAATCATCAAAAAGATATGAAAAAAACACAGTTTCTTCATATTTAATGCACGATGCAAAGTTTTTCCTAGCTTATGAGTTGTTAAGCTATGCCGATTAACTAACTTTAAAAGCGCGTGAGTTATGGTTCAGAGAAACGATTACTGTCACTTAAACTCCAATGAGGAAATCACGGTACAAGCAAGACTTACATGCAGCCTTTAGCATGGCATTGATTTATTTAAACTAGTAACCGTATGAATACTGAAGCCATATGGCTAGGGCAAAACTGACACAAGTGTTATTCTCATCCTTCTCTGCTACAAGCACCGGCATTTGGTTATTCTCTAAACCTCCATGGGGCAGCTTAAGCCCGCCCCGGCGGCGACAGAGACTGCGCTAAAAGGTAAAGGTTTGTAACAGATTGCGTAAATCCTGAGGTTAAACCTGATGAGTCAAGAGAGTCTCTCATAACGAACTTTTGCAACGGAGCCGATATGACCGATTTTTGTGTAAAATACATTCCCTGATCCGCTGTCTGACTCGTCAGCAGTCTAGCAGGTAGGAAGTGCAACATGCTTCAGCCCCCTTTAATCGGAACAACGCTTTGGAACCGCTACAAAATTAAGCAAGTCCTTGGGAGCGGTGGATTTGGCAACACCTATATAGCAATTGATTTGGGTTTACCAGGACAACCCGACTGTGTTGTCAAACACCTCAAACCAAAAGATCCTAATCCAGCAGTACTGCCAATTGCTAAAAGCCTATTCGAGCGGGAAGCACGAATTTTGTACCAGCTTGGCAACAAAAGTGAACAAATTCCTCGGCTGTTTGCCCACTTTGAGGAGAATGGAGAATTCTATTTAGTGCAAGAATTTGTGGATGGACATGACTTGACGCAAGAAATTGTCACACACCAACCATTAAGTGAAAGCACAGTCTTTAAACTGTTAAAGGACATCCTGGAAGTTTTGGTATTTGTCCATCAGCACAACATCATTCATAGAGACATTAAGCCACAGAATTTAAGACGGCGGCGCTCTGACGGAAAGATCGTGCTGATTGACTTTGGAGCGGTCAAAGAAATCAGCGCTCTCGGCGTCAATCCACAGGGGCACAGTAGCTTTACAGTTGCAGTTGGTTCACCTAGCTATATGCCGAGCGAACAAGCTAGTGGTAAGCCAAAACTTTCAAGTGACATCTATGCGGTGGGAATGATTGGCATTCAAGCCCTGACAGGAATAATGCCTCTCAACCTACCAGAAGACCCCAAGACAGGGGAAGTTATCTGGCGCGATCAAGCACAGGTGAGCGATGGGCTAGCTGACGTTTTGGACACGATGGTGCGCCACAACTTCAGCTTTCGTTACCACTCAGCGGCAGAAGCATTGCCAGCACTGATTACTTCTGCCGTATCGTCACCGCTAGACTTAACTTCCGCAGATCCTGTCAAGCAGCCACAACCGTCACCACTACCTCAGCTAGCTTCATCGCAGCTAATATCCCAAACACTGCCTCCCACACCCCCAAGACACCAGACGCTATCTTCATCACAGCCATTAAATCAGCATGCACCTGCACCGATCCAAAAAGCCAAGTTTAAACATAAATGGATTGTAGGTAGTGCAATCTTATTGGTTCCACTGGGGGGAGCATGGCTATACTCTACAATCCGATTCCATGCCAATCAAATTTCTGTACAGGCTCCGACAGGAACAACTAGCTCCTCCCTAACTCTAGGTACGACTAATAAGCCCAGATTCAGCCTTCAACGCTTTGCCGATGTCCAAAACATTCCAACAGGGGAATTTAGCTATGGGGGCAGCACTACTTGGGTTCCCATCCGTTCTATCGTCGATGCAGCTATTCAGTCAGAACAGCCTGAGTTTCATTTACGCTACGTTAACTCGGTCAATGGCGCTCCGAGTTCTAGCAATGGCATCAGAATGCTACTTGATGGGGAACTGTCTTTTGCTCAGTCCTCTCGCCCTATCCTTGACAAGGAGTACAATCAAGCTCAGCAACGTGGCTTCAGGCTTAAACAAATTGCAGTAGCCCTTGATGGCTATGCCATGGCTGTCCATCCCGGTCTGAATATTCCTGGTCTCACCCTAGCCCAAGTGAAATCAATCTACACAGGTCAAATCGTGAACTGGAAAGCAGTAGGTGGACCCGACCTGAAGATTATTCCCTACGCACGGCAAGAGGCGGGATGGTTTACCCGAGAAGTGCTGGGTGGGCAGCCATTCGGTAGAAATATTGAGATAGTGCCAAACACCACCCAAGGGCTGCAGAAACTTGCTCAAACCCCTGGTGGGGTTTACTATGCCTCTGCCGCGCTAGTTGTCCCCCAGTGTAGGGTAAAGGCTTTACCCTTGCTGAAGCAACCCGGTCAGTGGGTTTCCCCTTACCAAGAACCGCTTGTACCTCAATCTCAGTGTCCTGGGCGACATAATCAGATGAATATTAAAGCCTTCCAAACAGGAGATTATCCACTCACGCGTAATCTCTTTGTGATTATTAAACAAGATGGTCGAATTGATCAGCGGGCAGGGGAAGCTTATGCAGATTTCCTCCTTACAGCTCAGGGGCAGGAACTAATCTCAAAAGCTGGATTTGTCAAAATCCATTAGCACAATTCATTTTATTGCCAACTAAATTTTGCTAACCTGTCACTGATTTGAGGCAGGTGGTCTGGATATTTAAACCTTGGAGGAGTAATGAGTAAAGAGAAGGTTATCTCTAGAGAGTATAAAATTATGCTCAAAAAGGAATTATTTACTGGTGATGAGCGACAACTATTAAAAGCTACAAGCACATTTTGGTACACATTTAGGCAGGCTATTAATAAGATCGTCATTGACGTAAATGGTGATTTAGAGAAGATTGCAGGCGAGAGAATAATTAAATTTTATGATACTGACAAGCATCTCTTGTATAGGAACTATTACATTTTACGTGATAGATATAATACCGACACTAATGAGAGAGAATTAACTTTTAAATTCCGCCATCCAGATCGTTATATTTCTCAATGTTGCGACATAAGGACTAGTGTTTCTGATAAAGAAAAAACGAAGTTTGAAGAGGACATTAAACCTCCCTTCTTAGGGTTATACAGCTTCTCGAACACGCAAATAATTTCTCCTACTGAGAATTTGAGAAAACTCCAAGATGTTGCACGATTATACCCAAATCTGCCAGATAAGCTGACTTTTTATGCAGAAGAAGAAATGAAAATAGTAGGAGTTACTGTCCGGGAATTATTGTTTGTAGGAGCAAAATTTCAGATTAGAAAAACACCAAAGATAGATTCTGAGTGCGCTTTAATTGTTTGGTACAATAATAACAGTGATGAAGGTAAGCCAGTAGCAGTAGAGTTCAGCTTCAGGTATAAAGATGAAAACGAAGACTATACTAGAAACATGGCTCTACGGGCTTATGATGCATTCCAAGCACTGCAAGAGAAATTAACGTTTTGGGTAGATCCTGAGTCTAAGACAAAAACGGCTTATATCTACAGTTAGACAAGACGTGTCTAGCCAAGCAGTCCCTACGCCAAATCCTTCGGTTATGATTACAGTAACCTGGAGGTTTGTTAATGGATGACAATAGACTTCTTGCATAAGTCGAGAACGAGGTAAAAAGGGTAGGTCAGCCTAGGCAACCCTCATGACCTACTTACAGCACAAAGCTCTTAAGCCGGAGGACTTCAAACGACTCTGTGGC
>JAABUX010010743.1_pt1 | contig 10192 bp, 19 predicted proteins | sample 5561851 | NCBI WGS metagenome assembly JAABUX01 (sample SAMN10711883, study PRJNA513361) | rock metagenome | isolation source: Antarctica rocks | place: Antarctica: Victoria Land, Richard Nunatak red sandstone | collected 2016-01-03 | reverse complement strand
TGGAAGCAGGCTGACCGGCGTCGCTTTGGCGATCCAATCCGGAAGGCGCGTTCCCGAATAGCTCAGTTGGTAGAGCAGCTGACTGTTAATCAGCGGGTCGTTGGTTCGAGTCCAACTTCGGGAGCCATGAAAAGGCCCGCCACACCTAGGTTCCGGCGGGTTTTCCGATTCTCGGGGCACGCTGTTGTACCGACCTCGTACCGACAATCTCGGACTTCGAACCGCTCCCAAGGAGCTGATCCAGCGCGTCAGCGGCTTGTCTTTGGAGGGTCGGAAGAACGTGGCTGTACGTGCCGAGCGTGAGCCGGACGTCGGCGTGACCGAGCAGCTCCTGGACTACTCGCGGTGAGACGCCCTGAAGCAGAAGCATCGTCGCAGCGGTGTGTCGCAGTGCATGGAACGGCACGGCGTCCGAGATGCCGGCCGCGGTTCTTATCGGAAAGTAGACGCGGCGCAAAAAGTTGCTCTTGCGTAGCAGTCCGCCGGTAGGGCTCGGGAAGACGTAGGGACTCTGGCGCTCCTCCCTTTTCGCGATTAGGCGCCGGCGCTCGATCGCGTCGGTCGCCATCTTCGACAGTTCGATCCGCCGCCTGCTTGTGTCCGTCTTCGGCTCAATGCGCTCAAGTTGGCCCTCGATCTCTTGCACGGAGTGCGTCACCGAAAGTGTGCGCCTCTTCAAGTCGACCGCGTCCCAACGTAACGCGAAGAGTTCGCCTTGTCGCATGCCCGTCGTCACGGCAAGGACGAAAAGCGCCTCCAATCGATGGCTTCGCGCCGCTCGAAGCAGGGCTTCAACTTGTTCGACGGTCATTGCTCGCGCCGGCGGCCGCTTATACGTAGGCGCGTCGACGCGATCGAGTGGGTTCGTCTCGATGCGCTCTTCGCGCTTCGCGACGTTCAAGACGCGGCGCAGCGTAACATGGACCCGCGCAACAAGACTTGCCGAAAGTCCATCACGGCGCAGTTCTGAATAGAGACGCCGCAACCGGACGGCATCGATCTGATCAAGTTTCAGCCTGCCGATATGCGGTAGAACGTGCAGCCGCAGAACCTGCTCATACGACCTCGCGGTGTTCGGCGAGAGGTTCGCGCGAGCGTCCTCAAGGAAGTCGCCGACGAAGCTTGCGAACGGCGATCGATCCGTTGTAACCGAGAAGCCGCCGTGCTTGCCGAGGTACTTTCGGAGCTTCTCCTGGACGCCTTGCTTCGAGTCGGCGTAGATGAACTTCCGACGGCGACGGCGCTTTCCGGCCTTCACATCGCCTTTTTCATCGTGCCCCTCACTGACGACCGCGACCCATTGCGTTTTCTCGCGAACAGAGCCGTCGCGCGTTTTCCAACGGCGCGTCTTTTCGTAGATTGACGACTCGCCGCGGCCTCGTCGCTTACGCGACACCGCGGCTCGCTGCTATCTCAGCCTCGGCCGCCTCGTAAGCAGCATCAGCGTTCTTGATCTCGTCAGCTTCCTTCTCAGCTTCCTTGATGTCCGCATCGATGCTTTCGGGCGGGTGCATACAATAGTGCTGGTAGTTGAAGTCGTCCTCCAGCCTCTGGCGCATGCCAGCCGTCCGAAAACCTGCTGCAGAAAGCGTACTCTCGATGACCGTGAGGATGGCGTTCATGTGTTTTGATTCAAGGCGGGGCACCCGGGAGGCAATCTTCAGCGCCTCGTGATAAGGCTTGCCTTGGGCGAGGAGTGTATCGAGGAAGATGTTGCGAGGCTCGCTGATCCGGTAAAGCGCCGTAAATGCCCGAACCAGAGTCTGCTCTAGCGTGATTATGTGAGCGGGATCGTTTCGAACGTAAGATTTGAAGTCGATGAGATGCTCCAGCGCCGATTGCAGCACACCGGCCTTTAATTGCACCTCGCGGCGGACGCCATATGGCGCGACTTGCTCGTCTGGAGACCGGGAGCGATAATGCGTCGCGAAGAGGCGTTCGCAGCCGAGGTTGACCTTGTGGAGCGTCTCCGAGCGGAGCTGTCGATTCGCTGTGCTCGAGAGGATATCTCGAACTTGCTCCAGCGGGTTAGGCGATGTGGTGAGCGGCCTCATTTCCTCGAGAGGAATCCATTCGTCGATCGGCATGTCGTCCGGGTAGGCTGCATTGAGACCCTCGGGCGTCATCTGCTCGTAGACGCACGAGAAATGAAATGCGGTCATACCGGCAGCTTTGCCAAAGGCAACCAGGGTGGACCGCTTGGGGCGTTTCGTGTCGCGAAAGATATGCGTCACATGTGCTGCATCCCAAAGCGCCCCGGGTCTCAGGCGCTCCTTGGTAGCCGAAATCGCAAGACTTCCTTGCGAAAAGTCACGCCACGCCGCGAGCCCAGCGATCTCCCGCGCGGCGGGGTGTTTGGCGTCTTTGACTCGTTGCAGGAGTCCATCCGTGCTCGAATCGGCCTCAAGGTCAAAACAGCCCAGCCAGAATGTGGTGATATCTTCGGCGGTCACTAGCCGCTATTTTCGCTAGAGTTCGCCCTCTTACATCCGCGCGCAGGCGGTATATGCTAACGCTGTGCCGCGCGAAATCTTCAACGCTACCGAAGCCGCTGAATATATCGGCTTGTCGCTCCCTACGCTTCGCGCGCTCCTGCGCCGTGGCGCGATTCCCGCCCGCCAGATAAACGGCCGAACTTGGCTGATCCGCCGAGATTCGATCGACCAATTCGTGTTGGGAAACGGCCGCGTGGCGACGCCGCCGCGTCGTTCTAAGGCCGAAGCTAGCGCGCAAAGACGCCAGACTGTGCGGCGCAAATGACTCGCGCCGGCGCACGAAAGCGAAAGCAACCCGCTCGACCAGAGCACGCGGGCGATGCTCGACACATCAGTGCGGCGGCACTCGCGCAACGTTGGGCCGTTTCGCTTCCGGCTATCTATCGCATGATCGAGCGCGCCGAGATCGCGAGTCTGAAAATTGGAACTCGCAGCGTCCGCATACCGCTCAGCGCTGTCGAAAAGTACGAGCAAGAGCATACGATCGGGACCGCATGACAGTCGCTCGACGAAGAAGCCCGCGCTTGCAACACGGGCTTCGGCACTGGACTTCCTCCACTCAAGTTTCGCAGCGTACCGCCGCAGCCCCGCTCCGGCCTAGAGCCGTTCGAAGCGCGCTGCCGCGAATCGCCGCGCATAAATCGTCGCGCAACCGGCCCAGAGCTCGCCGGCTCGCGCGGTGGCCCGCATGACGCCCGCCCTGGTCGCGCAGGCCGGGCTCATGTGCGCGTGCGTGCTGGTGACCGGTGATCCGTCAACGGAAGCCGGTCACCAGCTTGGCAATTTTCCCACAGTTCGGCGTGCCGCGCGGCGCCTCCCCGACTTTCACGGGGGCGCTGCGTGATGGTGTCGCGATTGGAGGCGCCTCGGCGGTCACGCGACGATACCCGCCCCTTCGAAGACATGGCACCAAACCTTATCGAAGACGCCCACGAGCGTTGGCGCCGGCGTTCTTGCGGACCGCACTGCATGTGCAGCGAGTGTCAATACCAGCGCGCGCTGCGCTGCGCTGGCAGTCCCCTCGAGCGGAACGTCGTCGACCGCACGTCGGCGGCATACCGCGAGGCGTTTCTCGCTGCTAAGGCGATGGTGGATCTTGAAGAGCGAGCGCAGCGTATGCGCGTCGTCGACCACATCGCGCGAGAACTCATGACTGGCCGACCGCTGCGGTGAGAGTAGAAGAGAGCCTCGCGCAGTTCGCGGCCCGCACACTTGACGCTCGCGCGTCAAACGGTACCCAGCGCGACGGCATCGCCGAAGGAGGCGTCCCCCAAGTCGTCGCGACGCGCGCCGACAGAGTTGCGATCGTGCGCGTCGAGTGGCTCGATGAAAACCGGATACCCTTCGGTGGCCTCACTCTCTTCGACGGGCCCGGGGGGATCGGGAAGACTACTTTTCTAGCCGGCATCATTGCCGGCGTCACGTGCGGGCGCGGCTTCTTTACCGGCGCGCAAATCGAACAACAGTCCGTGCTAATCGTCGGTATCGAGGACCGACGCTCGCTGATCGCGCAGCGTCTCAAGCTCTACGGCGCCGAGCTGGAGCGGGTTCATTTTGTCGACGCCACTCGCATCGGCGATCGTGACGTCCCGCTAGCGTTGCCTGATCATATCGGCGCACTCGAGCGGCTTATCATCGAACTCGGCGTCAGTCTTGTCTACGTCGACGCGCTGTTCTCGCATATTGTGCTCGACGGCGAAGGCCGCATGGCGCAACAGGTACGAGCAGCGTTGCATCCGATCGGGGAGATGTGCGAGCGCCGAAACGTCGCGTTCGCTGCGATGCGGCATTGGACCAAGTCGACGGGTTCGGCCCTTTCGCGTGCCCTCGGCTCTGTAGAATTCACGAACTACGCGCGGTCGGTCTTCACGTTCGGAAAGCATCCGAACGACGAGGACCTCCTCGTGTGCTCTCACACGAAGAGCAATTACGGGCGCCTCACCGGGGCGGTTGCCTTTCGACTTCAAGCGCACGACGTGCTCGACGACAACGGCCAGCCCTGGCAAGTCTCGATCGCGGCAGACCTCGGCGTCGCCGAAGGCGTCACCTCTGACGATCTAACGATGCGCGCTCCATGCGATCCCGATGAACGCGGCGGTGCTGCCGAGTGGCTTCGAGACTATCTCGCGGACGGCAAAGAGCACCTTACTGCAGATGTCCTTAAAGCAGCCCTGAAGGCTCATGCCGGCAGCCGAACGACACTTTGGCGCGCGGCTCGATCCATCGGCGTTGTGGTGGAACGGACGACCTCATTCCCATCGGTCGGAACGTGGACGCTTCCTGAAGCAAGCGAGCCCACGAGGGGCGTGGAGCCGCGCTCTTTCCGCAGTCGTCCCGTATCTCACATATACGGAACGACTGACGATTCGCGCCAAGCTCATCGCGCAGAGAACGTTATGCCACAAGAGTCTGCTAGTCGTTCCACAGTCGTTTCGCGTGATATCGATGAAACGGCCGACGAAACGACTGAAACGGCTGCGCTTCGTGGGATCACGCCCCTCAAGGTAAGCGTGCCCAATGATGAAGCTGGCGACTTCCTATGAACGCGCTCGATCTATTACTCGCCGTGGGGCGTCGGGGAGTTCGGTTTGCTTGCGAAGGCGATCGCGTCCGCGTCGTTGATCCGGAATGTCGCCTCACTGGCGATGAACGCGGCCTTCTTCGGGCACTCGTTCCGACGCTGAGGGTGTTGCTCACGCAGCGGCTTCCCGACCGTCGAGGCGACACTGCATGCGGTGCCTTTGAGGCGGCCACGGGTGCCGTGCTTTGCGAGCAGTGTGCTTTCGGTATCGCCGATCACTTCTGGCGACGATGCGGTGAGTGTACGTTCTTCGTAGGCAACGCTGATGCGGCGAGGTGCCGACGTTGTGACGCGCCACGCCTCGAACACCTTGGGATAACGGCCGGATGAGCAGCACCGCGAAGGGCGCGCAACGCGTCGGCGCGGTCCTCACAGCCCTTTCACGGCACGGTTATCGTTGCGCGCGCGTCGCTTCGTCCGGGCAACGTAAGGGCGCGCGGTGCGCCGAGCTCGGAATCGCGGCCGACGTGATTGCGCTGGCGCCGCGTGATTCCGGGATGCCGCACTTCACGGTCGAGGTCGGCGGCGAAAAGAAGTCAGTGCGCGCAGCGCTGGCGGAAATGCTTGAGCATCCGTTGCCGCCCGGCTTCGTCGCGATCGTCGCCCGGTGCGTCGGCCGCCGGTGGCGCTGGCATATCGGCGATGACCGCACCGAAAGCTTCGGAAGCCTGGGCGACGCGCTCGACGCGTTGCGCGACGGACTCGGCGCGTAAATGTCGATCGGAGAGCGGTACGCGGCGATCGTCGCCGGCCTCAGCGAAGCCGAAGTCGCTGCGGTTTGGGCGGCGACCATGTTTGGCCGCACTCCCCTCGATGAACGACTGCGGGATCGCGTCGGGCAGCTCGCGGCGCTACGCAACGATGTCGGGCGCGAAAGCGTGACACGCAACGGAAACGGCCGCAGCGACGCCGCGTGAGCAAAACACCCGAACAAACCCGAACAAAGTCCACCAAAATGATACACCGCACGCGTGTATGTGCGCGCGCGCGAACTCCGGCGCAGCTAGCGCGCCAACAGCGGGTGTTCGCCCTGACGGTCTACGAGCACAAGACGTACCGCGAGATCGCCGCGGAAGTTGGGATCTCGCTGGAGACGGTCGTCAACGACGCGCGCTGCGAACAAAAGCGCCGCGACGCAGAGAAGGCAGCCGCGCAGCCCAAGCCGATCGTCAAACGGCCGCGGACGTGGTGGTGAGCGATGCCGATACGGGGGAATTATCGCCAGTACCCGACGACCCCGCTCCCCGACTCCGCGACTGCTTTGAGTGCGCGCAGCCGATCCCGGCCGAGCGGTGGCGCTCGTCATTCTGCTCGGACCGCTGTCGCCAGCGGAACAAGAAACGCCGTCAGCGCGAGTATGTGGTGATCGAGCTGGAGGTCGCAGAGGCGAGGACTGCCCTACGCATCGAGCGTGGTCCAATCGGGTCGGTTTGGGGCGTTCTGTGCGATCGCGAGGTCGCCGAGATATTGCGTGAAGCGGCTCGGCCTCCGCCGCGTCAACGCAGACGCATTCCGTTTCCAAAGGGGGACATGACGGGTGCTACGATTGATGCATGAATCACTCGATCGCCTCGCCGACCGTGAGCCTACAGATCAGCGCTCGCAGCGGGCGTCTCGACCCGGCGATCGTCGGCCGCATCACCGAGGCCGTCGTCGGGGCACTTAGCGACCACACGCCGCCTGAGCGTCCGGCTCCCTCGAACGTGTCGCAACCTTCAAAGCGTCCAGCGGAGACAGCTGCGTGAGGGATAGCGCCGGGAAACCATCGGGAAAACGTCGGGAAAATGTGGGGGAAAACATGCGGTTTTCCAGTTCTTGGAGACCGCAATCGCTCAACGCTGGGAAATCCGGAGGCGAGGCGGCATGAAGGCCTTGGCCGTGCAACCGGAAGATGAAGAGCGCGAGAGCGAGCCGCAACGCGCCCGGATAATTCGCGAAGCACAAGCGCTTGCGGTCGAGAGCCTCACCCCGACTCAACTTCGGCGCCTCTCTTCCCGGCTCGAGGGAAAGTCACTCGCCACGATAGCTGAGAGCGAAAACTGCTCAGTGCAATCGGTACACGAGACACTTCGAGTGCCGAAGGTGGCGGCGACCTTCGAGATCATGGGGCAGACACTCGCCGCAAAAGATCGCGAGACCGGCGAGGATGTTAACTTGTTGCTGCTGCTACTCGAGAACGTTTGGAGCATCGCGACCCACGCGACGCGCGCGGTACAAGTAAACGGGACGATTGAGCACGTCCCGGACTACCCTACGAGGCTTGCGGCCTCAACGCGGCTCCTGAGCTTGGCGAAGCCGCTCCAGCGGAGCCCTGAAACGCCCCTGAGAGAATCCGCGGCATGACTGGAGTGATCGAGCACGACGCGCAGGGCCGGCGGGCCAAGTCTGATGCTGCACGAGCAAGACCTCGCGGAGACTGCGGCGTGACGACGACTGAACACAAACGCAGCCCCGCGACGCGCGAACGCATTCTTCAAGCGATACGGCTCGGCATGAACGCATATCCCGCAGCGACCGCTGCCGGCATAACGCAACGCGAGTTCGCCGCTTGGTGTGAGGCGGACGCTGCCTTCGCGGCCGACGTCGAGCGCGCACGCACCGAGATGGTGTCGGCGAGCGTGCGAAACATCCGAAGAGCCGCCCAAAGCGATCCGAAGGCGGCCGTGTGGCTGCGGGAGCGGGGCGTCACATGAACATCCAGCAGCGTATCGAGGCCGTTGAGAACGCCCTGCAGCGGCGCCAAGGGGCCGACGGGCCGCAAGGGGCCGACGGGCCGCTTCACAGTGCCGCGCGGCCAGCTCCAGGATTCGACTACGAACTTTCAAGGCTCGCGCACGAACTTATCAAGCGCATCTTTGGAGATCCGCCTCAAACGCTCGATGAAGCAATCGCTGAGGTCTTCGGCGATGCCGTATAGCGACGAAGCGATGCACCGGGCCTCAGCCCGTGGATCAATGCAGCGCCTGCGCGCCCGTCGCGCGGGGCAGGGAGCAACAGGGATAACAGTGTTTTCCGATACGGATTCGGCCGACGTGACGACCGTCGCTGGGTGCCAAGCCCTGCTCGCCGAGGCGGTTGAGGCCGCGCGCGATTCATCGCTCGACGCGGCGACGCGCTCACGGCTTCTCATGGGAATCGCGGCGGCCGGGGCTCGCATCGTTGCAGACGGCGCGCTGGAGAAACGGGTGGCTGAGATCGAGCTGGTCATGGGGACGGCCGCATGACGCAAGACCTTGCGCTCAAAGAGGCGACGCGCATCGCGCTGGACGCACAGCTCGACGCGAAGCGGGCCGAACTGGCGGAGCTACACCTCCGGCTTGCGGAAGAGCACGCCCAACTCGCACGCCTGAATATCGACTGCGCGATCGCCTTGCAAGGCCGGGTGCCATGATCGCGCCCCAGACGACGCTCGACGTCGAGCGCGAAGACGAGGTTTCGGCGGTTCCCGACGTTGCTCGCGTCGACGCCGCGTGCGCGAGCGTCGAAGCCGAACTGGCCGCTGCTCGCACGACGCTGCGCGCAGACGCCCGCGTCGCCGCGCGGTCGCTAATTGCCGGCGAGACGCCGACGTCGGATGTTCGCGACGCGATCGCGCGCGTCGGCGAGCTGGAAGCCGTGCTCGTCGGGCTCGGCGAGGTGCGGATCGTCGCGCAGTATAGCGCCCTGGAATCGCTCGCCGACGACGCGGACAAAACCGCGGAAGCGCTACTCTCCGAAGCCGAGGCGTTCGACGCGCGATTCTGGGCGATTCGCAAAGGCGAAGTCGACCTGGGCCCTGAGGCTGAGCGCAGCGACATCCCACGGATGGACGCGCTCGATGCAGCCGAGAACGCGCGGGATGGAATCCTGAGACGTCGCGCGATGCTGCTCGAAGAAGCGTTACAGCTTCGCGACCAGCGAGCAAAGACCAAACGCGCGCACGCGCCACTTTTTGTCGCCGAGGGCGTCGCTTGATTTCGTCGCGGCTCCCTCCGGGGCTCCAAGTCGCGCCGAAAGCCGTCGTGCGGACTGATGAACTCCCGCGCGGCGGTCACTCTTTCTCGAATTGAGGACAAACGTTGAAATCGACATCGAAGACTGAAGCCGAGGATCCCGCTACCGAACCGCGCGGCGGCGAAACGCAATGGCAGTGCTCGGTTCGCATGCTTGCGATCGCTGACCGGCAACTCGAAGCCCTGCGTGAACAGTATCTCGCCGCAATGCAACGCGTCGGCGAGCTTAACGGCGAGCACCACGACGCAAATCAAGCTCGCCGCTATGACGAGGCTCCAGCCATCCGGCGCCAATGCGATGAAGCGGAGCGCGCCGCCGGCGCTTTGGGCCAGCAAATCGCATTTCTTGAGATGACGCGGCGCTCGCACGCAGCGGCGTGCGACTTCTGGGAACAGCGCGAGCGGCTTCGCACCGCCGGCACTGCGGGAGCGGGTGCGTGATGGCGACAAGACCGGCACGCACGCCGTTCGACCGCGTGCCTCCTGGCGAGCATAAATTCAGTTTATCGGTATCGATTGCGCAGCAAAATGCGACGATCCAGACAATTATTCAGCGCGCGCCGCTCGCCGCGCTTGCCTTCGATCCTGATTCATTTCCTCTCGTGAAGATGGGGCTTGCGCTTGCCAGGCAACGCGCGGCGATCGACGCGAGCATCCATCGTGCGCACGTTGTCGCATATCGACCAAGGAGCTAAAGATGCCCAAAGACACCCCGCGTCACTCTCTGCCGCCGGCGCCTGAACTCGGCACCGCTAAGGTGGTTTTATCGACGGGTCGCAGCGTCACGATGCGCGAGCTGACCGGCCGTGCGCAGATCCTCGCCGATTCTTGCGCCGGCGAGGGCACGATCATGGCGCTCATTTCGTATCGTGCGATCGGATCGATTGAAACGATCGATGACCATAAGCTCGCCCCAGTCTCGAGCAAAGCTGAGCTTGACTTGATCACAGAACGCCTGACTGGTCGCGAACTCGATGAGATCGTACAGGCGTACAGCGCGAACTTTGCCGCGAGGGTCGCGGACCAAAAAAACGAGTCGAGCACCGCCGCCTAGCGGCGAATCTTATCGCCCTCGTCGGCTCTCCTGAATGGGTGCTCGAACTATCAGCACGCGAACAGCTCGC
>JAABUX010010741.1_pt1 | contig 10193 bp, 7 predicted proteins | sample 5561851 | NCBI WGS metagenome assembly JAABUX01 (sample SAMN10711883, study PRJNA513361) | rock metagenome | isolation source: Antarctica rocks | place: Antarctica: Victoria Land, Richard Nunatak red sandstone | collected 2016-01-03 | reverse complement strand
TTGGTCTTGTTCTGGTCCTGGACGTTCGGGCTGCGCCAGAGGCCGGACAGGTTCGTCCGCATCTGCTGGGCCATCTCGGCGAGGGTCTCGGGCTTGAGGATATCGACCTTGCCCAAGACCGACTCGATCGCCCCGAGGCGGTACACCTCGGCCGAGCTGTGGCAGGCGATGAACGCCTTGGAGATCAACTTCTCGTCGAGTTCGCGGATCGGGAGCCGGCGAATCCGGGCCACCCAGCCGGCGAGTTCCTTCAAGTTCCGGTCCTGCTTCGACCGGGTGAGTGGGATGCTTTCGGCCTTCTGGTCGAAGCCGTACATGTAGATGTACGGGTTCCGCATGTTCCGCTCGGCGTTGGGATCGTGGTTCTTGGTCCAGACGCGGAGGAACTCCTCGGCGAGTTCGCGGGCGCGCTCGGGGTGGGTGGCGGCCAGGGCCTCGACGTGGGGGAAGGCCTTTTCGTCTTCGGCCACCTTGAGATAGAGCTGCGAGGCGATCGCGGCGTATTTGGGCCGGATGCCCTCGTCGAGCTTGCCGAGCCACTTGGGGTCGGGCATCGCTTCGAGGATCTTGGCGACGGGGATGGCGTGGGGGAAGTTGGGGTTCCGCCCATTTATGTTTATCCCGTTATTCATCATGTCGTAGTAGAAGAAGTTGCCGTACCGGTCGCGCCGCATCGGCGGGCCGAGGCTGGTGGAGGTGTCGAACTGCTGCGAGAACTCGGCCTCGGCGAGCCAGGCGCCGGCAAGCAGAGCGAGACTCTTCGACCAGTCCGTGCCGTCGACGGGTTGGGCGGCCATCGGCGAGCGGAGGATCGCTTCGACCGCCGTCTTCTGGAGCAAGAGCGCTTTCTCGCGGCCGTCGGGGTTTTGCGCCATGGTCTGCAGACCGCGCGACGACGCCGTCCCGATCGCCGCGACGATTTCCATCCCGCGCTCGGGGCGTTTGGTGAAGCTCTCTTCGAGCCACTTCAGGCCGAGGTCTTCGCTGATCTTCGGAGCCAGTTCGACCGCCCGCTTGAGGGCTTCGTCCTTTTGCTCGGAGGCAACTTCGCCGACCGCCAGGACGGCCAGCGTCACCTTCCAGGCTTGTTCGAGTTGGGCCGTCTTCTTGTCCTTGGCATAGCTGGCGAGGTAGAGCTGCGAGAGGAGATTCAAGGCTTCGCGGTCGTTGTCGGCCTCGGCCTTCTCCGGCTCGGGGAGGAACGCCTTCATCTCGGTCGGGTTCCCCGAGGCGAGGAGGATCTTGGCGACTTCCCGGTCGTTCAAGGCGGTCTTCGGCGGGGTGCCGGTCCGACCCGTCCGGATCAACGTGTTGAAGTCCTCGACCGAGTCGCCGCGCGTGATCGCGATCTGGAGGAGTTGACCCAGCCCGGCCAGGATCTCTTTTTCCCGACCGTGGGGGGCCGCTTCGGCGAGGGCGACCACGTCGCGGGCCAGCAAGGTGGTCTTCTCCATGTACTGGGGGTTGCCCCCTTGCTGCTGGATCTGCATCTGCATTTGCATCTGCTGCTGGCGGGCCATCCCCGGCGGTCCGGCAATCATCCCAGGTTCGGACGCGACGGAGTTGGGCAACGCGGTGATCAACTGCTTGTAGGCCGCTTTCCCCTCGGCTTCGGGCAGATTGATGAGGAACTTGGCGACCTTGGCCCATTCCCCCTTGGTCACGTTCCGGCGGAACAGGAACAGCTCATCGTCGAAGGGGTCGGCCGGCGGCGCGGCGGGGGCGGTCACCGCCACGGCCGGACCCGGAGCGGCGGCCCCGTCGGGAGCGGCCGAGGGTTTGGGCGTGATGGGACTCGGGGTGACCACGACGACGGCTCCGACCGGGGCGGCCACGGGGGTGGGAGGCGCTGGAGCGGGGGGCGGCGGCGGAGCGGGGGCCGCGGGGGCGGGAGCCGCCGCGACGTCGACGATCACCTTGGCGGCGCCGGCGGGCGACGGCGCGGGTGCAGCGTCGGGGGTGGTGCCCGGTTCGGGGGGCTTGGGCTTGGATTCCTTCAAGGCCGCCTCGTCGGTGAGCGTCCCGGCCTTGAGGATCGCCGACGGGCGGCGGTCAAAGGTGAGTTGCTGGATCTTCTGGAGCCGGGCCGCCTTCTTCGCCTTTTCCTCGGCCACCTTGGGGTCGACGGCCGCGGGTTTGACGGCTGGCTTGGCCGATCCGGCGTCGTCGGCGAAGACCTGCGCCGGGAGTTCGCCGGTGGTGGCGGTCTCTGTCACGGTCGTCACGGTCGCGGTGGCGGAAGTTTGACTGGGGGCGGGCGTGGTCGCCATCTTCGTCACTTGCGCCGAGGCCATTGAGCCCACCCCGCCGAGTCCAGCGACGATGGCCAACCCCAGAACGAATCGATCAGTCCAGTGGCGTGCGTCCATGATGTTGCGTCGCTCGTTGTGGCTCGGTGGGTGGGAGACGTGGGAAGCCGTTCGAGGCAAACGGTGAGCAAGCGGGCAGGCTCGTCGGCGGTTGGTGACGAGTGCGGGGGAGGTCCGGGCCGCAAAGCGCAAGGACTTCCGCCCGCGACCTCGACCAAGTTGTCATGGGATGCGAATCAAGACCCCGACCCGTCGGGTGGCGGACCGGCGCCGGCCCCTCGCGAGTCTTTCGGTTGCTTGCCGTTCTTGTTACTCGGGTTCCGGCCGGGCTTCTTGCAATTGCCGCTCTTGCAGCCTTGGCACTGCTTGGGGAGGGCTAACCCCTGGAGGTCGCCGGGCTCCATCCGGGCGAGGCGGATGGCGCTTTCGAGGTCTTCGCGGTTCTGCTCGACGGCCTTGGTGTCGCCGGCGCGCTCGGCTTGCTCGCCGAGGAGGCGGAACGCCTGGCGACTCGATTCGATCTCGGGTTCCCAGTCGTCGCGGGCCATCCCTTCGAGCTTCATCAGCCAGGTGATGTAATACTGCGAGTTGGCGAACGCGCCTCGGGCCGCCTTGAGCAGCTTCGGGTCGGCCTTGGAGTCGCCTTGGATGTCGTCGACCAGGGCTTTCAAGTCGGCGCTGGCCTCGGGGAGCTTGCCGCTGTTCATCCACGCCTTGTCCCGTTCGAGGCGGGCCAACCGGAGGTCGGCGACGTGGTCGGCGGGGATCGCGTTCAGGGCGGCGTCATACTTGTCGGCCGCGCCGGCCCAGTCGCTTCGCGCGGCCTGGGCGTCGGCGTCGGCAAGGCTCGCCGCGACGTCGTCGAGCCGCATCTTTTCCTGGCCCGGCCCATAATGATAGGCCGCGCCCACTACCGGAATCAGGAGCCAACCGAGGAGCACGATTGTTCGCACCAGAAAATCCTCCCGAGGGTCAAGGACCAACACCTCCGGGACGTACCCGGCTTAAAGATCAATTTATCCGATGCGCGATCAGACCGAAAGGGCGGTCTCGCGGGGACGGTCGCGGACGCCGGCCCGAGTCCGAGGTCGCGTACCCCGACCGGCACCAGGACGCCACCGCGTCCCGAAGTGGTGCAGGAGAACCGGCAGCAAAGCCAGCAGGCCCGCCCCCGTCCCCACGGCGATTAGGCTGTATTCCCGCTTCGTCAGTTGCTCGAACACCCCGGCGCGGGGGATCACGGTCAACCGGGTCAGGAGGTCGGTGGGGAGGTGCTTTTCGTTGGCATCAACGTAAGTCCCCCCAAGTCGGGCGGCGATCTGGCGGAGCGAGCCCGCGTCTTGCCGCGACTGGCGACCGTCGATGAAGCTCCCGGCGCGGGGGTCGCCGACGCCGACGACCAGAACGTCGCTCACCGACGCCGGGAGCTTGGGCATCCCGGTCGCGGGTACGGTGTCGCCGTCGGACACCAGAAGTATCAAGGTGCTCTTGGGCCGCCAGGGGCGGGCGATCTTGTCCGCCTCGGCGATCCCGGCGAACAAGTCGGTCTTGCCGACCTGGAAGGCGAACTGCATCGGCAGGTCGCTCATGATGTTCCGGATCACTTCCATGTCCTTCGTCGCGACCACCACCGGCTTGGCGCCGTTGTAGACGGCGACCACGCTCATGAGGTACTGCTCGATCGGGACCCGCTGGAAGAACGACTCCATGACGGAACTCGCCCGCGCCCGCCGGGTCTGCTCGTGGTCCGCCCCGGCATCCTTGAGCCGCATCGAGGGGGACACATCCAAGACGAGCAGGACGTGCCGCTTCTGGTTGTCGGGGATCGCCTCGGCCTGGTGCGTCTTCGGCTTGAGCAGGATCAACGTCACCAAACCCCAGGTGACGCCCGCCATCGCCCCGACCCGGAGCGCCGGGACGAGCGCCACCCAGAGCGCGGGGCGACCGGACGGACCGAACGCGAGCCGGGCCACGCGAGCGACCCGCCGGGCGTGGAGGACCTCGGCGATCAGGACGATCAAAGCCACCCCAAGGGCGGCGGTTTCGGCTACCACGGCGTGTACCTCGCTCCGAGCAGGGTCAAGGCGAAGATCCCCAGGGTCGACAACCCCGCCAGGCAGTACGGGGCGAAGTTGTCCTGCGTCTCGGCGATCGTCTTCTTCAACTTGGTCTGCTTCATCGCGTCGATCCGCCCAAAGACCGACTTCAACCCCTCCGGGTCCCCGGCGCTGAAGACCTCGCCGCCGGTGATTTGGGCGATCGTCCCCATCTCCGCCGACACCTCGGTGTCGGCGACGTGGATGATGAAGACGCTGATCCCTTCCTTTTTGAGTTCCGCCGCGATCGTCGCGTCGTTGCCGTTGGCCAGGTCGAACGAGTAGCCGTCGGTCACCAAGACGACCATCCGGTCCCCCTCGGCCCGCTCCATCAAAGTCTTCTTGCACTCGCGGAGGGCCATCCCGACCATCGTCCCCATCATCCACGGCGGGCCGTTCTCCGGGTTCATGAACGGCGGGGCGCAGCGGAGGGCCGACGGGTCACTCGTAAGCGGGACCCACTGGATCACGTTGTTGGCGAAGAAGGTCAGCCCAAAGGCGTCGCCGGTCCGCTGGGTGAGGAAGTCGTCGATCGCCTTCATCGACGTCTCGTACCGCGTCCCCTCGCCGAACCGGGCGGTCATGCTCCCCGACACGTCGACGCAGAACTCGATATTGGTCAGGAGCCGCTCGGTTTTCGGCTCGCCGAGTTGCTGTGGACCCGCGAGGATCAGGATCGCCACCCCGAGGAGCAGCGGGGCCAGCGACTCGCCGAGGTCGAGGGCGAACTTCCACCGTCGCCCCGAACTTCCGCCGGCATGGTCGAACGGCACGGCCACGCTCGGCCCCGGCCGGCGCCAAATTCGGTGGAGCAAGACCAGCGGGATGATCAGAAAAGGCAGGACGAACGGGTATGCGAAGCTCATGCGACCTGCCCCCCCGGGACGGTGAGTGGTTCAACCGGCAAGGCCCGATACGGTTCGAGCAGCGCGGCGACGTCGACCCGCTCCCCTTCACCCGGCGGCCGGTGGAGCCAGCTTTCGAGTTGGCGGAGCAAGGCCCCGGCCTGGTCGTCGGCGCGGATCAGGGCGATCGCCCGTCCAGGACTCAATGCACCCAGACCGAGCCGTTGCCGCCAGTAGTCGATCAAAGTCCGCTCCAATTCGGCTCGTTCGGTCGGTTCGAGGGTCCCCGCCATCGCCCGGTCGACCAGGGGACGCAGCCGGTCAGCCAAGGTCAAGGGCCGACTCGAAGCCTCGCTGGCGATCTTTGCCTGCTTACGGCCGACGAAGATGATCGCGACCAGGCTAACGAACCAGGCGACCGCCCCGAGAAACATTAGCAACCGGTAGTTCCCACGAAACAGCGATGGGGTCGCCTTCAAGGGACTCGGCTCGATCTGGCCCGGCGGTAAGATCGCCCGGACCGTGACCGGGATCGTCGGCAGGTCGGCCGTACCCGTGCCATCCTTGCGATTGAGGTAATCCTTGAGGTCATACGTCCCCGGTTCCAGGCCGGAGTAGGTCAGGTCGTACCGGAAACTCGTCCCGTGGGGGTAGACGTCGACGACCCGGACCACCACTCTGGACAGCCGGTCATCAAGGGGTTTCGGCTCGAGCTCGGTCCCCGGGAGGACAAGCTGGCTGATCTTCGTCGCGACGCCGACCGAAGGGGGGGCGGGCTGAGGCACTTCGGCTCGAATGCTCGACTCGGCGGCGACTGAGACCAGGGCCAAGACCAGAAGTTTACGGATCATCGAGTCCCCCTCCCGAGCAAGGCTCGCGACTTGAAGTAGAGCCGGACCCGCGACACATAGGGCAAGTCAGTGTCGATCATGAGGTGGTCGATCCCCGCCCGGCGGAGTTCATCGGTGTGGTCCGGGTTGCTCATCCGCCCCCGGGTGACAAAGGTCCGGCCGGTCTCAGCTTCCCGGGCGCGGACGAAACCGACCCCGCTCATCGCGCGCTCGGCGGGGTCGCGGAGTTGAAGGACGACGCAATCGTGCTGCTGGCCCATCCGTTTGAGCGCGGATAGGGCGCGCGGGTCGTGGAGGTCGCTGAGGATGATCACGAGGACCCGGTGACTCAGGCTCGGCGTCAGCTCGACGACCCGGTCCCCCAGGGTTGTCCCCTCGTCGTGGCGGTAGGTCCGAAGTTGGTGCAACCACTGCAAGACGAGGTCCTTTGACAAGCTCGGGCGGATGTGCAAGTTCCGGTCGCCGACGCCGAGCAACCCCACCGGGCTGATCCGGTCGAGGCAGGCCAGGGCCAGGCCACCAGCCAGGAAGACCGCCGTCTCATACTTGCTCTTGCCGGTGGACGAGATCGTCATCGACGCCGACGTATCGACGAGGAGGTAAGCCGGGAGCCGCTTCGGCGCCTCGTACTCCTTGACGTGGAACTTCCGCGTCCGGGCGGTGACGCGCCAGTCGATCGACTTGATCGGGTCGCCGAACTGGTAGGGGCGCGACTGGACATATTCCTGGCCGGCGCCGAGGAACGGCGACCGGTCGGTCCCGTAGCTCAGGCTGTCGGCCAGCTTTTTGATCGCGACGTAAAACTGCCGAGCGTCGAGGACGTCGGACCCGGCGATCTGCCCTTGCATGGTGTTGCCTCCTGGGTCGATCGAGGTCAGACCGTCGCGGCCACGGCCCGGCCGTTCCGATGGACCAAGGCATCGGCACCGAGGATCTCCCGGAGCACGTCGGGTCCGGTCAAGCCATCGGCGAGGGCCTCGTACGAGAGCCGCATCCGGTGCAGGACCACGTCTTCGGCCAGGGCGAAGAGGTCTTCGGGGATGACGTAGTGCCGCCCGTGGATCAACGCCCGGGCGCGCGACGCCTTGACCAAGGCGATCCCGGCTCGGGGGCTGCACCCGAGTTCGACCGCCGGGTGACGGCGGGTCCGGCCGACGATCTCGACGACGTGGTCGGTGAAGGTCTCGCTGACGTAGACCTGGTGGACCGCTTCCATCGCGCGGACGAGTTGCTCGATCTCGCCGACCGGCCCGCCGTCGATGACGTCAAACTCGGTCCGAACGACAGCCCCCTTGTCCTGCCGGCTCACGCCGAGCGCCGCGTTCCGTTTGAGGACTTCTTTCTCCTCGGTCGGAGTCGGGTATTCGAGGCGGTGGCAGAGCATGAAGCGGTCCAACTGCGCTTCGGGTAGCTCGAACGTCCCGCTCTGCTCGACCGGGTTCTGGGTTGCGATGACGAGAAATGGGGCGGGCAGGGTGAACGTCTCGTTGCCGATCGTCACCTTCCGCTCCTGCATGGCTTCGAGCAAGGCTGACTGGACCTTCGGGGCGGCCCGGTTGATCTCGTCGGCGAGGAGCAAGTTCGTGAAGATCGGTCCTTTATGGGTCCGGAAGTCGCCGGTCCGCTGGTCGAGGATCTCCGAGCCGAGGATGTCCGACGGGAGCAAGTCGACCGTGAACTGAATCCGGCTGAAGGCCAGCGCGATCGTCCGCGACAAGGTGGCGACGAGCAAGGTCTTCGCCAACCCCGGCACCCCCTGGAGCAACAGGTGCCCGCCGGTGAAGAGGGCGATCAAGAGCCGTTCCACCACCACGTCCTGGCCGACGACGACCAACCCGACCCGCTCGCGGACCAGGCGGATGAACTCGGCGGTTTCGGCGGGGATCGACCCGGATTGACCCGTCGGGTGGGGCTGATGGCTCATGGGTGAGACGTCCAACTCGCGGTGGGGTGGACCTCGGCGACGCCGCCGAAGCGAGGGGGAAGAAACTCAGGGAAGAGGAGGAACCGAGGGCTGTCTGGGACTCACGGCAACGGCGGACTCGACTGGTAAGCCGAAATCCATATAGTTTGGACTTTAGCCATGCAAGCAACCGAGCACAAGCAAAATCTCCGCCGAGTTTCGACAAAAGTCGATGAGAGTCGTTCCCGTTCGCTCAGAGCAGTCCGAGCTAGGTGACGGTGCGGGATTCGCGCGAAGTCGCGAACTCGGCTTGACGTTTCGGAGGGTTTCGGTCAGAACGTCCCCCTCGTCGGGAAGCGCTCGAAGGCACCAAGGATGGCGCCGGACCGCGAACCAGGGAAGGACGGGCGGACGCATGGCGATCGGTGGTTTGATTGCGAGACGTCGGCTCCAGCCGATCGACGCCGGTCGGCGGCCGGCAACCGGGGCATCGATTCCGGACTTTGGTCCCGAGCCAAGCCCAAGCCTCTTGGTCCCCGCGCGGCGGTGGCTGGCCGAGCGGTCGCAAGGGGAGATGGCCCCCGGCTCGGTCCTGGTTCATGCCCCTTCGACGGCGTTCCAGTCCCCCGGCGGGGGCGAGAATCAGTTGGTCCAGACCGGGCGCTACCTGGAAGCTCGCGGGGTCGAGGTCCGGCCATTTTCCCCGTGGACCGACCGGCTCGACCGGGCCAAGTTGCTCCACCTGTTCGGGATGTCGCGGGAAGGGCTGCAACTTGCCAAGCTCGCCCGGGCCAAGGGGGTTCCCGTGGTCCTCTCGCCGATCTGCTGGATCGAGCCGCGGGCGATGGCCGCGCTGGCGTCGGACCGGATCGGCCGCCTGGCGAATCGCGCCAAGTGGCGGCTCAAAGCCCTGCTGCCCCGGTTGCCGAGCTGGCGTCGCGACCTCCTCCGGGCCGCCGACGTCATCTTGCCGAACTCGCGGGCCGAGGGGGATCAACTGGTCCGCTGGTTCGGCGCCGATCCCGGCAAGATCCGGGCGGTCCCCAACGGCGTCGAGGAACGGTTCGCCCAGGCCGACCCGACCGCGTTCCGGCAAGCCTACGGACCCGGCGAATTCGTCCTTTACGTCGGGCGGATCGAGCCTCGCAAGAACGTCCTAGGGTTGGTCGAAGGGGTCCGACCGACGGGTCTGCCGCTCGTCCTGATCGGCGACGCCTTGCCAGGATGCGAGGGGTATGCCGCCCGTTGCCGCCGCGCCGGGGCGGGGTTCCTCCGGTGGCTCCCCCGGGTTGACCACGATGACCCGATGCTCGAATCGGCCTATGCCGCCGCGCGGGTCCTAGCGTTGCCCTCCTGGTTCGAGACGCCGGGTCTGGTCGCCCTCGAAGCGGCCCTGGCGGGGACGGCGGTCGTGATCACGCCGCACGGTTGCACCCGCGAGTATTTCGGCGACCGGGTCGGGTACGCTCGCCCCGACGGCCGGATCGAGATCGGTCGGGCCGTTGCCCAAGCCTGGCAAGCTGGACCCGACCCGAGCCTGGCCGGGCACGTCCAGGCTCATTACCTCTGGTCAGAAGTCGCCCGACGGACGGCGGAGGCCTATGAGCGAGTCGCCCGCTAACCCGAAACCGGTCGCCACCGGGCGGTACCGCTATACCAAGCTCCGGTGGCGGATTTCGGTCGCCCTCCTCGACGCCATCGGCTCGATCTTGATCCGACTCTGGCGGCTCGCGCGGCCGTTGCCCACCTGGCAACCCCCCCGGAAGATCCTGGTCGTCCAGCTCGACCACATGGGGGACGCCATCCTGTCCAGCCCGATCTTTCCCCGGCTCCGGCGGGCCTATCCCGCTGCCCGGATCGAAGTCCTCGCGTCGCCGAGCAACCGCGAGGTATTCCTCGCCGACCCCTTGGTCGACCGGGTCCACCTCGCCGACCGGAACTGGTTCGAGCGGCAGCCGGGACGTCGGGCGTTGGGATCGGCGGTCTGGACGCTCGGTCGGTCGCTCCGAGCGGGCGGCTACGACCTCGGGATCGACGTCCGGGGCGATATCCTCACTGTGTTCGTGCTGGCGCTGGCGGGCATCCCCCGGCGGCTCGGCTGGGCGATGGGAGGCGGTGGCTTCTTGTTGACCGATGTGGCGGCGTGGGTTCCCGGCCGCCACGAGGTCTCGTCCCGGATGGCGCTCCTG
>JAABUX010010740.1_pt1 | contig 10194 bp, 9 predicted proteins | sample 5561851 | NCBI WGS metagenome assembly JAABUX01 (sample SAMN10711883, study PRJNA513361) | rock metagenome | isolation source: Antarctica rocks | place: Antarctica: Victoria Land, Richard Nunatak red sandstone | collected 2016-01-03 | reverse complement strand
GTTCGATTCGCCCCCATCTCCACCATTTACGTCGCCCGTGCGGGCCAACCAATTGGTTGGCCCGCACGGGCGACAACAGCATGCAGGCCACTTTCGGCCAGCCGTGCTTGCAGGGCTGCTTTGGCCTCCGGTTGCCCATGGTTGATAACGACGAGTTCGGGGTGCCAGCGCGCCGCCAAGGCCGCCAAGGCTGCGCCATCCGCGTGCGACATGAGCCCATAGCTACCAACCGTGCAGCGTACGATGCGTGGCGCCACGGCCTGTTCGACATGCTGCCGCGCCGCGCCTCCCGCTGGCGCCAGGATGAGATGCTCGGTGGCCTCGGCGAGCGCCCTGGCGTAGAATCGGCTAGGTCCGCTGCGAAAGGTCGGCGAGGACGTCACGATAATGGCCGGCGGACCCTGGAGCGCCGCGCCCCGATCCCGCGGCTGGACGACCGACACCAACTTGTCTTCGGGGCGGAAAGGGTTGCCATGCGAGGCGATCCAACGGGCCAGTCTTGGATAGTCGAGCGCCGCATGCTGGGCGTACACGCTATTGACCGATGCCACCATCTCGTCCACCCAGATGACACCCGCCAGTTGCCCCTGGAGTCGCGCCTGCGCGAGGATCAGCACAATCTCCTGGGCTGTTCCGAGCGGCGACGCGGCGATAAGGGCGTGCCCGCCGTGCTCAAGTGATGCGCGCACCTGAGCGACAAGGCGTGCCTCTTCGCGCGCGCGCGGTCGAAACTCGCGGTCTCCATAGGTACTCTCCAGCACCAGCACATCCGCCTGTTGGCGGGGCCGGGCCGCACGCCGCACGGTGTACTGACTGGCGAGGCTGACATCTCCGCTACAGACCACACATCCCTCGGGCGTCTCCAAGACAGCCATCGCCGCGCCCAGTAGGTGGCCGGCGGGCAATAGACGCACCGTCCATGCTGGCCCACCATGGGTAGATTGAAGTGTGTATCGCTCATAAAAGGGTTTGGGTTGTGCGTCGGCGAGAGTGGCTTCCGTGAATTGACCGAGAGCCTGAAGCAGTGCAATCGTGCTTGGAGTGGCCAACACGGGGACAGCAGGATAGGCCGCCGTCACATTCGGGAGGCCTGCGGTGTGATCGGCATGTGCATGGGTCAGCACAATCGCGTCCAGCCGGTCGGCCGCGGCGAGGGCCAGAGGCAGGCTGGACGCGCTGCCCGGTGATCCACCGGGGTCAACCAGCACCCGCAGCCCAGCTGCTTCAATCAGCAGCCCGCTAATGCTCGGATCACCAGGATCTCTGCTATCGGCAAGCTCTGTGATGAGAATCATGACCTGTTGTACCTAAGGGTGATCAGAAGATTGGGAGCGTTGTCAGATACAACCATGCCACTAGCAAGTGCCACTCGTAGCGTGTCGATCCTATCGGTCCCACAGAGGGCGGCTGAGGGATAGTCTACCAGGATTGTCAGGAGATGTCCGCTCCTTGCATAGCGGTGAAGCAGGCGGAGCACATCAGGAGGTCATCATCGTCTAAGTCTTGTCGTTGCTCCGCTCCGGTGTTCCGATGTCTCACTGTCTGCCCCGTCCTGAGCACGATCAACTTGGCGCGCTAGGGAAAAGAAGGGCGGAGCGCGACGCCCTCCGCGCCTGCCAGCACGGCAGTAACCAAGTCCCGGATTACGGTAGAGTGGCCTGCAACAAATTTTCTATAGTTACATAGTGTGTAAAACTTTCATCCTACCGGAACGCCTTCTAGAATTCATAGACCGTGGCAGTTCGATACAACGTGCATCGATTGATAGCGGCGCCGCTTATAATGGAGTGGACGAATCAGGAGGTGGCTATGGCCCGAACAGAGCGCACCGCGACAACTTCGAACGGTACTACGGCTCCGCCCGTCATCGCGATCGCGGGACGCAAGGGCGGTAGTGGGAAGACGACGACGACACTGAATCTCGCCGGCGCGCTTGCCGAGAGCGGCCGCAAGGTGCTTGTGATCGACCTCGATCCGCAGGCCTCACTCAGCCGTCTGGTTATGGGTGTGACCGGCGACGACGGGGGTGGCGTCGGCGCGCGTCTCTTGAAGCCGGAGACTGGGTTGGCCGATCTGGTCCGCCCCGTCTTCGAGGATATCGATCTCTGCCCGGGCGACCGCAGCATCGAGACGGTCGCCTACACGCTCAACGAGAACCCGACCGGGCAGTTCCGGCTGCGCAAGTTGCTCCAGACGGTGCGCGGATACGACTACATCCTGCTCGACACGCCTCCGCACCTCGGGTTCGCCCTCAACTCGGCGCTGCTCGCGTCCACTCTCGCGCTGCTGCCGACCCTGCTGACCCAGCAGGACATCGACGCGCTGTCCGACACGTTGATGATGCGCCAGGAGATCCTGGAGATGGAATTGGGGGGCGCCGAGCGTCTGATGATCGTCCCCAACGCCTATCGCGCCGACAGCAGCGACCGGCCCAACATGGCCCTTCTGGCTGAGGGGTACGGCGAGGCGGTGACGGAGCCGGTCCCGCTCGCCGTCGCGATAAAGCACGCCATCAATGCCCGGCGTCCCGTTGTCCTGTACGAGGCGAGAGGCCACGCTGCGCGGGCCTATCGCTCGCTGGCCGAGCGCGTGGAAAAGGTGGTTGCGCGATGACGACCAAGACGTCCAGGCCCTCAATCGTGCTCGGCCAGGCGCAGGGCGGACGCCCCCAGGCGGCGCGCACCACCGGCGCGCACGCCCAGCAAAGCGAGCGGCCGCTCCATGGGGCGCTGCTCGTGCCGATCGAGCAACTGCGGCCCGACCCGCAACAGCCGAGGACCGAGTTCGGCCCTGTCGGCCTCGAGGAACTGGCGGCGTCGCTGCGCGAGTATGGGGTGCTGCAGCCCCTCGTGGTGCGCGAGGACGGTTTCCTCGACGACGGGCGTAACCTCTACACGATCATCGCGGGGGGCCGCCGTTACCTCGCCGCGCAGATGGCGGGCCTGACGCGGCTGCCAGCGCTGGTCCGGGAAGGCGAGGGCGTGCGCCTGCGCGTGCTCCAGTTGATCGAGAATCTGCAGCGGGAGGAACTGTCGCCGGTCGACGAGGCGCGCGCGTACCGGGAAATCATGGAACTCCAGAACCTGACCATTCGCGATGTCGCGGGCCTCATCCATCGCAGCCGCGGCTACGTGTCCGAACGGCTCGACCTCGTGAAGAGCGAGGAGGTGGCGACAGCGGTCAAGGCGGGACGCGTCACGGCGTCGGCGGCCGCGGTCGTGGCGCGCGAGAAGGACCCGGAAGCGCGGCGCGACCTGCTGCGGCGCACCGAGCAGGAGCGTCTCCAGCGTAAGGACGTCGAGCGCATCTTGCGCGAACGATCCCGGCCGCCGGACACCACCCCGCTGCCCCATCCGACACAGGCGACGCTGCGCGAGGTTGCGCGGGAGATGGGCGCCACCGAAGGACAGGTCCTGGCCGCGGCCGAGGCACGGCGCCAGGAACCGGAACTGACGACGCCGGAGGCGCTGGCCCTGGCGATGCATGCGCCGCCCGATCCGGCCCAGGATGCGACACCGGTGGCGGCGGACAACCCCTGCCCGACGATCAACGATCTGTCGACCGCCGACACTATCTTGCGCACGATAGAGTGGGCAAAGGGCAACGGCATCGCACTGATCGACGACCTTTACCGTATTGTGCGCGAACGTCGAGATTATCTCGCGCACGATTCATAATCGGTTCTTTCGTATCTCGACCACATGTCGTTCGTCTTTCCAACTCCTTTAGCGAACGCCTCTGTCCGAAGTTCGGACAAAGACAGCGGGGGGCGAGGTCCCCGCACAACGCTCCTCCGCCCATCCCTGAGCCCTCGATCCTTGTCGATCAAGCACGGGCTACCGGACGCGGGTAGGACGAAATAGATGCTACGCGGCACTGATAAAGTCTTGCGACCCGCTTCGGCGTCTGCCATACTCGGATGTATTGCGATGATGGCAGGCCTCTCGTCGTCGTCTGCTCTCCCCGATCCGACCACCACCGGATAGCCGTTCGGTGTGGTTTATAGGCGGCTTGTGTGGTTAATAGCCATCTTGTGTGATTAATAGCCGTCAGCCCTTGTTCGATGGGCGACCAATGGGGCAGCATAGAGTAAAGCGGCATGCCCCGATAGTGAACGGCGGGGACGCACGATGCGCGAGATGGGTGGGCGAGATGGGGACGGAGCGTAAAGGATGAGCGTCGAACCGGACTACACGCAGACGCCGATCGAGGTGGATCCGCCCGCCGGCCTGGTCTTCGACTCCGAGTCCGGGCAATGGATCGTGGCCGCCGAGGCGGAATTTCGCGCCCGGATCCAGGACGAGCGTGCGCGCAACTTGATGGCCGTGGACGCGCACTACTACGACGCGCGTCCGACGCTCCACGCCCCGCTCACGGGCGGCGAGAAAGGCAGCATCTCGTCCGAGTGGTGGGAGGTCGAGCGCGAGAATCGAGGCGTCATGCGCGTGCCGCTGGGCCAGCTTGCCGGCGCCCTCACCCCCGAAGACCTGGCCGCCCGCATCGCGGGCGCGGCGCTCGGTCCGCTGGCCGAGCAGGTCATGTTGCAACTCTTCGCCCTGGCCAACAACAACTGGCGAGATCCGAAGCTGACGGTCCGCCTGTCCGAGTTGCTGGATCGCCTGGGCTACCAGCGCGATAAGCGCGGCATCCACTACTCGAAGAATCGCCACGTCCTGTCCCGGACCCTGCTCGGCCTGCACTTCACCCATGTGGGCGTTCAGCAGACGACCCAGGGGCAGGGGCGCGCGCGTCGCAGCGTCGGCTTCGTCGCCCCCTTGCTCGCCGCGGTCGGGTACGGGCCGACCAGGGATGTGGAAGGACTCTCCCTGGAGGACGTCTTCGAGCAGGCGCTGCCCGAAGAGGTTCAGATCCTGCTCAACCCCGCCTGGTACGCGGGCGTGCGCCAGCCCTCGGGGTTGCCCGGCAATGACTACGTTCTGGTGGCGGCCCCCGTCGCCGCCACCCCCGGACGGCGACGCGGGCGTGGCCTCGGACGATCGCCGGTCGCGGATTTGTTGCGCGCCTATATCGAGGAGTGCCGCGCGCACACGGCGAAGCCCTATGTGCGGGTGTCTCGCCAAATCCTGCTCGATCAGGCCGACATCCGGGATCGAAAGCCGGCGCAGGCTGGCCGGACGCTCCAGCGCGCCCTTGATGCGCTGCGCGCCGAGGGCCTCCTGCGCTCCTATTCGCCGTGTCCCCTGCCGCTGCGGAGCGACGACCCGATCTTACTGCAATGGGATGCGGCGGCGACGCAGCCTCGCCTGTTCTGATCCCTACCCGCCCCGATCCGCATCGCGGTCCGTCCGCACAACGGCCACGACTTACCTCCCCCGTCTCCCTATCCTCTTGTAGGCGGAGTGTGTGATTAATAGCCAATTGGCGTGGTTAATAGCCATGCGGTGTGATTACTAGCCGATTGGCGTGATTACTAGCCGCGGCGCGCTATTAATAGCCGCGCGGTGTGACTATAAGTCGAACTGTGTGACTAGTAGCAAGAGTGCGTGACTACTAGCGATTTTCCCTTGTCACCGGTCTCTTCCTTCTGCCACCATGACGACAAGGCGATCTTGGGAGACGTCGAGGGGTGAAAGATGAGGATGAACGTGGAACGACCGGATCGACGAGGCCAGCCATGCAGCAACCGCGACCGTCGCTAACGCACCGCGCCGTCCCCGCCGGACAAACGGGCGAGGCGAGCGGACCCGCCCATCCGGCAATCGAGCGCCGCATCGCGGTACGCTTCGGCGACGCGGTGCTGGCCGCGGGACATACCGCCATCCCGAACCTCGTGCTCCACTACTACGCCGCCCTCGACATCGGCGAGGGCGAACTCGTCTGCACGCTGCAAATCTGGAGCTACTGGTGGACGGCGCGCGATCCCTACCCCTCGATCGCGTCCATCGCGACCCGGATGGGCAAGTCGACGCGTCAGGTCAAGACCTACCTCAAGGGCCTCCAGGACAAGGGAATGTTGCGAGTCGTGGAGAGGTTCGACGCGGCCTCCGGCGGGCAGATGACGAGCGAGTATGACTTCTCGCCGCTGATCGAGGCGGTGGTGGGCCGCGCCCGCCTCGACGGGATCGTCGAGGGTGGGGACGACGAGGGCGTGCGGCGGCGCGCGCGAACTACACCCGCTGCCAAGAACGTCGCGGAGGGGGGTGAAGAATGTCGCACCCCCCCGCGTGAAGAAAACTTCACCCCCACCGATGCCAAAAACTTCACCCCCCCGGTGCGAGGGATTTCACCCGAATTAGACGAAGATCAAACAGACACAGACAAGAAAGTTGTCGATCTCGAGATCGACCATACGCTCCGATCGGCGGACATCGAGCCTTACGACATATCCCTGCGCGGCGCCTTGATTGGTCCGCTCGCGCGCCTCGGCGCGGAGATAGGCGACGACGCACCCGCCGCCACCTTGACCCGCGTGTACGCGCTGTGCAAAGAAGTGGCCGTGACGCCGGGGGATGCGCTTCTCCTGCTGGAACAAGCGACAGCGGTCGTGCGCGAACGCTGCGGACGAATCACCAAACGGAGTCGCGGCGGGCACGTCAACGCCATGCCATACCTGCTGTCGACGTTGGAGAGCTTGCTGGCCGCTCGCGCGTCGCCAACGTCGCCCGGGGCGTCGCCGACCGATTGGCCCGGTGGCGGATCGGCCGGACAATCGGGCGAGGACGACCGAACCGGAGCCCTGTGGCGCACGACGGAAACGCACCCCGCCTGGCGCGCGGTCCTGGAGGCGCTCCACACCGACATGACCGCGGAGAACTTCGCCGCGTGGTTCGGGCCAACCTCCGTGGTCGGCCAGGAAGGCGCGGAGATGTGGGTGCGCGTACCCTCGGCGTTTCACAAGCGCTGGTTGCAGGAGCGACTGCGCGGCGCTATCGAACGCGCTCTACGCGTAAGCGGACATGCTCACCTGACCATCACGTTCATCCTCGACGGGGAGGAACCGATCGCGCTGACGCGCGAGCCGAGTGCGGTGCCAGCGCCGGTGTCGCGGGATAGACGCCCGGATGAGGCGTCGGTTCATCGACGGGAATGATGCGCGCGCCCGCGGGTGGGGCGGGACCGTGGCCGGGCACATGACCACGGTCCCGCATGATGGTGGACGGCCCCTTAAAACGGGACATCCCCCAGCTCGTCGGAGTCGGCGGTGGATGGGCTTGCCTCTATCGCGCGCTCCGCGTCGCCGGCGACCTCGCCGCGGACGTCGAGCAGGCGCATCTCGCGCAGGCGGACATCCAGGCTGGTGCGCGCCTTTCCGTCGCGGTCAGTGTACTCTCGCGCGACGAGCCCCCCTTCCAGGTAGCAGCGGCTGCCGCGGCGGAGGTAGGCCTGGCAGATCTCGCCCAGCTTGCCGAACGCCGATACGCTGAACCAGGTCGTGATCTCGCTCCCGTCGCGCCGGCGCTCGGACGTGGCGACGCTGAAGCTCGTTACGCTGTCGCCCCCGGGCAACGCGCGCGTCTCGGGGTCTCGCCCCAGGTTGCCGATGATGGTGATCCTGTTGTACGTTCCGGCCATGTGGCCCTCCTTGCCCGTCCTATCCGGGCGGTTCGCTATCCGGCGCTCTGGCGGCAGCCGCGACACCCTCCTATCCGCACGCGGACCGACGTCTGTCGGCCGTGTGCGACCGCGTCTGTCGTCGCTTTGCGGCGACAATCGACCCCGATAGTCTGGGCAATCCCCGTCGGCACATAGCGCGCAGAGGACGAATCATGTCGTGGTGGAACACCTCGTTATCCACAACGTGAGAAGCGCACCATTGACAAGCGTGGCCACCTCCTATATATAGAACATACGTCCTATCTTATTGTGATCGGCGAGGTGGTCCATGGCGACACGACGCACGCCCTCCCCTTCCCGTCCCCTCGAACGCAACGGTGGCGCACAGGTGCAGCGGCTGCGCGCTGTCATCGCGGCGCTGCGCGCGCGCTACGGCCCCTCCATCATCCGGACCGGGGCCGAGGTCCTGGCCCTGCCCGCCGTCGCCCTCTCGTCGCACGGTCGTCCGCTTAGCACGGGCTCCCTCGGGCTCGACCTGATCGCGGCGGGGCTCCCGCAGGGGGGCATCGCCGAGTACGCCGGCGTCGACGGATCGGGCAAGGAGGCGCTGGCCGTCGCGGCGCTGGCCGCCTGCCAGCGCGCGCACGGGACGGCCCTGCTCGTCGACGCCGTCGGCGCCGTCGATCCCGATGCCCTTTGCGCCGCCGGCGTCGATCTCGACCAGCTCGGGGTAGGACAAGCAGCGGAACAGAAAGCAACGCTAAGCCGTTCAATTTGCTGAACACTCTGGTCCAGAGGTATCGCCCCGCCTGTTCTACACGGGTGGCAGCGCCACGTCGGCGCGCAAGGCTGCCCGTTCGTCGCGCATGCTCTGCCGGCGTGGCCGTGGTGGCGGCTCGGCCAATCGCTGGCGATGACGCGTCTGCGCATCCTCGGCGGGAGGCGCGAGCGGCGCGGGGACACCCAGGGGGCGCGCTAGATCGTCGAGATCCGCCGCGATGCGCTCCAATACGCGTAGGATACGCCATCGCTCGAAGACGACGTACGCGGGGTCTGGATCAGTGTCCGGGCGCAGATTGACCATGTCATTGGACGGCTTAAACTGCACCACAGAGTGACGGCCAACCTGCACCGGTGATGGACGCGGGCCGCGCTCAGACGGGTGGCCAGCGCGATCTGGCGGATCGAGAGCCCTTGCCGATGGGCGGACACGATGGCCCAGACGCGCTCCTGCTGGGCCGCTGTCAAGCGCACGGTGGCCCGGTGCAGGCGCTCCGTGAGGTGGCGTGTGCGTTGCACCCGCTGGCGCAGTGTCTCTGCAGTTTCTATAGCTACTATGATACGCAGGCGCCCGCCCACCTGTCTAGTAAACTGAACGGCTTAACCCCACTTTCTGTTCCGCTGCTTGTCCTACCCCGACTGGAGGAGGCGCTGTCCCCCGCGCCGCCGACCGACCTGGGTGAGTTGTGCGCGCGAGCGCGGCTGGAGGAGGACGAGGCGCACGCCCTGGCCCGCAGCGGCGCGCTGCACGGCTACATCCCCGATCGGCGGCAGGCCCTGTGGACGGCCCCGCTCGTGGCGCGCGCCGCCCGCGAGCGATGGCTGCCGCGCCTGCGCGAGGCCGTGGACCCGCCCGTGACGCTGCCGCGCGCGACCGAGCGGGAGGACCTGGCGCTGGAGCAGGCCTCTTTGGGCCTCACGCCGGGGCGCCACGTCCTGGCGCCGCTGCGCGCGGACCTGGCGCCCCGGCCGCTACGCTGGGCGGGCGACCTGGCGGGGCTTCCGGTGGGAACACGCGTCGAGGTGGCGGGGCAGGTCATCTCGCGCCAGCGCCCGCCGACGGCGCGCGTCTTCTTCTTCCTGGGTCTGTCCGACGAGTGGGGCCTGCTCAACGTGGTCGTCCCGCCGGAGGTCTACGAGCGCGACCGCGCGTGGCGCGCGGCGAGGCGCTGGTCTGGGTGGCGGGGATCGTGGAGCGGCGCGCCGGCGTGGCCACGGTGCGCGCGGAACACCTGTGCCCCCTCACTGCCATGCTCGCCGTCGCCACCGCTGCCGTGTCGCCAACTGGCCTGCGGGAGCTGTAGTAGCTACTAACCTCGTCCGCGCGTGATTTGGGCGCCAATCGGCTGCTGGTCTGCCGTTAGTACAAGGCGCCTATCTCGAGCGGATCAACGGCTCATGCGCAGGACAACGGCGTGCATGAGTATGAGGTGGCACATAGAGGCGTCAATCAGTAGCCGGTCCCTGCAGCGATGGGTTTGGCCAAGCTCGTCGCTGCTGTCCCGCGACGATTCGCCCCGCTATCGCGCATCGAGTTTGTATGGCAATAGGTGTCGCCGATGCCTTACACCGGTTGTGTTCGCGGTTCCCATGGTCGAAACGGCTGGCTCAGGTTCTCAACCGCCCTCCCGCGATTCTCTCTTGTGCGACATCCAGTCCGCCCTCATCATCGACGCCTTGGCAGCGACATACGTGCGCTAAACCGCTGCGCCCCATCATCTCCCAGACTCGTTGGCCGTCCGATTCCCACCATCTAATCCACCTGTTCTATCCGGAAGGCCCTGAATGGACGGCGTTGCGGGATCGGGGTGCGCGTCGGAGATAGCGGTGCGTGTGGGAACAGTGGAATCCGCTTTCTGGTCGCATGCCGCACGCGCGGCGGCGAGTTTCTGGGCTGGA
>JAABUX010010739.1_pt1 | contig 10195 bp, 18 predicted proteins | sample 5561851 | NCBI WGS metagenome assembly JAABUX01 (sample SAMN10711883, study PRJNA513361) | rock metagenome | isolation source: Antarctica rocks | place: Antarctica: Victoria Land, Richard Nunatak red sandstone | collected 2016-01-03 | reverse complement strand
TCCATAATGCGACACACAGATCTTCTGACAGCAGGATGCAACTGACCGCAGGTGTGGGAACAGACGGGGCAGCTGCGCAGCCAGTCGACCGGAGCCGCCCTCACCGAGTCGGAGGTCGCGTCAGAGCTCGCCAATGTCTCAGACGAAGAGCTGCTCCTGGCTATGCAGGCACGACTGTAGCGACCGCCATACAGACGCCTGTGAGCCCGGATGTAGCCGTGACGATGCGTAGTTGCTTGCCAACCCAGCCAGCATTGCCCCGTATTTGCTCACCCATCGTGCGGACGCGCGCAGGCAAGCATGGCGGATCCAGCGTTTCTGGCGCTCGTCGACCGCGTGGCTGGCCTGTGGGACCAACTGGCGCCAGGTCATAGCGTCATAAAGCAATACTAGGCGTTGCAAAGCTCCTGAGGATGTACCAGCTAGTTTTTCGAAACCTCGCCTGGACTCTGCCAGGTGGACAATGATATCCCTGTGGCGACCAAGCTAGCTTAGGAGCTGATCGCAAGCAGCCTGGCACAAAGCTATTGTTATGCCGCCATGGCGCCCGTGAGATTTGCAGCCACGCTTTGCTCCGCTGCCTCCGGCGCCTGGTACCAGCCGTCCGCCTCCCTCGCGATCAGCCGCGCCTTCGCCACGAACACATCGCTGTACTGCGGCTCCGTCAGGAACGCTGGCGCCTGCCAGGTGCAGTGGGCCAATGTCAGGTTTGCAGCTTGGCACCAGCCAGCAGCAGTGGCACAGAGGTAAGAGCTCACATGAGTCGTGGGACTGTGCTGCCTCGCTGGCGGCACCTCATGAGCACAAGGTAATGCGAAGCTTATGACAGGGTGACAGAGGCATGCCAGTGCGGCCTCTGGTCACAGTGCACTGCGCCAACCCTGGCCACGGTTGGAGAACCTCATCCCACAGCCTGCTCACAGCTTGTGTACAGCATTGCCCTGTTCTTCAGGCTCAAGACAAGGGGTGATCTGATCGAGCTGCAAACGTGCCTCGCAAGAGCCGACGCAGACAATGGTGCTGCCGCTGCCGGTCATGAAGACAGAGTCGAACACGCCGCCGCTGTCCTCCTGCAGCCGTCGCTTGAGCTCCTGCAGCTCCGGCAGCCTGCCGCATCCGATGGGCCATTCAGAACCTCAGACATAAAACGGAGCAATCCCTTAATGTGAAGTGCCAGACTGTCTCGACGTCGTGTCGCCTACTGTTCACGCTCTGCATCTGAGGTCGCTGCGGACCACTGTCCGCGTCAGCAGCAAGTACAGCACGAAGGCGCTCACATGCCAAAAGCCGGCGGCTCCAGGTCGTTGACGGCCTGATGCTGCGCCATGGGCGGCCGCCCGCTGAAGCTGGCTAGCAGCTGCTCCGGGTCCGCGTCGCTCCGCGCGTCCAGGTCCAGCGCCCTGCACCACAGAAATGTTTTTCGTGTGCTCATTCATCGTCACTGAAGCGCGCCTATGCAATGCTTCTGCAGCCTTTCCTTGTGAAATAGCGCCTCCATCGCACGTGCGCAACTTAGAGCGACCCGCGAGTGGTTCGCCTTTCAGCACCCAAGCCAGGGGCAGAGGCCGCGTGTGTTAGTCCGAAACTGTGTCACCGCGGCCTCCCAACTCTGGCATCGACGCTGACAGCGAACTACTCACGCGGGACGTCCTGAATCGCGCGTGTGCGCAGGAGGCGGCGACTTGGCGAGCCTGTCTATCACCATGATGGCAGTGTGGCCGCGTTTTGTCGCCAGCAGGTGCGTGATGAAGTTTATGGATAATGGGATATGGACTCCCATGGCCTGCCTGAGTTGGCAACGGGTGCTGTGGCCCCGCAGGCTTGTGGCTGGTGGGCGTGTTCTGCTGGCAGCTATTGCACTTCTGCACGTGCTGCTCGATTTGCGCGCGTCACCAGAATGCCAGCCACTGCGTCGAGATAGAACCCACCGCACGCACTAGCTTGCAGATTGCCGTACTCCAGTCAATCACACGCTGGATGAAGCATAATTTGGAACAGCATGGCTTGCCGACTCGTAAGCCACCACGCATGCCTTGGCACATCCAGACCATGCCGCGTGCAGAGACGAGGGAACATCAGATACAGATGCTCTGAAATATTACTTGAAGATAGCCGGCGTAGATAGACCAACCGGCGGCTTGACCAGCAGTAGTGGCGTGCCGAGGCCCAGCGGCGGCGGCACGTCGCGCACGATCTCGCCCCTAGCGTGGACAGGCAATGCAGCATTAGCGTCAGGGCCAGCAGCCGTGTTGGCCAATCCCCAGAGACCGCTGCCGTGCACGCGTTATGGCTCGTAAGGCAGGCGGTCATGGGTAAGCGCACCATGCAGACCCTGACCCTGATCATAGCCTACCCCTTGCGCTCACCCTCAACCTGACGACAGAACCCTAACCGAAACCCTGCTGCGGCGCGTCATCCTCACTCCCTTCTTGTGAGTGGTGACCCAACAGGTCAAACCCGACAAGCAGGCCGCCTGCCCAGCTATAACGTCACTGCCATTCCGCATCAGCACGCGGGTTAGGGTAGGGTCATGGTTAGGGTAAGGATTTTGGTGTGGGGTTTGGAGTAGGAGTAGGGCTCGGGCATGAGCGGGCGGGAGGAAGCCAGGCCGCACCTGCCGGTGCAGTAGGCGGCGCCGCGGCTGAAGAAGACGCTGATGTCGGAGCCGATGGCGGCCGACCAGTCCAGCAGCTGCGCCGCCGTCGCGGGCCGCCCCGCCGCCTCGTTGGCCGCCCACAGCGTCGTCGCCGCGTTGCCGCTGGCAAAACCACAGAGTTTGCAGTCAGCGCAAAAGTGTCTGCTGCGGCGTAGCTGCGACGACACCCCCGACCTGCAAAAGCCCGGCGCGGCGAGCGGGTAGCAGCTGCAATGCTGCACAAGGGTTGACCGCAGCATGTCCAGGACCTGGGGTGCCAAGTTCTGACATGTGCCCATCGATGCCAACCGCGCAGAGTGTTGCTTGGCAGCTGGCTGCTGGTTGCATGCCGCACTGGTCATGGCCGGGGCTCAGCATATGGCACGACTAGAGTTTGGTGGCGGACAGCACTGACCTGCCGCCGCCGAGGCCCGCGCCGTGGGGCACGACCTTGTCCAGCTCCACTGAAAATCGCTGCGACGTGCCGGTGCGGTCACGGAACAAGTTGAGCGCCTGTCAGTATGAGACACCGGTTTGCGACAACCACAGGGTTCGTCATGTGTCAGCCTGGCACGCGGGCGGCGCTCCTTCAGCGACGCAGGCCGCGGGTGATCTCAGAGCCGGAGCAAGCTCCGGTGTGCTGTGCTCGACACTCTGGCTTTCGTGCTTGCACTGCAGATCAGGGTGACTTCGTTTGGGTGTCTACCTTGATGACCAGGTTCGTTTCGTCTGTGGGCACGCCCTCCATGTCGCAGCTGAGCTCGTCCCTCTCAGTGCTCTCCGGCAGCAGCGTGAAGCGCATCTGGTCCCCCAGGTCGATGACATGGAAGAGCGACGCCAGGTCGTGGTAGCCGTCCTCTCGTCGGCGGACCACGCGCAGGAACAGGTTCACCTGCACTGGACAAGCCGAGCCTCAGCACCGCCCGGCTCGACCCCAGGCTGTAGGTCGTCAGGCTGAGGCCCCACAAGCAATCAACAATTGCCAGTCAAGCGCCGGCTTTCGTGCTCCTCAGGGTGAAGCTGGGTGCGCGCTGAGACATTGCAGTGCATCACTTCTGGCTATAATGCAATTGCTGATGACGCGAAATGTGACGGATGCATGCACGGAGTGAGCTCAGCTCATAACCCGAGATCAGGCACTTCGAGGTGAGGGTAGCCCGGCAGACCTTTGACGGTGAGAACAGGTGCAGCGTCTGGCCGACGTCCATTGCCGCCGATGCAGCGACATCATGGCACCTTCTGAGCCGGCTGGCATGACGCTGTGGCCACGCCGCTGTATGCCAGCTGCCTTTGAGGCCCACCCGCCGGCTGCAGGTTGGCGGGTGCATGCCGGCGGGGGCGACCATGCTGACACCCAAGGCAGATGGTCGTCAGCCGTCACAGCGCGGAAGTCCAAAGCAGCATGGCATCAACATCCGGGGGCGGTGTCCTGGAGTGAACGCTCTGACGACAGGGGCAAGCAGCAAGACGTCTTCAACAGCTTGCAGTCCCCGGCAGAATATTGGTCGCATCTGCTCCGAGCTCCAGTGGATTGCGCAGCACGTGCATGATCCTTCGCAGCCGACTCCCGAGACTCGTAGAGGACATCTAGGTCTTCACCTTGAGAGTATTCAGTAGAGCCAAGAGTCGAGGCTGCGCGATGTTTACCATCCCAGCAGCGAGGCTCACTTGTGCGGCGACGACCAGCAGTGATTGCTGCCTGAGCTTTCAGTACCCCACCCCAACGACGCCTTGCCATCCCCCAGCGCAGCATGCGCGTGCTCGTCGACCGGTCTGCGCAGCGCGGAGCACAGAAGCGGCCGCAGGCGACCGCTTCGACGTCGGCGCAGCGGTGATCAACCCCGCGTACCGCTCCACACCGTGGGAGGCCGAGGCTGCTGAGGAAGACAGCGACCGCACCCATGTGCGCTTGCTGCGCTGCTGTGCCGCATGATACGATGTAGGGCAGTCGTCGACCTAGGGGCAGTTCAGCTTCGCGTGCTGTACTGTAGTGCCCGTGCCATTCGCCGAGACGGGCACGACATGTAACAGCATCACAGTTCGCCCAAACATGCCCTGTGGGCACGGTTAGGCACCAACCAGTCCAAGCGCAGCTGCAGCGCACCATTGCCTCATGTATATCCACCTGTCAGCCTGTCAGCAGGTCGCTAGGAGCCCAACCGATGGGATTTAAGGTCAGGATCCGGGTTAGGCACAGGGGAGGGTTAAGAGACATACCCACCGCTCGTGCTCATGCGCGCAGGCGCGCATCCTGTTTGTGAGCGAGTCCAACGTGTGCCGCTCGGTGCTGGCGGAGGCCATCATGCGGGACCTGCTCGAAGCGGCGGGAATGGCGGACGCCGTCGCGGTCGCCTCGGCCGGGTCCCGCGACTACAACGTCGGCGATGGTCCCGATCCACTTTTGGTGGCCGTCGCGGAGGAGCTGCAGCTCAGGTGGGCGGCGGCTCAGAGTACACGCCATAGCAGCTCAGGGCGTTAGCCGTAGCAGCTTGACCTGCGGCATGCGTCGGCATGCGTGCTGTACCCTATGCACCTCGCAGACTCCGCAGCTGACGCAGTTTGCCTTTCCGAAACGGTGATTTGCTGCAGGCCGCGGCTCGCATGAGTGATACTCTGATAAGCAAGATTTGTTCTGCAATGCGCTACACGTTCTGCAGGTTCTGCAGAGCACCTGCAACTCCATGCAATGTCCCGGAGGAGCAGTACCGTTGCGAACGTTTGCACGAGAATCAGGGAACTGCCGTCGTTTTCGGCCGCGGCTTCCTGCCATAGTCCCCAACCTCAAGACAAGCTCGACTGGCGTTGCTGCGAAGGTTGCCAGAGGGCGCCGCGGCGCGGCGGATGGACTTCGAGGGCGACATCGTGGCCAACGAGCTGGTGCTGGTCATGGACAAGTTCACCGCCGCCGACGTGCTGCGCGAGGTCTCCGTGTACGACACCATCAGTAAGGCCGGCCGATACACCAGCAAGGTGCGCCGAGGGTTACGGTATGGGTATGGGTAAGGGTTAGGTTAGGGTTAGATCTAGGGTAAGGGCCAGGGCTAGGGTTAGGGCTAGGGTTGGGATCAGGGTCAGGGTACGGGTCAAGGTAAGTGTTAGGGTACAGGTCCGTGTACGACACCATCAGCAAGGCCGGCCGGTACACCAGTAAGGTGTGCGGGTGATGCGCATCGTCGTGACGGTGGTTGGACACTTGTGCGCATATGAACACTGATGATAACCCGTGCCGTGTCTGACTCATCTAGCGTCGTGACAGCCCGCATATCATCAAGGACCGCTGTAGCTGTGAGAATGGCCAGACACTGGGTGCTCGCTCACTGATGGACGGAACCAATGTCATGCTTTTTGAAAGCAACTCAGTAGTGCGTGCCATGTTCTGATGCACCGGCACCTATGTCATGAACACAGGCTGTCTCGACTTGCGGAATCTCGGCGTCACGGTGTCAGGCTCAATCGATGACGCTGACGGCCTGTCCCGGTCTGCACACCGCTTCGAGCCACAGACCATACTGCCGAATCGGACTCTGGGCAGTCTCCTGACATATATGATGCTGCACCGCGGCAGGTGCGGCTGCTGGGGGAGTACCACCGCGGCTTCCAGGCGTCGGAGGACCCGGACGGGCAGGACATCGCGGACCCGCTGTACGGGAACGCCAACGGGCCCGAGGAGAAGGCGCGTGACGCCGTGTAAAAACCGGCGATGCAATGATCGGCGCAGCCACCAGGGTTTGTGGGCAAGAGCGGTGGCCGCATGTGTATGGTCGTCAGTCCAGTGCAGCCTCAAGAACCAGGGGCACCTGTTGTGAACAGTCACCAAAGGCTCAGCACGACGTGGGCAAATTGTGCTCTGAGGAGCTGCGCATGACAGGCCAGCGAACGCAGGCACTCCAGGCAGCCCGTGTATTTGCAATCTTATTGCGAGTTTGCGTGGTGACCGTAATCTCCGCACCTGTGGTGCTGCAGGAAGCTGTCCGAGTGACAGCCGGCATCATTTCCCAGGCCTGCAATGGCCTCTTGGAGTACCTGCAGCAGGTGCGGTCCAGTAAGCCAGCAAACTCTTGCATCCTCTCACAGTGTTAAGCACCCGCCCACAGTGTCGGCCCTTGGCTTACGCTCGGAGTCTTGTTGTTCATCAGTGCTGTGCTGTGCTCGCCTTGACTGTTGCTTTCATGCTGCGTTCTCAGGTGCAGAGCGAGTCAGGCACCAACGGGCAGGAGGCGTCCTTCAGGAGACAGCTGGCGGACGCTGTGCAGAGGTTAGAGACCATCGACTGGCTGGTGCCGCCCATGCTGCAGGCTCGATAGCCGAGGGTTTCGGACGTTGCGCGCAAGTTTCCGCTGCTCAACATGAGCGGCAAATTCTGTGACAGAGCTGATGCTTAGTGCTGCTCCACTGCATGCCGCAGAGCGGCAACGATGCATGTCGTTGAGTCGACACCTAAACACTCCTGAACCAGCCCACACGCTGATAGCTGAAACCTTGACATTGATCTATCATGCGCCTAAGACTCTGCGCGAGGTCGACATGGCCGAACGAGCCAGCCGAAGCAGCAATCATGGTCTGCCATGATGCAGAGCGCACGTCTTGGCAGAACAAGCATATTGCCCAAGCCAGCCTGGGTCCACGAGGGCTGACGCTGGCAAACGGAGACATGAGCATGTCTGACGCTGGCAGAACTGGCGTGTGCGGGAACAGCTCTATGTCGTGCACTTGAACGGCGTGCTATTGGCTCCGAATAGACAACGAATGCCAGCAGTGCTACGCCGTCTGCCACTGAGCCCGCTCAGGCGTGGGTGTCGGGAACGAGTATGCTCTCCTGCACGCCTGGCACCTGCAAAACATCATCACAGCTGTCAAACAACACATCATGCCATGATATCACCGAGGGCCGCAACAAGATTGCGCCTTGCGGACCTGCTGACTGCACAGCAGCAGGAACCAAGACTTGTGCATTGACGTGAGATCCCAGCCGGACCTGGGCGATGGCCTCCTTCAGGGCGCTGGGTGGCCGCGAGTCGACGCCGATGGCCATGATGGCGTCACCACCAGGGGACACCCGCGACACCTGCAACCGTAACGGTTTCACGTTTACAGAAGCAGGGATACGCTGCCTCATACCAGGTGCCGTGAATGCGGGGTGTGGGCAACCTTGTTTTAAGGGTCCGGAAGGTTCGCAGCGTCCACAGCTGATGACGACCGTGTATGGACTGAGCCGCATATGCGAGACGCTCGTTGGACGTTGGACTGATTGCCAGAATGTCACGCCATGCAAGGGACGTCATCTTCAGGGACAGGCAGCAGCTGCACCAGCCTGTGCAGTGAGCACAGCTTGCGGCCGCCGCAACTTGCTGATGCCGACATTGCGCCAGGGATGCAGAGGCGCGCACCGTCATGAAGCTGATGTTGACGTCGGCCTCGCCCAGGATGCGCGACACGCCGGCGATGATGCCCGGCTGATCCTTCTGGCGCACCAGGATCACCGACCCCTGCGCACGCTCATCCCGCGTTCGGGGACATGTGCGGCACAGAGCATCCCAGGCCCACAATGCGTGCTGCAGCACCATGCGGGCTTGGAGCACGATCATGCACTGGCGTGCGCATAAACCCAAGCGACGTTGCGCTCCGGCTGCGATTGCTGTGCAGCTAACAGGCGCTGGCCCACCCTGTCCCTTAACATAAATAGACCCTAACCCATACCCCAATCCTAACCCTGAGAACCCTTAAACCACCATGGCCTCAATTTACGAGAGGCATCGTGGCGAATTAGCTGCCGCAAAGCAGGCGCGCGCCTCGAGAGCCAGGTCGACGTCGAAGGCGCCGATGCGGTTCAGGAAGGGCTTGTCCTCGCGGACGGTGCCGGACACGGTGATCTTGCGGCTGGCCGGGTCGATGGCGCCGCTGAACTTGCTGGTCGGCGAGCCCAGCGCCACCGACAGGCCCCGCAGCACCTCCCTGTGTGCATGTAGCCAAAATAGTCTTCATCACTCACGCGATATGGCTGGATCAAGCTTTCGCTTTGATAAAATCACCGTTAGACTAAATTTTCATACAGGATATTTTTGTTGTGTGTAGTTAGATAATAGCAGCAAAATTGTAAAAAAGTAGAGTCATTATTTTAATGTAATTAAAATATTTGGCTATTTTAATAACTTAGTATAAAAAATAAAATTTTGAATATTTATTTTTATATGCGCCGCTTGGTCTGGGATCCGGGGGAGGTGGCTACGGTCTCAGTAAAAGTCTGAGTGGGGTGGAATGGGTGGAACAGAGGGCATTCCGTTGGCAGGCACTGACTGGTATGTACTCAAGCAAACGTGCTCCTTGACTAAGGGCAGGCACCGACGTGCAGCAAACAGACATGATCATAGTCTTCATTGAACAAATTGCAGCACGTGACGATGCTCGAGGTGGGCATGACGGCGCGCACTTGCCGGGCGCCGGCACGGTGGTCTCGATGATGGTCAGGCCCCTATTCTTGGCCAGCAGGTCCGCATTCACCAGGTTCACCGTCGCCGTCGTCACCTGCTCCAGCAGACCCTGCGCACGGGGAAGGGGTGCAGATTTCAGAATCTGGAATTGATGCACACCGTGCCGCGTGGCTGAGTAATCCTTGCACTGAGGGTCGCTCAAGGCACTCCGCCATACCTGCGAACGTTGGTTCAGGTGGTGATTTAAGGTCGCAAGCGTCGATGCCCGATTGGAGATGTTGGTTACGCATGGTGACACACGAGGCTTGAAGATCAATGGGTGCAACATGCTGTCGTTAGATAGCAAGCACAAACGATGAGGTCCCATCGAAAGGTCGGGCTCGAGTCTGGATCGGGACAGTGAGCCGGTGATCCTGGCAGCCCGTCAAACGGCAGGTGTCGGTTGGGACTCTGAAAATGTGGTCAGAGCTCGAATACACTCAGGGGCGCGCCTTGACGACCATGGCGCGGAGTAGGCGGGTGTTGTTTAGCACTCTGAACCTGTATGTTCTGCTCATGCAAGAGGCCTCGGGGCGCGCCTTGATGACCATGGCGCGCAGGAGGCGGGTGCTGTTCAGGACTCCAACATGGGTCAATACTCGATTATCAGGCCTCAGGCCGCGCCTTGATGACCATGGCGCGGAGGAGGCGGGTGTCCAGGTCGTCGCCGCGCGGCGACCGGTACGTGATGGTCACGTCGCTGAAGCCGTCGCTGGCGAGCTGCACCGCAGCGCGGCCCAGCCCCGCGGCCAGGCTCACGAACGGCTGCAGCTCCTTGAGCACCTCGGGCGGCATCATCGGCGCGTTGACCGCCGTCGCCGCCATCTCACCCTGTCGGACAATGATCGGGGCTCAATTGACTGTATGAAACTGCTGACGCCCCATCTACTCGTGCTCTCTGCGGCTGGTCGCGAGTCCAGGTGTCAACGGGCGTTCACCATATGCAAATTCGCCAGAGCAGGGGGCGCAAGCTTGTGGAGGTCACGGTTGATGTAAAAATCAAAAAAATGATCGAAGACAGCCTCGAGGAATCAATCAGGCCACCGTGGATAAGGCGCTACCCTGACACTACACGCTTTGCAGGACCCAGGGC
>JAABUX010010737.1_pt1 | contig 10197 bp, 10 predicted proteins | sample 5561851 | NCBI WGS metagenome assembly JAABUX01 (sample SAMN10711883, study PRJNA513361) | rock metagenome | isolation source: Antarctica rocks | place: Antarctica: Victoria Land, Richard Nunatak red sandstone | collected 2016-01-03 | reverse complement strand
AAGGCGGGCGGCTACGCGGTCCAGGGCCACGCCGAGGCGTACATCCGCTTCCTCCACGGCTCGCACTCGGGCGTGATCGGCCTGCCCCTCGCCGAAACCCGCGCGCTCCTGCGCGCGGCGGGCGTGGCGGTTGCGTAATCCGCATCTTCCCCCCTCCCTGCAAGGGAGGGGCCGGGGGTGGGTCGTGAGCGCCAGCAAGCATGGCACCGGAAGACCTCGCCGCCCGGAGGCACCCACCCCCTACCCCCTCCCTTGCAGGGAGGGGACATGACGCAATCCACCCTCCTCGAATACGGCATCAGCGAGACGCGCGCGGTCGTCCTCGAAGACGGCGAACCCATCGAATACCGCCTCGAACGTCCCGGCGTACGCGTCGGCATACGCGCCCCCGCGCGCCTGCTCCGCCGCGAGGGCGCGCGTGCCTTCGTCCTGATCGATCAAACCGAAGCCCTGCTCGATCCCGCCCCGCCCGATGTTCCCGAAGGTGCGACGCTGATGGTCGAGGTCCGCCGCGAGGCGATCCCCGAGCCCGGCCGTCCCCGCCTCGCGCGCGCGGTCGCGCTTCCGCCCGGCACCGCGCCGCGCCCCGGCCTTACCCTCGCCCAAACCCTACCCGCCCCCGTCCACACGCTCGCTTCTCACGGCCCCGACCAGCTCGAAGCGGCGGGTTGGTCCGAGGCGATCGAGGCGGCGCGCACCGGCCTCGTCGCCTTCCCCGGCGGCACGCTCAGTTTCACGCGCACCCCCGCATTCCTCGTGGTCGACGTCGATGGTCCCGGTACGCCTTATGATACCGCCCGCGCCGCCGCCCCCGCGCTCTCCCTCGCGATCCGCCGCTTCGATCTCGGCGGCTCGATCGTCGTCGACATGCCCACGCTCGCCGACCGCGCCCAGCGCGCCGCCATCGGCGAACTGCTCGACCAGCACCTCCCCACACCCTTCGAGCGCACCGCGATGAACGGCTTCGGACTCGTCCAGATCGTCCGCCCCAAGCTCCGCCCCTCACTCCTTGATCACGTGCAGGCCGCCCCCGCCCTCACCGCCGCATTGATATTCCTTCGCCAAGCCGAGCGCACCCCGGGCACCGGCACCACCACGCTAACCGCCCATCCCGAGATCGCGCGCCAAATCGAACCGGCGCACCTCGCCGAACTCACCCGGCGCACCGGCCGCCCCGCGCGGTTGCACGCCGATCCCGCGCTCGCCATCTTCGCTGGGCATGCTCATGTCCAACCCTAGATGTCCGCTCTGCGGCAAGCCCGCCGCCACCAACCACGCGCCGTTCTGTGGCCAGGGCTGCCGCGACCGCGATCTGTTGAACTGGCTTGGCGAAGCCTACGCCGTCCCCGCGCGCCCCGACGCGCAAGACGAGGACGCGCTGGACACGCCCGCTCGCCCAAGCTTATAGCCGTGATCTCGTGGCGGGCCCGGGTAGCTCAGGGGTAGAGCAGGGGACTGAAAATCCCCGTGTCGGTGGTTCAAATCCGCCCCCGGGCACCACGCCGCGCAGCGATCATGTCCCGCAGCGCCCGCGCCAGGCACCGCGTGCCAGCCAGCTGTTCGGCCAGCCGCAAGGCGATGATCGGCCCCGCGTCGGTCTTGTTCAGATCGACCACGTAAATGCGCCCATCCGCGTCGCGCAACACGTCCAGCCCGCACCAGTCCGCCCCCATCGCGCGCGTGAACCGCCCTATCGCGGCGATCTCGTCCGCCGAGAACACCGCCTCTGGCGCAAGCGCGCGCGCCGCCAGATTGGGCGGCAGAAAGCGCCGCTCGACCGCGCGCCGCTTCTCCCAAACCATCACCGGCCGATGATCGACCACCTGCGTGCGCAGATCATAGGCGAACCCGTCCTCCCGAACCGTGTCGATCAGCCGCTGATACACACATCCCCAGCGCGGCTCGCACGGGCACGCGACGATGCGCCCGTCATGTGTCCCGTTCGCCTCGGACTTCTCCACCGCCGGGCCGTGCCACGCGCGCGGATTGACCGCCAACGCATAGCCGAACGCCGCCGCGAACGCCGCCGCCACACGGCTTTTGGAAATATCCGCGCAGCCGAAGTTGAGCGAGGGCAGCCCGCCGGCCGACCTCGCGGCCGCCACCGTCGCGTCCTCGAACGCGAACGCCACGTCCGCCTCCTCGGGTCGCTCGACCGTCCGCATCCCGCCCAGGATCGCCGCCGCCTGCACCATGTACCGCGAATGCGGCCGCTCGGGCGTAAACCAGATCGCGGGCGCATCGCGCCGCACCAGCCGCGTCCATAGCCCGATAACGCGGATGCACGCCTGGAAGCGCCACCACACCAGCAGCTCGATCACCAGCCGCCGATCGATCGCCGCCGAGTTCCCCGTCTTGCGCAGCGTCACGCGCCCGCGGTGGATCTGGAACTCGCCGATCGCGAAGCCCGGCGGCCGCGTCGGAGCAATCACAGGGCCAGCGACAGCGACGTCGGCGGGAATGGTGGCGATGGCGGCGTCCTCCGCAAGCAACTTGGGTCCGGTCGCCTCTAACTCACGCCGCACCGAAACGGACGCGCGCGTTGACCTCGCCGCCCCCATCGCCGACGGTCGCACTCATGAGTATCCCGCAAGGCCGCCAACGTGTCGATCTTGGCGGCGCCACCGCCTACAAGATCGGCACGCCGGGCGCGTTCAACGATATCTATTACACGCTCATGCAAATGGGCTGGGGCCGCTTCTTCGCGCTCGGCACGGCGGCGTTCGTTGCGGTCAACCTCGTCTTCGGCCTCATCTACGCGGCGCTGCCGGGTGCGATCACAAACGCCCGCCCTGGTTCGGTGATCGACGGCTTCTTCTTCTCGGTCGATACCTTCGGCACGGTCGGCTACGGCGTCATGGCCCCCGCCACCCATCTCGGCCACCTCGTCGCGTCCGTTGAAATCCTCGTCGGCCTGTTCCTCACCGCGACATTGACAGGCATCATCTTCGCGCGCTTCGCCCGTCCGCGCGAGACCATTCTGTTCAGCGATGTCGCGGTTGTCGCGCGCCATTTCGGCCAGCGTTCGCTGATGGTCCGCGTCGCCAGCGCGCGCTCGCGGCCCTTGGTCGAAGTCCGCGCCGAGATGGTCTTCCTCCAAGTCACCACCACCGACGAGGGGCGGCCGTTCCGCCGCTACATCGATCTGCCGCTCGTGCGCCGCACCAACCCGCTAATGGCGCTCGCCTGGACGGTGATCCACAATGTCGAGGAGGGCGGCCCGCTATGCAAAGCGCTCGACAACGGCGAGGAGATCATCATCGTCGTCAGCCTGAACGGCCTCGATACGCTGCTCGGCCAGCCCGCGTTCGGCGGCCACACCTACCGCAAAGGCGATTTGCGCCAAGGCGAACGCTTCGCCGACATCGTCAGCGACCGCGACGGCACCCCCGAAATCGATATCAGCCGCATCCATGCCACCGAACCCGACCCGTCCTACGCCGATGCCGAGGCGCAATCGCGGTAAGTCGCATTATTGCTGCATCGTTAGCTCGTTGCGCTGACAAACCTCTGTCATAAAGCACGCGGCCAGTCGCGCGTCGGCATGCGCCGTCCCTCGTGGGACGAGGTAGTGACATCATCTACCAACCTCGCCAGTCGCAGGGCATCAACGAAGTCGGGGGCCGTTGCGGTGCCGTGGAGGATATCGTCGCGTAGTTGGGCATAAATCCCGGTCACGCCCGCCGCCTCGTCCGGCAGCCCCACCGCTTCTCCTTCGTCCAGATGCTGGCGCTCGCCGTTCAGCAAGACCGATAGCCGGCCGGATTGAACGCCGCGTGGCGCGCCGCCCTCGATCGTCAACAGGCCTTTGTCGCCGACAATCTCGAACAGAAAGGGTGTCGCCGGAGGTCGCCCTCCAGCGACCTCAACATTGATGGGAACACCCCCAACGATGCCCGCTTGAACCAACATGTGATCAGGCGTGATACGTGCTTGCGGCTCGACCGCTTCCCCCACCCGCACCTGCGGATACTGGGTGGAGAGCAGGGCCGAGACGTCCGTGAGTTCGCCCAGCACGGCGCTGATGAGGTCGAGTGTGTGCGCTCCCTGCACGGTCTGCAGATCGACCCCGCTCTTGGGATCCTCCGCGTAGCGCTCGGCCTCGGGCAGCTTGGGACCCCATGCTACCGTGGCGGAAAGGACCCGCGCGCTGAGCACGCGTCCGATCGCGCCGGAGGCGATGAGCGCACGCGCCCGCTGGAGTGCAGGGAGTCCGCGTGCCTCAAGCCCGATTGCGACCTTGACGCCTCCCACCCGCGCGGCCTGCAGCATCTCGTCGGCTTCCGCCGTGTTGCGGCCAAGCGGCCATTCGCAATAAACGTGTTTTCCCGCCGCGATGGCGGCCAGTACATACTCCCGGTGGGCGGGCACGCGCACCACGACCGACACGAGCTCGATTGCGGGATCGCGTATCATGGCGAGAGCGTCGCCAAAAGCAGCCGGAATGTCGTAGGCTTTGGCGGCTGCGTCGGCGCTTTCCTGGTCGCGGTTGGCGACGGCCGCCAGTTCCAGTCCGCCCAGCGTCTTGATCGCTGGCACGTGCGACACGCGCGCCCAGCCCGCGTCCGCGCTCGCCCCAATGATCCCGACGCGCAGTGTTCTGGTCTCGACCATCGCTCGGCCTTCACTTTGTAAACTACCGCACAATGGCACAGCGCAGCGCGAATGCCGTCATGGTTTCTGGAGGAGGCCCAAGACCATCCGCACAGGCAGTCGTCACTCCAGCGCTCCCAAGCGCGTGCCCAAGCGCGTGGGATCAGGACTGCGCTCCCGGCGCGAGATAGTCCACCAGTCCCGCCAGCGTCCCGAAGCGGCGCGCCGCGATCGCGCCCGGCACGCCCTCGGTGCGCTCGGGCAGCAGCGCGTGGCCGAACCCCAGTTTCGCCGCCTCCTTAAGCCGCAGCGCCGAATGCCCACCGCTACGCACCTCGCCCGAGAGCGCCACCTCGCCGAGCGCCACGCAGTCGATCGGCAGCGCCACATCGGTCAACGCCGACACTAGCGCCGCCGCCACCGCCAGATCGGCCGCCGGATCGTTGACACGCAAACCCCCCGCGACGTTCAGATACACCTCGCAACTCGCAAAGCTCATCCCGCAGCGCGCATCGAGCACCGCTAACAACTGCGCCAGCCGCCCGCTATCCCACCCCACCACCGCACGGCGCGGTGTCGCCCCGCTCGTCAACCGCACCACCAAAGCCTGCAATTCGACCAGCACCGGCCGCGTGCCTTCCAACGCGGGGAAGACCACCGAACCGCTCACGGCGGTATCGCGCGCGGTCAGGAACAGCGCACTCGGATTGGCGACCTCGGTCAACCCGTCCACCCCCATCGCGAACACACCGATCTCGTCAGTCCCCCCAAAGCGGTTCTTCACCGCGCGCAGGATGCGATATTGGTGGCTGCGCTCGCCCTCGAAATACAAGACCGTATCGACCAGATGCTCGAGCACGCGCGGCCCGGCCAATTGCCCGTCCTTGGTCACATGCCCGACCAGCACCACCGCCGCACCGCTCGTCTTGGCATAGCGCACCAGTTCCTGCGCCGACGCGCGCACCTGCGAGACCGTCCCCGGCGCGCCCTCCAGCGTGTCGGCGTGCATCGTCTGGATCGAATCGATGATCACCAGCGCGGGGGGAGGGGCCTCGCCCAGCGTCGTCACGATATCGCGCACGCTCGTCGCCGCCGCCAACGCCACCGGAGCCTGCCCCAGCCCCAGCCGCCGCGCGCGCAGTCGCACCTGGTCCGCCGATTCCTCGCCGGTGATATACGTCACCGCGCGGCCAGTGTTCGCCATCAGCGCCGCCGCCTGCAGCAACAAGGTCGATTTACCGATCCCCGGATCGCCGCCGATCAGCACCGCACTCGCCGCGACCAGCCCGCCGCCCAGCGCGCGGTCGAGTTCGGCGATCCCGGTCGAAACCCGCGCGGGCAGCACCGTCTCGCGGTCGAGCGCCGCGATCTCGATCCGCCGCCCGCCGCCGCTCAACTGCTGCTTCGCCGAGAACGGCGTCACCACGCTCGCCGTCTCCGCCTGCAACGCGTTCCACGCCCCGCAGTCGCCGCACTGCCCCGCCCATTTGGGCGCGGACACGCCGCATTGCTGGCACACATAACGTTGTTGCGGTCTGGCCACGCATCCCCCGAACAGAGCGGGAACGTAGCCGCGCTCCAGGCCCGTGGCAAGCCGCGCGCTTGCCGCTTCGCCCGCCGATCGCCTACGCCGCCATCACCCATCTAGCGAGCATTAGAAATGTCCCTCGACCCCGATGTCTTCGCCGCCCTGATCGACACGATCGAGCGCTTCGTGCGCGACGAACTCCAGCCCTTGGAAGCGCAAGTCGACGCCGAGGACCAAGTGCCGCCCGCGACGATCGAGGCGATGCGCACGCTCGGCCTGTTCGGCCTCACCATCCCGGAGAAGTACGGCGGTCTCGGCTTGACCGCGATCGAGGAGATCGAGGTCGCCGTCCGCCTCGGCCACGCCGCGCCCGCCTTCCGCTCGGTGTTCGGCACCAATATCGGCATCGGCTCGCAGGCGATCGTCATCGACGGCACCGACGAGCAGCGCGCCTACTGGCTGCCTAAGCTCGCCAGCGGCGAAGTCATCGCCAGCTTCTGCCTCACCGAACCCGATAGCGGCTCGGACGCAGGTTCGCTACGCACCCGCGCCGAGGCCGACGGCGAGCATTTCATGCTGAACGGCACCAAGCGCTACATCACCAACGCGCCGCGCGCGGGGCTTTTCACCGTCTTCGCGCGCACCGATGCCGAGACCAAGGGCAGCAAGGGCGTCAGCGCCTTCCTCGTCCCCGCCGACACCCCCGGCGTCCACACCGGCACGCCTGAACATAAGATGGGTCAGCGCGGCGCCCCCGTAAGCGACGTAATATTTGATAACGCCCGTTTGCCCAAAGATTCGCTCATCGGAGGAACCCCCAATCATCATTTGGGCTTCCGCACCGCGATGCGCGTCCTCGATCGCGGCCGCCTCCACATCGCCGCCTTCTGCGCGGGCATGTCCGAGCGCCTCGTCGGCGAGATGGTCCGATTCGCGCGCGAACGCCGCCAATTCGGCAAAGCCATCGGCGAGTTCCAGTTGGTCCAGGCGATGATCGCCGACTCCCACGCCGAAGCCTACGCCGCCACCGCGATGGTTCGCGACGCCGCCCGCCGCTTCACCGCCGGGCCCGCCACCACCGAAGTCGCCTGCGCCAAGATGTTCGCGTCCGAAGCGCTGGGCCGCATCGCCGACCGCGCCGTCCAGGTCCACGGCGGCGCGGGCTACATCCGCGACTACGCGGTCGAACGCCTGTACCGCGACGCGCGCCTGTTCCGCATCTACGAGGGCACCACCCAAATCCAGCAACTCATCATCGCGCGCGGCCTGCTCGCCGCCTAACGCTGTCGCACCGCCCCCGCCGCGCGCACATCCGCAAGCGTCGGCCAGCCGTTGACCGCCATCATCAGATCGGCCTCCGCCAGGATCGATCGGATCAGGTGCACCACCCCCGCCTCGCCTCCCAGCGCCAGCGCGTAAGCGTAAGGCCGTCCGATCCCCACGGCCCTCGCCCCGAGCGCGACCGCCTTCACCACATCGCTCCCCGACCGCACCCCCGAATCGAACAGCACCGGCGTGTCCCCGCACGCCGCGACCACGCCGGGCAAATGATCGATCGCGGCGATGCCGCCGTTCGCCTGCCGTCCGCCGTGGTTCGACACATAGATCGCATCCGCCCCGCCATCGATTGCGCGTCGCGCATCGTCGGGGTGGCAGATGCCTTTGAGCACCAGTGGCAGCTTGGTCAGCGAGCGCAACCACGGCAAGTCGCTCCATTCAAGCGATTTTCCAAATACCGCCGCCCAAGCCCCGATCGCCGCCGACGGGTCCTCCTCGGGCGGCTTGGCGAGTTTCGCGCGAAACACCGGATCGCTAAAGTAGTTGGCGAGAACATGCCCTCTGAGTTGCGGAAAGTTCGCGGTATTCAGATCGCGTGGTCGCCACCCCGTCACCCATGTGTCGAGCGTGACGACGATCGCCTTGTATCCCGCCGCCTCGGCACGGCTCACCAAGCTCGCTGCCAGTTCGGGATCGCGCGGACAATAAAGCTGAAAATAGCCGGTCCCCGCACCAACCGCGCCGGACACTACCTCAAGCGAATCATTGGATAGCGTCGACGCCATCACCGGCACACCCGCACGCGTCGCCGCGCGCGCGGTCGCGAGATCGCCGTGTCCGTCCTGCGCGCAGATGCCGATCACCCCGATAGGCGCAAGGAACATTGGCGACGGATGGCTGACGCCGAACAGTTCGATCGAGAGATCGCGCGCCTGGCACCCCGCCAACATGCGCGGCACCATCCCCCAATGCGCGAACGCGTCTGCGTTCCACCGCTGCGTATGCTCGTCGCCGCACCCGCCCTGCACATAGCTGAGCGTCCCCGGCGGCAGCGCGGCGGTCGCACGCACCTCTAGGCTGGCGAAATCGACCGGCAGCGCGGGCATCACCCCACGCAGCCCCGCACCATAGATCTCGTTCTGATAATCGCCGAAGTGCGGCATTGTCCTCAGAACGGCACGTCGTCGTCGAGATCGTCCGCGAAGTCGCTCCCCCCGAACGGCTTTGCCGCCCCTCCGCCAGCGCCCGAGCGCGCAGGCGGGCCTCCGCGATCGTCGCCGTAATCGCGCCCACTGCCCGATCCGCCGCCATAGCTACCGCCGCCAGCCCCGCCGCCGCCGCCACTCTCGCCGCCCGCCTTGTCGAGCAACGTCAGCTCGCCCTGGAAGCGCTGCAGCACCACCTCGGTCGTGTAGCGGTCCTGCCCATTGTTATCCTGCCACTTGCGCGACTGGATCGCCCCTTCGAGGTAGATCTTGCTCCCCTTCTTGACGTACTTCTCCGCCACCTCGCCGAGCTTTTCGTTATAGATGACAACGTTGTGCCACTCGGTCTTTTCCTTGCGGTCGCCCGACGCCTTGTCGCGCCACGTCTCCGACGTTGCCAGGCTGAACTTCACCGCGCGCCCGCCGTTCGAAAAGGATTGGCTTTCGGGGTCTTTGCCCACATTGCCGACCAGTATGACCTTATTTACGCTTCCAGCCATCTGGCTCTCCTCACCCGTTTGATCGTCACGCTAGCGCACCCGCGCGCGTCGGCCAACTCAATCATTATCGTCCCGAAGCGGTGCGCCGATCGACGTAACCACCGACAATCCCCATCAGCTCGTCCATCTCGCCTGCGAAGAAGTGGTTGGCGCGCTCGATCACCTCGTAGTCGATCACGATGTGCCGCTGCGTCTTGAGCTTATCGACCAGCTTCTGCGTCGCGGGCGCGGTCGCCACCTCGTCCGCGCCACCCTGCACGATAAGTCCCGACGAAGGACATGGCGCAAGAAACCCGAAGTCGTACATGTTTGCAGGTGGCGCGATCGAAATAAACCCCTTGATCTCGGGCCGCCGCATCAAAAGCTGCATCCCGACCCACGCGCCGAAACTAAACCCCGCCACCCAGGTGATCGGCGGCTCGGGATTGAACTGCTGCATCCAGCTCAACGCGGCGGCGGCGTCGGACAGCTCGCCGACGCCGCTGTCGAACTCGGCTTGGCTCCGGCCGACGCCGCGAAAGTTGAAGCGCAAGGTGGCGAACCCGCGCTCGGCGAACAGGTTGTAGAGCTTGAACACGATCGGATGGTTCATCGTGCCCCCCGCCTGCGGATGCGGGTGCAGGATCAGCGCCAACGGCGAGCGGGGCTTGGGTCCCGGCTGGTAGCGACCTTCCAGTCTGCCGTCGGGGCCGGGGAAAATGACTTCGGGCATTGATACCCCATTGGCGTGGCGGTGCGCGTGCGCGCGGTCGGCCCTATATGGGGATGGAGGCAATTCGACCAATCATAATTGGAACCAAGGCTCAGGTTTGACCCGGCGCATATACCTTTATTGGGCGGCGACCGCAGCGGACGCGGGATGGACGGTGCGGATGCGAGAGCGGCTCGAAGGGCGGCTCGTCGTGGCGGGCGGCGTGTTCGCGGGAGAAGAGGTCGAGCGACTGCCCGACATTACCTGCGTTGCGATGTCCGGCGGCGAGGCGGCGCGGCTGACCCGCACGCGCGCCGCGTGACGCCGATCTATCTCGACGAACAGGCAACGACGCGGCTCGATCCCGCCGTTCGCGCCGCAATGACGCCTTGGTGGGACATC
>JAABUX010010734.1_pt1 | contig 10198 bp, 8 predicted proteins | sample 5561851 | NCBI WGS metagenome assembly JAABUX01 (sample SAMN10711883, study PRJNA513361) | rock metagenome | isolation source: Antarctica rocks | place: Antarctica: Victoria Land, Richard Nunatak red sandstone | collected 2016-01-03 | reverse complement strand
GCAACCGACTCATCGTCTCGTCCCTCCGCTGTCCGCGCCTCTCTATCTCCGTGCGTTCAGCATACCCCATCACGCGCGCGGTTGTGCGCCTCCCTCCCTCGCCCCGAGACTTCTGCGCGCTAACGATTATACCCCGACATTTCGAGCAAGTGAGTCGTTGCTGAACAGTGTGTGGCGCGTGTCAGCTTAACTCGGTCCCAATTCACGCCTTATGTGAGGGAGTTACCGCAGCGTCTATAGTACCATGATACGCGATCGTTGATAGAAGGCAGTTTCTTCAACTGACCTGCCCGCGCCGCTCACGTCGCTGGTCGGGCGTGAGCGCGAGGTGGCCGCCGTGACGGACCTGCCGCGCTCGCCGCTCCCTTGCGCTTGGCCGCGATTGCCGCCACCGCCGACCCGCGCACGTTCATCCTGTCGCACATGGTTGGCTTAGCCTTGCACGATACCATCGACGCACGGGCCGCTGGGGCTAGCGCGCGGGGGGCTGGCGCAGGTATGAGCGGACGACAGATGAATGCGTGGCGCCATGGCGCCGTCGCGGGGGAAGCGCCGATCGAGCAGCGCCCCGATGAAGGGAACCTTGTCAGGGCGCCGTGATCGTGCGATCCACGACGAGGCGCGCGACAGCGCAGGGGACGGGAGGCCGAAAGGAACAAGGATGGGGGACGACAAGCCGGACGGCATAGACAGCGCGGTGTGCGCGCGGGATGTCGCGATGCAGGAAGCTTTGGGTGTGGAGCCCATCCTCATCCAGGGGTAACAGCGTCGTGAGGTACGCCTCCGGCGTGGCGGCGACCGTGGCGGTCGGGTCATATAACCATAGGCCGGGAGCGCGGGGGGCTAGCGAGCGGCGTACTTGTGTCTAGCTCGTGTTGCAACTGCTCTACCAGCGCGGGATTCGTATGACCGTCGACCAGCGCCTTGACTGCTTGGAAGAACTCGTCTTTGCTCAGACCAACCGATCCGATCCGCACGCCCACCCCGCTCTGACTATATAGCAAGGTAGAGATGGGTCCGTTCGAGGTGTTCGGCGTTTCACTGTAAAGCGCCTGGACCGTCTGACCCGCTATCGTGAGCGTCAGGGACGATGTTGCCGTCGACGTCGGCAGGTTGAGGCTAAACCGCCGATCTGATAGCGGCGACACGCCGGGTTCCTCGGTGACTATATTCACCCCCAACACTTTAGTTGGACTCAGCGCATAGATGTAATTCACGAAGCTAGCCGTCGGCGTCCCTACATAACGAACATCGTTGAGACGCAGACCGCCCGCATCGCCGGAGAGCAAGATGGACGGGCGGTTTGGCAAGGCGACCGCTTGCGCCATGCTGACGTGCTGCGTGCCCATCTGCGAAGAGCCATCCGGCGACACAACCGCATGGGCGCTGCTCGGAGCGTTCAGGGTGAAGGTGGGCGCTGGCACGGATGATAGTGGAGCCTCCTCGTATGCAACCAAGTGCAGGCTTACAAGAGGTTGAGGGTCGCCATCACGCGTCAAATCGAACTTGCGTATAATGGAGGACTGCTTATCGATGTACAGGGCAGCGGTTTCATTGTTGGGCTGCTGTATCCCAACTGCAGCGACAGAATGTCCATCAATCGTCGTCGACGCGAGAAGATGGATCCCCGCCCCCCCGCCTTGCTGAGCAGTTTGGATGTACTGCGTCAAGGCTGCGGCATCGAGGGGATTGGGCAAGCCCACCTGATCGACTGCCGCCTGGACGATAGTGTTCGCTACGGCGTTATAGGTGGTGGCTTGCTCGCCCGACAGGATCGTGCGGTCTTGGATGTGGCCGGCGTTGTCCTGAGTGGTGATCGCCCCCTGTGCGATCCCTCCGTTTGCATCCGGTTGGACCCACTCATCCAGTGTGGCTGCTCCCCCACCGTCACCCGCGACGGCGTAGATCGCATGAATCGCCTGGTTGGGAGACGCGGCGCGCAAGGCGTGCGTGGCACGGTGGAGGAGCGCCTCCGCCGCAGAGACGGGCGTTGGGCTGGAGAGGCGCATATACCCCGCTGTCCCACCAATCACTACGGGGATAGCCAAGCTAGCCGCTAGCCGCTGCAGCCGCACCTGCGTCTGGCGTCCACGGTCGCCCCGCGACCGGTGCTGTTTCGCCCACACGCTCAAAGCCTGTTTGAAGGCGATGTCGCGCTGTGCATGTTGGGGAAGAATATCAGGGTGATGCGGATTCATCGTGCCACTCCTTTTCTTATGGATAGTACACATGGGTCGGTCTACGTATCTTCCTGGGACGAATCTTAATAGGACGGTGTAGAGTTATACCCCGTGCCATCATACCAATTGATTGTCCCATCGGCGAAACTAGAGCCTGGGCTATAGACATTGCCGGGCGACAGGATATGACCACCCGGAAATGCCTCATAGGTGAAGCTGGAGCAGCCACTCCCAGTATTCGTATAATCGCACGTCTGCATCGACGCGTCGGTGTAACTGTTATAAACCGACCCCTGCGCGTATGTTTTAGCGCAGTAGTTTAGTGATCCATAGACGGTACCAGCGGGATTGCCGCCGGGGCCGATACTGGTTCTAGTGCTGTTAACGTCGAATGGGCCACCGCAAGCATAGACTGATACTGAATCCATGGTATGGCGTACAACCGGTAGCAGGGCCAGTCCGAAGCTAGCCGCGATAACCAATCTACGAACTTTGCTCATGACAGTTTCTCCTTAGCGTTGCCAATAAGCCGATTACCTGCAAGGCGAATCAACTCGCGGCGCGGAAGATGGCGGCTGCTCAATGAATTGGAGCTTGTTGAATCGATCCCCATTTGTCCCTCCCTAAAATCGTCTTTCGCTGCGGTACATTCGCCTCTCGCGGATGTACCGGCCACGGGCCACCACTCCCAGGCGGGTGTGGTCCTATCTCTCGTGCCGTCTGCCCACCCATTCGCTGCGATCGTCAGTTACCGGCTGGGCATGAGTCGATAATACGCTCCATGCCTGCCCATGACCACACAGGATCACAGGAATAACCCACAGGAATACATTCCTGTGGGTTATTCCTGTGGGTCGGCGGTCGGCCGGTCGGCGGTCGGCCGCTGCCAAAGACACGATGCGGCATGCATGCTATGATGAAACCATCGCGCGACGCATACTAGCCTACCGCCGCAAGGCGAGAAGGTACGCCCGTCATGGCCCCAACCGAACCCTCGGACTTCAGGACGCTGCTCAAGCAGTACCGTTCGCATGCCGGTCTCACTCAGGAGGCGCTGGCGGAGAAGGCGAGCCTGAGCGTGCGCGTCGTCAGCGACCTGGAGCGTGGAGTTATCCAGTCGCCACAGCGCAAGATGCTCACGCGCATCGCGGACGCCTTGGATCTCAAGGGACAGCAGCGCGCCACGTTCGGGAGAGCCGTCCCACGACGGCGCAGCCCACGCGACACTCCCGGCCCCGCCCTCTCCACCGGACTGCACGCCCCGTCCGTCCCGCGACCCGATGCTCTCCCGACGACTGACCTGCCCGTGCCGCTCACCGAACTTGTCGGGCGTGAGCGCGAGGCCGCCGCCGTGACAGACCTGCTGCGCCGCGATGACGTGCGCCTGCTCACCCTCGTCGGCCCCCCTGGTGTCGGCAAGACGCGCCTCGCCCTCGCCGCTGTAGAGGCCGTGCGCGACGCCTTCCCCGACGGCGTGGTCTTCGTTTCCCTCGCCGACATCCGCGACGCCGGCCTCGTCGCCGCGACACTCGCGCGGGCGCTCGGGGCGGATCAGGGCGGCGAACTGCCGCTGCCGGGCGCCTTGATCGCGTACTTGCGCGACAAGCGCCTGCTGCTCCTGCTCGACAACTTCGAGCAGGTCGCCGCCGCGGCTCCGCTCGTCGTCGATCTCTGCGCGGCCTGCCCCGGCGTCGTCGCGTTGGTGACCAGCCGGACGGCGCTCGGCGTGCGCGGCGAGCAGACCTTCCCGGTCCCGCCGCTGGCCCTGCCCCACCCCACCGACCCGCCCGACGCCGGCACACTCGGCTGCTACGCCGCCGTGCAACTCTTCGTCCGCCGCGTCCAGGATATCAAGCCCGGCTTCGCGCTCACGCCCGACAGCGCCACCGCCGTCGCCGCGATCTGCCGCTACCTGGATGGCCTGCCGCTCGCCATCGAGCTGGCCGCCGCCCGCACCCGGATGCTGTCCCTGACCGCCCTGCTGGCGGGGCTGGAGCGGCGCCAGGACGTGCTGGTCAATGGCCCGCGCGACCTGCCGCCTCGCCAGCGCGCGCTACGCGCCGCGCTGGACTGGAGCCACGACCTGCTCGACCCGGCGGCGCAAACCACGTTCCGGCGCCTCGCCGTCTTCGCGGGCGACTTCTCGACGGCCGCGGCCGTCGCCGCCTGCGCCGTCGCGGCAGGCGAGCCCGCGGCCCCGCTGGCGGCGGGCGACGTCGCCGTGGCGATCGAGGCGCTGGTGGACGGCAGCCTGCTCTCCCCCGTCGAGTCCGATGAGGCCGAAACAGGAGGCGAGGCCATGTCGCGCCTACGTATGCTTGCCACGGCGCGCGCGTACGCGCTGAACCGGCTGCGCGTGGCCGGTGAAGAGGCGTGGATGCGACGGGCGCACGCGGACCATTACCTGACCTTCGCCGAGGAGGCGGCCGGCGCGCTCGTCGGGCCGGACCAGGCCGCCTGGTTCGCGCGGGTCGAGCGGGAGTACGACAACCTCCGGGCCGCCCTCCAATGGGCCTGGGAAGCGCAAGACGTCGCGCGTGGGCTGCGGCTGGCGGGCGCGCTGTGGTATTTCTGGTCCGTGCGCGGCTACCTGACCGAGGGACGCGCCTGGCTGGAGCGGGCGCTGACGGCCGCCGCGACGGATGCGTCCGCCGCCCCGACGTGCGCGCATGCCCTGGCCTGCGACGGGGCCGCGATCCTGGCCTATGTGCAGAATGACTACGCGCGGGCGGTGACGCTCCTTGAGCGGGCGCTGCCCCTGTACGAGGCGGCGGGCGATCGCGGGGGCCGCGCCGCCGTCCTGGGCCGGATGGCTCTGGTCGCGCTCGACCAGGGCGACGACGCCCGCGCGGAGACCCTGGCCGGCGAGAGCCTGGCCTTGCGCCGGGAGATGGGGGACCGCTGGGGCGCGGCCAACGCGTTGAGCACGCTGGGCATCGTCGCGCGCCTGCACGGCGCCTACGAGCGCGCCCGCGAGTTGCTCCACGAGAGCCTGGCGCTCAAGCGCGCGCTGGGGGACAGCTGGGGTGTCGCCCACGCGCTCAACGGCTTGGGCGTCGCGGCGCGCGAGCAGGGCCGGCTCGAGGAGGCGTATGCCCTGCACGAGGAGGCCTTGGCCCTGTTCCGGGAGGTGCGCGGCACGCCCGGCGTCGCCGACACCTTGAACAACCTGGCGATAGTCGCGCGCGATCGGGGCGACGCCGACCGGGCGGCGGAGTTGGCCGGCCAGAGTCTGGGCTTGCGGCGCGACGTGGGGGACCGGCGCGGCCTCGCCGCGACGCTGCGCACGCTCGCGGATGTCGCGCGCGACCGGGGCGACACGGAGCGGGCGGCGGCGCTAGGCGCCGAGAGCCTGGATCTGCTACGGGACAGCGGCGACCATACCGGCCTCGCCGCGTGCCTGGAGGGCCTCGCGGCGACCTGTTGGGCGCAAGGCCGGGCCGAGCAAGCGGCCCAACTCTATGGGCGTGCCGAGGCCCTGCGCGCGGAGCACGCGACGCCCCTGCCTCCCGTCGAGCGCCCCCACCAGGATAGGGTCCTGGCCGCGCTCCGCGCCGCGCTGGGCGACGAGCGCTTCCGCGCGGCGTGGGCGGCTGGTCGGGAAACGCCGCTCGACCAGGTGATCGCGGCGGAGGTGTGACCGGAGGCAGGGTTTGTGAATCATAGGCGCCGATAGGGGCGCGGGCTGTGTTGGTTCCCAGGGGCTATGGCGTGGACGGACTCGAAGGATCCGCGTATGCTCGACAACCAGGCCGACCTTGCAAGGTCCGACCCCTGCCATGCGCTTTTAAGCGCAGGCGGGTGCTACGCCTTGCGCCCGACGCCGCCCATCATGGCCGACCGTCGCGGCTCGGACAGCAGTAGGTCGCCGAAGTCGTCGATGTCCTCGGGGCGCCATAAAGGCAGCCAGACGAGGCCCGGATCGACCACCGTGAAGCCCGTGAAGAAGCTTTCGACCTGCGCGCGGGGGCGGGGGCGGGCGGGACGGTCGGTGCGCGCGTAGATCGCCTCGCCCCGCGCCGCCGCCTCGGGCGTGATGGCCTCTGAAATGGGGTGGGAGAGCGTCAGATAGCTGCCCGGCGCGAGCGCGTCGCGGAACGCGCGCACCAGCCCCGTCGCCTCCGCGTCGTCGGGCACGAAGAGGAGCATCGACACCAGCAGCAACGCGACCGGGCGGTCGAGGTCGAGCAGGCGCCGCGTTTCGGGGTGGCTCAAGATGGACGCGGGGTCGCGCGCGTCGGCCTGGATCACCGTGGCCTGCGCGTTGTCCCGCAGGACCGCTGCGCTGAGCGCCGTCGCGACGGGGTCGACGTCGACGTAGACGACGCGCGCGTCCTCGTTGGCGTGCTGCGCGATTTCGTGGACGTTGCCGATGGTGGGGATGCCCGAGCCGACATCGAGGAACTGGTCGATGCCTTGATCGATCAGGTACAGGACGGCGCGGCGCAAAAAGGCGCGGTTGGCGCGGAAGACGAGGGGCATGTCCGGGTAGATGGCACGGGCGCGCTCGGCCGCGATGCGGTCCGCCTCGGTGTTGTGGTTGCCGCCCAGGATGTAGTCGTACATGCGCGCCGGGTTGGGCGTCACGGACGTGTCGTCGGGCAGCCCGGCCAGGCGATCTATGGTCATATTTGTCACCCCCTCTATGCGGCTATGCGGCCAGCGGCCTCAACCTACGAACAATGCTCATCCATGAAGTATACGCCCTGACGCCAGTTTCGGGTTACGTTAGCGCTACCGACGCCAATGGTCGAGATAGAGCGTTGCCCGGCGGCGCGCCTACCGTTTCTTATATACTGACGGCATGTCGTTCTATCAAACGGAGACACTATCATGTCTACCTCCTCTCTCCCTATCCCAACAGCCATGGGCAAAGTCGTAACGCGGCTCACCGTGGTCAACGTCCTCGATAAGCGCGGGCGGAGAGCGGCGAGATCGGCCCACAGGCCGTTCGCTCCGTCGCGCTCGACGATGCGCTCGTCGACTCGGGGGCGACCACACTGTGCCTGCCGGCTGCTATCATCGCACACCTGGGACTGCGCCTCCGGAGAGTGGTCTCCATCTCGACCGCGGACGGACAGAGGACCGCGCACTTGTTCAGGGACGCCGAGGTCACCGTCGAGGGACGGAGCGGGACCTTCGACTGCCTCGAACGTGATAGCGGTAGGCCCACCTTGCTCGGTGTGATCCCACTGGAGGCGCTGGGCATCGAACTCGACCTGCACAACCAACGCTTGCGGCTGCTCCCCGAAGGGCCAAACGACACGTACTTCACCGTCCTCTAAACGGCGCCTCCTCCAGTCCACTCATTAGCGCCGGCGCGCGGCGATGAACCACTCGTAGCAGAGCGCGCGCAATGCCAGCGCGGCGGCCAGCGGCGCCCACTCCACCGGGACCCGCGCTTGCTTGCCGGACGCCGCTCCCCTACTGGGTAGGGGCGATGACGCTCACGGTAGCCGGCGGCGTGGTGTAGGCTTTTTTGGAGCCGAGAAATGGTAGACGGCCGCGCAGCCACGCCGGTACCCATCCCCAGCTATCGCCCGGCGCGCTGGCGGACCCTGTGCTCGCGACCAGCGCATACCCCGTGCGCTCGTCGACCGCGATGGCGAACGGGTCCGCCACGACAGGGACCGTCTGAATAACAGCGCCCCGCTGCGTGTCGAAGATACTAACCCGCGCGGGTCCTGTGAGATTTCTTCGCCGATCTTCCGGCGCCGCTATGGCGACAAAGAGGCGGCCGTGACGCCCATCGACGCCTATCGCCGTCGCCGTCCCTTCGACCGCGAGCATGCGGACCATGCGCCCGCTGCGCGCGTCTAGCACCTCGACATGGCTGCCGGCGCCGGAGAAGGGGGGCGACAGTAGGGGGACAAAAACGAGCGACCGCTGGGGGTCAATGGCGAGAGTGGCGGCGGGCGCGGCGAGAGGTTCCGTCCGTACAATGCGGCCCGTCGCCGTGTCGATCACGCTTATAGTGCGGCTCATGATAGTGAGCACGAACGCCCGGCTCGTCCGCTCGTCGACCGCGACGGAGATGGGGAAAGCTCCGACGGGAATATTACGCAGAAGCCGCCCGGTCCACGCATCGAGGACGCTCACGGTATTGTCGTTGCTGTTCACGACGAAGACTCGCCCCGTCCGGGTGTCGACCGCGACACGCTGCGGGCTCGTTCCCACATTGCCATTCTTCCCGACGGTGACCGTCCGTAGCATCGCTCCCGTTCGTGCATCCAAGACGTTCAGCGCCGTCCCATTAACGCCCACGACGAACGCGCGATCGATCTGTTCGTCGATCGCGATCGCGCCCGGGTCCTGCGGCAGCGCCACGGTCCGATCGACTGTGCCAGCGCGCGACCGCACAAGGGTGACGCGACCGTCACCGCCAAGCCCTGATGTTGAGATAAAGATGAGACCACGACGCGTCGCGGGCGATACAGCGGTGAGCCCAGGGCCGACAGCGCTAGTCTTCAAGAGCGTCCCGGTCGCTACATCAACGGTACTCACGAAATTAGCCCCGTTTCCCGAGCTATTGGTGACAACGACGGCATGGCCGGTCCGGGGATCGATGCCGAGGGAGGCGACGGTCTGCCCCCGCGTCGGCTGGCCCAGCGCGACTGTCCGGACGCTGGCGACCGCGCCCCGTCCGCGTAGGAGTAGGATACCGAGGAGCACAAAGAGCACAAGGACCCCTATGGCGCTACCCCTGCGCAATGCGGTCCCAGCCCTACCTGTCTGATATGTGGATGCTGTCGCTTGCAGTAGCATGTCATTTTGCGCACATTGTACCTTGCCCATTCAACTCCTCTTACGATGTCTCTACCTTGTGCCCTCTACACGGTGGAAGTAGCTTTGTTCAAGCATAACTAGCGAGGCTCGTATCTTATCGAAAAGTCGGGGGGTTACGCCGCCGCGAGCGCCACGGTGGCGTGGGCCGCAGCCGCGCGTTGGGTGATGAGATCAGCCAGGGAGGGCATGCGGTAGGCGCCAGACAGGCGGTCATGCAGATAGTGGGCGACGTTGACACCGAGTTTGGCCGCCGTCTGCGTGATCGTGCCGAAGATGTCCCAGGCCGTGAGGCCCGCTTGTGAGCGGGGGCCGAAGCTGACATCACGTTTGCGCACACGGTGGCGGGCGCCCAACGCGGCGGGGTTGTTGTGCAGGGGGACCTCCGGATGGTCCAGCACACACAGCAACGCCTCTTTCTTGGCGGCCGTCTTGGCGATGCGCTCGTCGAGGTGCCCATAGCCCGTCCGGCGGGCGAAGAGCGTGTCGAAGGCCGCGTCCAGGCGCGCCCGCTCCGCTGGCGTGGGTGTCGCCCGGTACGCCTGCAACTCATGGTAGTAGGCCCAGAAGTCGGTCAGGAACGCCTCCACCAGCGCCCGGTGGTGCGCGAAGACGGGCGTGAGCTTCTTGAAATGCCGCCCCGCATGGACCCCGCACAGCGCCAGCTCCGCCGTCACGCCCTTGAATTGGGGCGCGTCGTCGCAGACCAGGATCTCCACCACGGGCACGTCCTGCTGCACGCGGTAGGCCCCGATGGCGGCCGCGTCCAGGATGTGCTGGCGCTGCTGGACGCCCAACCGGGGGATGTGCTCCTCCACCAGCGCCCCAAAGGTGTCCACGTCGAGGTCCACGCCCTGCGGCAACCGCCCCAACGCCGTCAGGATGGCGGCGGGCAGCCCAGACGCCGCCAGGAACGTCCAGGCATACCGGTTCAAGTGGTAGACGCGCGGGGTGCCCAGCCGCAGCACGTCGAGCACGGCCTGCCGATCCTTGCGCGGCGTGGTGCGATAGAGGGTAAAGAGGGGGCCGCACAGGATGTGGCACTGCTCCTCCTCCCCGTTCACCCGTGTGCTCGTGTCGTCCAGGTGCTGGAACGGGGTGCTCGCCAGCGCATTGCCTCACGGAAGAATGTAACCCGCGCAGGGTTGTTGCCTCACGAGATATCTTACCGCAGCGGCCGCGTAACGGCCGTATCAGGTCGGCGAGGACGACCCTGTGTCAGGACACAGACGCCG
>JAABUX010010733.1_pt1 | contig 10199 bp, 5 predicted proteins | sample 5561851 | NCBI WGS metagenome assembly JAABUX01 (sample SAMN10711883, study PRJNA513361) | rock metagenome | isolation source: Antarctica rocks | place: Antarctica: Victoria Land, Richard Nunatak red sandstone | collected 2016-01-03 | reverse complement strand
TTAAGAAGCCGAACAACAACTCGCAGGAGGCTACCGCCATGTGAGCTGCCCAACAACGAAAGAAGGTATCTCGATGTACTCGATCCGATAGATCGATGTCGATTTGTTGGAGCGCATGATTCAGGACATCGTCGGACGGCTTCTGTAGGTCGGGAAACCGAGGATCAAAGAGCGCCCCAAGGGCAAGTCCAGAGATCCTGTGGCCTACGACATCGTTCAGACTGAAATACGCCTCCCCGTTCTCAGCGATCTGCGCGACATCCATGCTGGGCACGATGTAAGTCTTAACCAACACTGTGATGGCATGGAGAACCGACGCACGATGAGCGGGATTGGTAGCATCTAGCTGCGTCAATCTCGCTCTGACATGCTCCACAGCGCCTTGTAGAGCCAAATCGTCTTCTAAGCTCATTGATGATCTCCTTAATTAACGGATTAATGCGCTGCTTGGGTCGTTCTGATCGTTTCGACCGTCTCTTCAAGCGTGTTGAAGTAGCGATTCAGCAACACACTTATAGCTACTCCTGGATTCTGCGCAATCTTGATACCGATTGCCCGCTCCGCATCTGCATACATCTGTCGTAGCTCGCTCATACTGAAGGTTTCCCCTCCGACCTTGAAGAAATGGAGCGCCGGATCCCGTACGACCGTCCTTTCGAGAATGCCTAATATATCCTCCTCTAAAATTAAATGAAAATTGGGTCCTGTGAGGCGGATGACAACGCCGACAACTCGTTTCTGGCCCAGAACATCGCCTTTCTCTAGCCAAGCTCCATAGCGGTCAAACTGTTTGAAAACATCCTGATTAGAAGTTGTTCTCCGTGATTGCTCAATCTTAGACACGAAGGCGTTGGGCGTGTCCTTGACCTCGTCGAGGTGCACCACGCCGTCGGCCGTGCGATAGTAGGTGTCCGCCTCCACGTTCTCCACGTCGATCTTGGGCAGGGTCCCCCACTCCTGGTTGGGCCGTGCGCCGATCACCACCGGGCTGTCGGCGGCCAGGGCCTGGTGCTCCAGCACGTAGCGCGCGTTCTCCAACTCGGAGAAGTCCTGCCCCACCGTGGCGAGGTTCGTCCCCGTCCCGCCCATCTCCCCGATCAGGCGGCGCAGGGCTTTGTTGTCCGCCAGCCGCCCGTCCTTGCGCGCCGTGTTGAGTACGTCGAGAGTGTCGCGCATCCACTGAAGGAACGCGAGGTCGAGGTCCGCGCGCCCCAGCAGGCGCGCCACACTTTCCTCCAGGCCCGCGTCGCGCCAGGCGCGCGCCTCTGCCGCGAACGCGGCCGGCAAGGAAGCGACGGCTGGCCCCGACGGGTGCGTGGGCGTTAGCGCCTTTGGCGCCCGTTCGGCGTCCGCGATCAGCCCGGCCTGCAGGCTGCCCTTGCCCTTCGCGCGCATGCCCGCCAGGTAGGAGCGTAACCTGGCGACGTTCTTGCCGCGCAGGGCCGCGGCCTTGAACTGGGCGATGGCGCGCGGGTCGCTCAGGCCGATGAGCTCGCGCACCTCGCCCGCCGTCAGGTCGTCCAGGAACTTCGTCGCAATGTCGAGGCCGAACGCATCGAGGAAGGCCTTGATCTCCGCGGCGGTCAGGGTGGCCAGCAGGCGCGTCACCGCGGCCGGACCCAGCGCGCCGACCAGGTCCTTGATCTCGGTCGGGCCCAGAGCGGTCAGCAGCGTCTTGACCGTGCCCGCGCCCAGCCGGTCCAGCAGGTCGCGCAGGTCCTGGGGGTCCAGGCCGCCGCCGGGGCCGGCCAGACGCTCGATCTCCAGCGGCGTCAGCCGGTCGGCCTCCAGCATCTGCTTGAGCAGGGCAGGTCCGTCGGACCCCAGCCGCGCCAGCAGCCCCTCCACCTGGTTGGGGGTGAGGTCCACCAGCAGCGCGTCGCGCGCGTCGTGGCCCAGCGCCGCCCCCAGCGCCGCCATCGTCTTGCCCGCAGGGTTGGTGTCGCCCGCGCGCCCGGCCAGCGCCGCCAGGCGCTGCAGCACCGGCTCCAGGGTGGACACGATGCGCTCCAGCGCCTGGCCCAGCGCCCCCTTGAGCCCCGTGAGCGCGACCTTGAGCCCACTGAGCAGCCGGGGCAGCCACTGCTGTAGCGCCGCTACCAGCAGCCCCGCGTGCGCCCCCTGCGTGGCGATCCGCGCCGCGTCCACCAGGGCGGTCAGCGCCGCGCGGCCTACCGCGAAGGCCCCGTCGGTCAGCGCCGAGAGCGCCACGTTGAAGACCACGCTCCCGCCGATGCGGCCCACCACCTCGCCCAGGTGCTCGTCGCTGCCGCTCAGCTGCGCGATCAGGCCGGTCGCCACCTGTGCCCCCGCCGTCTCGGCCAGGTCCGCGATCCTGGGCTCGACGGCGCCCTTGATCGCCTCGGCCACCTGGCGCGCCTCGCCCAGCCCCTGAGAGGACACCAGGAGGGGGGCAACGCCGGTCAGTTCGCCCTGCAGCGCCGTCGCCGCGGTGTGGAGGTCGCGCGCGATGGTGGGGTCGCCCAGCATCCGCACCAGGCCGCCGAAGGATCGCTCGATGTCCCCCGCCAGTGTGAGCACGCCCTTGACCAGATCCACCAGGCCGAGCACGTTGTCGCGCAGCCCCTCGCCCACCCCGAGCAGCAGCCCCTTGGCGAACGCGCCCCGCGGCTGCGCCAGCAGGGCGGCCACGCGGGTCAGGATGGCCACGGCCTGGAGAGGGGGCAGCGCCGTCAGCCCGCGCACAAAGCCGATGACGCCGTGCTCCACGATCACGCCCAGGAACTCCAGGCCCCCCTCGGCCAGCGCCCCGACCAGATCAATAGACCGCAGGCAGACGCCGATACACTCCGCGACCAGCGTCTTGGCCAGCGGCGGCGGCAGGTGGTCCCAGGCGATGCGACCCAGGGTGGCGGGCAGCGCGAGCGGCGTCAGTTGCAGCCCGATGACCTCCTTGATCGCGTTTTCGGCCTGGGCAAGCGCCGCCTGCTCCAGCGGAGACACCACCCCGTTGACTACCACGACCCACTGCCCCGTCGCGCGCTCGACCACGGCCACCGGCCCGCTGGCGAACGTCGCCACCATCCGCACCACCGCCCCGGCCGCGTGCCCGACCATCCCGGTGACATGGCCGACCGCGGTGAGCGCCCCTTGCGCCGCCGCGCCGATGGCTCCGAAGACGGCGGGGCCGGCGTTCCGCGCCACGTCCTGGACCGCCATGAGGTAGGTGGTGAAGAGGCGCTGGAAGAACTCGTCGGCCGCCTGCGTCAGGCTATGCCAGGGGGTGTGGTCCAGCGCCTGCTCCCACCAGGACTCGGGGTTGGCGAGGAACGCCGCGACGGCGTGCGCCAGCCCGCTCGCGAGGCCCGGAGTGACGAAATAGGCCAGGTGCGCGTGGTCGGTCATGGTGGCCACGAACTGCGTGAGCCCGCCGTTGGCGCGCAGGGCCGGCAGGTAGGTCGCCCCGTTAGGGACGAACCGCACGATCTCCGTGGCCAGGGTCGCGTCGTCGGGGCGCGGGACCGCGCGCCCCGTGAGAGGGTCCGAGCCGAGCAGCACGGTGAACAGGGCGTAGCCCGAGCCGGGCTGCTCGGCCAGGCGCGTCAGTTCGTTGACCAGCGTCGAGCGGTCGTCCCCGCCGCGCGGGACGTGGGGAGCGGCAACGACGGGGGCGTGCGGCGCGGCTGCGGGGACGTGCGCGGCTGCGGAGGCCTGCGCGGGTGAGGCGGGGTAGGTGGCCGCGGCGCGGAGGTGTTGCGCCGCGCGCACGGCGGGGGTGCGCGCCAGCTGCCGGCCCAGCAGGTTGCGTCCCTGCACCGTGCCTGGATTGTAGGCGCCCTTTTGGAAGAACACGTCGTTGCCCTCGGCATAGACCGGCTGGCCGAAGCGGGCGGCCAGCGCCCAGGCGCCGGGGTCGTGGTGCAGGCAGATGGGGGCCAGGTCCGCCGCGTCCACGCCCAGTCCCCCCGCCATCATACGCGCCAGGGCCTCGCCGAGCGGCACGCCCGCCCCCCGCGCCCGCAAGGCCTCGATCTGCCGGGAGGTGGAGGGGATGACCAGCGGGGCCAGCCCGCTGGGCGTGGCCGCCCCGCGCGGCGCGGGCTGGAGTGTTGGCGCCGCGGCCGCGGCTTGCTCTCCCGCTGCCAGCGCCGGCCGCTCCTCCCGCGGGGGCGGCGCGTGCTCAGGGGACGGCGCGTGCTCAGGGGACGGCGCGTGCTCAGGGGACGGCGCGTGCTCAGGGGACGGCGCCGCGCCCCGCGGGGACCCGTGCCCCTTCGTCGCGTCCCGCCGCGCAGCGTTGAACTGGCGCAGCAGGTCCGCGGAGGGCACCGCCTCCGCCGCCGCCTGCTCCCGTGCCGCCTGCTCCCGTGCCGCCTGCCCCGCGACGGCGCTGTCCGGGGCCGGGCCTTCCTTTGCGGCGGCGGCCTGGGCGGCAAATCGTCGCCCCCACTGCCGCGCCTGGTACAGGCGCGTGGCGCGCCGCTGCTCCTCCTCGGCCGGGGTCAGGCCGCGGTCCTCCGCCGACTGCCCCGTGCCCGGCCTCCCGTGCAGCGGAGCGAGCTGGCTCGGCCGCTTAGGCACGGACGGGGGATGCTCATGGTCATGCTCATGCTCCATCAGTCGTTCCTCCCTCCGCTGTCCGGGGCCGCGTCGGACCGGGCGGCCTGAGCGGTCGAGAGGCGCGTCTGCCGCGCGCACAGGGCCGGCGCCGCCGGAGTCAGCGCCGGGTCGTCCTCCTCGGGCTGTCTGGCGCCGCGCGTGGGCACCGTCAAGGCGCGGCGGGGAGCGGGTCGGAGGTGCTCGTGCTCGTGCTCCATCAGGTGGTCCTCCGTCTCCGCAGGCCGGTGGCCTGGCGGGAACGACGCGGGCGGGAACGACGCGGCTGGCCATTGCGTGGATCGCTCACTTTCGTTCAGCGTACCAGGCCAATCGGCGATCCGCAATCCCCTATCTAGTGAGGGGGTGTACCCCAAAAAAGTGACATGGGGCCGAAACGGGCCTGCGACTGCGGTCGCAGGGCAAACAGACGCCGACGGCGGTCGGGTGTGGTCCGCCGCCACGCCGCTCCTGGCCCCGGTCTGACACCGCAGTGTCCGTCGTGTGCCATGCGACCGCCGTCGCAGGCCGCGTCTCACAATTTTGGGGTACACCCCCATTTTTCTCCACCGCTTGTGGATTCGTAGACTCAGGGTGTATGATGCAAAGGTACACCCGCGCCTGTAGCTCAGTGGATAGAGCGCTTGCCTCCGGAGCAAGAGGCCACAAGTTCGAGTCTTGTCAGGCGCGCCAGAAAAGAAGAAATCCGGATGGACACCTATCCCCGACTGACCATCCGCGAGATCAGCGCGCGCGCGGTCAGCCTGGCGCCTCATCGCCCGATGGAAACGGCGGCCGGAGCGATGAATACCACGCCGCTCGTGCTGATTGACCTCCTGACCGAGGAGAGCGTCACCGGCAGGAGCTACGCGCGCTGCTACACGCCCCTGGCGCTCGGGCCGCTCGCCCACCTTATCGCCAACCTCGCGGCGGTGCTTAAAGGCGAGATCGCGGCGCCCCTCACAGTTGAACGAACGCTTCAGCAGCACTTTCGCCTGCTCGGCCTGCAGGGACTGACCGGGATCGCCATGGCAGGCATCGACATGGCTCTGTGGGACGCGCGAGCCAGGGCCTGTGGGGTCCCGCTTGTCACTCTGCTGGGCGGCGCGCCGACGCCGATCCCGGCCTACGCCAGCCTGCGCGCGATGAGCCCGGAGAGTGCTGCCGCGGAGGCTCAGGACATGCTCACCCTCGGTTTCACCGCGCTCAAGGTCAAGATCGGGCGCGGCGACCTCACGGCGGACCTCGCCGCGATCCGCGCGGTACGGCGCGCCGTCGGAGACGGGGTGCGGTTGATGGTGGACTACAACCAGAGCCTCACGGTCCCCGAGGCGATCGACCGGGCGCGCGCGCTAGACGAGGAGGGCCTGTTCTGGATCGAGGAGCCGACCCGCGCCGACGACTTTGATGGCCATGCCCGCATCGCCCTGGCGACCAAAACGGCGATCCAACTCGGAGAGAACTGGTGGGGGCCGCACGACGCGGCAAAGAGCATCGCGGCGGGCGCGTCGGACCACGCCATGCTCGACGTGATGAAGCTTGGCGGCGTGACCGGCTGGCTGCGCGCGGCGGCCCCGGTCGAGGCGGCGGGCCTGCCGGCGTCGAGCCACGCCTTCCCCGAGTTCAGCGTGCATCTGCTCGGCGTCACGCCGACCTGCCACTGGCTGGAGTACCTGGACCACGTCGGCCCCATCCTGACGGAGCCCGTGCGCATCGTGGACGGGCAGGCGCTGACGCCCGACCGCCCCGGCAGCGGCCTGGAGTGGGACGAAGACGCCGTACGGCTATCTCTTGAGTAGGAGGCGCGACGATGTTCGAGGGCTTCACAGTGGACCGCGTCGACACCGGCGAGGCTATCCTCTCCGTGCGCCATGGCGGCTCTGGTCCCCCGGTGGTGCTGCTGCACGGCCACCCACGCACCCATGCGACCTGGCATCGCGTCGCCCCCCTGCTGGCGCGCCACTATACCGTGGTCTGCCCGGACTTACGCGGCTATGGTACGTCCTCCAAGCCGCCAACGACCCCCGACCATGAGCCGTACTCGAAGCGCGCCATGGCCGCTGACTGCCTCGCCTTGATGCGCGCCCTGGGCCATCCGCGCTTCGCCGTCGTGGGGCACGACCGCGGCGGCTACGTCGCCTTCCGGCTGGCCATGGACCATCCCGGCGCGGTCAGCCACCTGGCCGTCCTCGACGATGTGCCGATCGGGGATGCGCTGGCTCTTTGCGACGCCGCGTTCGCGCGCCGCTGGTGGCACTGGTTCTTCCTGGGGCAGACGGACAAGCCAGCCGAGCGCGTGATTTGCGCCGACCCGGACGCGTGGTACGGGGGCGATCGCGCGCGGATGGGCGAGGAGGCGTGGCAGGACTACCAGCGCGCCATTCACGACCCGGCCACCGTCCATGCCATGTGCGAGGACTACCGCGCGGGGCTGGGTATCGACCGCGCGCATGACGACGCCGCCCGACGCGCCGCCCGACGCCTGGCATGCCCGACGCTCGTCCTGTGGGCGTCCCAAGACGACCTGGAGGACCTCTACGGAGATGTCCTTGGCGTCTGGCGTTCATGGGCCGATGACCTCTGCGGCCACGCGCTCGACTGCGGTCATCATATGGCCGAGGAGGCCCCCGAGGAACTGTCATCCGCCCTGCACGCGTTCCTCAGCGGGAGGGATCGAACGGCTGCAACGCCGCCATAAGGATGCCCCCCAGGAGGACGATGGCCGCCGCCGCCGTCAGGGCCGGACCGAAGTTGTGCGTATGGCCCGCCAGAACCCCGGCGAGCAGCGGCCCGGCGATCTGGCCCAGCCCGAAGGCGGCGGTCAACAACCCAATGAGGCCGGCGGACCGCCGCGGCGTGATCTGCCCGGCCAGGGTCAGCGTGAGAGTTGAGATGCCGATGAAGGTCCCGCCGAAGAGGACGGCCGAGAGGAGCGCGGCCCCCGCTCCCCCGAGCAGGGGCAGGCCGATCCCACACGCCTGCACGACGTACGCCAGGGCCAGCGCCCGCGCGTACCCGATGCGCGCCGCCAGGCCGGCCCAGAGCACACCTGATGGGGCCGCGGCCAGCCCGACGACGATCCAGACACTTGGGCCGAACCCTCCCAGGCCCGGCATCCGCTCGACGATGGCCACCAGGAACGTCCCGGTCACGATGTAGCCCAGCCCTTCGAGGAGGTACGCCAGGAGGAGCAGGGCCAGCGCCGCGCGCACCGCGCGACTCAGAATCGCCCGCTCCCGCTCCCGCGTCGTCGTCATCGGCGGCTCCCGCGTCGTCGTCATCGGCGGCTCCCGCGTCGTCGTCGCGGCCGCGCCGCGGGCCAGCGGGAGCCAGCGCCAGGAGGGGTAGAGCGCCACGGCGGCGATGAGGGCCAGCGCGAGCCACTCTCCGCGCCATCCCAGCGCGCCGCCCGCGACGCGGACCACCGCTCCCGACAGCGCGATCCCCACGCCGACGCCGCTGAAGAGCCAGCCGGACAGGGACGCTCGTCCCTGCCGACGCAGCGCATCCAGGACGATGCCTGACGCCAGGACGAAGACCCCGGCGCTGGCCAGCCCCGAGAGGAAGCGGATGACGCCCCAGGCGGCGAGACTCGTCGTGCCGGCCATGAGGGCCGTCGTCACGACCACCGCGAGGAGGGACACCACGAGGACGCGGCCACGCGCGGCGCGAGGGATGATAGCGGTGGCGAGTGCGCCGGCGAGATAGCCGGCGTAGTTGGCGGACGCCAGGAGCCCGGCCTGGTTCGTGTCGAGGTGAGCCGCCGCTTCCATGGCTGGCAGGATAGGGGTGTAGGCGAAGCGCCCGATGCCCATCGCCACGGCCAGGGCCGCGCCACCAGCGACCAGGAGGCGCGGGGGCGCGTATCCCTCTCTCTCCGTCTCGTGGGGAGACACGGGCTCCTGTCCCGGTCGCTCCAATCGTGGGGGCGCCGTCAACGTGTGGTCCGCCCTACCCATCGCTATCCTCCTTGCCCGTTGTTGGGGCTCCTCTCCCTGTGTCGGGCTTGCCTTGCCTCCACCCCACCAGCATAGGCCATGGGACTCCAATGGGAAACGGCCAAAGGACGCGCCGCTAAGCCCGCCAAAGTGGCCAGAGACAACAGACAGGCGGGAGCGGACACGTTTCTCAGTACAGCTTGGCGTAGATACGTTTGCGTTCCGGCGGCAGCCTGCGACTGACGTCGCATGGCAAAGAACGACGACTAAAGTCGTAACGGCAACGCGCGGTGAGACACTTTAGTGTCCATTGTGTGCCATGCAACGTCAGTCGCAGGTTGATCCTAACGTTGTAGTAATAGGAGCAGTCGGACTAGCAATTGGCTGGCGCCGAAGGGTGTTCTTGGCTGTTCTCATGGCCACCTGGACGGCTTACACTGCATCCAGGGGACCGCCGATAGCACACGACCGCGCAACAACGCGCGTCGAACGATTGCTGTCCGCTCGTGGCTCCGCGTCAGAGCGGGCGATGCGTGCCAGAGCGGGCGATGCGTGAAGGACGGAGGAGATGATAGGTATGGGAGTGCCATGGGATGCGCTGCTCGGCGACGCCGACCGTCGCTTGCGTAGCTCGGATATCCGGGACCTGCTGGCCATCACGGCGCGGCCGGATGTCATCAGCTTCGCGGGCGGACTGCCGGCGCCCGACCTGTTTCCGATCGACGACCTGCGCGCCGCGTTCGACGCCGCCCTGCGCGAGGGGGGCGGGAGCGCCGTGCAGTACGGCCCGACCGAGGGCTACGCGCCCCTGCGCGCCTATCTGACCACGCGCCTGGGGCGGCGCGGCATCGTCGCGCAGCCCGACGACATCCTGATCACCACGGGTTCGCAGCAGGGGCTCGACCTGTTGGGCAAAGTCCTGCTCTCCCCGCACGCGACCGTCCTCGTCGAAGAGCCGAGCTACGTGGGGGCGCTGCAGGCCTTTGCCGCCTACGGACCGCGCGGCGCGTCCGCGCCGATGGACGACGAGGGACTGCGCGTGGATCGTGTCGCCGCGGCGCTGGCGGCGCTGGAGCGCGATCCCCTGATCCCTGGCGACGAGGTCAGAGCCAGGGTCCTCTACACGATCCCGACGTTTCAGAACCCCTCGGGCCTGACGATGAGTGCGCGGCGCCGAGAAGCCCTGATCGACCTGTGCGTCGCGCGCCGGCTGCCCGTGATCGAGGACGACCCGTACGGCGAGTTGCGCTATGAGGGCGCCGACCTGCCGCCCCTGCGCGCGCTGCCCGGCGGCGAGGAGACAGTTTACCTTGGCACGTTCAGCAAGATCCTGGCCCCCGGCCTGCGCCTGGGCTGGGTCGTGGCGCCGCGGCCACTGATGGCGCGCCTGGTGCTCGCCAAGCAGGGCGCCGATCTGCATACCGATACCCTCGCGCAACGCGCCGTGCTCCACTACTGCCTCCACGCTGACATGGACGGGCACATCGCGCGGCTGCGGCGGGTCTATCGGGAGCGCCGCGACGCGATGCTGGCGGCGCTGGCGCGCCATTTCCCAGCGGAGGCGCGCTGGACGCGGCCGGAGGGCGGCCTGTTCATCTGGGTCACGCTGCCCGAGGGCGTCGACACGCGGGCGCTGCTGGCCGACGCGCTGGAGCGCGGCGTCGCGTTTGTCCCCGGCTCGGCGTTCCACGCGACGCGCGATGG
>JAABUX010010730.1_pt1 | contig 10201 bp, 6 predicted proteins | sample 5561851 | NCBI WGS metagenome assembly JAABUX01 (sample SAMN10711883, study PRJNA513361) | rock metagenome | isolation source: Antarctica rocks | place: Antarctica: Victoria Land, Richard Nunatak red sandstone | collected 2016-01-03 | reverse complement strand
CCGTGATGAACGAAAAAAAACAGATAACCGTTGCCTTCCAGGGCGAGTTCGGGGCCAATAGCGAGGATGCCGTGCGCGCCGTCTATCCGGAGGGACGTCCGGTACCGTGCCGCACGCTGCGCGATGTGTTCGCCGCCGTGGCCGGCGGCGCGACAGATTACGCCGTCGTGCCCGTCGAGAACTCGCAGGCCGGCTCGATCAACGACACCTACGACCTACTGCTGGATAGCCACGACCGGCTCTATATCACGGCGGAGTACAACCTACGCGTCCACCACATGCTGCTCGGACTACCCGACCAGCGTCTTGAGACGGTGCATACGGTCACCTCGCACCCACAGGCTCTGGCGCAAAGCGAGCGCTACCTGAGCGCACTGGGCGTGAAGATTGAGCCGGCCTACGACACGGCAGGCGCGGCGCGCCGCATCGCCACGGAGAGTTTGCAAGACGTAGCGGCGGTAGCCAGCCGCGCCGCCGCCGCGACCTACGGCCTGGCCATCCTGGCCGAGAACATCGAAACGAGCGACGACAACTACACGCGCTTCCTGGCGCTGGGCCGCGAGAAAGCAGCGTCGCCGCGTACCAAGACATCGCTTGTTATGTCTACGCGCAACACACCCGGCTCACTCTACCATGCGCTAGGGCCGTTCGCCGCGCGCGGCGTCAACATGATCAAGCTGGAGTCACGTCCGAGCCGCGCGCGCCCCTGGGAGTATATCTTCTACCTGGATGTCGAGGGCGACGCCGAGGAGGAGCCGCTGCGCTCGGCCCTCGGCGCTCTGCACGGCCTCACACCCATGCTCACCATCCTGGGCTCGTACTCTACGCTGACGTAGCCATGGTCATAGTTGATACCCACGGAGGTATGATACCCACGGAGGTATTGACAAGCCTTTATTTTAGGTATAAAGTAGTTCTTAAATTAAGACTTGAATGAATGGCGACACCGAAAGGCGTGCGACATGGTTGTATCTCGGTCGACCGTCCGCGATTTGAGGCGACGCAATCGCCGTGTCGCGCTGCAGCGCCTCTATGTCGACGGGCGGATGAGCCGTCTGGAGATGAGCCAGCGATCCAGCCTCAGCGCCGCGACGGTTACCAATGTCGTCGCCGAATTGCTCGCCAAGGGTATCGTCTTCGAAGCAGGTAGCGAAGAATCCGAGGGCGGCCGGCCGCGCACGATCCTGGCGATCAACCCGGAGTACGGCTATTTCATCGGCGTCGACGTCGGCGAGACATTCGTCTGCATCGAACTCTTCGACCTGACGTTGCGCTCCTTGCGCACGGCCACGCACCCGCTCACCCCTGACGACAACCAACCATCCAGCGTGGTGCGCCATATCGTCGCGGGGGTGGACACCGTCCTGGCCAGCGCCGCCATCCCGGCGAGTAAGGTGGTCGGAATCGGCGTCGGCGTCCCCGGCGTGGTCGAGCGCGCCGGGCGCGTACTCGTCCACGCGCCGAGTTGGGGCTGGCGCGCCGTGCCGCTGATGGACATGCTCGCTGAGCGGATCACCCTGTCTATCGCGCTTGACAACGGCGCCAAGGCCATGGCCCAGGCCGAGTTGTGGTTCGGCGCCGGCCGCGGCATGAACGATCTCGCCGTCCTGCTTATCGGGACTGGTATCGGCGCCGGTATCATCACGCAGGGCGCGCTCTACTGCGGCGCGACGAACGGCGCCGGGGAATGGGGCCATACCACGCTCGCGCTCGACGGGCGACCCTGTCGCTGCGGCAGTCACGGGTGTCTTGAGGCGTATGCCGGCGCGGCCGGCATCATGGCGTCGCTGCGCGAGGCGTCCCCGCGAAGCCCACTTATCGGGGATGACGATAATCAGGAAGGGACGATCACGGCCCTCGTCGCCGCCGCCCAGAGGGGTGATCCCAGTGCGATTCGCGTGCTGGAGGACATCACGCGCTATCTGGGGGCCGGCATCGCCAACCTCATCAATCTCTTCAACCCTCAGCGCATCGTCATCGGTGGCTGGGTCGGCCAGCATATCGGTCCCTACATCTTGCCGCGTTTGCGGGAGGTCGTCGACCGCTATGCCCTCGGGCAGCCACTGGCCGCGACCGGCATCGTGCTGGGACAACTGGGGCAGGACGCCGTGGCCATGGGCGCGGCTACGCTCGCCCTCGACGTCTTCCTGACCGAGGTGGGCGACGATCGCGTACGGCGTGCACGGCGTTTAGCGGCGCGTGCCAGCGCGTGAGGGTTTGGGCCATGTGTGTCAATCTGCCCAGGTGAGAAAGGAGGTGCTAACTCGTCCGCATCCGGGATACTATCGCTCACGCGCGTCGTGGTGAGATGCGCGGCACGGGCGGTTGCCATCGTGGGCGCCGCGTGGCGCCCCCTATCAAACAGTACAGATGCCCCTATGGGCATGGAGAATGTCATGATGCGCTTCTTTCAACGCTCGAGCTACCTCATCGCCGCCACGACCATGGTCCTTGCGATGGCCGGCGCCGTTCACACGGGACAGGCGCGTGCCGCGACACCCCTCAAGATCGCCTTCCTCATGCCGTGCTCGACCTGCGCGGACCGCTTCGAGCATCAGGATAAGCCCGACTTTATCGCCGCGATCAAAGCCCTCGACCCGTCCGTTTCTGTTATCGCCGACAACGCACAGGGCGACTCGTCGACGCAGCAGGCCCAAGCCGAGGCGTCCCTGACAAATGGGGCCAATGTCATCGTCGTCAGTCCCCTCGACGAGGCGGCTGGGGCCGCCATCGTGGCTAAGGCGAGCGCCCAGCACGTCCCTGTGGTCTCCTACGATGGGCTCATCACGGGGGCCAAGGCCGACTACTATGTCTCCTTCTCCAATGAAAAGGTTGGCATGCTCCAGGGCCAATACCTCGCCGCTCGCATCAAACGCGGTGGGACCATCGTCATGATTAATGGGTCGCAAGACATCGCTCCGGGTCGCCAGTTCAAGGCTGGCGCCCATGCTGTCCTTGATCCCCTCTTCCACAGCGGGGCCCTCAAGCTGGGATACGAGGGGGACGCGCAGGGCTTCATCCCCGCCAACGGCCAGCGGCTGATGGAGCAGGCCCTCACCAAGCTCAACGACAAGGTGGACGGCGTCCTGGTGGCGAACGATGGGCTCGCCGGGGCCGTCGTCACGGCGCTCACGGCGCGCCATCTCAACGGGAAGGTGCTCGTCACCGGCCAGGATGCGACCGACGCCGGCCTGCAGCGCATTATCCGTGGTGATCAATCGATGACCGTCTATAAGGCTATCAGGCAGGAAGCCGCCGTCGCGGCCAAGATCGCTGTGGCCCTTGCGCAAGGGAAGATAGCAAATGCCAATAAGCTCGTGACGGCCCATGTCTACAACGGCGTGATGAATGTCCCGTCGGTGTTGCTGCGACCGCTCATCGTCGATAGGACGAACATCGACTCCACCGTCATCAAGGATGGGTTCACCACCAAAGCCCGGATCTGTCCTGCTAGCAAGCCGAACTGCGTATGAACGGCGCGTATCGCCTGGAGGGTCAGCCGCGGCTGGCCCTCCGGGGCATCAGCAAACGCTACGGCTCGGTCAACGCCCTCGATCACGTCGACTTCGAGGTCTACGCCGGCGAGGTCGTGGCCTTGGTCGGGGACAATGGGGCCGGCAAATCGACCCTCGTCAAGACGATCGCGGGGGCTCACCGCGCCGACGCGGGGGAGATCCTGTTCGATGGGCGCCCGGTGATCATCGACAGCCCCCACGCGGCCACGGCGCTCGGAATCGCCACGGTATATCAGGACCTGGCCCTGTGCGACAACCTGGATATCGTGGCCAATCTCTACCTCGGGCGGGAGAAGAAAAGGGCCATCGTCCCCGGCACCGGTCGTTTTCTCGCGGAAAATGAGATGGAGCGGGAGGCGCGCCGGGTGTTGGAGAGCCTGTCAGTGAAATTGCCCTCGCTCCGCCGACCGGTGGCGACGTTGTCGGGCGGTCAGCGGCAGTCGGTAGCGGTGAGTCGCGCCGTCCTGTGGGGCTCGAATGTCGTGCTCCTAGACGAGCCGACCGCCGCCCTGGGCGTCGAGCAGACGGCCATGGTGCAGCAACTCATCCTGCGGCTGCGCGAGCGCGGCCTGGCGGTCGTCGTCATCTCGCACAACCTCGTCGACGTGTTCCAGGTGGCCGATCGCATCATCGTCCTGCGGCTTGGCCGGCGGGTCGGATCATTCATCCGCGCGGAAACCGATCCAGGGCAGGTGGTCGGGGCGATTACTGGTGGAAGCACATTGCCCGGTTATGGCACGAGGGAGGCGCTTGCATGAACGTCCCGACAACGGAACAGGCCACGCGCGGCGCAGCCCGGCCCGGCGTCCCCGATCCTTTGTGGGCGCGGGCGCGCGCCCGACTCGCGCATGGCGACGTGGGTCCCCTAGCGGTCGTCGTCGGCCTCGCGCTCATCTGGATCTTTTTCCAGAGCCAGAACGCGAACTTCCTGACGGGCCGCAATCTGTCCAACCTTATCCTGCAGATCGGCGTCGTGGGTACGCTCGGCATCGGCGTCGTCCTGATCCTGCTCCTGGGCGAGATCGACCTCTCCATCGCGGCCGTGGCTGGGGTCTGCGCCTCCGTCCTGGGGGTCACGCTCGCGCGCGGGCAGTGGACTGCGGCGACCGCCATCGGTCTGACGTTGCTGGTGGGCGCCGCGATCGGCGCCGTGCAGGGGAGCTGGACGGTCTTCGTCGGCGTGCCCTCGTTCATCGTGACGCTCGCCGGGCTGCTGGCCTGGCAGGGTGTCCAGCTCATTCTGCTCGGCGACGTCGGTGAGCTGCCCATCCAGGACGACACGATCAAGGGTATCGCCTCCACCTACCTATCGCCGGCTGCGGGGTGGGCTCTGGCGGCCATTCTGATCGCGGCCTACGCCCTCACTCTGTGGGTCGGCTGGTCGTCGCGCCGTCGCGCGGGGCTGGAAACGCCGGCCGTGCGCTCGCTGATCGCGCGCCTCGTCGTCGTGGCGGGCGTATCCGTGATCACGGCCGCGGTCCTCAACTCATACTTCGGCGTGCCGTACGTCCTGGTCATCCTGCTCGCGCTGACCGTGGCCCTGACCATCGTCACCTCCAGGACGGCCTTCGGGCGGCACATCTACGCCATCGGCGGCAACGCGGAGGCGGCGCGCCGTGCCGGCATCAACGTGGTCGCGGTACGCATCGCCGTCTTCACGATCGCGTCGACACTGGCGGCCCTGGGCGGCATCATCGCCGCGTCGCGCGAGTTCGCCGTCTCCACGGGGACGGGCGGCGGCACCCTGCTCCTGGACGCTATCGCCGCCGCCGTCATCGGCGGCACCAGCCTGTTCGGTGGGCGCGGCCAGATCTACAACGCCTTGCTGGGCGCGCTGGTCATCGGCAGCGTGGAGAACGGGCTGGATCTGCTCGGCCAGCCAGCCAGCACCCAGAACATCGCGACCGGCGTAATCCTGCTTCTGGCCGTCAGCATCGACGCGGTCAGCCGGCGTCGACGGCACGCGACCGGCGCGTGAGGGCGTCGTGTTCATTTTCGGGAGGTTGTGTGCCCATCTCTTTTCCGGATGGTTTCTTATGGGGCGCGGCGACATCGGCCTACCAGGTCGAGGGCGCCGTCGCCGAGGATGGTCGTGGCCCCTCGATCTGGGACACCTTCGTCCGCGTCCCCGGCGCTACGGTCCATGGCGACACCGGCGCTATCGCCGCCGACCAGTATCATCGCATCGAAGCTGACCTCGATCTCATGGCAGATCTCGGGCTGGGGGCCTATCGGTTCTCGGTCGCGTGGACGCGCATCCAGCCCGACGGATGGGGGCCTATCAATCAGCACGGCCTGGACTATTACAAGCGCGTGCTCGACGGCCTCCACGCGCGCGGGATCGCACCCGCCCTGACGCTGTATCATTGGGACCTGCCACAGGCGCTACAGGATCGCGGCGGCTGGGCGGCGCGCGAGACAGCAGAGCGATTCGCGGAGTATGCCTCCCTCCTCTTCGCTGCCCTGGGCGAGCGGGCGCCACTGTGGATCACGATCAACGAGCCCTGGTGCGCCGCCTTCCTGGGTTATGGCACGGGCCTGCATGCGCCCGGCGTCCGGGACGAGGCCGCCGCGCTCACGGCGGCGCATCACCTGCTGCTGGGCCACGGCCTCGCGGTCCAGGCATTTCGGGCCCAAGGTCCGCGCACCGGCCAGATCGGCGTCACACTCAACCTCTCGACGGTCCACGCCGCATCGGATGCGGATGGTGATGTCGCCGCCGCGTGGCGCGTCGATGGGACCGAGAACCGGCTATTTCTCGACCCCGTGTTCCGCGGCTCCTACCCGCCGGACGTCGTGGACTACTACCGTCCGGTGAGCGATTTCGGGTTCGTGCGGGACGGTGATCTGGCGACGATCGCGAGCCCGGCGGACTTCTTCGGCGTGAACTATTATCTACAGCACCGCGTCCGCGCGGACCCATCGGACCTCGAGCGCGGCGCTACGTTCCTCCCGCCGATGGGTACGACCACTGCGATGGGCATCGGGGTCAATCCGGAGGGGCTCACCGATCTGCTCGTCCGACTCAAGGGCGAGTACACGGCGCTACCGCTGTACATCACTGAAAACGGGGCGGCCTTCCACGACTACGTCGATCCCGAGGGTCACGTCAAAGACGAGGAACGCGTGTCCTTCCTGGAGGGACATCTGCGCGCCGCCCACCGCGCCATCGCACAGGGAATAGACCTGCACGGCTACTTCGCCTGGTCCCTGCTGGACAACTTTGAGTGGGCCGAGGGGTATTCAAAACGCTATGGCCTCGTGTACGTCGACTTCGCGACCCAAGCGAGGATCCCCAAGCGCAGCGCCTCCTGGTATCGCGCCGTTATCGAACGCAACGGGCTGCCGTGATCACACAAGCGATCGCAGTACCGTCCATGTGCGTCAAGACATGAGGATAGCGAAAGGAGAATGATAGCGTCCAGTGACCATCCGTGCTGTGCGATCTACTGCGATCCTATGGCGCGGACATACGCCTTCCACGCCCACTCGTCATGTGGCGTCGCTCCCGTATCAAATAGCTGTTAGGAGAAATCACCATGCGTACTTCGCGCCGCACAATCCTCGTTGTCCTCCTAGCCCTCAGCATGCTGACACCGGCTCTGTGGGTCCGTAGTCCCTCGCGCGACCATGTCGCCCTCGCTGCGCCCAGCGGCACGACGGTACAGGACTGGCAAACATCGCAGGCCGGGGACCGCCTCACGGCCAAGGCCAATCTCAGCTTCGCGGCCGACGAGGGTTCGACCTTACCCACCATTCAGATGACCCCGACGCGCTACTACCAAGCCATGGATGGCTTCGGCGGCGCTTTTAACGAGGCGGGGTGGCAAGTTCTCAACTCCCTCAGTTCCTCCGCGCGCACCGCTGTCCTGGCGGAAATGTTCAACTCCACGACGGGAGCTGGCTTCAGCCTTGCCCGTACCCCGATGGGCTTAAACGACTTCTCGCTCTCTCAGTACACCTACGACGACCTGGGCTCGGGGACGGACTTCGGCATGAATCAGTTCTCGGTGAACCACGACCTACAGTACCTCATCCCCTACATCCAGGCCGCCAAGGCGCAGGGCAATTTCCGCCTCTTCGCCTCCCCGTGGAGCGCGCCCGCCTGGATGAAGACCAACAATTCGCTGGTCAACGGCGGTAGCGTCATACCACCCAGCACGGACCCACGGTACTACCAGGCCTACGCCCTCTATTTCCAGAAATACGTGCAGGCCTACGCCCAGAACAACATCCCCATCGATTTCGTCAGTGTCCAAAATGAGCCCGGCTATGCAGCCCCATTCGGCTCGACCGCGTGGACGCCCGCGCAGATGGCCGATTTCGTCGCCAACTATCTGGGACCGCAATTCCAGCAGAACAACGTCGGCGCGCGCATCCGCGTGTTCGAGTGGAATCGTGACCAATGGCAATTCCCCAAGCAAATCCTGGATAACCCGGCCACGGCCCCGTACGTGGCTGGCGTCGACTGGCACAACTACGAGTGCTTGAGCTACTGCCAGCCCGATAACCTCGACCTGTTCAACGCCTCGCATCCCGGTTACTCCACATGGATGGGCGAGTACACAACCATCAACACGACACCCATTCAGTCGTACCTGGACGGCGAGAAGTGGGGCAATATCATCATGACCGACCTCAGCCACGGCGAGGGCGGATGGGTCTTCTGGAATATGGTGCTCAATCAGAATGGAGGGCCGTATGCGCCGGCGAGTGGCGCACAGGATAGCCTTGTCGAGGTTGACACCTCGACATCTCCGGCGACCGTCTACTATCTGCCCAAGTTCTGGTATCTGGCACAGTTCTCGAAGTTCGTTCGCCCAGGCGCGTATCGCATCGGCGCCGATGGCGGCCAGGCCAACGACGGACTGAGTTCCCTCGGTTTCAAGAATACCGATGGCTCTGAGGTCCTCGTCGTCATGAACACGAACAACGCAAACACGCAGATTAAGGTGCGTGAGGACGGAAATATCTTCGAGCCAACCCTGGCGGCGCACAGCATCAATACCTTCAAGTGGAACGCGCCCGTCAACACCTATCACATCATTGCCGGCAGCACCGGCTCATGGAACTCTATTGCCTCCGACCCCTTTACCGCCGACGCGTTCTACTCCGGCGGAATGGCTCCCGTCAACACGACTCCGCCGATCGCCAACACGGCCGATGATCCGCTCTACCAATCCGAGCGCTACGGGAGTAATTTCTCGTACAGCTTCCCCGTTCCGAACGGGCGGTACCAGGTCACGCTGAAGTTCTCCGAAAACTACTGGAACTGTAGCGGTTGCCGCACCTTCAACGTGAGCAGTGAAGGCAGCCAAGTCCTCAGCAACTTCGACATCTACGCCGCAGCCGGCGGAGCGCGCTACACTGCGGTGGATCGGACGTTTACCACGAACGTGACCGACGGCAACCTCGACCTACAGTTCACCGGCGTGGTCGACAACGCCAAAGTGGACGCTATCGCCATCACGCCGCTGCCGCCGGACGGCTCGCCCTACAAGAGTACGCTCTCCGCCGGCGTTCCCGCAGGCTATACGCTCTCCAGCGATGTCGCACCGGGCTACGTGTTCGCCCAGGACTACAACACCGGAGGCGAAGGCTACGCCTATCACTTCGGCTACCAAGGAGGGACCGATACAAGCTACCGTTCCGACGCGATCAACCTGGAGACGTGTTCCAACGATAGCCACTGCGGCGATGACCTGAGCTATTTAAGCAGCGGCGACTACGTGAACTACACGATTAATGTGCTCGTCGGGGGCAACTACGATCTCCAAGCCCGTGTGGCTAGTCCCAACACGGGCGGTCAGTTCAGCGTCAATGTCGACGGAGCGCCGCTCGCCGGAACGCAGAACGTGCCCAATACGGGCGGGTATCAGGCGTGGACGACCGTCCCGCTGTATGGCCTGAACCTGAGCAAAGGGATCCACACCTTCAGGTTCCATGTCGTGACGGGCGGCTTCAACCTGCACTATCTCTTCTTCAAGAAAGTGCACCGACTGGACACGACACCGAGCATCGACGCGGTCTGGTACGCTGGCGGTGGAGAGGGCGAAGGCTACCACGATACGACGCCGGGGAATTACTTCACGAGCCCCTACCCCGGCTTCTATCGCTCCGAGGATGTGGATATCGAGATCAGCAGCGAACACTCCTATGACATTGGGCAGACTGCTAATGGCGAGTGGCTGCGCTACGACATTTACAGCCCGAGCGCCAGGACGTATACCCTCACCTTCCGCGTCGCCAGCAACTATTCACCGGGCGGGCAAGTCCGCGTGGACCTGGACAGTGTCGGCAGTACGATTGGAGCAACGCTCACGGTACCCAATACGGGTGGATTTGAAACCTGGCAAGATCTCTCCGAGACAGTGAACTTGCCAGCCGGGACCCACGCGCTCTTTGTGTACATCGTACAGGGCGGGTTCAACTTCGACCGTCTGACGCTCAACTAAACCAACAATGAAACGCGCACACAACGGCGGAAGAACATCGTGCGATGTTCTTCCGCCGTTGTGCGCGGGATAAGGCACCGCCGCGACCGCGTAGCTATGCTAAAACGCGGCGCTTGCTCTGGTACTCCCGCGCGCCAGCCTTGAGGGTACCGAGCGCGAGGACGGCGCACTTGATGCGCGGAGCCACGACCTCGCTGCCGAGCTCCTCGACGAGCGTCTGGTAGTTCATGT
>JAABUX010010727.1_pt1 | contig 10204 bp, 8 predicted proteins | sample 5561851 | NCBI WGS metagenome assembly JAABUX01 (sample SAMN10711883, study PRJNA513361) | rock metagenome | isolation source: Antarctica rocks | place: Antarctica: Victoria Land, Richard Nunatak red sandstone | collected 2016-01-03 | reverse complement strand
TGGTCCCCGGAACCGGGGGAGCGCCGCGGTGGCCTGCAGGTGTGGTCGGCAGCATGACGCACTGCACGGGATACCGGGCAGCGGTCGTGGCGCTCGAGTCCGACTTGCGCTCGGTGGGCATCGACGCAGAGCCCGACGTGCCCCTCCCCGACGGGGTTCTCGACGTCGTCACCCTAGCTGACGAGCGCTCGGCCCTGACCGCCTGGGACCACCCCACCGCCAACGCCGACACCGTGCTCTTCTGTGCCAAGGAGGCGTTCTACAAGGCCTGGTTCCCACTGACGCACCGCTTCCTGGAGTTCCGCGACGTCACCCTGGCGGTCCACGTCGACGGGACCTTCGACGCCGCGCCGCGGCTCACCGCGGCCACCCGTGGCGTGTCGTGGCCGGACGGGTTCAGCGGGTTGTGGCGGGTCGAGGACGGACTCGTGGTCGCCGCCGGGACCGTGCCGGCCGGGTTGTGAGCGGACGAACCGGCCGGGTTACCCCGACGCATCCCCAGGGCGCGCCGCTGCATACGATTGCGCCCCGGAGGACCGAGGGACGCGAGGCCCGGTCCCGAGTCGCACCAGCCAACTGAGGGACCGGGGTCATGCCAGACAGTCCGAGGGAGCGGCCCTCGACCGACTCCGCAGTACCTATCTACGACGTGGTCGCCGACTACCTGGGCCTGATGGACGACAGCGCGGTCGCCATCCTGCCGCACGCCCTGCGCATCGTGGACGAGCTCGGCGTCCCGGCGGCCCTCGCCGACGGCCCCTGCTCGCTCGAGTGCCTGGCCGGCGTGGCGTCCGCCGACCCGGACCGCCTGCGTCGGCTGCTGAGAGCACTGACCAGCGTCGGGTTCTTCAGCGAGGACGACGACGGGATCAACCTCACCGCGCTGGGCCGCCGACTGCTGCCGAGCCATCCGGCCGGCGTTGCGGAGTCCCTGCACAACCTCGAGTCGTTCCGGGCGTGGCACGAGGGTGCGGCGGCGGTGCGGAGCGGCCGCGCGTCCTTCGACGACGTCTACGGCGCCGACTTCTTCGAGCACAAGGACGTCGAGGTCGCCGCTAACCGGGCGTTCCAGCAACGGATGCACGAGCGCGCCGAGCGCCTGTACCCGCGCATGGCCGAGGCGGTCGACTGGCGGCGCTCGACGACGGTGATGGACCTCGGTGGCGGCGGTGGGCACGTGCTGGCGCGGGTCCTGGAACGCGCACCCCACGTGTCCGGCGTGGTGCTCGACCGCCCCGCAGTCATCGCCGTCACCGAGCAACGTCGCGGGGACCTGCCCGCCAGGGTCTCGCTGGTCGCCGGGAACTTCTTCGACGCCGTACCACCGGGCGCGGACACCCACCTGCTGTGCAGCGTCCTGCACGACTGGACCGACGACCAGGTGGTCGAGATCCTTCGCGCGAGCAGTCGCGGGCTACCGCCGGCCGGGCGGGTCCTGATCGTCGAGATGCTGGTGCCCGACGACGACGGCTCGCATCCCAGCAAGTGGAGCGACCTCGGCATGATGATCCTGACCGGTGGGCGCGAACGGACTCTCGCCGAATTTGCCCGGCTCCTCGATCGTGCCGGCTTCGGCGTACCGTCCGTGCACGTCGTGCCGGACTCGGCGTTCAGCGTGCTGGAGGCGACACCGCCTGCGTGACGAGCGCGTCGATCAGCGAGCCGACGGTGATGGACGCGTCGGTGGCGACCGTGTCGAGCAGCGCCAGGGTCCGGTCGATCAGGAGCCGGGCGTCGGCGGTGCGGTAGTGCTCGACGACGTGATCGAGCATGCACTCGTAGCGGGCGCCGATGGCGGTGACGTAAAGGCAGAGGCTGGTCTTTGTTATGCCGGAGAAGACATGGAGCCGCTCGACGTCCACACCCGGCAGGCTCAAGGTGGCGTCCGAGGCGTCGTCCAGCACGAGCGCGAACGCGGTCAGGTGGTTCCGCGACCGGCCCCGACGCCGGGTGAGGCGGGTGAGCTCGGGGTGCGTGATGCCACCGAAGTTGATCGCCTCGTGAGTCGTCGTCCGAGCCTGGGCGACGAGGTCGGCAAAGCTGTCGTCGAGCCGCACCCGGAGACGCAGCGGGAGCAGCTGGCTCAGCGGTGCGACCACTTGGTCGAGCTCGGAGGAACCCCGGCGTGAGACCGGGGTGGCGCCGGCGAGGTCCTCGCCGGCGCCGTCGGCGCACAGCACCACGGCCGTGGTCGCGAGGAACGCGGTGAACGGTGTCACCCGGAGTCGTCCGCACAGCCGCCTTAGCCGCCGGGCGAGCGGCGCCTCGATCGTGAACAGGAGCCGCTCGGCCGGCCCGCCTGCCGACGGGCCGGGGCCGTCGCGCTGGTCGGCCAGCTGGAGGCGCCAGTACGACGTCGCGGCAGGATCGGTGGGAGCGGCTCGCTGGCGGACGGCGTACGGCCCGGGTTGCAGGGGCACCGGGTTCAGCACCGGGGCGCGGCCCTCGACGGCTGCCGTGTAGAGCTCCTGGAACTCCCGCTCCATCAGGTGCAGGCTCCAGTCGTCGGTCACGATGTGGTGCAGCTGGACGACTAGGACGGCGGTGTCGGCGTCGACGTCCAGCAAGGTGGCTCGGACCGCGCCGGCGTCCAGGTCCATGGGCGCGGTGACCAGGTCACGTACCGTGGCCTCGAGGATGCCGGCGGCACAGTCGTGTACGACGAGCGCAGAGTGCTCCAGCGTCGGCAGGACCTTCTGGACCGGTCCCGCCTCGTCGTCGTGGTCCAGCCCGAAGGTGCTGCGAAGGGCGTCGTGGCGGCCGGCCGTGACCGACCACGCGTGCCGGACGGCCTCGTGGTCGAGCGGCCCGGTGAACTGGTGCACCCACGACTCGAGGTAGCAGCTGGGGCCGTCCCCCAGGTAGTCGTCGACCCAGATGGCCTCCTGCTCCAACGTCAGCGGGTAGACGGTCGTCACGGCGGTCATCGCAATGTCTGCCGCGGTCTTTGAGCCAGGCGTGCGAGCTCGGCCTGGTCGCTTTTGCCGTTCGGCGTCACCGGGAAGGATGTGAGCCCCCGGATGACGTGAGGCACCAGGTAGGTCGGGAGCAGCCGACGCAGCTCGGCGCGCAGCCCGGCGTCGTCCACCGCGGATCCGGGCTGCTGGGTGAAGAAGAGGGCGAGCCCGGTGACGTTGTGGTCCGCATCGAGCAGCGGCACGACGATTCCGTCACGGACGCCGGCGACGCCGCGCGCGGCGATCTCGATCTCAGCGAGCTCGATGCGGTGCCCGGCGAGCTTGACCTGCCGGTCCTGGCGACCGCCGAAGTGCAGAATGCCGTCGACATCGACATGGCCGCGATCACCGGTCCGGTAGACCTTCGCGGGTACGCCGGCGACCTCGATCGTGGGGAACTTTTCGGCCGTCAGCTCGGCCTGGTCGAGGTAGCCGAGGGCCAGGCCGGACCCGGTGGCGACGATCTCGCCCGACGTGCCGGGCGGGCACGGACGTCCGTCGTCGTCGATGATCAGGACCGTCGTGCCGGGCACCGCCCTGCCGACGGGGGCACCGGCCGGAATCTGGCAGTCCGCCTCGGTGACCCGGTGGACCGACGTCATCATGCAGTTCTCGGCCGGTCCGTAGCAGTTCCACAGCGGCACCGATGGATGGTGCTCGAGGAAGGAGCGCGCATGGGCCGACGACAGCTTTTCGCCGCCGGTGTAGACCCGCGCGAGCCCGCGGAAGCACTCGACGTCCTCGTCGACGAACAGGTTGAACAACGTGGTGGTGATCCAAATTGTGTCGACACCGGAGCCGGCGACGAGGTCGCGCAGGCTACCCGGCATGAGGGGGTCGCCCGAGGCGAAGGCCCCGGTGCCACCCGCGACGAGCTGGCCCCACAGCTCAAACGCGTACATGTCCCACGGCAGCGCGGCGGCCAGTGGGATGGCGTGCCCGGGACCGAAACCGGCGAGGTGGTCCGTGCCGGTGAACATCCGGGTCACGGCCCGGTGTGGGATCACGACCCCCTTTGGGCCACCGGTAGTTCCGGAGGTGAAGAACACGGTGGCCGGGTCGTCGGCGCCAACCGGCGCGGGTGCGAAGGCCACCCCGGCGGCGGCAGCCGTCACCGGGTCCGGGTCCAGTCGCACCGCGGTGGCGTGGTCGGACAGGGCCACGCCACCGCGGTGCACGTAGGCCGGTGGGTCGATGCGGCTCACGATGGAGCTCTGCCTTGCGGCCGGCCAGGTCGGGTCGACGTTGGCGTAGGCGGAGCCGCACTTGAGCACGGCGAGTTCGACGGCGGCCAGGTGGACGGAGCGAGGCAGCGCGATCGGCACGAGCACCCCGGGACGCACGCCTGCCGCCGCGAGCTGCGCGGCGTAGGTGGACGCCGCGGCGTCGAGCTGGGCGTAGGTCAGGTCGGCACCGCGTCTGGTCAGGGCGACGGCGTTCGGTCGGGTGGCGGCGTGCTGGGCGACGGCGACGTGGATGACCGGGTCCGTCACGAGCCGTCCTCGGCGGCCGGAGCCAACCTGGCCACGAAGTCCTGCAGGACGTCGTCCTCGAGCAGCCACAGCGGGGTGGCCCGGATCCCCAGCTGTGACTCGATCCGGGTGCAGATCCGGATTGCCTGCAGCGACGTGCCACCGAAGTCGTAGTAGCTGTCCGTGCGACCCAGCCGGTCGATGCCGATCACTGCCGCGACGATCTCGGCGACCGATGTCTCGAGGTCACCGACCGGTGCGACGTAGTCGTCCTCGACGAACTCCTCGCGCTTCTCGACCATGTTTGCAAGGCTCCTCTCGTCTTAACGGTGGCGCCCGGCGACACTCGCCGGGTCCAGGTCCACCACGGCTTGCGCGATCATTTCGATGCCGGTCCTGAGGTCGTCGACGTCGGGCGTCATGCTGATCCGCACGCACTGGCGAGAGTGACGCCCCAGCCGGGAGCCGGCCGCGAAGAAGTGCCGCCCGGGCACGACGAAGAGTCCTCGACTCTTGAGCAGCTCGTAGAGCACGACGTCGTCGAACCATTCCTCGTCGACCCACAACCAGACGAACATGCCCCCCTCGCTGGCGTGCAGGCGCCACGCGATGCCGGACGGCAGGGCCTGAACCAGCATCTTCTCGACCAGCGCGCGACGCTCGCGGTAGAAGGGCGTGATCGAGGACGCGACGACGGAGTCGATTTCGTGGGTCTCGAGCGCCCGCGCGAGCATCGCCTGTATCGACTGAGGCGCGTGCAGGGTGACGTTGGCCAGGAAGGAGACGATGGGCGTCACGAAGCGCTCGTCGGCGACGAGGAACCCGAGCCGCTCGCCCGGCATGCCGGCCTTGGAGAGCGAGAAGGAGTTGATCACGTGGCTGTCGCGCAGGGGGTCGGTCGGAGTGATCGCGATGCTCGGGAACGGGTCGCCGTAGGCCTGGTCGATCAGCAGCGGGATGTCGAGCGCGTGCGCGATCTCGAGCAGCTCGCCTGTTGCCTCGGCGTCCAGCCGATGACCCGTCGGGTTGCTCGGGCTCGAGACGAGCAGCATCCCGGCGTCGGTGCGTCCACGTGCTGCCGCAGCATCCAGCACGTAGCGGAACGAGCGGTCGCCCTCCAGGTGGAGGAGCGGCTCGACGCCCTGGACGCCGCCCGCGGTCAGCGCCAGGCCTTGGTACCCGGTGTAGTCCGGCGTCAAAGGCATCAGCACGGTCGTGTCCCGCGTCGCACCCGACGCCGAGTCGGACCTCGTGCCCGAGGGGCCGGTGAACATCGCGGCGGCGATGAAGCAGAGCATCTGGCTGCCCGGCCCGATCACGACGCTGTCCGGTTCGATGTTCCAGCTGTAGCGGCGGTTGAAGTAGTCGACGATCGCGTCGACCAGTCGCGGGAGACCCCGGGACGGTCCGTAGCGACAGCTGGTGTCGACGAAGCTGTCGCGCAACGACTCCGCCGCGAGCCGCTGCCACCACTCAGCGACCTCGGGGATCACGGCGGGGTTGCCGACGCCGAGGTTGAGCCACCGCCGTCCGGGTGCGGCTGTCGTGGCGACGCCGATGTCCTCCATGATCCCGCGCAGCCCGGACATCTGCGCCATCTGCACGCCGACATCGGACAGGCTCACGCCCAGACCCGCCGACCCAGGATGACCCATGCCTACGTCCGCGCGTCAAGGGAGGAGGACAGGGCAGCGGCGATGACCTGGTGCACCTGCTCGCGCCTTGTGAAGACCGCGAAGTGACCGTCGTCGAGCTCGTGCAGGGTGAAGGCACCCGTCGTCTGCTCCTGCCACGACGCCATCCACCCGGTGTCGGCATCCGCGTCGTCCACCCCGGCGAAGGCGGTCACCGGCGTCTCCAGCGGGGTGTCCGACACGTGCACGTAATCCTGGTTGACGGAAAAGTCTGCGGCCAGGAGGGGCTGGATCGCCTCGAGCACCTCAACGTCGGTGAGCAGCTCCTCGGGGGTCCCGCCCAGGAGACGCAGCAGGTCGGCCAGGTCCGACGGCGCCAGCGCCTCGATGTCCACACGGTCCATCGGCAGCTGCGGCCCGCGACGTCCGGAGACGAACAGGTGGACGGGCATCGGACCTCCGTGGGCCCGCAGCTCGCGTACCACCTCGAAGGCGGCCAGCGCGCCGGTGCTGTGACCGAACAGCGCGTAGGGCTCGGTGACGACCGCGGCAATCTCGTCGGCGAGCTCGCGCACCAGCGGACCCACCGCCGTAAACGGCGGCTCGGCGCGGCGCTTCTCGCGGCCCGGCGGCTGAACCGGGCAGCACGCGACCTGCGGGCCGAGAGCGCGCCCCCACTGCCGGAAGACGGATGCACCTGCGCCGGCGTGCGGTAGGCAGAGCAACCGGACCTTCGCGTCCGGTGCGCTCCCGAACGGTAGCCAACGAGCGCCGATCGCCACCGGCGTCGCGTGACGTTCCCGAGCCTGCTCCATCACCGGGGGATGCTACCGCGACAGGTACGGGCCCCCGCGCTTGCCACCCATCTCGTGCTTACACTATCGTCGGTGGATACCGAACGTGCAGCCCCACAGTGCCGAGACCCAGGCGCCGACAACTCTGTCCCCGTGCCCCACGACCTCGACCTCGAGTCGTTGCACGACTTGCTCGTCGACCCGATGATGTCGTCGCTAATGTCCTTGAACGAGATCTCCCACCGGTATCCCGACTGCGTCTCGTTCGCCGCTGGCCGACCCGCCGAGGACTGGTTCGACACCGCCGACATCACCCGCTACATCGACCGCTACTCCGACCACCTGCGCTCGCTCGGCAGTACCGAGACCGAGGCGCGGCGCGAGATCCTGCAGTACGGGCGCACCAACGGGGTTATTCACGGCCTCATCGCGCAGCATCTCGCGGTGGACGAGGGTGTCGACGTGCCGGCCGAGTCGATCGTGGTGACCGTCGGGGCACAGGAGGGCCTTTACCTCGTGCTTCGGGCGCTCCGGGCGACCCCGAGTGACGCCGTCATCGCGGTGTCCCCGACCTACGTCGGCATTGCCGGCGCCGCTCGTCTCGTCGACTCCCCGCTGCTCACCGTCCGCGGCGGCGAGAGCGGCATTGACATCGCCGACCTGCGAGCGGTCACCGCCGCGGCCCGCGACTGCGGTCTGCGCCCCCGCACGCTGTACGTCATCCCGGACGTCTCGAACCCGAGCGGCGTGAGCATGGACGTGCCAACCCGGCGGCAGCTTCTCGAGGTCGCTGGCGAGCTCGACCTGATCGTGCTTGAGGACAACGCCTACGGCGTCTTCGCCGGTGCTCCCCGGCTGCCGACACTGAAGTCGCTGGACCACGCCCGGCGGGTGGTCCGCGTCGCCTCCTTCGCCAAGACCGTCTGGCCGGGGGCCCGGGTCGGTTACCTGGTGGCCGACCAGCGCGTCGGTGCCCGCGACGGCTCCGTTGCGCCCACGATGCTCGCCGACCAGCTCGGCCTCATCAAGAGCATGCTCACGGTCAACACCTCACCGATCGCCCAAGCGGTGGTCGGTGGCGCGCTCCTCGCGCACGGTGGCAGCCTTGTCGCGGCCAATGAGCGCCAGATCGCGCTGTACCAGCGTAACCTCGCGTTGATGCTGGCCGGTCTGGGCACGCGGTTTGCCGACACCCCGGGTGTCTCGTGGAACTCACCCACCGGCGGGTTCTTTCTCGCCGTACGGGTGCCGTTCCGCGCCGATGCGGCCCTGCTCGAGCGGTCGGCCTGCGAGCATGGGGTCCTGTGGACGCCGATGTCGAACTTCTACGTCGACTGCGGCGGCAGCCACGACATTCGGCTCGCCTTCAGCCAGATGGACCCCGCCATCCTCGACGAGGGCCTCGACCGGTTCGCCGGGTTCGTGCACGCGACCGCCGCCGAGTCCTGAGTCCCGTCACACTTCGGCGAGCCACGCGGCGAGGGCGCCGACCGTGGGCATCTGCTCGAGGTCGGCGAGTTCGACCTCGACATCGAGAGCCACTCGCATCCGATTGACCAGCCGGGTGGCGCGGAGCCGGTCCCCGCCGAGTGCGAAGAACGAGTCGTCGAGCCCGATCTGCGGCTCGGCCCGGTCCAGGGCAGCCGCGAAGAGCTCCACCAAGACGGCGACGGTGGCGCCGTCCAGCCCGAGATCGGACGGCGGATCGGACGGCGCGAACCACGGTTCGTCGGGGCGTTCGGCGCACTCATCCACAATCTTTACGAGCCGGCCCACGAGCCGTTCCACCGTGATCCGGTCGAGCACGGTGAGGTCGAACTGCACGGTGCCGGTCAACCCGGCCTTGGCGCGGTTGGTCGGCGGCGGCTTCCCGACGAAGCTGATGTCCAGTTCGCACTTGGCGGTGTCGGCCTCGGTTGGCACCATCGTGCACTCGATCCCGCTCAAGACGAGCTCGGCCGGCGCCCCCTGCTCGAGCCCTAGCAGGACCTGGAACCCGGCGCTCGGCGCGTCGGCGCGCCGGTACCCGACCGCCCCGACCACGACGTCGAAGGGGACCCGTCCGTGCGCGAGCGCCTCGGCATCGCGGCCGGCCAGCTGCGTGACGAGCTCGCGGAACGTCGTCCGGTCGGCGACGTCCGCCCGCAGGACCACCGTATTCACGAACATCCCGACGAGGTCGTCGAGCTCCTCGGTGTCACGGCCGGCGATCGCGACGCCGACGTGCACGTCGGGACCGGAGCCGTGTTCGCGCAGCAGCAGGGCCACGGCCGCGTGGAGGGAGACGAAGAGGGTGGTCCGGCACGCTCGGGAGACCCGCAACAGGCCCAGGTGGACGTCGGGGCTGATCTCGAGGTGGACCAGCCCGCTCGGGTGACCGGCGTCGTCCGCGGGCCGGGGTCGGTCGGTCCGCACCGCAGCGAGAGCCGGGGCGGCACGGAGCTCGGACCTCCAGTGGTCGAGGTCCGCACGGAGCGCCGGGTGCAGGTCGTCGGGTCCGCCGCCCAGCAGCTCACGCTGCCACAGGCTGTAGTCGGCGTACTGTACGGGCAGCGGCGTCCACGGCGGCTCGTGGCCGGTCAGGCGCGCCGCGTAAGCGGTCCCGAGATCGCCCAGCAGGGGACCGAGGGAGAGTCCGTCGACGGCGATGTGGTGGACTAGGAGTACGAGCTTCGAGCGGTCGCCGGCGCGAAAGATCCAGGCGCGCAACGGCAGGTCGGCGCCGAGGTCGAAGCACCAGCAGCACGCCTCGTCGATGACGCGGTCCAGGTCGGTGGCCGGCACGTCACGCACCGAGAGGAGACCGCCCGGCCGGGGGAGGTCGAGGACGCGTTGGACCGGTCGACCGTAGGCTACGCCGAAGACGGTGCGCAGGGTCTCGTGCCGTGTCATGACGTCACACAGCGCCTCCTCGAGCGCAGCTGCGTCGACGATGCCGTCCAGCCACCACACGAGGGGGACGTTGTACGTCGCGCTCGGGCCGTCGATCTCGTTGAGGAGCCACAGTCTCGCTTGTGCCGAGGACGCCGGGAGCGGCTCCGGCCGGTTGCGCGGCTGCACCCGGGGGAGTGGCAGGAGCGGCTCCCTCATCGTGCGAGCGGGACGACGCGCAGCTCACGGGCCTGGGCGAGGTCGGCGCACCCGGCGAGCCCGAGGGCGTTGCGCAGCCCGTCGATGAGCAGGTCCATGACGTGCGCCACCCCGGCCTGGCCGCCCACGGCCAGCCCGTGCATCACGGGCCGACCGACGAGGACGGCGTCGGCTCCAAGCGCGACCGCCCGGAGCACGTCGACGCCCGAGCGCACGCCGCCGTCGAGGAGCACGGCGCAGGCCTCACCGACCGCCGC
>JAABUX010010726.1_pt1 | contig 10204 bp, 10 predicted proteins | sample 5561851 | NCBI WGS metagenome assembly JAABUX01 (sample SAMN10711883, study PRJNA513361) | rock metagenome | isolation source: Antarctica rocks | place: Antarctica: Victoria Land, Richard Nunatak red sandstone | collected 2016-01-03 | reverse complement strand
CCGCCCGGAGCATCGCTGTCCAGGTAGCCGATGCCGACTTGCCCACGCTCAATCCTGGATACGCCCAAACAGTCAAAACCTCTGTGCAGAAGTACTAGGGCCTTTCCGACGGTGGTGCAGTGGCAGGCCGGCAAGGTGGTCACGGTGTTCCCCGAGAAGGCGCTGCGGCCGGGCATGGCATTGAAGAACCTCCCGCGCGCCTAGGCCCCCGCGCTTGGAACCGCTGACCGAACTCCTCAGCGTCGTCGCCTTCGGCTTGTTGCTCGGCGGGATTTACGGGTTGGTCGGCATCGGGGTCAACCTCATCTTCGGCGTCGTGTGCATCGTCAACTTCGCCCATGGCGAGCTGATCATGGTCAGCATGTACCTCGCCTACTACCTCAACCATCAGTTCGGCCTCAGCCCCTATCTGGCCATCCTGGTGGTGACGCCGGCGATGTTCCTGCTCGGCGCCGCGGTGCAGCGGCTGATCATGCAGCCGCTGCAAAGCGAGCCGATGATGCAGATGTTCGCGACCTTCGGCCTGCTGATGATCCTGCAGAACAGCGTGCTGGCGATCACCCGCGGCGAGGCGCTCAACGTAGTGTCGCCGGTCGCCGCCGAGGTGGTCTCGCTCGGCGGCGTGCGGCTCGGCCTCGGGCGGCTGCTGGTGTTCGCGGCCTCCACGGCGCTCACGCTCGGGCTATACTACTTCTTGCAGTTCACGATGCCGGGCAAGGCTATCCGCGCGCTGACGCAGGACCGGCGCGCGGCGCACGGCATGGGCATCAACGTCGAGCGGACCTATGTGCTGACCTTCGGCATCGGCGCGGCGCTGACCGGCATCGGCGGCGCGATGCTGTCGCCGATCTACACGTTGTCGCCGGAGATCGGCCAGGATTTCATCCTCGCCGCCTTTGCCGTGGTGGTATTGGGTGGCCTCGGCAGCGTGTGGGGGGCCTATATCGGCGGCCTCGCCATCGGCATCATCGAGGCGCTGGCCGGGTTCTACGTCGACCCGGCGCTGAAAAGCGCGATCTGGTTCGCGGTCTTCGTCGTCGTGCTGATCGTCCGTCCGGCTGGCTTGCTCGGCCAGGCCGGCGCCGCGGAGGTTGGCTTCCGTGAGCAAAGATGAGACCCTCACCCTGCTCGACAATGCGGTCCTGACGCCGCGGCGCGTCGCCCGCGTCGGCGTGGCGCCGCTGCGGGCCGTGCTGCTCGCCTATGTCCTCGGCATGGCCGTCGCCCTGCTGCCGATGCTCCTGGCGCTGCATGACCCATACTGGCTCAACATCGTCACCTTCACCTACTTGATGGCGGGCCTCGCCGGCGCTTGGAACATCATCAGCGGCTTCGGCGGCCAGTTCTCGCTGGCGCACGGCGTGTTCTTCGGCATCGGCGCATACTGCGCGGCGCGGCTCTATGTGCTGTTCGGCGTTTCCCCCTGGATCACCCTGCTGCCCGCGGCCTTGCTCGCCGCCGGCGTCGCGGCGCTGCTGTCCTGGCCGACTTTCCGGCTGCGCGGGCCGTTCTTCGTCATCGCGACCATGGCCTTCAACCAGGTGGCCTTCGTGCTCGCGAATTACTTCACCGGCGTCACCGGGGGTCCGCAGGGCGTGCCGGTCCCGTTCCGCGCCGGCTTCGCCAACATGATCTTCGTCGAGCGCTGGAAATACGGCGTGCTGATGTTCGTGTTCCTCGCAGCCGTGACCCTGATCGCCGTCCTGCTGCGGCGCAGGCGGCTCGGCTACTACCTGTTCGCCGTCCGGGAGGACGAGGATGCCGCCGCCGCATCCGGCATCAACGTGCTGTCGGTGAAGCTGTAAGGCATGGCGCTCAGCGCCGCGCTCACCAGTTGCGGCGGCGCTTTCTTCGCCATGTACCTGCGCTACATCGATCCGCCCTCGGTGTTCTCGCTGCTCGACGTCGGGTTGAAATTCGCCCTGCTGACCCTGATCGGCGGCACCGTCGCCGGCCCGCTGCTCGGCGCGGCGCTGGTCGTGCCGCTCGGCAGCGACCTGCAAGCAACCCTGGGCGGCATCTGGCCCGGCGCGCACCTAGTCGTGCTCGGGGTGCTGATGGTCCTGGCGGCGCGCTTCATGCGGCGCGGCATCGCCGGGGTGCTCGCCGCCGGAGTCCGCAGATGGCAGCAACGGAGGCAGCGCCGGGACGCGCTGCCATGACGGAGACTGTGCTGGCGGTCGAGGGCGTTACCAAGCGGTTCGGCGGCCTGGTCGCCGTGAGCCAGGTGTCGTTCGCCGTCGCGCGCAACGAGGTTGTCGCCGTGATCGGGCCGAACGGCGCCGGCAAGACCACCTTGTTCAACCTGCTGACCGGCCAGTTGAAGCCGACCGAGGGCCAGGTCAGCTTCCGCGGCGAGCGGATCAACGGCCTTGCCCCGCACGAACGCGCCCGCCGCGGCATGAGCCGCACGTTCCAGATCACCCGGCCGCTGACCAGCATGACCGCGCTGGAGAACGTGATGGTGGGCGCTTTCCTGCACAACCGCCGCCTCGCCGACGCGCAATCGCTGGCGCTGAACATCCTTGGCGACGTCGGGCTCGCCGACCGCGCCGGCCGGCCCGCAGGCGAGCTGTCGCTGGGCGAGCAGCGCCGGCTGGAGGTTGCGCGTGCCTTGGCGTTGCAGCCGGCGATCATCCTGCTCGACGAGGTCATGGCGGGCTTGAACCAGAGCGAAGTCGCAACGAAAATCGAGATGTTCCGCCGGCTGCACCGCGGCGGCCTGACGCTGCTGGTGATCGAGCACAACCTGAAAGTGGTGCGTGCGCTGTCGCAGCGCGTCGTCGTGCTCGACCATGGGGTGATGATCGCCGAGGGCAGCCCGGAGGACATCCTGAACGCGCCCGCCGTGGTCGAAGCGTACCTGGGAAAGCGCCGGCATTGAGCGATCAATCCGCATCCGGGCAAACCGCATCCGGCCCGGCGCCGGGCGTCCCCTTCCTCTCGGTCGAAGGGTTGGAAGCCGGCTACCGGGAGGCGACGGTGCTCCATCGCGTGACGCTGTCGGTCGCCAAGGGCGAGATGGTCGCGGTCGTCGGCGCGAACGGCGCTGGCAAGACCACGCTGCTGCTGACCATCTCCGGGCACCTGCCGGCCCGCCGTGGCCGCATCGTGTTCAACGGCGTCGACATCAGCCGGTCGCCCGCCCACAAGGCCGCCGCGGCCGGCCTGGTCGTGGTTCACGAGGGCGGCAGGCTGTTCCCGTTCATGACCGTGTTGGAGAACCTAGAACTCGGCGCGTACCACAAGGCGGCCCGCGCCCAGCTTCGGCACGCACTGGCAGAAGTCCTCACCTACTTCCCGATCCTCGCGGAGCGCCGGGGCCAGCTCGCCGGGCAGCTTTCCGGCGGCGAGCGGCAGATGTGCGCGATTGCCCGCGCCATGATGGGGATGCCCACGCTGCTCATGCTGGACGAACCCTCGCTCGGCCTCGCGCCGATCATGGTCGAGCGGCTGTTCGAGCTGATCGAGCGGCTGATACGCGCCAAGAACCTTACTGTCCTGCTGGTCGAGCAGAACGTCGCCGACGCCCTCGCCATGGCGCAGCGCGGCTATGTGCTGGACCACGGGCGCATCCTGAAGACCGCCGCCGGCGCCACGCTGCTGGCGGACCCCGAGGTGCAGCGCACCTATCTCGGCTTGTCGGAGGCACCCCCATGAGCGCCGCTTCGATGCCTGTCTGCACCGTCGCGGCTGGCGCCGGGTTCGCCGGCGACCGCATCGACCCGGCCGGTACGCTGGCGGCGTCCGGCCAGGTCGACGCGGTGGTGCTGGAATGCCTCGCCGAGCGCACCTTGGTGCCCGCCTTGGCGGCCCGGCAGGCGAACCCCGAGGCGGGCGCGGACCCCCGGCTGCGGCGGCGCCTCGCCCCGCTGCTGCCGGTCGCGCTGCCGAGGCGTTGCAGGATCGTTTCCAACCTCGGCGCTGCCAACCCTGCCGCCGCTGGCCGCGCCATCGCCGCCCTGGCCGGCGAACTCGGCTGCCGCGGCGCGCGGGTCGCCGCGGTCGAGGGCGACGACGTCATGGGATTGGGCGAGCATATCGCCTGGGAAGGCCAGGTGCAGGGCGTCCTGCTCGGCGCGCACGCCTTTCTCGGCGCGGAGGCGTTGCACGATGCCGTCGCGCAGGACGCGGATGTCGTGGTGGCGGGCCGCGTCGCCGACTCCGGCCTGTTCGCCGCCGCCTTGCTCCCCAGCCTGGACGGCAGCGACGCCGCCCTGGCCGGGGCGCTCACCGTCGACCACCTGCTCGAATGTACGGGCCAGCTCACCGGCGGCAACTTCCAGCCGCCGGACGGCCCCGGCCTTTCCGCGGCCGACCTCGCGCGCCTGGCCTACCCCTTGGCGCGCGTCATGCGCGACGGCAGCGCGGAGCTCACCATCCTCGACGGCGAGCCCGGCATCGTCGACGCGATGACCTGCACCCTGCAACTGCTCTACGAGGTGCATGATCCCGCCGCCTACATCACCCCGGACGCCATCGTCGACTTCTCCGGCGTGCGCTTCGAGGAGGTTGGCCGCAACCGCGTGCGCATGACCGGCGCGCGTCATGTCGGCCGCCCGACGCACCTGAAGGTCGCCGGCTTCGTGGAGGCCCGCGGCGTCATCGCGGATGTTGAGATCGGCTTTGCCGGCACCGGCGCGCAGGAACGCGCGCAGTGCGCCCCCGACACGCTGCGCATCCGGCTGGGCGACTTCCACGACGAGGACATCAGGGTGGACTTGGTCGGGGTGAACGCAATGCTCGGGGGCGCTTCGGTCCCGCTGGCGGGCGCCCTGCCGGAGGTCCGCGTCCATGTCTCCGCCCGCTGCGCCGACAACGAGGCGGCGCAGGCGGTGGAGGACGAGGTCTATGCCCTGACCCTGTCCGGCCCGTCCGCCGACGGCGTGCGCAGCGAACGGCGACGCCGCATCGAGGTCGTCAGCGGCCTGATCCGCCGCGAGCTGGTCGCCACCCGAACGATTTGGACGGAAGCGCCATGAAGGTGTCGGACATCGCGGCCGGGCGGTCCGGCGACAAGGGCAGCGCGCTCGACCTGACGTTGGTTGCGCGCGACGATGCCGGCTACGCCCGGCTGGAGCATGCGGTGACGGCGGAGGCAGCGCAGCGCGCCCTGAACGCGGTGGCGCCAGGCCCGGTGCGGCGGTATGCGCTGCCGGGGTTGCGCGCCCTGAAGTTCGTTGCGCCCGAAGCGCTGCCAGGAGGCGTTTATGCCTCCCTGCATGCCGGGCTGCATTGGCAAAAAGCGGCGATCCATGTGCTTTTGGAGCTGGAGATTTAGGTGTTTGGTCCCGGAGAGTCCTAATGCTCCTTTGACCCGTGAAGCGAAGGAAGCGCCATGGCGGGCAGTCTTCGCGGCTCAGCCGTTCTGGAAGCGGCGCTTTCCGCACCCGAGAGGAATGCGGCCGACCCGGCGTCGTTCGCGCGAACCTTGTTCGCGCCGCTCGGCGGGGTTGAAGCGGGGCTGCTGTTACGAGAGCCGGCACGCAACCCGCCGAGTTTTGACGGCGGGCAGCTTGCCTCTGTTGCGTGCCCCAGCGCGGCCACCCGTTCCTTCCCGCCCCGCGTTCCTCCAATTCGGCGGAGGCTTGCGGGATGCGCCCGCGGTGCGAGACCTTGTTCTCGCGCCTGAAAGGCTGGGGCCGGATCGCGCTCCGGCGCGACAAAACGCGCCGGAGCTGGATGGGCTTTGCCCCTCTCGCCGCAACGCTCGTCAACCTGCGGGTCGACCAGTTCAGTCACAGACCCTAAGCATACATTTTCGCAGTGACGGCCTTTCGGACCCAGGAAGCAAAAAGCCCGCCCCGCAATGGCGGGACGAGCTTCTTGACGTGGTAGCCGGTGACGGACGCGACTAGTTTCCGCCCATACCCGTGCCACCGGCGGCTGGAGCACGCGGGTTTTCGTCGTTGCCAGAGGCGGTTGACCCGAGATCGCTTTCATAATAGCCGGTGACGGAACTGCCAGGTCCGACATTTCGCGCAGCGGCGCTGTAGGCTCCCCTGCCAGACGCATGCTCACGGTGGGCTGGCGCCTGCTGCATGAAAAGGGAGGTGCCGGAATCGGCGACCTGATCGAGGTTCTCTTGGGCAGAGGCAGCACCAGCGCCGAGCGTAAGGGCCAGTGCAGCAATCAAAATAGCTTTATTCATTGTATCTCTCCTACGGCAACGCGGGGTCATCGTGCATGACGCGAAGAAAGTCTTGCTCGTCCACATCATTGTTGCCGGCACTGCATGTCGCGCCGAGGCGTCAATGATGTTAGGAGAGTTTTGGAAATGGAGACATGCGTTATTTGCATGAATAAGAGATTTGCCATGTATATAACGCAGATGTGACACATCGCGAACTTGCACTTGCGCGTCAGCTTGGAAAGCTTGACCTCGACGCATGGCCCACCGCCGATCCCACCTTGGGATCGAGCAATCCTCGATGAACATAGACTCTTCGCCGTCACCATGTCGGCTTGGTGGTGCTTTCCCTCGCGCCGTTTGCGGTCGTAGAAGGCGCGGCTGTCATCGTGGCTGAGCGAGCAGAACGGGTTGCCGGTTCGATGCGGCGCAGGTTCGACCGGGTTCGCACCTGGTCGGCAATGGTGCGGGCGTCGCGCGGGCCGGACTTGTTCTCGCCATCAACCGTGCCCTGGCGGGTGATAAAAAGGCAAGCAGGCGCAAGTCGTTGGTTGCCAGCGCACGCCGCCGTGGGGCAAGCTCCGCCGGCACACGCGGCGACGCCATGATCGCCCGGGCACTGGGAGACGACAACGCCATGGACGACCAAGCGACCCCACACACGAACCGCCGCAACCTGCTGCTCGCCGCTGCCGCCTCCGCCGCCGGCGCGTCGCTGCTGGGCAGCGCCGGCCCGGCGCTCGCAGCCGAGATGGGCCGGTCCGAAAAACCATTGAAGGCCGCGTTCTCCAACGCCGGCTTGCAGGCGACCTGGTGCGCCCAAGGCAAGGCCGCCGCCGAGTACTGGGGCCGCCTGTTCAACGTCGACGTGACCTGGTTCGACGGCGAGCTGAACGCCACCCGGCAGCGCGGCGCCATCGACAACATGGCGGCGCAGAAATGGGACTTCGTCGCCATCCAAGCGTTCGGCATCGGCACCCTCGCCGCCCCGGTGCGCAAGATGATCGACGCCGGCGTTCCCGTCATCGACATGGACACGCTGATCGCCCCGCTCGACCAGGTGAACGTCCACTCCTTCCTCGCCCCCGACAACGAGTTCATGGGCAGCTCCGTCACGCAGGCCTTGATGGAGGCGATCGGCGGCCAGGGCACCGTCATCATGACCCAGGGGGCGCTGGGCCACACCGGGGCGCAGGGCCGCGCGCGCGGGTTCGAGGCGGTGATGAAGCAGTTCCCCAAGGTCGAGGTGCTCGACACGACGCCGGGCGACTGGGACGTGACCAAGGTGGCGCGCATCTGGGACACCCACCTGACGAAGTATCCCAAGATCAGCGCGGCCTACTTCCACAACGACGACATGGCGCTGGCCGCCTACAACGTCATGAAGTCGCGCGGGCGCACCGATATCAAGATCGGCGGCTGCGACGCGATGCCGCCGGCCCTGGCCGCGGTCGCGGACGGCCGCATGCACGCGACGGTGCGCAACCCGTCCTGCCGCATCCACGGCGGCGCGATCGTGGCCGGGGTGGCGGCCGTGGTCATGGGCGAGAAGGAGGGCGAGGGCGGCATTCCCAAGTCCGTCATCACCGACGGCCCCGTCGTCACCAAGGCGAACGCGCCGGGCATGGCCTGGATGGAGCGGTACTTCTTGATTTAGCGGATGGCCCTGGTGCGCGGCCCTCTGTTGGAACTGCGCGGCATCTCCAAGCGGTTCGCCGGCGTCGCGGCGCTGACCGGCGTGGACTTCGCCCTGCAAGCGGGCGAGGTCCACGGACTCGTCGGCGAGAACGGCGCGGGCAAGAGCACGCTCATGAAGATTATCGCCGGCGTCCACGCGGAGTACGACGGCGAGATGCGGCTGGACGGACGCCCCGTCCGCTTCCGCTCGGCGCGGGACGCACGCGACGCCGGCATCGGCATGGTCCACCAGGAGCTGTCGACCGTGCCCGAGCTGTCGGTTGCCGAGAACGTGCTGCTGGGCGCGCAGCCGACCCGCCTCGGCATTGTCTCCTGGCGCCGCATGCGCAAGCAGGCGCAGCAGCAGCTCGATGCGTTCGGCATCGACGTGGACCCGCGCGCCCCGGTTGGCTCGCTGCCGCTCGGGTTGCAGCAGATGGTCGAGCTGGCGCGCGTCCTGCTCTCCGGCGCACGCATCGTTATTTTGGATGAACCGACCTCCGCCCTGTCGCCGCCCGAGGTGGAGCGGCTGTTCACCCTGCTCGCCCGGCTGCGCACCACCGGGCACAGCACCGTGTTCATCTCGCATTTTCTCGACGACGTGCTGCGCGTGTCGGACGAGGTCACGGTGTTCCGCAACGGCCGCCGCGTCGAGGGCGCGCAGGCGGGCGCGGTGGACAAGCCGTGGCTGATCGAGCGCATGGTGGGCGCCGGGCACGAACGGCTCGGCGAGAGCCACGCCGGCGAGATCAGGCTTGAACCGCGGTCGGCGGCGCCCGTGGTGCTCCAGGCCGAGAAGCTCACCGTGCCTGGGCTGTTCGACGACGTGTCGCTCCAGGTCCGCGCGGGCGAAATCCTGGGCGTCTACGGCTTCATGGGCTCGGGCCAGCTCGAACTGGCGCGGGCGCTGTCTGGCAAGCTGCGGCTGGGCGGCGGCACCGTGCGGGTCGATGGGCGCGTGGCGCGGCTGCGCGGCGGCACGCCGGCGGCCAAGCGGGCGGGGATCGCCTTCGTCCCCGAGAGCCGGCGGGCGATGCTGTTCGCGCTGGAGCCGGTGTTCCGCAACATCAGCATCGCCATCCTGGAGCGGATCGGCCGCGTCCTGCTGCGTCCCAGGGAGGAGCGGCGCATCGCCGAGGGCCACGTGCAGGCGCTCGGCATCCGCCCGCCGCTGGTGGACCGCCCGGTCGGCCAGCTTTCCGGCGGCAACCAGCAGAAGGTGGCGCTGGCCCGCTGGCTGACCCACCTGCCCCGCGTGCTGCTGCTGAGCGAGCCGACGCGCGGCATGGACGTCGGCGCGAAGGACGACGTGGTGCGCATCGTGCGCGGCCTGCGCAGCGCGGGCATCGGCATCGTCGTGGTCTCGTCAGAGCCGGAAACCGTGCTCTCGCTCGCCGACCGCATCCTGGTAATGCGGCGCGGCGCCGTCGCCCGTGAGTTCGCGGGCGAGGCGGTCAGCAAGGACCGCCTGCTCGCCGCCGCATGAACGAGGCCCCAATGACCGTATCCGCCGCATCCGCCGCCCCGCGCCCATCTGTTGGGGCGCTGCTGCGCGGACAGCTCCGCAACCTGGCGCCGCTCGTGACGCTCGTGGCGCTGGTGGCGCTGTTCAGCTCGCTCAGCGCCTCGTTCGCGACGCTCGCCAACCTGAGCAATGTGCTGCAACAGGTCTCGATCACCGCCATCATCGCGGTGGGCCTGACCTACGTGATCCTGTGCGCCGAGATCGACCTCAGCGTCGCCAGCGTCGCCAACGCCACCGGCATCCTGGTCGCCTTCCTCACCGTGCAGGACGCCAGCGTCAACATCGCCACCCTGCCGCTGCCCGGCGCGCTGGCGGTCGCGGGCGGCCTTGCCGGCTGCCTGGCGCTCGGCGCCGTCACCGCGTTCGGCGTCACCCGCATCGGCATCCCGTCTTTCATCATGACGCTCGCGATGCTGCAGATCGGCAACGGCATCTGCGCCCTGCTGGTGCGCGGCCAGATCGCCTACAGCGTGCCGCCGGTGCTGCTGACCCTCGGCAGCGGCTCCATCGGCCCGGTGCCTTGGATCGTCGTGGTGGCGGGCGTCGTGCTGCTGGCGGGCCACCTCGTGCTGACGTACACGCGGTTCGGCCGCTACGTCTACATGGTCGGCGGCAACCGCGAGGCGGCCGAGCACTCCGGCGTCGGCGTGAAGGCGGTCGTGGGCGCGGCGCTGCTGGTGTCGGCGCTGTGCTCGGGCGTCGCCGGGATGCTCGGGGTGGCCTACTTCGGCAGCGCGCAGCAGAATCAGTTCGACAACTACCTGCTCGACGCCATCTCGGCTGTGGTGGTCGGCGGCACCAGCCTGTTTGGCGGCCAGGGTGGCATCGGCAACACGGTCGTCGGCCTGCTGGTGCTGGGCGTCCTCAACAAC
>JAABUX010010725.1_pt1 | contig 10204 bp, 9 predicted proteins | sample 5561851 | NCBI WGS metagenome assembly JAABUX01 (sample SAMN10711883, study PRJNA513361) | rock metagenome | isolation source: Antarctica rocks | place: Antarctica: Victoria Land, Richard Nunatak red sandstone | collected 2016-01-03 | reverse complement strand
GGCTCGATGCGCAGGTCGAGGTCGCGCAGCACGGGATGCTCCGGGTCGTAGCCGAAGGTGACGTGGCGGAACTCCACCGCGCCCTTGATCTGGGGCAGCGTGCCGGCGTCGGAGCGGTCGGCCACCGTGACGGGCACGCTCAGGATCTGGAAGATGCGCTCGGCCGCCACGCCGGACCGCTGCAGCTGGGTGTACTGCATCGAGAGGTCGCGGATAGGGTCGAAGAAGCGGTTGATGTAGAGGGTGAAGGCGACCAGCACGCCGACCTGCAGCTGGTGGTGCATCAGCATCAGGCCGCCGAAGACGACCACCAGTGCCAGGGCCACGGCGGCGACCACCTCGACCAGCGGCAGGATGATGGCGGCGACACGGCTGGCCTCCAGGTTGGTGTCGAGGTTGTGGCGGTTCATGCGGTCGAACTCGCTGCTGTTGCGGTCCTCGCGCGCCAGACTCTGGATCACGCGCATGCCCGAGATGTTCTCCTGCAAGGTGGCGTTGACCACCGAGATGGCGGCGCGCGTGCGGCGGAACGAGTGCTGGGCGTGTCGCTGCCAGAAGGCGGCCAGCAGGACCATGAACGGCAGCACGGTGAAGGTCAACAGGGCCAGCGGCGCGTTCTCGACCAGCATGATGCCGATGATGCCCACCAGCGCCACCAGCGAGCCGACCATGGAAAGCAGCCCCGAGCTGAGCATCTGCTCCAGCACCGTGATGTCGCTCTGCAGGCGTGACATCACGCGGCCGATCTGCGTGCGGTCGTAGAAGCTGAGCGAGAGCCGTTGCAGGTGGGAGAACATATCGGAACTGAGCTGGTACAGCACTTGCTGCCCCGCCCACGACATGGTCCAGACCTGCCAGTACTGCGCCTGCCACATAATGGCGTTGACCGCCAGCAGCACGATGCTGATAAAGGTCAGGCCGGGCAGGTCTCCGTGGCGGATGTAGCGGTCGATGGCCACGCCGATGAGGGCGGGCGTGGCCAGATTGGCCGCGGTATAGAGCAGCATCAGGGCCACGCTGCCCAGCGCCGCGAGGCGGTAGGGCCGGATGTAGGGCAGGAAGCGCGCGGTCAGCCCCCACTCGAACGTGCCCGACTCGTCCTCGTCCATCAGAGTCAGGTCGCTGCTGGCCAGGCCGCCGCGGCTACGATAGCGGCGACCGCCCTCGGAGGCAAGGGCTGGCTCGGCGCTCGCCCCTGTTGCCGTCCTCGTCTCCGTCCCCGGATCTGGCTGTGCCCCCGTATGTGTATTGTCCGGGGTGCTCGTTGTATCCGGCGTACCGCCACGGCTCATCGGGCCACCTCCTGCCTCTCGACGCTGTCGATACCGCTGTACCGTGGCGCGGCCGGCAGCTGATCGTCGACCTCAGCCATGCTCTCGGCCACGCCCAGCATCTGCTCCTCGTACTCCTCTTGCTCACGCAACTGCAGATCGTAGAGGCGGGCGTAGGCGCCGCCGCGCGCCAGCAGCGTGGCGTGCGTGCCGCGCTCGACGATGCGGCCGTGCTCCAGGACCAAAATCTGGTCGGCGCTCTTGACCGTGCGCAGGCGTGAGGCCACCACGAACGTGGTGCGGCCGCGCATCACCACGTCGAGCGCCCGTTGAATGAGGTACTCCGTCTCCATGTCCACGCTGGAGGTCGCGTCGTCGAGCACCAGGATGCGTGGGTCGCGCAGCAGCGTGCGTGCGATGGCCACGCGCTGCTTCTGGCCGCCCGACAGGGTGACGCCGCGCTCACCCACCCAGGTATCATAGCCGTCGGGCAGCCGGCTGGCGAACTCGTGCAACTGCGCGGCCTTCGCCGCCGCGACGACCTGCTCCTCCGTGGCGCCCTCTACCCCGAAAGCGATGTTGTCGCGCAGGGTGGCGTTGAACAGGAAGACGTCCTGCAGCACCAGGCCGATGTTCTGGCGCAGCGAGGCCAGCGTCACCTCGCGCACGTCCTGCCCGTCGACCGTCACGCGGCCGCGCGTGGCGTCGTAGAAGCGCGGCAGCAGCTGCAGAATGGTGCTCTTGCCGCTGCCGGTGGGGCCCAGCAGGGCAACGATCCCGCCCGGCGGGGCGTCGATGTCGAGGTCGGACAGCACCTCGCAGCCATCGCCATAGGCAAACGACACGCCCTCGAAACGCACGTGCCCCCGCACAAGCCGCAGGGGGCGCGCGTCCGGCGCGTCGGTAATCTGAGGCGTGATGTCCAGCACCTCGAACAGGCGGACGCCGCTGGTCAGACCGCGCGTGAACCAGTTGACCATGAAGCCGAAAGTGCGCACGGGTGCGGCCAGCAACAGCACGTACTGCGTCACCTCGGCCAGCGTGCCGACGCTGAGGTGGCGTCCGATCACGGCCACGCCACCGATCCACACCACCAACACGGTGATGACGTTGACTGCCAGCACCATCAGGGGCTGGTTCCAGGCCGAGTAGCGCATCGCCTCCAGGCTCAAGCGGCGCACCTCGCGGTTCTTGTCATCGAACTTGGCGATCTCATGGTCCTCGCGGGCGAAGGCCTTGACCACGCGCACGCCGGTCAGGCTCTCCTGCATCACGGTGCCCAGCGCGCCGGTCTCGTCCTGCACGCTCAACCACAGCGGCCGTAGCCGGCGCGACACCTGGAACGAGAGCACGATCAGGATCGGCACGGAGATCAGCGTCACCAGGGCCAGGGTCGCGTCGAGCCGCAGTAGGATGACCGTGATGGCGACAAAGGTGATGAGCGTGACGAGGGCGCGCAAGAGGCCCAGGGCGATGAAGTTGCGCACCGCCTCGATGTCGGCGGTGAGCCGCGACATCAGGTCGCCCGTCGCGGAGCTGTCATGGAAAGCGAAGTCCAGACCCTGCAGGTGGTCGTAGACCCGCTTGCGCAGGTCATAGGCGAGCAGTTGCGAGGTCGATTGCGCGAAGTAGCCCTGGCCATAGGCGAAGGCGCCGCGCAGCAGGCTGACCACCAGGATAGCCAGCGCGGCCAACAGCAGGTCTCCCGTCTCGCCGTGCTGCACGATCACGTCGATGACCCGCTGCAGGATCGGAGGAACGGCGAGGGCGAAGCCGGTCGCCAGCGCGAGGCAGAGCACGGCTAGCAGGGTCGAGACCCAATGGGGCCGCAGTAGTCGGATGATACGCGTATAGATGCCGAGCGCGTGGCGCCAGGAGTGAACCCTGGGAGGGGCCGTGGACAGCGACGCCGGAGGGGAAGGCAAAATGCTACGTCCTTTCTCTCGCTCCACGGTGGGAACGGCATTCGAGGCGCGCGCACCGTAAGGACTGAGCGCATGTAACGGGCACTGCGCCGAGGACACGAGGGCGCCGCGCTATCTACTACATACAGTGTACACCCGTTGTCGCGGTGATACACAATATTTGTGACAAACAAAGATCATCGGAATGGCGCCCGCTCGACCAGCACGGGACGATCGGCGCGCGCGACGATGACCACCCGTTGTCGGGGCAGCAAACGAGCGACGTCGACGATGACCTGCGCATGGGCCGGGACGCGCGCCACGATAGGTCCTCGTGCGCGCCCATGGGAGGGGCGCGGTTGCACCGTCACCGTCACGTGCGCGACGCGCGGGTTTGGGGTTAAGGATGGCTAGCGTCTCAAAGGAGGGGCGGCGAGGGCCTCGGAGAGATACCAGGCGCGCGCCAACCGTGCGCTGCCGGTGAGCGTGGCGTCATCCGCTCGGCCGCGCGTGAGGTCGAGTCGCGCCGTGAGCGTGCGGTCCGCCACGAGGCTCAGACTAAAGGCTCCTCTATGGCCAATGAGGGGCGACACCGCGACCCGCGGGCGCGCACGCGGTCCGACCGTCAGGAGGCGGGTCGTCGTCGCGCCGCCTACGACGTAGAAGGTCAGGCGCACCGTTGCCCGGCGCGGCGTCAGGTTGCGCAGGGCCAGGGTGGTGTGCTCCGTCGCCGCTCAAACAGGTTGGTCAGCCGGCGGCGTCAAGGCCTGATGTCACACTGTATAATTGGAGAGCACAGCGGGGCGAGACGATTGTAGAAGAACATAGATAGGAGACCGCGAATAGGGAGGATACGGAGGTATGAAAGAGGTGGAAACGCTATCTCTGCTCTATGTTCACCTATGATAAGGCAGAGGCGCATGTTAGAGCGCTGATCGTTGGAAGGCCGTCTCGCGGGAACGAGGATGGAGGCGCAGGCGTATGGGTGCGGTGCTCTACCACTTTAGCGAAGATCCAACCATCGAGGTGTTCGTCCCCCGTCCCCCACTGGCGCATCCCGAGCAGGAACCCAGAGTATGGGCTATCGACGGGGAACACCCCCCCTGTACTACGTCCCGCGCGATTGTCCGCGCGTGGCATTCTGGGCGCTGCCCGACAGTTCGCCCGCCGATGTCGACCGCTTCCTGGACTGCACGACCGCGCGGGTCGTGGTCGCCATCGAGAGCGGTTGGTTGGAGCGGCTACGGGCAACAGACTTGTACGTCTATCATCTGCCCAGCGACACCTTCATTCTTGTCGATAACGGAGCCGGCTTCTACACCTCGATGGAGACGGTGACGCCACTAGAGGTACATCCGGTCGGCGACCTGCTGCGGCGGCTGGTAGAGGCCGGGGTGGAACTACGCGTCACCCCGTCGCTGTGGCCGCTTAACCGCGCCGTCGTCGCCTCGACCCTGCACTATTCGGCCATCCGCATGCGCAACGCGGAACCAGAACCGGATAACTCTCGCAGTCCTGGAACGAGCCTTACCCGTCCATTAACGCCAGGAGGGCGGTGATAGTCCGCCAGTTCCTCGCGGTGCTCGTCGTGACGAGCTTGGCGTCGAAGTAGGCATTGGTCAGCTTGGTACGCGCCATGCCCTGCGGCAGCTGCAAGTAGATTTCTTGACCGCGCACGACAAACGCGTCGGGCAGCGAGCGGTCGGGATCAAGGTCGGCGACGTTGCGCGGATGCGGCAGGTCTGCCAGGAAGAAGACGTGGAGCGTGTCCTCAACTGCTCCCTCCGCGACAAAGGGGTTATGCCGCATGACGTCGGCGAGTTGCGCGGCTGTGCGCACGATCACGGGTATCCGATAGCCGAAACGCTCCGCGATGTGCGCCGTCATGGCGTCGGGGAGCGACGCGACGACGGCTGGATCGGCCCTGAAGATCACGTTTCCGCTCTGGATATACGTGCGCACGTCGTAGCATCCAGCCACGACAAACAGCTCTCGCAGTTCGTTCATGGGAAGCTTGTTTTTGCCGCCCACATTGATGCCTCGTAGTAGCACAAGGTATGTCTCTGACACCGTCAATAACCTTTTATGCGTACGCCACTGTCAGGGCAGGTCGTACGCGAGCGTGAAGGTGTGCCCGCCGTCGGGCAAGCGGTCGATTTGCCCCTCCCCACGCAGGCCGTGTAAGTCGCCCGTAGCGGAATCTGGCACGATGGTCCAGGACGCCGCCTGCGTCTGGCGCGTCATGCTCGCATTATGATGGAGCACGAAGCTCCCGCCGCGGCCATGCAGCAGGCCCACGATGCGCTCGAACCCGGCGTAGGCGGCCGAGCCCTCCTGCGCCTGCGCCATCAGCAACTCGGCCGTGCTCGTGCCCACGATGTCCCCCTGGAACGTCTTGGTCACGCGCGTCCGCGTTAGCGTTGCTCCTTCTTGCTCGTCGTACGGAGTTGCCTCCCAGGAATCGATCACGAACGTGCTCGTCGCGTGGGTCGTCATAGACACCGCCTCCTCGTCACCTACTACTCTAACGCGCTGGAGTTACGCCGCGACAAGAACATTTGTTCTTGTCGCGGCGTCCAGAGAGAATTATACTACGGGTACAATGCAGTCTATTGTAAAAACGCGCCAGATAGGACGCGCGCCCGAGCATATCCAGCCGCCGTGCCCATCGTTGCCGCGACAACATAGCGGAATTGCCGTCGGGGCGACAGAGCGGAGACGGCGCTCCTATCTCGATGCGGTGTGAGTGATGGTGATGACACAGGTCACGAAGCCCAGGGGCATCCTGGACCCGAGAGCGGCCAAGGCGATGTTCTGCTTGTCGCTGCATCCACCGTCCGCGGACCTGGCGTTCTTCGTGGAGCACTACTGGATTGTCGACTGGGACCTTCGCGGTCAAGAGCCCTACCTATCGGAGATCCTCCCTCATCCGTGTGTTCATTTGGTCATCGAGACGGACAATTCGCGCATCGTCGGCGTCATGCGGGGGCGATTCTCCCAGCTCCTCAGGGACAAGGGACGGGTGTTCGGCATCAAATTCAGGCCCGGTGGCTTCTACCCTTTCATCACATCGCCCGTGTCCGCGTTCACCGATAGCTCGATCAGCCTCCACGCGGCCTTCGGCGCGGAAGGCTCGGCCTTGCCAGGGGCCATCCTCGCACTCGGGGACGAGGGGGAGATGGTCGATTGCGCCGAGACATTTCTGCGCGCACGGTGTCCAGAGCGGAACGAGACGGTGGGGACGATCACGCGGATCATCGACCGCATCATCGCGGATCGGGACATCACCACGGTCGATGGCCTCGTGGGACGGCTCAACCTGAACACGAGGACGCTGCAACGCATCTTCAACCGCTATGTCGGTGTGGGGCCGAAGTGGGTTATCAGACGCTATCGCCTGCATGAAGCGGCCGAACGCGTAGCCGCCAGCGACGTTGTGGACTGGCCGGCGTTGGCCTTGGATCTCGGCTATTTCGACCAGGCGCACTTTATCAAGGACTTCAAGACCATCATTGGAAGGTCTCCGGCGGACTACGCGAAGGCTATCGGCGGCGTCTCCTGATTGTGGGGGTGTGTTATGACGGTATGAGCATCCGTCACAGTCGCTATGCAGGACGACTCGCTGCAAGGGGGATCAACTCTCTCCAGCAGTCGGTCAACTAGCTGACCTTGACATAGGACATAGAAGGTCTGTGCCGCTAGTAGCCCAGCGCGTCGACGGCGTCCTTGGCCTCCTTCAGGCCCATATTGGTCTCCTCACGAAGTACCTTGATCGCACCGATCTTATTTCCCGCCGCCGCCAACTGACGCACCCGCGGCGACATGACGCTGGGCACGTTATCCTGGTCCGCAATCCCGAGGTGTTCCAGGATCAGGTCGATCTTGCGCTCGAGCCGAGCGATACGTCCGTTGATTTCGTCGGTCTGCCAGGTCATATCTCGATCCTCCTCGATGTTCGGATCAGGTCGACCACTCCCGCGTCAGTCACCAGCGTCAACAATTCGTGGTCGCGCAGAGCACGGCCATCTAGCCGGAATGGCAGAGAGCTAGCTTGCTCGTCCGTTAACCCCTCCACGCGCAGGCGGAGATTGAGCGGGGCGAGCGCCTGGGCGACGCGTTCAAGGTTCGCGGGGTCGGCTGCGTAGCAGAAATCCACGTCGTTGGTTAGATGCACGACCCCGTGCGCAATCGCGGCCCACCCTCCCACCAGCACAATCTCCGTTCGCTCATCGGCGAATCGGCCCAGCAGGCGACCGACATCCACTCTAATCCTCCGATGCCGCGGTTCGGGTGTGCCGCATTGCCTGTCGCAGTTCCGTGGCAGCCTCCCACAGACGCTGTGCCTCCTCGACGCGCTGGATAGGCGTCAGGCCCAAGTTATGCTGTACGAAACTCAGATCTACACCCCAAGCGCGCAACTCCTCCAGCCGTCGTCGGGTCTGTGCAGGCGTCAGCGGCTCCGATGAACCCAGGAGCGGCGCTGCGTCCCTGTCCTCTGTCACGTACTCTCCTTCCACCCCTATTATCTCCTACGGCTCCCTCCTTATACGCAACGAGGCGCACCCGAGACGATACAGGTTGCGTTGGTGGATCGGCAACCTGCCGGAGGACTTCTGGGGGAAGTTTCTGCAGCACGCAATGGACGCCTTCCGCGACCTCAACTGTGCTGAGTTGCTAGAGCTATAAGTAGGGAGATATAGGTTGTTGCCTTGTGAGACATAGTTGCCTTGTGAGACATAGATGCGCCGCCGTATTTATAGAAAGGAATGGGATGAACGTCGATCCCGTCACAGCTGAATTGGTTCGTGGCGCGTTGCAATACGCCGCCGAGGAGATGGGCCTCGCCGTGCGCAACGCGGCCTACTCGCCCAACATCAAGGAGCGGCTCGACCATTCCTGCGCCATCTTCGACGCGCAGGGCCGCCTGGCCGCGCAGGCCGAGCATATCCCGGTTCACCTGGGATCGCTGCCGTGGGGACTGCGCCGCACCCTGGAGTACCTGCGCCAGCGCGAGATCCCCTTCGGCGCGGGCGATATGGTCGTGCTCAACGACCCCTACATCGCCGGCACGCACCTCAACGATGTGACCGTGGTACGTCCCATCTTTTACCGGGGTCTGCTTGTTGGCTACGCCGCCAACAAGGCACACCACGACGACGTGGGCGGCAGCGTCCCCGGCTCTATGAACGCGGCGGCGCGTGAACTGTACGCCGAGGGGGTGATCCTGCCGCCCCTGTTCCTGATGCGCGACGACCGTGTGGTCGACGACGTGGTGCGGCTGCTGCTGGCCAACTCGCGCACACCGCGCGTGCGCGAGGGGGACCTCAAGGCGCAGATCGCCGGCAACCTGACGGGAGAGCGCCGCGTGCTCGAACTGCTCGACGAGTACGGAGCCGAGACGGTGGTCGCCGCCACCAGTAGGCTGATGGACCTCTCGGAGGCGCGTCTGCGGCGGGCCATCGCCGCTCTCCCCGACGGCGTGTACCGCGCCGAGGAGTTCCTGGAGGGCGACGGCGTGGCCGAGCGCGCGGTGCGGCTGGCCGTAGCCGTGACCATCGACGGCGAACGGCTGAGCGTCGACTACACGGGGACCGATCCACAACTGCCCGGCGCGCTCAACGCGGTGCTCGGGGTGACGCTGTCCGGCGTCTACTACGCCGTGGCCGCTCTGGTCGATCCGGGCATCCCGGTCAACGAGGGCGTCCTGCGCGCGGTCGAGGTACACGTCCCGGAAGGAACACTGCTCAATCCGCGCCGCCCTGCCGCCGTGGCCGGAGGCAACGTGGAAACGAGCATGCGCAACGCCGACCTCCTACTGCGCGCCCTGGCTCCCGCGCTGCCCGCGCGGGGTCCGGCGTCGAGCGGCGGGACTATGAGCAGCGTGATCGCGGGCGGCCGCGGCGCCGCGCGCGGCGATGACGACGCCTGGGGCTTCTACGAGACGATTGGCTGCGGCATGGGCGCCCGGCCGGGCATGGATGGCCTCGACGGCATCCACTGCCACATGACAAACACGCTCAACACGCCGATCGAGGCGCTGGAGCGGTCCTTCCCGGTCCTGATGACGCGCTACGAGTTCCGTCCCGACACGGGCGGAGCGGGCCGCTTCCGCGGTGGCTGCGGTCTGACGCGGGCTTGGCGGCTGCGCGGCGAGTCGTGCACGCTGACCCTGCTGACCGAGCGCTCGCGCTTTGCCCCGCGCGGCCTCAATGGCGGCGGAGACGGCGCGGTCGCGGTACACGTCCTCAACCACGGCGAGGAGTCCCGCCGCTTGCCCGCGACCTGCACGGTCACGCTCACGTCCGGCGACGAACTCGTAGTCAACACGCCCGGCGGCGGCGGGTTGGGCGACCCGCTGACGCGCGACCCGCAAGCCATCGCGCGCGATGTGCGCAACGGCCTGGTCAGCCCCGAGGCCGCGCGGACGCTCTATGGTTGGGACGAGACGTTACCTTCTTGATGTGGTTGCCGGTACATCGGTTTGTTACGATGTTTGAAGCTTCCTCCAGGCTGTCATCTGGCATACATTTTGATGTCGTCGAGAAGATCATCCACTCGGCCCGACAGCCAGGGGGCTAATCGAAGAGGCTCAATCGCTCGCAAGACGGCGTTTATATCCAGGCGCCCGTAGCGGCGAACAAGATGACCGAGCGCCGTTAGAGCCGCCCACTGCACCGCGAGATCTGGTCTTTCAAGAGACCGTAGGCATGCATCTTCAACCCATTCAGCGTCTATCTCCGACAGTGACGCGCGCAAGATCGCATCCGCGATCAGGGCCGGATCTCCCGAAGCCATGCACACCTCTGCCTCGGGCAACCCTATCGGCCGGGGCTGTTCGTATCTTATGCGCTTACCCACCCCATCGGGCACGAGGTCCATGCACGAACTACACCCCTCATTAATTAACTACACCCTTCACTGAGCTAGACTTTGGCCATTTGAGGGGGGGAGACCAGGCAGACTAAGCAAACGGCCACTCGTGAGAAAAGAGGTTCGCCATGCTTCGCCTGCCTGACCACATTATGGACC